>BNJU01001696.1_pt1 | contig 122757 bp, 157 predicted proteins | sample 8539281 | NCBI WGS metagenome assembly BNJU01 (sample SAMD00202456, study PRJDB9452) | human saliva metagenome | isolation source: human saliva | place: Japan | reverse complement strand
TGAACCAAATAATTTGTCAAATAAGCCCATTTTAATCTCCTATCTATTAAAGATGGCTAGTATTTTTAACGTAAAACTCTGTTTTTTTGTATCTAGTTTAACGATTTTTTTCTGCTAAAAAAAGCTTGAATTAATTGCTCAATTTCAGCAGCGGTTGGTTTTTGTAATGCTTCATCAGCTAAGGCTTTCACCTCTTGATAATTCACATGACGAATTAATTTTTTAATACGTGGCACAGAAATTGCACTCATACTAAATTCATCTAAGCCCATACCGAGTAACAATAAGGTTGCACGTTCATCACCGGCTAACTCACCACACATACCAGTCCACTTGCCTTCTGCATGAGAGGCATCAATCACTTGTTTGATCAAGCCGAGCACTGAAGGTGACATTGGATTGTATAAGTGAGAAATTAATTCATTACCACGGTCAACAGCTAGCGTATATTGCGTTAAATCGTTTGTACCAATACTAAAGAAATCCACTTCTTTCGCTAAGAATTTCGCATTCACTGCTGCAGATGGCTGTTTCAACCATGACACCCACTTGGATGTTTTCATCAAAAGCTTTACCTTCTGCACGCAATTCTGCTTTTAAGGTTTCAAGCACAGATTTTAATTCACGAATTTCTTCTACCGAAATAATCATCGGGAACATCACGGCAAGTTTACCAAATGCTGACGCACGTAATACCGCTCTTAATTGTGCGTGTAAAATCTCACGACGATCAAGGGCAATACGTACCGCACGCCATCCTAAAAATGGGTTCATTTCTTTTGGTAAATTTAAATATGGAAGCTCTTTATCACCGCCGATATCCATGGTACGTAATACCACTAAACGACCTTCCATTGCTTCAACCACTTCTTTATAAGCAATGAATTGCTCTTCTTCACTTGGTAATTGATCACGATCCATAAAGAGGAATTCTGTACGGTATAAACCTACCCCTTCTGCACCATTACGATGTGCACCTTCGCAATCACGAATCGTACCAATATTCGCTACCACATCGACTTTATGACCATCAAGGGTCACTGCAGGTAAATCTTTTAATTTCGCTAATTCTGCTTTTTCTTCAGCAAGTTTTACTTCTAATGTTTTTAATTCATCAATTTCAGCTTGAGTCGGATTCACGTAAACACGGTTGTTTACCGCATCTAAAATAAGATAATCACCTGTATTCACTCGTGCTGTGACATCATTTGTCCCAACAATGGCCGGCAATTCAAGTGAACGAGCCATAATTGAGGTGTGAGATGTTCTACCACCAATATCAGTGATAAAACCTAATACTTTTTCTAAGTTTAATTGAGCGGTTTCTGATGGAGTTAAATCGTAAGCCACAAGGATGGATTCTTCGGTAATATCACCAAGATCCACGATATGCATGCCTAAAATATTTTTGATTAAACGATTACCGATATCGCGAATATCACCCGCACGTTCTTTTAAGTATTCATCATCAATTTCAGACAACATTTCAACTTGTTGATCGATGATTTTACTTGCTGCCACACTCGCATTCACTTTGTGTGAACGAAGATAATCAATAATTTCTTCTTCTAATTCTTCATCTTCAAGGATCATTAAATGGCCTTCAAAGATGGCCGCTTTTTCTTCACCTAAAGATTTTAATGCACGTTGATGAATAGAATTAAGCTGCTCAACAGCCGCTTCACGCCCAGCATAAAAACGGGCAACTTCTGCCTCAACTTGATCTTCTGAAATTTTTTGCGTATCAAGAACAATTTTTTCTTCTTTTAATACTAAGGCTTTACCAAAAACGATACCTGGTGACGCTGGAATACCTGTAATCATACTTTTACCTTCCGAGATAATTTATTAAAGGTTAGATAAACAATAGCCATAGAATAGAAATCCTATGGCTAATCGTAAATTATTCTAAAGTAGGAATTAATGCGACTAAATGTTCAACGGCTTGTTGTTCGTCTTCACCTTCCGCCGAGATGGTGATTACAGTTCCTTGCGTTAAGCCTAAGGTTTGTAGCTTAAATAGGCTTTTCGCACTTGCACTTTTACCACCGGAGGTCACTGTTACATCAGAAGCAAACGCTTTCGCTTCTTTAACAAATTGCGCCGCTGGACGGGTGTGTAAACCATTAGGAGCTGTAATTTCTACATCTTTTGAGAACATAATGTTACCTCTATTTAGTAATAGTAAAATTTAAGCAATCTAATCAAAAAATCGCTGGTAGTATCTCTATTAAATGCCCAATAATCAAGGCTAAAACACAAAAAAACTTGAGCTACATCACGAAAATTTAGAGTACTTTTGATACCTAATTTACAGTAAAATTTGTCTACTACACAGAAAAAAATGACGTTGTGATTTTGTCTCACTTAAACTTTCAATTAAGCGATGATAATTCTCATAACGTATTGGTGAAATCCGACCTGCTTCTACCGCTTCACGTAATGCACAGCCAGGATCGTTCAAATGTTTACAATCTCGGAATTTACACGTGCCTAAGACATATTGAAATTCACGATAGCCTTTGGTGATCTGATCTGGCTCCAAATGCCATAAACCAAACTCACGAATACCCTGGTGAATCAATCAAATTACCGCCTTGTGGTAAGTGATATAAACGAGAAGAGGTTGTGGTATGTTGCCCCAAGCCTGAGGTTTCACTGATGCCACCGACTTGCGCATTGACCGTTGGTAAAATATGGTTAATTAAACTGGATTTGCCGACCCCTGACTGTCCCACAAAAATGGATGTTCCGTCACTTAAAAGTGCGGTCAATTTTTCCATATTTTTTCCGGTTTCAGCAGAAATGATGATGGTCTGATAACCAATATCACGATAAATCTGTAACTGGCTTTCCACTTTCTGCTCTTGCTCGGCATCCAGTAAATCGCCTTTATTCACCACAATGACAGGTTCGATCCCCGCATTTTCACACACCACTAAATAACGATCGATAATATTGAGTGACAGTACCGGCACCACCGCAGAAACAATAATAATACGATCGATATTGGCCGCAATCGGTTTCAGCCCATCATAATAATCTGGACGAGCAATTTCATTTTGTCTTGGGTGAATAGCTTCAATCACGCCACTCACACCTTGGAGCTGTTCATTACCTTGCCGCCAAATCACTTTGTCTCCAACCACGAGACTAGAAAGTGTACGACGTAAATTACAGCGGAAAATTTCGCCTTGTGCATTTTCTACATCTGCATGAACTGAATAACGCGTAACGACTACCCCATCTTGACTTTCGCCTAGCATATCATCTTGCCATTCCACTTCTTTCTTCTTGTGGCGATGCAAGGCTTTCGCGTTATTTGATTGAATTCGACGAGTTTGATTTTGCGTTAGTTTACGTTTGCTCATAAAGTGCGGTCGTTTTTTCCGATGTTTTTCGTTAAAATAAACGGGATTAAAAATGTTTATAGGATACCTTATATTATGCAATTAGATAAACAAAATCTGATTTGGATCGATTTAGAAATGACAGGATTAGATCCTGAAAAAGAACGCATTATTGAAATCGCGACCATTGTGACCGATAAAGATCTCAATATTTTAGCTGAAGGACCTGTGATTGCGGTGCATCAAAGTGATGAATTATTAAACAAAATGTCCGAATGGTGCGTAAAAACCCACACAGCGAATGGCTTAGTGGACCGTGTTAAAGCGAGCAAAACTCACCGAACGTGCAGCTGAATTACAAACATTAGATTTTTTAAAACGTTGGGTACCAAAAGGCGCTTCACCGATTTGTGGTAACAGCATCGCACAAGATAAACGCTTTCTTTATAAATATATGCCTGATTTAGCCGATTATTTCCATTATCGTCATGTGGATGTCAGCACATTAAAAGAATTGGCTTCTCGCTGGAAACCAGAAATTTTAGATGGATTTAAAAAAGGCAATACTCATTTAGCCCTTGATGATATTCGTGAATCAATTAAAGAGTTAGCTTACTACCGTGAGCACTTTATTAATCTGGGTTGATGAAAACTTAGGCAAACTCAATCATTTGCAAAATCTGCGCTTGCGTTGAATAAATTTTTTCGTATAATGTTGCCTCATTCACCAATGTGAAATGCGGGAATAGCTCAGTTGGTAGAGCACGACCTTGCCAAGGTCGGGGTCGCGAGTTCGAGCCTCGTTTCCCGCTCCAAATTTTCACATGAATACCCTGCGGGAATAGCTCAGTTGGTAGAGCACGACCTTGCCAAGGTCGGGGTCGCGAGTTCGAGCCTCGTTTCCCGCTCCAAATTCTCAATCCGTTGCTGAAAAGCAGCGGATTTTTTTATTGTATTTTCCCTACATATTCCCTTCAAAATACGATAAAATCCCCCAGAAACTTTAACCTAAAAAATCACTCTAAGAATGACCGAATTAACCCAATACATTCCTGATGAAGGCACGATGCTCCGTTTTGGTAAAAAACTGGCAGAAGTGCTTGTAAAACAACCGAAAGATAATGCCATTGTGCTTTATTTTAATGGCGATCTTGGTGCAGGGAAAACCACCCTGACTCGTGGAATGGTGCAAGGTTTAGGCTACCAAGGCAATGTCAAAAGCCCTACTTATACGTTAGTGGAAGAATATAGCATTGCAGGGAAAATGATTTATCACTTTGATTTATATCGTCTTGCCGATCCTGAAGAATTGGAATTTATGGGCATTCGTGATTATTTCAGCCAAAATTGTATCTGCTTAATCGAATGGGCAGAAAAAGGTGAGGGCATCTTGCCTGAGGCTGATTTATTAGTAAATATTGATTATTACGACGATGCTCGCAACATTACGCTAATTGCTCAAAACTCAGTGGGTGAGCATATTTTGACACAACTATAAAATTGATTTACATGAAAGCAAAATTTTCGTTTCTTTTTGGAATATTTTCTCTAATTTCTACTACCGTATTTGCCGCACCACAATGGACAATTGCCATTGATCCCGGCCATGGCGGTAAAGATCCCGGTGCAATCGGAAAAAACTCTCGGCATTTATGAAAAAGAATGTCACCCTTTCTATCGCTCGAGAATTAAAAGCCTTATTAGATAAAGATCCTAATTTCAAAGGTGTCTTTAACACGCAGTAGCGATTACTACATTTCTGTGCCAGAACGTTCTGAAATCGCACGTAAATATAAAGCAAATTTTCTCGTGTCTATCCATGCCGACTCCTCTCTTAATTCAGACCAACGTGGTGCATCTGTTTGGGTGCTATCCAATCGCCGTGCCAACGATGAAATGGGACAATGGTTAGAAGATGATGAAAAACGCTCTGAGCTTTTAGGTGGTGCAGGAAAAGTACTTTCCAATAACAATGACAAATATTTAGATCAAACCGTACTCGACCTGCAATTTGGTCACAGCCAACGTACAGGCTATGAACTTGGTAACAGCATTTTACGTCGCTTTGCTCGCGTGACTTCATTAAGTCGTAGCACGCCCACAACATGCGAGCCTTGGCGTATTGCGTTCACCCGATATTCCTTCTGTTCTGGTGGAAACAGGATTCCTTTCCAATATGGAAGAAGAACAGAAACTGAATACCATTGCTTATCGTCGTCGTATTGCTTATATGATTTACGAAGGTTTGGTTGCTTATCGTAATGGTAATTTAAAAGCAATTGCCGTTCCACCTAGTGATGAGCAAGACAGCAAATCTACAAAATCAAACGATAAAAATAATGAAAAATCTGACCGCACTTCTGATGTGAAAGACAGCGGTATTCGCCATAAAGTGAAACCAGGTGAAAGCATTGGTAGCCTAGCGAATAAATATGATGTCAAAGTCAGCGAAATCATTGAGTTAAATAAACTGAAACGCAAAGAACTTTGGTTAAATGAAACCATTAAGATTCCTGATAATGGCAAAGGCAAAAAAACGGAAGAACCGATCAAAAAAGAAGAGAAAAACACCGAAAAAGCTGACCGCACTTCCGATGTCAAAGACAGCGGTGTACGTCATAAAGTGAAACCAGGTGAAAGCATTGGTAGCTTGGCGAACAAATATGATGTGAAAAGTCAGTGAAATTATTGAGTTAAATAAACTGAAAACGTAAAGAACTTTGGCTGAATGAAACCATTAAAATTCCTGATAACGGCAAAGGCAAAAAGGTAGAAGAAAAACCTAAAGCAGATGATAAAGCCAAAGCCGATAACAAAGGAAAAACTAGCAAGATTGTTGAAGCTGAAAAAGCCGTTTCTAAAAAAGATAAAAAACAAGAAAAAGCTGAGAGTAAAAAAGAGCCTGAGAAAAAAGGTAACGATAAAAAAGACACATCTTCAAAAGAGAATGACAAGAAAGATAATAGTAAGAAAGAAACTCCGCTTTACCATACAGTAAAAGCTGATCAAACTATCTATGCTATCTCTCGTGAATACAATGTACCGGTTAATCGTCTTTTAAAACTGAACCCAACATTGAAAAACGGCAAAGTCGTGACTGGGCAAAAAATCAAACTTAAAGAAAAATAAGGAATCCTATGGCAATCAAAATTCTTTCTCCACAGCTGGCTAATCAAATTGCCGCAGGTGAAGTGGTCGAACGCCCTGCCTCTGTGGTGAAAGAATTGGTGGAAAACAGCCTTGATGCCGGGTGCCAATAAAATTCATATTGATATTGAAAACGGCGGCGCCAGTCTGATTCGTATTCGAGATAATGGCAGTGGCATTCCTAAAGAAGAATTAAGCCTCGCACTGGCTCGACACGCAACCAGTAAAATTGCCGATCTTGATGATCTCGAAGCCATTTTAAGTTTAGGTTTCCGCGGTGAAGCCCTTGCCAGTATCAGCTCGGTTTCTCGTCTCACGCTTACCTCTCGCACTGCAGAGCAAAATGAAGCGTGGCAAGTCTATGCACAAGGACGAGAGATGGAAACCATAATCAAACCTGCGTCTCATCCAGTCGGCACGACAGTTGAAGTGGCGAATCTCTTTTTTAACACGCCAGCTCGTCGTAAATTCTTACGCACCGATAAAACAGAATTTGCTCATATTGATGAAGTCATTCGCCGAATTGCTTTAGCAAAATTTAATATCGCTTTTACGCTCACTCATAACGGCAAAATTGTTCGACAATACCGCCCTGCGGCAAATGAAGAACAACAACTAAAACGCGTTGCCGCCATTTGTGGCGATGATTTTGTTCAACATGCCTTACGCATTGATTGGAAACATGATGATTTGCATCTTTCTGGCTGGGTGGCGACACCTGAATTTACACGTTCTCAGAATGATTTAAGCTATTGCTATATCAATGGACGAATGGTGCGTGATAAAGTGATCACCCACGCCATTCGTCAAGCTTATGCGGAGCATTTGCATACTGAGCAATACCCTGCATTTGTACTGTTTATCGATCTCAATCCACATGATGTCGATGTCAACGTGCACCCAACAAAACACGAGGTACGTTTCCATCAAGCTCGTTTAATTCATGATTTTATCTGCCAAGGCGTAACAAATGCACTCAATGCCATTCCTCAAGCTGAATTGGATTTAATGCCAGCGATGAATGAGGCAAGAGAGCCTTCGGCTTCATATCAAACTCACTATGAAACAAAACCTAATCGTGCAGCGGCAGGGCAAAATATTTTCGCCTCGCATTATAATCAGCCTCGTGAAAAACAATCAGAAAATCGACCGCACTTTTCAAACCGTAGTGAGTTCGTTCCGTCGTATGGTTATCGTGAACAACCTACAAAGATCGAACAACGCTTATATGGGGAATTAGTACGTCCAACAGAAGCATCTCAAGTTTTAACAACACCTGTCGTTGAACAACAACTCCCACAGACAAGTAATGCAGGCTATTTACGTGCATTGGCATTAATTGAAAATAAAGCATTGCTTTTACAACAAAATCAGCAGTTTTATTTGATGTCATTAGCTAAATTGCAAACCTTAAATTATGAATTAACCTTACAACAAGGTGAAATTTCACAACAGCCGTTGCTCATTCCGATTATTTTTCGCTTAGATGAAAAACAATTTGAACAATGGCAAAAACAAAAAGCCTATTTTCAACAAAGTGGTTTTGAATTCATTGAGAATGAAGCCCAGCTACGCCTTACATTAAACAAAGTACCAGCTATTTTACGTACACAAAATTTACAAAAATGTGTGGTGAGCCTGCTTGCTGAACATCTAGAAAATATGCCTGATTTTCTGACCGCACTTTGTCAGACGCTAGAGATGAAACCGATTGAGGTGTTAGCGGATGCAGTCAGCTTATTAAGTGAAACGGAACGCTTACTGAATAAAGCTCATCAAGAAAAATTTAATACATTACTGAAACCAATTAACTGGCAGCCTTTTTTAACTGATTTGTAATATGACACAAAAAACTGACTCCAAACCAACCGCACTTTTTCTGATGGGGCCGACGGCCTCCGGAAAAACGGATCTTGCTATTCAATTACGTCAAAGCCTGCCAGTAGAAGTGATCAGTGTCGATTCTGCATTAATTTATAAAGGTATGGATATTGGTACGGCAAAGCCTTCTAAAGAAGAACTTGCCCTTGCCCCTCACCGCTTAATCGATATTTTAGATCCCGCTGAAAGTTATTCTGCGATGAATTTTCGTGACGATGCGCTCAGAGAAATGGCCGATATTACCGCGCAAGGCAAAATTCCACTTTTGGTTGGCGGCACCATGTTGTATTACAAAGCATTGATTGAAGGACTTTCCCCCTTCCATCTGCTGATGAAAATTTACGCTTAGAGATTGAAGAAAAAGCGCAGAAATTTGGCTGGCCAGCACTTCATCAAGAATTACAAAAAATTGATCCTATTTCGGCAGAACGTATCAATCCAAATGATTCACAGCGCATTAATCGTGCATTAGAAGTATTCTATTTAACGGGCAAATCATTAACGGAATTAACCGAACAAAAAGGCGAAGAATTGCCTTATCAATTTTTACAATTTGCTATTGCACCAGAAGATCGTGCGGTGTTACATCAACGTATCGAACAACGTTTCCATAAAATGATCGAATTAGGTTTCCAAGAAGAAGTGGAAAAACTCTATCAACGAGAAGATCTCCATCCTGATTTGCCTTCTATCCGCTGTGTGGGCTATCGCCAAATGTGGGAATATTTACGTGGTGACTATGATCATGAAGAAATGGTCTTCCGGGGGATTTGTGCAACTCGACAATTAGCCAAACGACAAATCACCTGGCTGCGCGGCTGGAAAACACCATTAAATTGGCTAGATAGTCTGCAACCGCAACAGGCCAAAGAAATCGTACTACGCAAGATTGACGAACATTTTAAGGGGTAAATTATGGCGCTTTCACTTCCGCTTTCGACTGAAAAACTCATTCAACTTGGCGAAGTGCTTTGCCAACATTTCCCTGAAATGAATCTTGATGAAATAACCCAACAAATCGAGCGAGACGCAACAGATCTCAAGACACCAATCGGACAAATCAACTATGCCATTAGTCTGTCTGATTTCTTGGAAAAAGTCTTAAAAAAACACCCGCACTTTTTAGCTCAATGGTGGCAAACACCTCCTCAATTTTCAGATTGTCAACATTACGCTAGCCGTTTAGCTGACCAACTCTCCACTATCCAAAACGAAGAACAGCTTTACAAAACGCTACGAAATTTTCGTAATCAAGAAATGGCAAAACTCAGTTTCTGTCAAAGCTTGAAATCTTGCCACCGTAGAAGAAATTTTTATTCGTCTTTCTCAACTTGCTGAGAGTCTTATCATTGGTGCGAGAGATTGGCTGTACAAACAAGCTTGCGAAGAAATGGGCACGCCTTGTGATGAAAATGGCAACCCTCAGCAACTCTATATTCTTGGCATGGGAAAATTAGGTGGTTTTGAGCTAAATTTTTCCTCTGATATTGATTTAATTTTTACCTATCCTTCACAAGGTGAAACCGTTGGTGCAAGACGAGCCGTTGATAATGCCAAATTTTTTACCCGTTTAGGACAACGTCTGATCAATGCTTTAGATCAATTCACGCCAGATGGCTTTGTCTATCGTACAGATATGCGCCTTCGTCCTTTTGGCGACAGCGGTGCACTTGCCTTAAGTTTTTCTGCGATGGAACAATATTACCAAGATCAAGGGCGAGACTGGGAACGCTATGCCATGATTAAGGGGCGTATTTTAGGCGCTGATGCGCAAGATCCCTATGTAAAAACCTTGCAGCAATTACTTCGCCCCTTTGTGTATCGACGCTATATTGATTTTAGTGTGATTCAAGCTTTACGTGAAATGAAAGGTAAAATTGAGCGTGAAGTGCGTCGTCGTGGCTTAAAAGACAATATTAAACTAGGCGCAGGCGGGATTCGAGAAATCGAATTTATTGTGCAAGTTTTTCAACTGATTCGTGGTGGACGTGAGATTAAGCTCCAACAACATGAATTGCTTAAACTTCTGCCCGAAATACGCGATCTTGGTTTAATTACGCCTCAACAATATCATGAATTAAGAGACGCTTATATCTTCCTTCGTCGTACTGAAAACGTACTACAAGCCATTGATGATCAACAAACGCAACTTCTCCCAACTGATGAAGAAAATCGCCTTAGATTAATGGTCGCTTGTCGAGAATACACTTATTTAGATGAGAACAATCAAAGCTACGATAAAATCTTATCCAATTGAAAACTGGGATGATTTCTATCAAACACTACAAGCACACCAACAAAAAGTGCGGTCAGTTTTTGATGCATTAATTGGTGAAGAAAAAGATGAACGTACCGATGACAATAATCAGTGGATTGATTTTTTAGAAAGTGATCTTGATGACATTGAACAAATGTTGGTTGATAATCACATTGATGATGACGCAATTTCCGATATCTTAGATAAATTTATTCAATTCAAAGAGGGGCTTGCGCGCCGTGTTATTGGCTCTCGAGGTCGAGAAGTTCTAGCTCACTTATTACCAAATATCTTCACTCAAATATTTGAACAAAAAAATTACCGCACTTTATTGCCACGCATCCTCAATATTGTCGATAAAATTGTGAGTAGAACGACGTATTTAGAATTACTCTTAGAAAATCCTCAAGCCATTGAGCAGCTTATTGAACTATGTGCGCAATCACAGATGATTGCCGAACAAGTCGCTCGTTTCCCTATTCTACTCGATGAATTATTAAATACTGAAGCGCTACGTAATCCATTGCCGTTCACACAGTATCCTGATGAATTGAAGCAATATATGCTGCGATTACCGCAAGATGATGAAGAACAATTTATTGACGGTTTACGCCAATTCAAACAGTCTATTTTATTACGCGTTGCAGCGGCAGATATTCTTGGCGTACTGCCTGTTATGAAAGTGAGCGATCATCTCACTTATCTGGCTGAAGCAATCATTGATGCCGTTGTCAATTTTGCTTGGCAACAAGTCAGTCAACGATTTGGTGTACCTGAACATTTAGTAGGTAAAACAGAAAAAGGCTTTTTAGTCATTGGCTACGGTAAATTAGGCGGAATTGAACTCGGATATAAATCTGATTTGGATTTAGTCTTTTTATATCAAGCGGTTGAAGGCCAAACTATTGGAGGGAAAAAATCCATTGATAGCAATCAATTCTATTTAAGATTGGCTCAAAAAATTGTCAGTATTTTTAGTATGAATACGAGTGCAGGCATACTCTACGATGTTGATATGCGATTACGACCTTCAGGCGATGCGGGCTTATTAGGCTGTTCGCTTCAAGCATTTGAAAACTATCAACTCAATGAAGCATGGACTTGGGAAAAGCAAGCACTTGTCCGTAGCCGTGCTATTTTTGGTGAAACTGAATTAAAAGCAGAATTTGAAAAAATTCGCTGTAATGTACTTTCCGCTCAAAGAGATATTAATCAGCTAAAAATTGAAGTAAGAGAAATGCGTGAAAAAATGTACGAACATTTATCTCATACAAAAGACGGCTTTTTTAATATCAAAACAGATCGTGGCGGCATTACCGATATTGAATTTATCGCCCAGTATCTGATGCTCGCGAACGCTCCAGCTAATCCAATATTAACCAAATGGTCTGATAACGTCCGTATCTTTGATTCAATGGCAGAATATCACATTATTTCTCTAGCAGAGTGTGAAAAGCTCAAATCCTGCTACGTGACACTGCGTAATAAAATTCATCACCTGAACTTATTAGGAAATCCTGTCATTGTTGATGATTCGGAATTTATAGAAGAAAGAGAATTTGTTTGTTCTTTCTGGCATAAGCTCTTTTCTTAAAAGATTAAAGGAGTCTATCCCCAGATATTTGGGATAAACTCCTTTTTATATATTCTCTACGTAAAAACAGCCTAACTTTCTACCGCACTTATATTGTCAAAGTAATCTTTAACAAAAATCCATAAACAAAAACCCCAAGCCATTCAGCTCGGGGTTCTACATTCACTACCTGGCGGTGTCCTACTCTCACATGGGGAAGCCCCACACTACCATCGGCGCATCGGCGTTTCACTTCTGAGTTCGGTATGGGGTCAGGTGGGACCACCGCTCTATCGCCGCCAGGATTATTCCTTTAATAACTTTTCTATTTTCTCTCTGCTCCGCTATCTCTAGTGCTCACAACCAAACAAGCTGATTCACTTCAAAAACTTTCTTCTTCATCTCTGAGTCTTTTTATTTTTAGTCTTACAACCTCAAAAACCCTTGAGCGTTGTATAGTTAAAGCCTCTCGGGCAATTAGTATCTGTTAGCTCAACGGCTCGCACCGCTTACACACCAGACCTATCTACGTCTTAGTCTTAAACAACCCTTACTGTCTTAAAAACAGGGAGAACTCATCTCTTGGCAAGTTTCGTGCTTAGATGCTTTCAGCACTTATCTCTTCCGCACTTAGCTACCCGGCAATGCGTCTGGCGACACAACCGGAACACCAGTGGTGCGTCCACTCCGGTCCTCTCGTACTAGGAGCAGCCCCAATCAATTCTCCAACGCCCACGGCAGATAGGGACCGAACTGTCTCACGACGTTCTAAACCCAGCTCGCGTACCACTTTAAATGGCGAACAGCCATACCCTTGGGACCTACTTCAGCCCCAGGATGTGATGAGCCGACATCGAGGTGCCAAACACCGCCGTCGATATGAACTCTTGGGCGGTATCAGCCTGTTATCCCCGGAGTACCTTTTATCCGTTGAGCGATGGCCCTTCCATTCAGAACCACCGGATCACTATGACCTACTTTTCGTACCTGCTCGACTTGTCTGTCTCGCAGTTAAAGCTTGCTTATACCATTGCACTAACCTGACGATGTCCGACCGTCATTAGCAAACCTTCGTGCTCCTCCGTTACTCTTTTGGGAGGAGACCGCCCCAGTCAAACTACCCACCAGACACTGTCCGAGACCACGTTTCGTAATCTTCGTTAGAACATCAAACGTTAAAGGGTGGTATTTCAAGGACGACTCCATAATCACTGGCGTGACTACTTCTAAGTCTCCCACCCTATCCTACACATCAAAAATTCAATGTTCAGTGTCAAGCTATAGTAAAGGTTCACGGGGTCTTTCCGTCTCAGCCGCGGGTACACCGCATCTTCACGGCGATTTCAATTTCACTGAGTCTCGGGTGGAGACAGCCTGGCCATCATTATGCCATTCGTGCAGGTCGGAACTTACCCGACAAGGAATTTCGCTACCTTAGGACCGTTATAGTTACGGCCGCCGTTTACTGGGGCTTCGATCAGGAGCTTCTCTTTCGATTACACCATCAATTAACCTTCCAGCACCGGGCAGGCATCACACCCTATACGTCCACTTTCGTGTTTGCAGAGTGCTGTGTTTTTAATAAACAGTTGCAGCCAGCTGGTATCTTCGACCGGTTCAACCTTCATCCGCAAGGGACTACAATCTACGCCGGCGCACCTTCTCCCGAAGTTACGGTGCTATTTTTGCCTAGTTCCTTCACCCGAGTTCTCTCAAGCGCCTGAGTATTCTCTACCTGACCACCTGTGTCGGTTTTCAGTACGGTTTAGATAAACCTGAAGCTTAGTGGCTTTTCCTGGAAGTGTGGTATCGGTTACTTCAGCTCCGTAGAGCCTCGTCATCATCTCTCGGTGTTAAAGAAGTCCGGATTTGCCTAAACTTCACACCTACCAACTTAAACGCACATATCCAACAGTGCGATAACCTAACCTGCTCCGTCCCCACATCGCAGTTTATCCAAGTACGGGAATATTAACCCGTTTCCCATCGACTACGCTTTTCAGCCTCGCCTTAGGGGCCGACTCACCCTGCCCCGATTAACGTTGGACAGGAACCCTTGGTCTTCCGGCGAACGGGTTTTTTTCACCCGTTTTATCGTTACTTATGTCAGCATTCGCACTTCTGATACGTCCAGCAGCCCTCTCGAGCCACCTTCATCCGCTTACAGAACGCTCCCCTACCCAACAGTATTGCTACTGATGCCGCAGCTTCGGTGCTATATTTGAGCCCCGTTACATCTTCCGCGCAGGCCGACTCGACTAGTGAGCTATTACGCTTTCTTTAAATGATGGCTGCTTCTAAGCCAACATCCTAGCTGTCTAAGCCTTCCCACTTCGTTTCCCACTTAATATAGACTTTGGGACCTTAGCTGGCGGTCTGGGTTGTTTCCCTCTCCACGACGGACGTTAGCACCCGCCGTGTGTCTCCTGAGTATCACTCTTCGGTATTCGTAGTTTGCATCGGGTTGGTAATCCGGGATGGACCCCTAGCCGAAACAGTGCTCTACCCCCGAAGGTGTCCGCTCAAGGCTCTACCTAAATAGATTTCGGGGAGAACCAGCTATCTCCCGGTTTGATTGGCCTTTCACCCCCAGCCACAAGTCATCCGCTAATTTTTCAACATTAGTCGGTTCGGTCCTCCAGTTAGTGTTACCCAACCTTCAACCTGCCCATGGCTAGATCACCGGGTTTCGGGTCTATACCTTGCAACTAGACGCCCAGTTAAGACTCGGTTTCCCTTCGGCTCCCCTATTCGGTTAACCTCGCTACAAAATATAAGTCGCTGACCCATTATACAAAAGGTACGCAGTCACCCTTAAAAGGGCTCCCACTGCTTGTACGTACAAGGTTTCAGGTTCTATTTCACTCCCTCACCGGGGTTCTTTTTCGCCTTTCCTTCACAGTACTGGTTCACTATCGGTCAATCAGGAGTATTTAGCCTTGGAGGATGGTCCCCCCATCTTCAAACAGGATATCACGTGTCCCGCCCTACTTGTCGTTAGCTTAGTACCATGACCTGGACTTCGAGTACGGGGCTATCACCCTGTATCGCCAAGCTTCCCAGCTTGTTCCTCTGTCTCTGTCATTATCACTAACAGGCTCCTTCGCGTTCGCTCGCCGCTACTAACGAAATCTCGGTTGATTTCTTTTCCTCAGGGGTACTTAGATGTTTCAGTTCTCCCGGTTTGCCTCACTTACCTATGGATTCAGTAAGTGATAGTAGATTCTTCATCTACTGGGTTTCCCCATTCGGACATCTTGGATTAAACGCCTCTTATCGACTCATCCAAGCTTTTCGCAGATTAGCACGTCCTTCGTCGCCTCTGATTGCCAAGGCATCCACCTTGTACGCTTAGTCACTTAACTATACAACCTCAAAAATTCTTGATGTTGTGTTTTTCAACTAAACACTTGATTGCTTTTTGTTCAATCAAGATTTTTCTTCTTACTCAGACTTTTTTTCTTATCCTTATAAAAGGACTTGAAAGTCTCTTCAGTTTTTTTCAGCTTGTTTCCTGGTTGTTAAAGAACAGAAGATAATAAAGTTATCTTTATTTGGCGTCCCCACGGGGATTCGAACCCCGGTTACCGCCGTGAAAGGGCGATGTCCTAGGCCTCTAGACGATGGGGACAACAAATAAAGATACTCTATCTTACATTTTGCTTACGCACTTTTCTCTCTTCATTCATTTTCTACAATATATCAATCAATCTGTGTGGACACTTATTGTCTCTCGTTTTTGGTAAGGAGGTGATCCAACCGCAGGTTCCCCTACGGTTACCTTGTTACGACTTCACCCCAGTCATGAATCATACCGTGGTAAACGCCCCCCGAAGGTTAAGCTATCTACTTCTGGTACAACCCACTCCCATGGTGTGACGGGCGGTGTGTACAAGGCCCGGGAACGTATTCACCGCAACATTCTGATTTGCGATTACTAGCGATTCCGACTTCATGGAGTCGAGTTGCAGACTCCAATCCGGACTTAGACGTACTTTGTGAGATTCGCTCCAGCTCGCACTCTCGCTTCCCTCTGTATACGCCATTGTAGCACGTGTGTAGCCCTACTCGTAAGGGCCATGATGACTTGACGTCATCCCCACCTTCCTCCGGTTTATCACCGGCAGTCTCCTTTGAGTTCCCGACCGAATCGCTGGCAACAAAGGATAAGGGTTGCGCTCGTTGCGGGACTTAACCCAACATTTCACAACACGAGCTGACGACAGCCATGCAGCACCTGTCTCAGAGTTCCCGAAGGCACCAATCCATCTCTGGAAATGTTCTCTGGATGTCAAGAGTAGGTAAGGTTCTTCGCGTTGCATCGAATTAAACCACATGCTCCACCGCTTGTGCGGGCCCCCGTCAATTCATTTGAGTTTTAACCTTGCGGCCGTACTCCCCAGGCGGTCGATTTATCACGTTAGCTACGGGCGCCAAACTTAAAGCTCAACCCCCAAATCGACATCGTTTACAGCGTGGACTACCAGGGTATCTAATCCTGTTTGCTCCCCACGCTTTCGCACATGAGCGTCAGTACATTCCCAAGGGGCTGCCTTCGCCTTCGGTATTCCTCCACATCTCTACGCATTTCACCGCTACACGTGGAATTCTACCCCTCCCTAAAGTACTCTAGCGACCCAGTATGAAATGCAATTCCCAGGTTAAGCCCGGGGCTTTCACACCTCACTTAAGTCACCGCCTGCGTGCCCTTTACGCCCAGTTATTCCGATTAACGCTCGCACCCTCCGTATTACCGCGGCTGCTGGCACGGAGTTAGCCGGTGCTTCTTCTGTAGTTAACGTCAATCACCTAGTCTATTAAACTAAATGCCTTCCTCGCTACCGAAAAGAACTTTTACAACCCGAAGGCCTTCTTCATTCACGCGGCATGGCTGCGTCAGGGTTGCCCCCATTGCGCAATATTCCCCACTGCTGCCTCCCTGTAGGAGTCTGGGCCGTGTCTCAGTCCCAGTGTGGCTGGTCATCCTCTCAGACCAGCTAGAGATCGTCGGCTTGGTGAGCCTTTACCTCACCAACTACCTAATCCCACTTGGGCTCATCCTATGGCATGTGGCCCGAAGGTCCCACACTTTCATCTCTCGATTCTACGCGGTATTAGCTACAGTTTCCCGTAGTTATCCCCCTCCATAAGCTAGATTCCCAAGCATTACTCACCCGTCCGCCACTCGTCATCAAAGAAGCAAGCTTCTTTTATGTTACCGTTCGACTTGCATGTGTTAAGCCTGCCGCCAGCGTTCAATCTGAGCCATGATCAAACTCTTCAATTCAAGTTCAATCGCTCAATACTGCTGACATAAAATGTCACTACTTAAAAAAGTATTATGAATTTCTAGTTAGCACCTATTAAGACTTCAAAAATAAAAAATATTTTTAAAACAAGTCAATCAACAAGTGCCCACACAGATTGTCTGATATATTGTTAAAGAGCAAAAAAGAACGACGCACTGGTTTTTTCTTAATAGTCACAACAGCGCGTCGTTGTGTGGGGCGTATTATAGGCATTTCAGATGCCTTTGCAAGATCTTTTTGTAAAAAAATGTAAATTTTTTTGCTATTTGCTTACAAACGCACCAACATGACGAGAAAAAATCATTTTAAAACGGTAATTCCATCAAATCCCCAGAGAGCCAACGCTTGTTCTAATTGGTATTTATTCTCTACATCTTGCGTACAAAAAACCTGATTTTTCATCTCAGATTTTGATCGCACTTCTAATTTATCAAGTAAAAATTGTAGCCGTTTGGCAATCGCGAATCCAGGGTCCATAAAATTCTTCACTTGAGGTAAGCAAATTTGAATTTCATCTTTAATTAAAGGGAAATGGGTACAGCCTAAACAAATCGTATCTAAATTCTCTATTGAGGCCCAAGGAGTTAATTCATTTTTCAATGCAATCAAATCGACCGATTTTCCTTGGATTTTATGCTCTGCGATTTCAACCAGTTTAGTTGAGCCTAATCGTTCAACTACACAATGGGAGGCAAACTGATGAATAAGATCATTAACATAAGGGCGTTTAACTGTACCCTTTGTTGCCAATAGCCCAATATGTTTCGTTTGTGAGATTTCTGCTGCAGGCTTAATGGCGGGTACGGTTCCTACAATCGGAATAGAAAATTGTTCACGCAAAGGCGGTAACACCACAGTACTCGCGGTATTACAAGCAATCACAATAGCATCAAGTGGATAATCTTGATTAATCTTTTTACAAATATCCAATGTTCGCTGAATGATAGTTTCTTCTGATTTTTCTGAATAAGGAAAGCCTGCATTGTCAAAGCAATACAAATAATGGTTATCTGGCATGAGCTTTTTCGCTTCCCGATAAACGCTTAAGCCCCCCATTCCAGAATCAAAGAAGAGTACCGTTGATTTATTCATTTATAAAACTCTTTCAAAAATAACCGCACTTTAGGCATTCGAATAAATTTCTCGATTATTTAGCCAACGGCGGATTAAACTTTCTGCCACATCAGGATATTTCACTATTAATGCTTTAGCATAATGTTGAACAGTTGGAATCATTTTACGATCGCGCATTAAATTCGCCACCTTAAATTCGGCGATACCCGTCTGTTTAGTGCCCAACACTTCACCAGGTCCGCGAATTTCTAAATCTTTCTCTGAAATCACAAAGCCATCTTGGCTATCACGCAATACCTGTAAACGTTTTTGCGACACTTTACCCAACGGCGGTTTATACATTAAGACACAAAAAGAAGCCGTACTGCCACGCCCTACTCGTCCACGTAACTGATGGAGTTGTGATAAGCCCAAACGCTCAGCATTTTCAATGATCATTAGACTGGCATTCGGCACATCTACGCCCACTTCGATTACGGTTGTAGCCACAAGCAAATCGAGTTCTGCATTTTTAAAGGCAGCCATAATATCTTGTTTTTCTTGCGGTTTCATTCGCCCATGTACAAGACCAATTTTAAGCATCGGCAGCGCTTTCGTTAAATCTTCCCAAATGGCCTCGGCTGCTTGCGCTTCTAGCACTTCAGACTCATCAATCAAGGTACAAACCCAATAAGCCTGACGTTTTTCATTAATACAGGCATTTTTGACTCGAGCAACGATTTCATCACGGCGTTCTTCAGAAATAACAACTGTCGTAATCGGCGTTCTACCTGGAGGCAATTCATCGATAATAGACGTATCGAGATCGGCATAAACCGTCATTGCTAATGTTCTCGGGATTGGCGTAGCTGTCATAATCAGTTGATGGGGATAAAATCCTGCTTTTTCGCCTTTTTCTCGCAGCATTAAACGTTGATGCACACCAAAACGATGTTGTTCATCAATAATCACCAAGGCTAAATCGGCAAATTCTACTTCTTCTTGGAATAAAGCATGTGTACCCACCACCATTTGTACCGCACCAGACTTAATTTTTTCCAATTCAGCTTGGCGAGCTTTCCCTTTCACCTTACCAGCTAACCAGCCGACGTCAATACCAAAAGGCTCTAACCAACGTCGAAAATTATTTGCATGCTGTTCCGCTAAAATCTCTGTTGGCGCCATTAAAGCCACTTGTTTGCCATTATCAATCGCTAATAAGGCCGCTAAGGCTGCCACTAATGTTTTCCCTGAACCTACATCCCCTTGAACAAGCCGCATCATCGGATAATCTTTTGCTAAATCCTGTTCAATATCGGCCACCACTCTATTTTGGGCATTGGTTGGTTGAAACGGCAAAGATGCAAGAAAACGTTGTTTCAAATCAGTTTGATAATGCAATGGCAACGCTAAAAACTGCTGCGTACCCAACCGCACTTTTTGCATCGCAAGATTATGTGCAAGAAGCTCTTCAAAGATAAGTCGTTGTTGTGCCGGATGCTGTCCTTTCTCCAAAATATCTAATGAGATATCTGGCGGTGGACGATGCAAAAATCGAATAGCATCCTTTAAGCTAAAAGGATGCGGATTAAATTCATTAGGTAAAATTTCCGTTAATTGGATTTTATCGAGTAAAGCCAATGCTTGATCGGTTAGCTTACGTAATGAATTTTGTTTTAAACCTTCCGTTGTGGAATAAATTGGTGTGAGCGTTTCCTCTAAAACTAATGGCGCATTATCCCGTATAATTTGATACTCAGGATGATGAATTTCCGCCATAAAGCGCCCGCGTTTAATTTCACCAAACGCTTTAACGCGCGTACCAATCTGAAAACTATTTTTCATCCCTGCATTAAAATTGAAGAAACGAAGCATAATTTTGCTCGTTCCATCAGAAAGACTTACAGTTAAAATAGGACGGCGCCCAAAGGCAACTTCACAGGTTTGGACAACACCTTCAATGGTGGCATATTGTTCAGGGCGAAGATCGGCAATAGGCGTAATTCTCGTGCGATCTTCATAACGGATAGGTAAATGAAAAAGCAGGTCTTGGAGATTATGAATTCCAATACGGCTTAATTTATCGGAAATTGCCGCTCCCACACCAGACAAAGTAGTTAAAGGAACGGCATCAAGAAGTTGTTTGCTCATTATGCTTCATTAATATTGCGCTTCAAACGAATCACACTAGTAATTTGTTTAATTTTTCGCATAATGTTTTCTAAATGATAGATATCTCTTGCGCCAACTTGGATAATGACTAATAGGACATTATTTTCTAATTCTTCTGTCCAAATACTTTGAATATTACTTTCGCAAGTCGTAACTGCGGTCATGAGACTACCTAATGCATTTTGTTCATTAAGCATTTCGATGTGTAATTCGGCATCAAAATTGACCGCACTTTCAGCCTCTTCCCATTTTGCGGCAGTAAAATCTTTCGTATTACTTGACGCTAAATTAGAACAAGCTTGATGATGAACAACCACACCTTTCTTCGCGGTACTTAATGCCACGATAGGATCACCCGGAATTGGTGACAGCATTGAGCGAAAGACGCTTTCATTTCACCATCTCGGCTCAATGTTAGTGTGCTTTGCGTATTTTCAGAAACGCCATCCACATCAATTTCAATAGCTTCATCCATTAATTGGTGAGCAATAACGCTCGACATTTGATTGCCCACACCAATTTCCTCAAAAAGCTCATTAAGGCTTGAGAGATTCAATTCATTCAATACTGCTTGGATTTTCTCTTCAGAAACTTCAGAGAGATAATGTGGTTTTAACGCCATTTCCAACTGTTTTTTGCCTGTCTGAACGGCATCATCTGCACGCAATAATTTTAAGAAATGACGAATACGAGTTCTTGCGCGAGCGGTCACTACAAAGTTTAACCAGCTAACGCTTGGATGAGTATTTTCACTGGTTACAATCTCAACGGTTTGACCAGATTCTAAAGCTTGTGATAATGGGTAAGGTTTATGCTCTACTACTGCCGCAACGCAATGATTTCCCACATCAGAATGCACGGCATAAGCAAAATCGACGGCTGTTGCCCCCATTGGTAATTCCACGATACGACCTTTCGGCGTAAAGACATAGATTTCTTTCGGGAAAAACTCAGATTTTACATTTTCAATAAACTCAAAGGAGTTGCCTACATTTTGTTGAATATCCACCAAGCTTTGCAACCAACGTTGTGCACGTACTTGAGCTGTGGTGCTATCGTTTTTACCACCTTCTTTATACACCCAATGAGCGGTAATTCCCATTTCGGCAACCTGTTCCATCTCTTCAGTTTGAAGATGAACTTCTACGGGGACACCATGAGGGCCAATCATTGATGTTTGTAGTGCTTGGTAGCCATTTGCACGTGGCACAGCAATATAATCTTTCACTTTACCAGGGCGAGGCTTATACAAACTATGCATTTGCCCTAATCCGCGATAGCAATCATCAACTGAATTCACAATGACACGGAAAGCATAAATATCCATAATTGAATGGAATTTCTGATCTTTCATGCGCATTTTTTGGTAAATTTTATAAAGATGTTTTTCACGTCCCCAAATACGATTTGTAATGCCTACATTATCAAGACGCTGTGAAATATCATTAGAAATACGTTGAATCAATTCTTGACGAGAGCCACGCGCTTGTTCGACAAGCTTTTTAAGCACTTCATAACGGCGAGGATGCATTGCTTCAAAAGATAAATCTTCTAATTCATTCTTGATATGCTCTATACCTAAACGGTGAGCTAATGGACAGTAAATCTCTAAGGTTTCTTTTGCAATGCGACGACGTTTATCTGGACGCAATGAACCCAGTGTTCGCATATTATGAGTACGGTCAGCCAGTTTGATTAAGACGACGCGAATATCTCGAGTCATCGCTAAAATCATTTTGCGGAAGTTTTCAACCTGTGCTTCTTGGCGGGTACGGAATTTCAATTTATCCAGTTTAGATACGCCATCTACAATTTCGGCTACGCTAGCACCAAACTCATCTTTTAATTGGGATTCGGTATAAGGGGTATCTTCGATAACATCATGCAATAATGCCGCCATGACAGCTTCATGGTCTAAATGCATTTCCGCAATGATTGAAGCCACTGCAACTGGGTGAGTAATGTAAGGTTCGCCGCTTGAGCGAAATTGTCCTTCGTGAGCATCTCGCGCAATGACGAATGCACGTTTGATTAATTCAATTTTATCGGCGGGCAAATACCCCTGAATAATTCGATCTAAATCGGCAAACAATTCCAAAGGACACCTGACTTTTTGTAGAGAGAAAGACTAGGCGATCAAAATTACTTTAATTTTGACCGCACTTTAATGAGATTATTCTGCGATTAACGCTACTGCCACTTCTTCGTTACGTTGAGAAGCTGCCTCATCTAAATACTCTTTTGCATCCATGATTTCTTGGTTGATTAACCCTTTTTCAATTTCACGTAATGCAATTACCGTTGGTTTATCGTTATCTTCCGGCACTAACGGCTCACTTTGATGTAGCTCTAATTGTCTCGCACGACGAGCGGCGGTTAAAATTAAATCAAAACGGTTACCAATTTTTTCTACTGCATCTTGCACAGTCACTCGAGCCATGTTTTACTCCGATGTTAAAAATAATGTCTATAAGGGAAAACATTGTACTCAATTCAAGGTTATTTTGCTAGTAGCTGGTGAATTAAGTCTGCATTTTCTGTTTGTTGATAAGCTTTAGTCAAACGTTCTGCTTGCAAAATACTTTGAAAATCAGCCAATGCCTGTTCAAAATTATCATTCACAATAACGTAATCATATTCGTCATAATGGGAAATTTCGCTGATTGCTTTTGACATTCGTTCAGCAATCACTTCTTTGCTATCCTGTCCACGTCCCACCAAACGACGTTCCAATTCAGGTAATGAGGGCGGTAAAATGAAAATACTTTTTACTGAAGGCACTTTTTGACGAATTTGCTGTGCGCCTTGCCAGTCAATATCTAAAAAGACATCAATGCCTTTAGCCAGGTTTTCTTCGATTGCAGGCAATGAAGTGCCGTAATAATTGCCACCAAACACTTTTGCATATTCTAAGAAATGGCCTTTTTCAATTAAACGCTCAAATTCTTCTACGGAAACAAAATAATAATGCACACCATGACTTTCGCCTGGGCGAGGTGAACGTGTTGTGTGTGAAATCGACACCATTTTTTTCGTGCCTTGATTTTTTTCTCTAATAATGCTGAAATTAATGATGACTTGCCCGCCCCACTTGGTGCAGAAAGAATATATAAATTACCTTGAGACATAATTGAAACCTCTTCTTGTTGTTTGTTTTTATTATACAAAAAGAAAATGAAAAGTGCGGTCAAAATTTCATTTGTTTTTCCTCCTCGTTAAAAAAAGTGATCGAGATCACAAAAAAGTGGTATATACCCTTTTTTTTATCAAAATGCCCGTGCTATAATCTGGAAGAACTCGTTAGAGCAACGATTTTGTTTAACTTAAAAATAGAAGGTGAAAATCTTATGGCTATTAAAATTGGTATCAACGGTTTCGGCCGTATCGGTCGTATCGTATTCCGTGCAGCACAACATCGTGATGACATCGAAGTTGTAGGTATCAACGACTTAATCGACGTTGAATACATGGCTTACATGTTGAAATACGATTCAACTCACGGTCGTTTTGACGGTACTGTTGAAGTTAAAGACGGTAACTTAGTAGTAAACGGTAAAACTATCCGTGTTACTTCTGAACGTGATCCTGCAAACCTTAATTGGGGTGCGATCGGCGTTGATGTTGCAGTTGAAGCAACTGGTTTATTCTTAACTGATGAAACAGCACGCAAACACATCACTGCTGGTGCGAAAAAAGTCGTATTAACAGGTCCTTCTAAAGATAGCACACCTATGTTCGTACGTGGTGTAAACTTTGGTGCATACGCTGGTCAAGACATCGTGTCTAACGCATCTTGTACGACAAACTGTTTAGCACCTTTAGCACGTGTTGTTCACGAAACTTTCGGTATCAAAGATGGTTTAATGACTACAGTTCACGCAACCACTGCAACTCAAAAAACTGTTGATGGTCCATCAGCTAAAGACTGGCGCGGTGGTCGTGGTGCATCACAAAACATCATCCCTTCATCTACCGGTGCTGCGAAAGCTGTTGGTAAAGTATTACCAGCATTAAACGGTAAATTAACAGGTATGGCGTTCCGTGTTCCTACTCCAAACGTTTCTGTTGTTGACTTAACTGTAAACTTAGAAAAACCAGCAACTTACGAACAAATCAAACAAGCAATCAAAGATGCAGCTGAAGGTAAAACTTTCAACGGCGAATTAAAAGGCGTTCTAGGTTACACTGAAGATGCAGTAGTTTCTACAGACTTCAACGGCTGTACTTTAACTTCTGTATTTGATGCTGATGCAGTATTGCATTAACTGACTCTTTCGTTAAATTAGTATCTTGGTACGATAACGAAACTGGTTATTCAAACAAAGTATTAGACTTAGTTGCACATGTTTACAACTACAAAGGCTAATCAAAAATCGTTAAAAAATTAACCGCTCTTTTTAGAGCGGTTTTTTTATTCCCAATCCATTTCATTTAGTCAATATTTTTTTAAATTCTTTATTTCTCATCCTAAGATAAAAAAATAGAAAAAAATAAATATGTATATTATTTATTCTATATTCACAAAAATAACAACATTTCACTAGATTTTTAAATTTATTTCGTTTATATTAGCGTACAGTTGTTCGCTCAAATAAGGCTTATATGAATTTAGAACGTCATTTCGTCAATCGAATTCGCCAACAAGCACAAATTCGTCAAAATGCAACCGCACTTCGCCATAAAAATTAATGGCTTATGGAAAGATATTTCGTGGAATTCATTCCAACAACAGCTTGATCAGCTTTCATTAGCTTTTCTTGCTTGCAATATTCAAGTACAAGATAAAATTGCGATATTTGCGCACAATATGTCACGTTGGACTATCGCGGACATTGCTGCGCTTCAAGTTCGTGCCATTACTGTTCCAATTTATGCAACCAATACTTCACAACAGGCTGAATTTATTTTAAATCATGCCGATGTCAAAATTTTGTTTGTCGGTGATCAAGAGCAATATGATCAAGCATTAGAAATTGCTAATAAGTGTCCTCAATTACAAAAAATTGTGGCAATGAAAGAACAAATTAAACTAGCCGAAACCAGTCTTTCTTGCCATTGGGATGATTTAATACAATTAGGCACTGCAGAATTTCAGGCTGATCTTGATGAGCGCTTAGCCAATAAAACGATGGATGATTTATTCACGATTATCTATACCTCTGGCACAACGGGTGAACCTAAAGGCGTCATGCTCGATTACAGTAACTTAGCACATCAACTTGAAGCCCATGATATTGCATTAAATGTTAATCAAAATGAGGTTTCACTTTCTTTTTTACCATTTAGCCACATTTTTGAGCGTGCTTGGGTTGCCTATGTGTTACACCGAGGAGCAATTCTTTGTTATCTCGAAAATACCAATCAAGTACGTGAAGCATTAATGGAAGTACGCCCGACCTTTATGTGTGCAGTACCGCGTTTCTATGAAAAAATTTATTCTGCCGTGCTTGATAAAGTACAAAAAGCACCTTTTATTCGTCAGATGATTTTCCATTGGGCGATTTCAGTGGGGCAAAAACGTTTTGATCTTCTATCTCAAAATAAAAAAGTCCCATTTTTCTTGCAAAAATGCTATATTCTCGCTGATAAACTCGTGTTTTCTAAACTGCGTTCATTGTTAGGTGGACGTATTAAAATGATGCCTTGCGGTGGCGCAAAATTAGAGCCAACCATTGGGCTTTTCTTCCATAGTATTGGGATTAATATCAAACTCGGTTATGGCATGACAGAAACCACGGCTACCGTTTCTTGCTGGGATGATCACCATTTTAATCCGAATTCTATTGGTAAATTAATGCCAAATGCCGAAGTTAAAATTGGGGAAAATAACGAGATTCTGGTTCGTGGCGGTATGGTAATGAAGGGTTACTATAAAAAGCCTGAAGAAACGGCCCAAGCCTTCACCGAAGATGGTTTCTTAAAAACGGGAGATGCCGGTGAATTTGATGCTGAAGGTAATTTATTTATTACCGATCGTATTAAAGAATTGATGAAAACCTCTAACGGCAAATACATTGCGCCACAATATATCGAAGGTAAAATCGGTAAAGATAAATTTATCGAACAAATTGCGATTATTGCTGATGCCAAAAAATATGTTTCAGCCCTAATCGTACCTTGTTTTGATAGCGTAGAAGAATATGCGAAAAAACTGAATATCAAGTATCAAGATCGCATGGAATTACTCAAACACTCTGAAATTATTAAAATGTTTGAGAAACGTATCGAAAGCCTTCAAAAAGAACTGGCACACTTTGAACAAGTGAAGAAATTTACGCTACTCTCTCAGGCATTTAGTGTAAAACTTGGTGAAATCACGCCTACGCTCAAATTACGTCGAAAAGTGATTATGGAACGCTATCGTCATATTATTGACTCAATGTATTCCAACAACAAAGAAAATAAGGAAAATAAAGAATAAAAAAGGCGGTGAATTTTCACCGCACTTTTTATTTTCACTAAAGCCATTTATTTCGACTTCTACTAGTACGCCTGCTTGACGAGGTTTCAATACGCCTACCTCACTAAGCTCAATACCGGCTTTTTTCGCAATCTCTAAAATTTCCGCTTCACTTTCTGGTTTAACCGCAATCAACAAACCACCTGAAGTTTGAGGATCGCAAAGTACCGCCTTTTTGATAATCGGTAAGAGGACCGATTTTATGTCCATAGCTTTCAAAGTTACGGTTAGTTCCACCTGGTACACAACCTTCTGCAATGTAATCTGCTACACCATCTAATAATTTGATTTTATCAAAATGCACAACCGCATTAAGATTTGAGCCTTCACAGATTTCAGCCAAGTGCCCTAACAAACCAAAACCCGTTACATCCGTCATAGCGGTGACACCTGCAACTTCTGCAAATTGACTACCAATCAGGTTCATTTGGCACATCGCTGCTGTTGCCAATCCTTGATGTTCTGGTTTTAATTTGCCTTTTTTTCTCTGCAGTAGTCAGCACACCGATACCCAATGGTTTCGTCAAATAAAAGCTTACAACCCGCTTCTGCTGAGGCATTACGTTTTACACGATCGGTTGCAATAACGCCCTGTTACTGCTAAACCAAAAAAATAGGGTTCTGGTGCATCAATCGAGTGTCCACCCAGCTAGCGAAATCCCCTGCTTGATGACAAGCAAAACGACCACCATCAACTATTTTCTGAGCCACTTCTGGCGGCAATTTATTAATCGGGAAAGCCTAGAAATGGCAATCGCCATAATTGGCTTACCACCCATTGCGAAAAATATCACTAATGGCATTGGTTGCAGCAATGCGACCAAAAATCAAAAAGGATCATCCACAATCGGCATGAAGAAATCCGTGGTACTGATAATTGCAGTACCATTACCAAGATCATAAACCGCAGCATCATCCGCTGTTTCGTTACCGACCAATAAATTGGGATCAGCAAATTTTTCGAGTTTAGTCTGTAAAATTGTCCCTAACACCTTAGGCGAAATTTTACAACCTCAACCTGCGCCGTGGCTGTATTGTGTTAAACGAATCTCATCCGTCATATTCAATCCTTTGTAAAAATAACGTACTTCTTAAACAAAAGAGCGGTTAGAAAAAGCCACATTTAAGAGGCCAATTTCTCTACTTTTGCTTGTTTAATCATATTATCGCTGACTTCTAAAATAGTAATTCGTAAGCCATCGATTTCACAAACGGTTCCTTCATCAGGAATATCTTCAAGATGCTCGAGAATCAAACCATTAAAGGTGCGAGCATCTTCTGTATCTAATTCCCAACCAAACATTTTATTTAAATCACGAAGATTAGCTGACCCCTCAATAATCATTGAACCATCAGATTGCTGAACGACTTCTTGTTCAATAGTCGGTGCAGTAGTGGTTGTAAAATCACCCACAATTTCTTCTAAAATATCTTCAAGCGTGACTAATCCTTTAATATCACCATATTCGTCCACCACTAAACCGATACGTTCTTTTTTCGTGCGGAAATTCGCTAATTGTGTTTTCAGTGGTGTCCCTTCTGGAATGAAGTACACTTCATCGACGGCACGTAGTAAAGTTTCTTTGGTGAATTCATTTTTTTCTAATAACAAACGAAACGCTTCACGCACACGTAAAATCCCTAATACTTGCTCATCAAGGCTGCCTTTATACAACACAATTCGGTTGTGTGGTGCATGATTAAGCTGGCGCATAATGGCTTTCCAATCGTCATCAATATCAATCCCAGCAATTTCATTACGTGGCACCATGATATCGTCAACCGTCACGGTTTCCATATCTAAAATAGAGAGCAACATTTGTGGATGCTGTTCATCCGGTGTAGCCTCACCAGCTTCCGATACGATACTACGGAGTTCTTCACGGCTAATCACTTGTTTTTGCATATCAGGTTTTAAACCCACCATTCGCATTAATGTCTTCGTGAAAAGATTCATTAACCAAACTAATGGATAGAATACTTTTAACAATAACGACAAAATGTGACTTGAAAATAAACCTACTTTCTCTGGATGCATCGCTGCAACGGTTTTAGGGAAAATCTCAGAAAAAACGAGCATCGTAAAGGTTAATAAACCCGTTGCAATTGCTACCCCCGCATCACCATATAAACGCATACCAATCATGGTTGCAATAGCTGAAGCACTGATATTCACAAGGTTATTAAAGATCAGAATAAAACTTAACAAGGTATCAGGCTTTTCAAGCAGTTTTTCTGCTTTTTGCGCGCCTTTATTGCCTTGTTCCGCCAGAAAGCGAAGACGATATTTATTGAGAGAGAGTAAGCCGGTTTCTGAGCCAGAAAAATAGGCCGATAAAATTAAACAGATAATCAGTGTAATAAATAATGTACTAAGGGGAATACTGTCCAAGGGAAAGTCCTTTTGTTCGTTAATCAACAAAAAGTGCGGTCATTTTTTACCGCACTTTTTACTTGTTCTTTGATTCTTGCTAAATCAAACGGCTACCAAAATAACCAATCGTGAGCAGAATGATACCCGAAATTGCGTAAATAATCATCCTTTTTCCACGCCAGCCCAATCGCCAATGACCAAAACAAGCAATACCAAAACTAATCCAAGCAAGGAAAGAAAAAATCGCTTTGTGCAGATTTTCTAGAGTCACCGCTTGTAATACATGATAAGTCCCCGAAATTAAAGTCAGCGTGAGTAAACCTTCTCCCATCGCAAATAAACAGAAGAAATGACGTTCTACCGCCATTAATGGTGGAATTGCTGGCGAAAATTGAATTTTACGTTTTTTCAAATTGCGATCTAACCAGACTAACTGAATCACATAAAGCGTTGCAATAAAACACACTGCATAGGTAAAGAGCGACAACCCGATATGGAACAACATCAATGTATTTTGATTAAGCATCTGAATGATATGGCTTGATAAGAATGTCGCAAAGATCAAGCTAATAATCGAAAACGCATACACGATGGGTAAAACAAACCACATCGTAGAACCAGAAACATTGAAAGCGTCGCTAAGGCAGCAATAATTACGCTCATTAAGGAAGCGATTTGCATTAGCGTAAAACTCTGCCCTGAGGCAAGATCCTCTAACAAAGGGAAAGTGCTGACCGCATGCAGAATAATTGCGGCAAGTGCGGTCAGAAAAAATGGAATTTTGCTTTGACTCAACTTCCCTTCTGATGAGTTCATCAAAAACGGAGCGATCAGCAATAGACTAAGAATGTAAAAAAATAATCGAAAAAAAGGGCAAACCACATAATGCTTTCTCTTTACTAGGAATTATTCTTATTTTAACGGATCTTTTCTCTAGATCGCCATAATTTTTATTTGAAATGATGAAAAACGCCCAAATTTCGGTATAATCACGGCAATTTTTTTAAGAAAAAAACAGGATTTAAAATGTTTGAGAATTTATCGGATCGCCTTTTCCAAAAACGCTACGCAACATTAGCGGTAAAGGTCGCTTAACTGAAGATAATATTAAAGAAACCCTACGCGAAGTGCGTATGGCATTATTAGAAGCCGATGTTGCTTTGCCTGTCGTTCGTGAATTTATCGCTAAAGTAAAAGAAAGCGCGTTAGGCGAAGAAGTCAATAAAAGCTTAACACCCGGCCAAGAGTTCTTAAAAATCGTTCAACGTGAACTCGAAAAAGCCATGGGGGAAGCCAATGAAAGCTTAAACTTAGCAACACAGCCACCCGCAGTTATTTTAATGGCGGGTTTGCAAGGTGCGGGTAAAACCACCAGCGTGGGTAAATTAGCAAAATTCTTACGCGAACGTCATAAAAAGAAAGTGCTTGTAGTATCTGCCGACGTATATCGTCCTGCAGCAATCAAACAGCTTGAAACCTTAGCTCAATCTGTTGGCGTGGATTTCTTCCCATCAGATGTCAAACAAAAACCGGTAGAGATTGCAAAAGCGGCACTTGCTGACGCGAAACTGAAATTCTACGATGTATTAATCGTGGATACCGCGGGTCGCTTACACGTTGATAGTGAGATGATGGATGAAATCAAGCAAGTTCACGCGACATTAAATCCAATTGAAACGCTTTTCACCGTTGATTCAATGACTGGTCAAGATGCGGCAAATACCGCAAAAGCCTTCAATGAAGCTTTGCCTCTTACTGGGGTCATCTTAACCAAAGTGGATGGTGATGCGCGTGGCGGTGCAGCCTTATCTATTCGTCAAATCACGGGCAAACCGATTAAATTCCTTGGTGTGGGCGAAAAAACAGAAGCCCTTGAGCCATTCCATCCTGATCGTGTAGCGTCGCGTATTTTAGGCATGGGTGATGTGCTTTCCCTGATTGAAGATCTTGAACGTTCAGTGGATCGCGAAAAAGTGGAAAAAATGGCGCAGAAATTCAAGAAAGGCGATGATTTCACCTTAGACGATTTCCGTGAACAGCTCCGTGAGATGAAAAAGATGGGTGGCATGATGTCGATGCTTGAAAAATTACCGGGTGCGAAAAACTTACCGGATCATGTCAAAAATCAAGTGGATGACAAAATGTTTATCAAAATGGAAGCTATTATTAATTCCATGACCTTAAAAGAACGTGCAAATCCAGACATTATCAAAGGCTCTCGTCGTCGTCGTATTGCATTAGGTTCTGGTACACAAGTTCAAGATGTAAATAAGTTGCTAAAACAATTTGACGAAATGCAACGTATGATGAAGAAAAAATGCGCAAAGGCGGAATGGCGAAGATGATGCGCGGTATGCAAGGCTTAATGGGCGGAGGCGGCTTAGGTGGCCTTGGCGGTTTAGGGCGGCATGTTTAAACGTTAATCCCTTCGTCAAATTAAGTGCGGTCAAAAATCGATAGGTTTTTGGCCGTTTTTTTACCTCTCACAAAATAAATACTTACAAAATCCCTTTCAAACAGGGCGATGTCTTTCGACGCATTAGAGCGTGAACAAGCAAGAATTCAATAGAGTCTCAATCCCTTTCGAGCAGGGCGATGTCTTTCGACCAAATATGCCACTTATAAGATTTGAGAAAATTGTTCAGTCTTAATCCCTTTCGAGCAGGGCGATGTCTTTCGACATTGGTTTTGCTGGTAAAAACCAAGACGGTTCAGAGTCTTAATCCCTTTCGAACAGGGCGATGTCTTTCGACGCCTATGAAATTCATGGCTGTAAATACGATTATTCGTCTCAATCCCTTTCGAGCAGGGCGATGTCTTTCGACCACAATGGTGTTTACTATACTTTTAACAAACAACTGTCTCAATCCCTTTCGAGCAGGGCGATGTCTTTCGACTGAATCCCCTCCTATGCAATCAAGATTTTGCATATGTCTTAATCCCTTTCGAGCAGGGCGATGTCTTTCGACGTTGTGATAAGGGCTTTTCAGATAAAGAAAGTCTTAATCCCTTTCGAGCAGGGCGATGTCTTTCGACGGACGAAGGTGAAGTTGTAACATTTGCTCAGTTAATGTCTTAATCCCTTTCGAGCAGGGCGATGTCTTTCGACAACAAAGCACAAAATGGTTCGGCGAGGGTGCTAAAGTCTTAATCCCTTTCGAGCAGGGCGATGTCTTTCGACCTACTTCCGTAGGAACAAATCCAAGACTTTGCTGGTCTTAATCCCTTTCGAGCAGGGCGATGTCTTTCGACACAAAACACGCTGATTATGATAAAGGTAGTGAATCTGTCTTAATCCCTTTCGAGCAGGGCGATGTCTTTCGACGGAATCTTTGTTGTTTTACTCTTAATTAAAGGATTGGTCTTAATCCCTTTCGAGCAGGGCGATGTCTTTCGACGGGTTACATTATGGCTAATTCAGCAAATTTTCAAGGTCTTAATCCCTTTCGAGCAGGGCGATGTCTTTCGACCTTGGTGGTAATGCACAGTTGACAACAAAGGCAAGTCTTAATCCCTTTCGAGCAGGGCGATGTCTTTCGACTCGCGACAGAAACTGAAATCACTGGCGAAGGTTCGTCTTAATCCCTTTCGAGCAGGGCGATGTCTTTCGACAGTCAATAATCGTGCACCTTGATTACAGTTAGGGTGGTCTTAATCCCTTTCGAGCAGGGCGATGTCTTTCGACAGTTCTATATGAAGGTGGTGAACATGAGAATGTCACGTCTTAATCCCTTTCGAGCAGGGCGATGTCTTTCGACTCCAATCAAAGGACTATTTAAATCAGCAGTTGAGGTCTTAATCCCTTTCGAGCAGGGCGATGTCTTTCGACATTACAGACCGTCAGAATATAAAAGCCTTAATCGGTCTTAATCCCTTTCGAGCAGGGCGATGTCTTTCGACAGAGTTGCGATGACTATATCAAAGAACGTATAGAGGTCTTAATCCCTTTCGAGCAGGGCGATGTCTTTCGACATGAGTGAACAACAATTCGGGTTTGGTGCAGTATCGTCTTAATCCCTTTCGAGCAGGGCGATGTCTTTCGACGAAGTCAAAGACAGTGACTTTGAAAATGGTGATAATGCGTCTTAATCCCTTTCGAGCAGGGCGATGTCTTTCGACCTCATGAGATTTCATTATATAAAGATGTTGGTGTTGTCTTAATCCCTTTCGAGCAGGGCGATGTCTTTCGACCAAACTGGTTCCAATTGGTTTTGCACCAACTGTCTTAATCCCTTTCGAGCAGGGCGATGTCTTTCGACTGCAGCGGTATGCTGGAGGCAGGAATCATGCGGCCTTTCAGACCCACTTCCCAATTTTTTTGGAAGGTTAAGGAGTTGGCTCTTGATTTGAGCAAATAACAAGCAGATTGCATGTTTTTCCTTTCTAAATCAATCGAAAAGTGCGGTCTATTTTACCGTTATTTTTTTATTTTTTTCTAGCTCTAGAATGTCAGCCTTATTGGTAAAATTGAAAAATAACTTATTGAAATACTTTATTAAAAATATAAACCAGACCAAGAAAATGCCTTAAGGCAAGAAATTGAAAATGATGCGTGATATACAAAAAAATCAATTGGTGGGGATTTTGTAAGGCTTGTAGATTTCGGTTGAGGATTTAGATGTTACTCTAACACGTCAAATAAAGTGCGGTCAAAAATAATAGGGGTTTTCAGCATTTATTTACCACCCGGATAATAAATGCTTACAACATCCCTTACAAGGTTGAAACCCTGATAATTTTAAAATATTCAAAGGAATATCCGCGCCTTCTTTAAAAAGCTTTTTAAAATAAAAATTAATGATGCGAAAATAGATCTGTTTACGCTCTTGCTGCATAGTCGCAATCATATTACGTTCCTCTTCTGTTAAATGCATTAAATTTTGGCGATAAAAAGCCGAACGAACCTCACTAGGTTTGAACTTAGATGCATGGCCAGTAAAAGAATCAATCATTGCTTGAATATTGGTGATTTCTTTTTCAAAATCAAGCGTATGATTAAATTCTGCAACTTCTGAATTATCATAGTTTGTTTTACTGAAATGATGTTTCACCAAATCATCAAGTTCTTCAGATAAATTAAATTTGCTTTTGTAATAGACGGCAAAAAAACAATCGGCTCAATCTTATTTTTCAGCATTGCCATAACGGTCCTTATTTTCTAAAAAATAAGCACGATATTCGTCACGACGTGACTCAGGGCAGGATTCTGGAATTAAAAAATTCTCAAAATCGCTCGATAATAATTGACAATTTTCATGTGAATGAAATGCGGGTAGCACAATTTTTTCAACCCATTTTTGTTGTTCAATATTACAACGTGCAATCTGGACTTCAGTTGCAACAAATTTAATATCTTTAACAAGTTTATCGGCAATCACTAATGCTCGCGCTTCATCTCTTGTAAAGAAATGAAGATCGAGATCAAAAACTCGCCAAACGGTATTCTGAATAATAATTAACATAAGCATCTGCATAATTCATTGGCAGATCCAAATATAATCCATTTAATAATTTACCAAAATTGTGATTTGTTAAATAATACATATTGACTCCTAATAATTAACTTATGCTTATAATAAAAGAATTGAAAAATAAATCGAGTGAATTACAAATTTGTATTAATGAGAAAGACTCACTCGTCTCATTAATTCTTTAAAATCATTTGTTTTTCGACACGGCTTTTACTGGCACAACGCAATGCTCAAAATAAGCTGTAACATCATAGCCAAAAGCCTTCCGGCTCAGATGCGTCTAGCTCTTCATCGGTAATATAACGACTATATTCACGATTTAACTTATGACGTAATGCATCTAAGTTATGGATCCACTTTTTCCCATTTAAAAATAAAAGTAGCGTTGGTTATAAGAACGCGGGTGAAATACTTCTTTGTAACCTAAAGAAAGAGCAAGTAATTCACTTGAAGTGTAAGGAAGAGAATAACCACCTTTTAAATAATGATTAGTATTTTTGTTGAATATTTAACATGATTCTCTCCTTGTATTGATAAAGGCATCATAACAAACAGAGAATTGAAAAGAGGAAATTACAAAATTGTAAAAAAATAAAAGTGGGTTTCCCACTTTTTATTAGATGAAATGAACTTGATTTTTCGCTCGAGTAATCGCAACGTATAACAGTTGATAATACAGCTCTAAATCAATATTTTTCGCAGCTGCAAAATCTGAAGTATAAACAAATGCAGAATCTAGCGTGGTACCTTGTGTTTTATGCACTGTCGAGGAGAAAAATAGATTTTGTCGAAATAAAAAGACGCGATCTTTCCACCAATAATGCCACATAAAACCAGCTTCTTGCCCTTTTCAATAAACCTTGCCGTTTTGCAATTTTTTTAGTTGCAATGCTTCAAATGAAAGCGCTTTTTAAACTCTTCATATTGTTTTTTCATCGGGGATGATATTTAATTTCACCAATCTATCTTTCTGTTCATCATCATATAAAAATTCGAACCTCAATCTCAGCATAATTAACGGAAAGATTTTTGTTTACTAAAATTAAAAACAAAAAAATTTTTATTTTTTTCTTGGATGGTCACGACTTCTAAAAATCTCACCATTACTAATCATCACCTTTTTAATATCATCCGGATCTCTTACTGGCTCCTGTAAGATTAAATATTCTCCTACAATTAAAAGGTTCATTCGTTTTATGAATTTGCTGACGAATATAGCGATTAATCTCATTCACTTTATTATTGGTGAATGCCAAAATACGACAATCAAGCGCATCTTTAGCCGAGTGAACTCGTTCTAAATAAGCATCTGCAAATGCTTTTATTGAATGATATTGAATAATACCAACACCTTTTGAAGACATTTCTGGGGTTAATGTATCACGCTGCATTAAACGAATTTCTTCACTTTGTTTAATAATCGGTGAGCCAATAGATTGTCGCATCACCCCACTTAAATGCACTTGGCAAAATGTGCTATCCGTGAAGAAACGTGATTTCTCTACTATTTTGTGATCTTCTTGATATACTGGCGGAAGCTGATAAGGGTCGCCAATACCGATAATTTTTACATGCTCGGGGGTAACTTCTTTCATATGAGTAAAGACTTGAGAATCTACCATTGAAACTTCATCAATAATTAAAAATAAAGTCTCCCTCTCTTCATGATTATTTTCTAAAGTTGTCACATCGTCATTTAGCTCAAATACAGCAATAGACTTACTCCGTGGAATAAAATGTAATTTATCCTCCTCCTCTTCAGGTTTTAAGTCTAAAAGGCTATGCAGTGTCACACAGCCAAAACCACCCAAGCTTTTACTCAGTACACGTTTAGCTTGATGGGTTGAGGCGGCGGCATAGACTGAATCCGGGTAAAGTGACACTAGAATATCTTTCAAGATCCCCGCTAAATAACTTTTCCCACTACCCGCAGCACCTTGCAAACAAACATGCTTTGGTGTTTCTTCTAAAATATAGAGCATTTGCCATAAAGCCTCCTCTTGGGACTGAGAACAACTTTGAATTTTGTTTAAAAGGTTACTATATTGTTGTGGTTTCAATTTCTCTTTTAATCTTTGTTCAATCGTTAATTTTTTTTCTTGATACTGCATATCATTAAACCTTCTTAAAATGGCCAATCTTTTTCATCTGAACCATCAAGGAATGGATCATCGCTATGATGTTTATTTAAATAATTTGATGTCGGCTTCTCTTGATTGACCGATGGAATAGATGGGTCAATCTGATTATTTTTCCGCCTTGCTCTCGAGCATTTCCAAATAACTACCAATAATTTCTGTCACATAATGCGTTTGCCCTTTCTCATCTTGCCATTGACGTGTTTTCAGTTTTCCCTCAACATAAACTTTTGATCCTTTACGTAAATATTGACCTGCAATATCGGCTAATCGACGATAAAGCACAATACGATGCCATTCGGTATTTTCACGTTTTTCCTGCGTATTTTTATCCACCCAGCTTTCAGATGTCGCCACACTCAAATTAGCAACCGTATCACCATTTTGCATCGCCCGAATTTCTGGTGCATTCCCCAAGTTACCAATAATAATTACTTTATTAATTCCAGCCATTTTAATTCCCTCATATTTTTTTAATTAGAACAATTTTTTTATGTGTCAATAATTGCTTAATTCTCTATTTTTTTCTTTATAGATTTTTAAAAATTAAATTAGTGCTCAATCCTCTGAGCTAAAAATCAATTACTGACGGAGTGAATTATAGAAAAAGCCATAAATAGAAAGGCGAAAAATACAAATTTGTAAAAAAATGAAAGGAAATAAAAAGTGCGGTCAATTTCAATATATATTGAAAACTAACCGCACTTTAGCGATATATATCCCTTTAAAAACAGGGCGATGTCTTTCGACTGGTAGTTACTAAACACTTTCTAAAAAGCACTGTGTCTCAATCCCTTTCGAGCAGGGCGATGTCTTTCGACCAACTTTTATCCGAGTTACAATCACCTAAATTGTCTCAATCCCTTTCGAGCAGGGGCGATGTCTTTCGACCATTTGTGGGCTACGAAGAAGATTTTGTATCAGAAAGTCTCAATCCCTTTCGAGCAGGGCGATGTCTTTCGACGTAGCGTATGCGTTAAGACGCGAAGGCGTACAAATCGTCTCAATCCCTTTCGAGCAGGGCGATGTCTTTCGACGAAGTGGATACTATCCGTTCTAAAATGGATGAAGGTCTCAATCCCTTTCGAGCAGGGCGATGTCTTTCGACTTACATGCTGAAATCTATAAAGATGTACAAGAAACTGTCTCAATCCCTTTCGAGCAGGGCGATGTCTTTCGACCTTTAATGCGGGCACAATGACAACATTTTCCCGGTCTCAATCCCTTTCGAGCAGGGCGATGTCTTTCGACAGTGATGTCAATCACTCATGTAGGTGAACCTAAAGGGTCTCAATCCCTTTCGAGCAGGGCGATGTCTTTCGACAAGGAAACTGCTAAATCATTGGGTTATTCATCCATCGTCTCAATCCCTTTCGAGCAGGGCGATGTCTTTCGACCCCTGATGCGGAAGTGCAATTACAACCTCAAGCGTCGTCTCAATCCCTTTCGAGCAGGGCGATGTCTTTCGACCTACATGCTGAAATCTATAAAGATGTGCAGGAAACTGTCTCAATCCCTTTCGAGCAGGGCGATGTCTTTCGACTGATATCTCAAAAACTCAATTATATCACCAATCTTCTCGTCTCAATCCCTTTCGAGCAGGGCGATGTCTTTCGACAAATTATGTGGTAGAAGAAAACACCTTAAAGGTCTCAATCCCTTTCGAGCAGGGCGATGTCTTTCGACAAAACTGGTCTTTATAAACTCACCGAGAAAGGCGTCTCAATCCCTTTCGAGCAGGGCGATGTCTTTCGACGAAGTTCGTCGTATCGTTTACCGTGCGGTAGAAGCGTCTCAATCCCTTTCGAGCAGGGCGATGTCTTTCGACAAGAAATTTAAAATGCGTTTTGTTTTCCTCTAAAAGTCTCAATCCCTTTCGAGCAGGGCGATGTCTTTCGACCACCTGAGAAGTGAGTTATTAGACATGCTAGAGGATGTCTCAATCCCTTTTCGAGCAGGGCGATGTCTTTCGACCAAAACGAAAAACAAAATGACGAACAATATCCGTTAGGTCTCAATCCCTTTCGAGCAGGGCGATGTCTTTCGACCCCACTATGTGAGAATCTGTTTTTGTTGAATAGGTCTCAATCCCTTTCGAGCAGGGCGATGTCTTTCGACTGCCATTACTTTATTCTATATAGGAGATTTATTTGTCTCAATCCCTTTCGAGCAGGGCGATGTCTTTCGACCTATATGGTGAGTCTAATCGAAGAAGAAAGAAAGAGTCTCAATCCCTTTCGAGCAGGGCGATGTCTTTCGACGTGATTGAAGAAAGTGAAATGAAAGAAAGCGTTAAAGTCTCAATCCCTTTCGAGCAGGGCGATGTCTTTCGACAGACTTGACTAATCAAGATGAAGTAAAAAAAGAAGTCTCAATCCCTTTCGAGCAGGGGCGATGTCTTTCGACGCATTAAACGTTCTCAATTTAAAAAGGCACAGTAAGGTCTCAATCCCTTTTCGAGCAGGGCGATGTCTTTCGACATACCGATAACGGTGAAATTGAAAAAAATTTGAAATCAGTCTCAATCCCTTTCGAGCAGGGCGATGTCTTTCGACATATTATTAACGCCAAAAGAAAGAGTTATCATTGTCTCAATCCCTTTCGAGCAGGGCGATGTCTTTCGACTGCAGCGGTATGCTGGAGGCAGGAATCATGCGGCCTTTCAGACCCACTTCCCAATTTTTTTGGAAGGTTAAGGAGTTGGCTATTGATTTGAGCAAATAATAAACAATTTGCATATTTTTCCTTTCTAAATCAATCAAAAGTGCGGTCTATTTTACCTCTATTTTTGATTTTTTCTAGCATTATAATGTCAAGCTTGTTGGCAAGGCTGTCCAAATAATACCTTCTGGCAAACTTGATTTTCCTAGTCGCCATTGTGTTGTATTAGTAGGCAAAGGATAAACTCTTAAATCATCCTCTTTCTTGTTGAAGATTAACATAATTTCAGCCAAACATTGTTTGAGCAATTTCTCTGAGCCATCTAATAAAAAAATGCTGTATTGAATTGGCGTCGCATAATGTGTCATTTTACGATAAATTCGTTGCAATCTTTTGGGATCTGAAATGTCATAACCAATTAAATATTGAGCCATGCTTTACTCCTAAAATTGGAAAATAATGTCTTGCATCATAGTTTGTTGATTAAAGTAATAGCGTTCTAACAAAGTTTGCCATTGTTTTTCATGAAAACCTGAAAAATGCTGCAAATCACTCTCACGGCGTTGAGGTGAACTGACAAAATCAGCTTGTTTGATAAGGCTCACAAAATCAAGGCTGTTTTCAGTTAACATTTTGCGCCAATTTCCGACCGCACTTTCATAAGCTTTATAAAACTGCACTCGTCCTGTTTTACCTAAAAAGCAACCTTCTTGTGTTGTTGAGAAATATTCTTCTCGTAATATTTCTTTTCGAAATAAACCTAAACACCAGTTATCAATTAAAGGGCGAAGAGGTTCAATGAGATCGCAGGCAAGTGATTCACGAGAAAAATCAAGTGCGTGATAAAAACCAATATAAGGATCTAACCCTGCACCATAGATAGCTAACACGGCTTCACTATGGATAAGTGTATATGTTAAAGAAAGAAGAGCATTAAAAGGATCTCTTGGTGGGCGACGATTTCGTCCTTGAAATCGCAAAGCTGGCGGCAAGTAAAGACTTAAAGCGGTAAAATAGACAGAAGCGGCTCGACCTTCAATTCCTCGCAACGAGGCAAGGTTGGTTTGTTCATTAATTTTTCGAATGAGAGAATCCATTTCTGTCGCTTTTTCAGCTAACATACTTCTCTTCTCTGCTCGCGCATTGCTCGCTTGCCATAGCCAATTTTTCTGTGTCACCAATTTTAGTAACATCAGTTTTTTCGAGAAGGCTAAACAAAATGGTTCATTTTTGGCGAGCTCATATTGACTGAGTCGTCGAAATGCATCGTTATGAGGTTGAGCCAGAAAAAGAGTCGGCGTATTTTTTTCTGCCTGAAAGGAAGATAATTCCAATGCCTTTCTCACCTAATTTAGCGAGTAAAGAAGCTTGTACTGTAACATCACTTTTTAAATAAATCCGCTCAATAGGTGCGAGCGGAATAGTTCCTATGCGTTCACCATTTTCATAACACATAAGAGCCTCACCGCTTAATTTAATTTCAGTGCCTTTTCTATCAATATACAAACTAGACATATTTCCACCTTTCAGATCAGTAAAAATGGGGATATTGATTGCAATGTCGCCTTGCCAAATAGCTGCGGCTCTACATTATCTGGAATACGAAAAATAAAAAAACTCTATCTTCTAATGGCTCTATTAGTTCATTTACCTCTTGTTTGAATCGCTCCATTTCATGTTCAGTAAGCCAACATTCATAGAAAGATTTTTGCCCTCCAATAGCATAGGTTTCGACTTTTTTATGAGCTTGATAAAGTCGTTTATGATCAGAAATATCGTAAGCTATAAGATATTTGTGGCGGGTGGTTTGTATGGTATATATCCTCAATAAGTCACATGTAACATCACTATAATTTCAGCAACGTTCCTGTTGCTATACGGGTAAATTTAACGAATAGATTGTTTTTTGAACCAAGCCTCCCAAAAAGCTAATATAAATCCCATTTCCCTCTCCTACTATCTACTTTATTTTAAATTGCAGACTTCCTGCCCAGCATATGAATAAATTAATTATACTTGGTTACATTTTTTATCACTCTTACGATTGCTGTCGTAATTGCAACAACGACTAGACGTTCAAACATATTGTTCTCCAATTTTAAATAATTAACGAATATGCGTTTTGAGTCCGCCGACTGCCAATTTTACGCGATGGCACGCGGTGTGATTATTCCCACGCAATGGTAATCACAATTTTGATAAGCTCTGCAATCATGATTTTCTCCTCTGCTGTTACAATGAATTAACAAAAAGTTCTCAGTACTAGGAATTAATCTTCCATAAGACTATCTACTACCTTTGTGACTATTGCCACAATTACTGTTTCTGCAATAAATTCCCACATCACTTTTCTCCTACTACCTATTTTTTTATTGAAAAATAATAACAAAGTTTTATAACTGTTTCTCATTCTACAAATTTGTAGTCAACTTACATAACCGCTCATAATAAATATGCAGATTTTTGGCTCTGCAAACCAGCACAATTTTTTTGCTGTGTCTAACAGTTTTATTAAAAACGCACGGGAGGCAATAACGTGAAATGATAAAAATTCTTCTGATGTAATCATAATATCTCCTGATATCTCTCATTTTGATTTTAGTTAATACAAGCTTTTTTTAATTAGATTTTTTTCAACTGAAGCTCATGTAATAAATAGTTCTTTATTGTATTGCGTTTCGATAGATATATTATATTTAGAATGAAATTGAGATGGAGAAACTACAAATTTGTAAAGAAAAACCGCCATAGAGAATGGCGGCTTATTGATTAAAGTAATTTAAGATTTTTAGTTCATTATCTATTAATGACATGTCAATGTTTTCTAAATCGATATCTAAATAATGCTTAGAATCCCTAGAATAAGGAATATAACGTGACTTTCCTGAGAATGCTTTTTTTCTAGTTTATCTGAAAAAGAAACCTTTAGCATCTCTAATCAAATTAGGGAAACGTACAGTATTAGATTGATAATCTTCCAGTAACTCATCAACAGAACTATTTTTTTAACTCTGACATTATTTTAGCAAAAATATTCTAAAAATAAGGTTATACGATTTTTTTGGTTATTCATATCAAAAAGTAATTCCCTTTTCTTTTTAAAAAAATAAGAAGAACAACAAAATAAGCATATTCTCTAGGGGCAAATCTTATTTTAATATCATCTCCAAAAAGAATTTCCCTAGCATCAAGATTTGAAAAAGTTTTGGCTCTGCTTAAAAAAAGTAACTTTAGGTGTAGTTAACAATTTTTGTGCATTTTTAACTGATTGGCTATACGAAACTTTCTGTTCTGTTAAACTTTCTGGTAATCCTAGACCTAATCGCACCCAAGGAATTTCAGCTAGCATTACTTTTCCATCTTTAGCATCAATTTGCGTACCATCATTCTTATTGATTAAATGGGGATAAGGCTTTGGATAGTAAAAACTCGCCAGACTTTCATATTGAGAATCCACTAAAACATGTGAAAGAGAATCTTGTTCTCGCCCATAAAGTGAGAGTGCATATCCCATAAAAAAGCCCATTGTTTTGCGCCCGCCGGCAATGGAAACATGCAATTGCATCTCTTCATCTTGGCACAAATTACCTACTAATTGCACTATGCCATTAGCTGCATGTTCATTTTCTTCCGGTGTACGAATATCTGGTAGATTTTGACCGCTCTCATCTGTAATGATATGGATACAACTTTCATCAAAATGGATTGAAGAAAAGCCATATTTATCACCGTAATCCTCAATAAACTCTTGCAATGCTCCTTTACGCTCTTTACGTCCACCTTCAATCCCTAACAAGGCTTCTAGTAACTTATTTTTGCCTTGTTCAGTAGTTATCACTTGGATTTCAGTAGGAATAAAACCTTTTTCTGTGACTAATGCATACAATGTTTCTGTTACAACGGCAGGAGACATGCCGGTAACGGAAAGAAGAATTTTACGTTTCTGGCTCATTATGCTTTTCCTATCCAGTTTGCAATTTTTTCTCTTAAACGTTGGAGATCTTTACCTTGGATAATTTCAACATGTAATTCTTTTGCTCTATTCTTAACTGATTCTGGCACCTCAAAATAACTCACCAAACATTTTTTTGTCATTAAACCACCATAATTTTTCAAGGCTTCAAGTTTATATAAGATATCCTCTGATTTTAACCCACCCTCTTTTGTTCATCATTTGAGTTTTACACTCAATGATATGTAGGCGATTTTTTTGCAATAAAGGCTATATCAAATTCATTTTGATTACCTTGATTTTGTAAGGCATACTGTTTCTTATTTTGATCGTATGAGGAATTCCCGACTTCTAAACTTAATGCTTTATCTTGAATAGATTTAATATTCTCAATTGCTTTTATAGGTTATCTCTTCGAGCCATATTCCATTTAGAAGATCTTTATGTATCGTATCTCTAAAAATCAATACGATGATTATCAAAATCTAATAAATCTTTGTGGTGTAGTTCTTCAAGTAAAGTCACTAATGATTTAACCTTGTGGTGCTTAAAAATCAACCTTAAAACCAGATTTTTTTGAGACTCTGAAGCATAAGCGTTCAACAAAGGAATATCATCTTTATATTTATCATATTGTTTTATAAAAGGCTCTAAATTGGCGAGTAATCGCTCTGAAGCCAATGGCTGTTTTACAGATTTATAAACCATGCCATAAGCAGAAAGATATGTTTTTAAATCAATCTGACAATTAAGAATTTTATTAGGAATCCTTTGCTCTTTTGGCTCTTTTTTTCATCATGACGAATAAATAAGATTTGATTATTATCACTGTCTACATAAAAAAATAGGTTTCCTCCCATAGCAAAGGTATTTTTGTGCCACTATTGCCATTAACTTAGTTCCACCAGTTACATTGAGTGCGATATTTTGCCCATCAAATTGATCTATTAGATCAATAAAGCAATTTTTCCATTTCTTGGAAATCATAAATATTTTCAATACGAACTAATGTCACTTTTTACATTCTTTTCTTTAAAAACTTTAGCTAATGCTTCGGCATTACTTTTCATTTTATCTGATACTAAAAAAACAGCCTCTTTAGGTTTAAATTCAGGATCTAAAATAGGCAATAATGAAGGTGCAGCTTGATCTGAAATCAAACAAAAATGTACATCATATTTAGGTTGCATAATGTTTCCTTATAGTTTTTGAATATGAAATGCCTGTAATGTGCAACCTTGCTCAATAAGCTGCTGTGCTGTAAGCTCAGTACCTCGTTGCTCTGGTTTTACATTAACAGATAAAAAATAAAATGTAGCGCCTTTCTCACAAACTTGGCTTGCGAGATGAATGGGTAAAGTCCCGATTACAATATCATCAGGTTTAATTTGGTTAGTATCTAAATGAGTAGCCCAATTATCGATATGAATAGATTGGGTTTTTATCCATTCAATCGCACCAGGATGACGAGAAACAAACCAAACAGCCATAATAATCCTTATTCAACTTCAACAAATAAGATTATTATGTCTGTTTTTACCACTCCATACTTGAAATTACAAATTTGTAATTCGATATCTGCCTAATCCAAAGGTTGCATTTTTTTCCACAATGTAGCCATTGACCGATATAAAAGCAATTGAGCTAATTCAAATGAAAGATGATTAAACTGCCACGTTCCAATTACCCCCAATTTCATTCTTTGGTCTTGTCGGGAAGAATAGCGAGTCCAATCTTGCCATTTCAATGCTTTACTATCTTGAATCAATAAAATTTGCTGCTTTAAGGATTCAAAGTCTAAATTTGATGGAATAAAGTGAAAATCACTTAGTAGAGAAAAAAACGTTTTTGCTAAAAGAAATAAAAAAAGCGTTCAACATTTATCTGATGTTCTCTTAATGGCTTACCATTGTCTTGTAAACGTAGTGGCGTAACAATGTTAATTATTGCGGTATCAGGCAGTTTAGTGGGTAAAGTTACCGTTTTACTATGTTCAATAATATTTCCATTCACTAATATCGGTTGATATTGCCCTGTATTTTCATCAAACACTGTTATATTCAATAGGTTTGCCTTTCCATGCCCAACGTTATATTCAAAGGCACGCTTAAACGCAAAAGCAATAAGAGGCAGTTGTTCAATTAATTTTCCAAATAACACAAGAGAAAATTGAAACACCTCATTTGGTAAATAAGTCTTCTCGCCCCACTCTGGTGGCTCAATAATATAACCGTTGGGCACTTGACTAAATTTTTGTATCTGATGCTCTGCTGGGGCTGGCGTTTCAAAGATGTTGGTATATGGACAGGAACGATAAAGCGGACAGCTTTTGCAATCTGTTTGTTTTGTCATACAAGCAATTTTACGCAACGCTCGCCCAAAGGCTCCACGCAAGGTAGAGCCTGCATATTCAGGTAACTGAATAGCATCAGTTACCTGAAAAGGTAAATTGGTATCGAGCAATAGGAAGTGAATTCAGATTCATTCCGTCACCAATTTATTGAGCCACTTTTTTTAACATTTTTTTCTGTATCTTTTTTTCTTGAAATCCACTTTTGATTTAAGTAATTCAACTGTAATTTGAGATTTTACAAATTGGCGTTCAGAAATATCCCAATTTTCAACCGCTCTTTCAATTAAAGCTTGAGCTTCTTTCAATAAAAATAGAACCGGTATTATCTGCTTGACGTTCTCGTGTATTTTGTACTTTTTCCACAAAATCTATCACAAGACGTTGATTATCCGATAACGAATTTAGAAGAGCCTGTTTTTTTCTTCTGCTGCTTTCTGTTCTGCGAGACGTTTTTCTTCAGCTTCAGCCTGTAAGCGGGCTTGTTCTATTTTTTTGAGCCTCACGTTTCGCTAAAAATTTCAGAACGATCAAATTTTGATTTTGGTTGTGCGTTACACCAAGTTTTAAGCATTTCATTATCTGAGCTTGGATTAAACTCTAATAATGCCCATCCAAATGGAAGTAAATCACTTTGTTGGGCTTGATTGGTCCCTGCAAGCCATACTGTGGTGCTGCTATCTTTAAATACCAGGGGTGAACCTTTTGCCCCCATGATTTTAATTTGAGCAATATTTTCTCCTTGGTAAGTTTTGCTATCAGCACCATTTTTGCCAAGGCGGATTAATACAACATTAGGAAGTGAACACAGTTTTTCAATAGATTTTAAATATTGCGTAGAAACAAGATTTCTGCTCTGCAATAGCTCCATCTCCTTCCTAAAAACTGGAAGATAAAATGCATTGAGAGATTTTTGTAAATCACTAATTGAATAAAAAGAATCTTCCATTAAGGTTAAGTCACTTTTAAAAAGTACGGTATTGTCCAGCAGTAATACATTCTCTGCGAAGAGCCATTGCACGCCCCACTCCACCTGTTTTACTAACTCTCTTTTTAAAGTTTAAGGCATAGTAGATTTTACTTTCAGCATGATGAAGTGGTGTAAAATCACTAAATTTTTACATATCGTAATTTACTTTTTTCAAATTCCCCTATGTATTCTTTAAGCAATTTTCCGTGATCTTTCACTCCCACTTTAGGATTATTTTTATTTTGATGAGCTTGATCTAATAATGCTGTGGCTACTGCACCTTTAAACCCACTTCCTGGAATATAAGGTAAATGCTGAACAGGTAAAAATGCGGTTCTTTCAATCGAAAGATTATTAATAACTTTATTTCCGTCACTTTCTCGTTGAGCAACTTTCCCTACACGATTTTTGTAATCTTGTACAAGACCTTCAGAAACATCTGCAAAATGATAAGAACAGGCTATTGCTTTTATCTTTTTGATTTAGGAAAAAACGTTGAATAGCTAACAAATCCAATCGATTAATTGCATTTACTAATTCCGTTTTTTCTCTCTCATTTAATACTAGCTGGCTTGGCTCAAAATTAAATAAGGTGGTACCATCAATAACATAATTAGTTGGCTCAAAATCTTCTCCGCAACCAATATGGATAGGACTTAATGGCGTTAAATAAACTTTATGAGTTTGCATAAATTGTTTCATTTGTGATCCTTATTTTCCAAAAATCGACAAATAAATTTAAAACAGGCGCATAACCTTGATGTACTGCATTTGGCTGAGCATAGGAAATATTTCCTAATCCATTCCCTAAAAAAATAAACGAGGTTCATAGTTTTCAGGGGTAAAAATGGCGGCAGATTTTGCAAGAATAATCGGCTTTTTAAATGGGCTAGAACTTAATGCCTGAATATCTCCGTGGCGTCCAAATCTTGTGGTGATTTGATAATAGCTGCATTCTTTATCTAATCCTAAATTTTGCGGTGCAGAATTTGCCAGTGTAAAATAGCAGTTTGCATTCTGTTGGTAAAAATTAACCTCTTGTGGATTATTACAACGGAATTTACCTAGCCCGATTGAAGCATCTCTCCCGAAGCCAAAAGTGCCCACATCATCTAAAATTTGCTGTAATTCTTCCAATGAAAATCGTGTTTCATCAAGTACGATATAAAGATCAAACTCTTGCTTACTGCCAAACCAAGCTATCTCTGTTGAATACGGTGCAAATTGCCCTTCTCCAGTGGTATTTGTTTGACGATCAATGGTGTTGTGGAATTGATCTTGATTTTCTTTTTCAAACTTAAAATTAGTTTGTAATGCACATTCTTGCCAAAATTTGACCACTCTTTTTTCTACATCACTGATATTAACCCACTGAGCTTTTTTCAAACTTTTACGATCTGTTTCTGTTTTAGTTTCCCAAAATGTAGAAGGCAAAGTTGGCAAAGGTAAAAAACCTTGCGGAAATGCATCGGACACGACTATAAAGGGACGTTGCTCAGTATAACCTTCAAGTAGTTCTATTAAACGAGCCTCTCCAAAGCGGTTTCTCACCGCCCAGCAAAACTGTCCAAATAAGGTGTCGCCTACTAACGGTGTACCCATTGCACTTTGGGGCGTTAATGTAAAACGATATAACTTCATAGTACCACCCTTATTCAAAAAGGTTTAATATCATCTAAATTGCATGCTTTACCATCAACAGTTAAATCAGTAAATTTCACTTTGCCGTACCCACGTGAACCTGAACCACCAAGGCTATCAAGTTCTAAAAGTTTTAAACCTTTTAGCACTAAATCTAAAAGTTCAGGTTTATCACCTTCAAATTGGCGTAAAGTAAGTTTGAAATCAAATTCTGCACCTGCTGGTACTCGTTCGGTTTGGCGAGGATTACCTGCTGTTGAAGTAATGCGATCAATGGTATTTTCACTTTTTGCTTCGGTTAAAAGTTGGTTGTCTTCACGAATCGCATTTTCCCATGCTTCATTTAGTGCACAATCCCAAAATGCTAAGCGAGAAACACCAATTTCAGCGACTTCTTGCTCGCTATTTTGGGCATCACCACTAATACCGAATAAGCGTAAAATGTTCTTCACTTCTTCAGGATTTTTTGAAATATCTTTTAATGATAATGGTGAGCTTTGAACCGCTCCTGAACGCCATTCTAATAATGTTCTAATTTTTTTCCCTTTAAACTTGAACCGGGAATATAAGGTGATTGAGTAATCGGATGTTTAATCACTGAATTATCAATCCCGCCAATATGCATTTCACTATCACCCGCGCCAATATGCAAGCCTGTTTGTAATACTAATTTTGCTTTAATTTCTACAATATTCGTTAATTTCATACTCATATTTCCTATATTAAATTTCTTCTAACTTACAAAAATCCCATTACTGCTTCCATAAATAATTTAGCATCTCTGAGAGTTTCTACATTATTTGCCTGATCAATACAGCGATTAAAAAACCTCTAAAAAAATGATCATCTACATGCTTACGTCCACGCGCATAAGCTACTTTTGCTTTTTAACATTTTGATAAAAGGAGCTAATTCTTGGAATTTATTTTCTTTATTCTCACGAGCAAGTTGAACACGATCATTCCACATTGCTAACTCGTCATAAAATTTGCGTAGCTGTGTCGTTTTATTTACGTTATTTGACTGTTTAATATGTTGTGCTGCTCGTTGAGCAATATCAGAGAAAAATTTCAGTTGGTTTTTTTCTCCACCAAATTTAATTTCATTAATATTTAACATAAGTGTTCCTTTATCGTTTTTTTGATAGAAATAATTGGTTAATGGAATTGCAAAATTAATCTTATAACTTGCAATTCCTCTGTCTCCCTAATGAAGTTGTGATTTCACTCAAAGCTGTAGTTCTAACTCCTTTTTCTAATTTATCAATCACGTAACGCGCTGTACGGTAATAAAAACGACTCCGCCACATAGTACTTTCAATATTCTTAGTATTCTCAGCCTGCTCACATAGCTGAATCAAAGAATACAAATAAGAAGTAGAAATCTTATATCTATCTGCTAAGCGATGAATTTCCTCTTCTAATTCGAAAAGTTTCTGCCAATCATGCCATTTCACTGTTTTATTAAAAATAGTTACTGCATTTTTATCTATATCAATCCCTTTTTGATTTCTCAAGAGACTCTTCAGCTAAATCACCTAAACGAGGCACTGGAATACCCGATTTACTCATCACCATTCCTACAGAAAAATGAATTTCTGTATTTTCTGCTACATAATGTTTAAAAGCTTGTTGCATCGTATGCGCCACTTTTTGTGTAGAATACCAAGGACCAATTAAGAAGAAATCATCACCACCTGCAAAGACGGTATACATATTTGGGCTTTGCTCAGCACAATAGGCTGGTAACCATAAACTGAAGAATTGGTTGAATTGACGAGAAAGTGCTGTCATTTTTGCTATATTGGCAGTTTTAATCCCCTTTTGGAAAATAGAACCTAAATTATCAACATCCCCCTTCAAGGTCATTAGTGCCTTTTGTCCTATATCTGCAAATTGAATATCTTCAAAAGTAATAATTTGACCTTGCTCATCTCTAGGTACATAAGCATTAATGTAACGACGAGCATAACCATTCCAAATTGACGCATTGGTATCTTTGGGTAATGAGAAATCCCAAAAACGATGAATTTGTAATAGTTTCACTGGGTAACTAAATTCTTTCGTATCTTCTCGACCATCAGTAAAAATCACTTTAAAGCCAAAAATTGGAAGTTTAAGTATTTGTGTTTCATATCCATGACTTATATCTGCATTAATGTCTGCAATAATGATGCGTTGTTTTTTTGCAAGCATTTCACCGATTTTAATTTGATCTTCAGAAATTTTTGAAAGCGTCTTTCCTGGCTGTGCTGGGAAAAAGCGATTCATTTCACAAACACCATTTGAATAATCCACTTCTTGTACACTTTGCGTAGAATAAGTTAAATCTAAGCGTTTGAGCTTTTTGAGATTCCAAACTTTCAAATAACTTTTTTTCACTAATTGAGTATAATTCTCTTGCTCAAACTCTTTTATATCTGCTGGTTGAATAGCAATTCCTACGCCAATCAAGCCATAAGTTTCTTTAATAAACCATTGATTTAATTCTGATTGAACCTGTTTTATTGCATTTTTAACAACTGTGGTATTTGGTGCAACAATTAAAAACTTTCCTGCGGCATTCAGCACTTGAGATGTAGCCGGTAATCCACAAGCATTTAATACTTTTAATGCAGCCAGTTCAGTAAACAATGAAACTTGGAAAGAACGTCCTCGCAAGATTTTTGCCGCACCTTTATTTGATTCACGACCACCTGAAAAAATAAAGTCTTGAATGCCAAAAAAATCACCTTGAACCAATAAAAGAGGCTCTTCTTTAGAAGCTAGATTATCTGCTAAAGCCACTACAAAAGCGCTAACCGCTTTAGTAAAATCATAAAAAGAAATATCGCGGCTATAAGGACTTGGTATCTGTGACATAAAACATTGCATAGCAGTATCGAAATGATCTAGCCACAAATTCAAGTTTTCTTGGTGGGATGTAGGGATTTTCTCAATTCCTTTTGTAAATTTATTCCATAATTCAAATAATGAAGAGGAGGCCGTATTTTTGGGTGGGAAAAAAATAGAGTTCGCAGATAATTCTCTATACTCATAGGAAAAAAATATTAGAATCAGGCTTATGCTCATCTTTTAAACTTATATTTTCAAATAAACTAAATAAGCTTTCATTCCCAAGATATTTTTTTGATGATTGTTTGCCTAATACTATTGTTTCTGCTTGAGAAACAAAAAGGAAGTACATCAACCAATTGTAAGTTTTTAGGAAAAAGATGGTAGAGAGAATTGATGTTTTTCAGCAAATCCATTCAAATAATAATGAAACACTGAAAAAAGCAAGAGAAATTCTGTAATTTGACATAATCACTCCATATAATAGAATTTAAGTGAGTATAATCAAAATATAAGCAATTGTCATCAAATACAAATTTGTAAAAATAAGATAAAATGCCACAAAAGAAAGAATAAATAATTTTTCATAAAGTGCGGTCAAAAAAATCGATAGGGTTTTTTTGGCCGTATTTTCTATCTTTTCAGTCAGCATTTCCTATTACTCTATCAAATTACTCAATTTTTAGGTAATATTTTCATCAATTGATAGTCGATATAATTGCTCAAGTATTTTACTTAGCGTAAAATCTAGCTCTTGATGGCTATTCTCGGAATAACTAGCCATCAAGGCATCGTATTTTCTAATAATCTAGGAGTGATAAAATGGGACAGTATAAAAAGTTCTGGTACCTATTAGTCGCCGTATTGATTGGGGCATTCTCCATTCTCGGCTACTACGGGTTCGAAGTTTATCGTGAAGCACCACCAATTCCGCAACAATATGTTTCTGAATCTGGCGAAAAAGTGATTACTCACGATGATATTTTACATGGCCAAACAGCTTGGCAAACTACTGGCGGTATGCAAGTAGGTTCTGTTTGGGGTCACGGTGCATACCAAGCACCAGACTGGACGGCAGATTGGCTTCACCGTGAATTAACTAACTGGTTGGACATTACAGCGAATCAAGAGTTCGGTAAAAACTTTGCAGATTTAAATGATGAACAACAAACTTTATTAAAAGCGCGTTTAACCAAAGAATATCGCGGCAGCAAAGTTGAAAATGGTACAGTTGTGCTTTCTAATACCCGTTTAGCGGCAATGGAAAAAACAGCGCAATACTACATCTCTTTATACGGGGATGATCCAGCAACTAAAGTGACTCGTGAACACTTTGCGATGAAGGATAACACTCTTCCTGATTTACAAGCTCGTAAAGACTTAGCTAAATTCTTCTTCTGGACAGCATGGACTGCATCAGCTGAACGCCCAAATACTCATGCAAGTTACACCAACAACTGGCCACACGAACCGTTAATTAATAACGTGCCAACACCAGAAAACGTGATTTGGTCTATTGCGAGTGTGGTATTCCTCATTGCAGGTATTGGTTTTGTGGTATGGATTTGGTCATTCAAAAAACGTGAAGATGAAAAAGAACCAGCAACACCTGAGTTCGATCCTCTCACAAAATTACAACTTACCCCTTCTCAACGTTCGTTAGGTAAATACCTCTTTACTGTACTTGCTCTTTTCGTATTGCAAGTAACATTAGGTGCAGTTGTGGCACACTACACGGTTGAAGGTCAGGAGTTCTATGGTATTGATATTTCTCAATACTTCCCGTATTCATTAGTGCGCACATGGCATATTCAAGCAGCCTTATTCTGGATTGCAATGGCATTCTTAGCCGGTGGTTTATTCCTTGCACCAATCATTAATGGCGGTAAAGATCCGAAATTCCAAAAATTGGGTGTGGATGTTCTCTACTGGGCATTAGTGGTATTGGTGGTAGGCTCATTCACTGGTAGCTACTTAGCTATTGCTCATATTCTTCCTGAAGAATGGAGCTTTATGTTCGGTCACCAAGGCTATGAATTCATTGACTTAGGTCGTTTCTGGCAAGCTGTGAAATTTGCAGGCATCTTGTTCTGGTTAGTCTTAATGCTTCGCGGCACAGTGAATGCGTTCAAACAACCAGGTGATAAAAACTTATTGGCATTATTCTTCGCCTCAGTAATTGCGATCGGTTTATTCTATGGCCCAGCATTATTCTATGGCGAGCATACTCACATTTCTGTGATGGAATACTGGCGTTGGTGGGTAGTTCACCTATGGGTAGAAGGCTTCTTCGAAGTATTCTCTGTAGCGGCACTGTCATTCATCTTCGTAAGTTTAGGTTTAGTTTCACGTCGTACTGCGACTGTTGCAACCATTACTGAAGCAGCGTTGTTCTTAATCGGTGGTATTCCAGGTACTTTCCACCACTTATACTTCGCTGGTGCAACAACCCCAATTATCGCAGTAGGTGCATCTTTCTCTGCACTAGAAGTGGTACCATTAGTGTTATTAGGTCATGAAGCTTGGGAACACTGGGCAATGAAACAAAAAGCACCTTGGATGGAACGCTTAAAATGGCCTCTTTACTGCTTCGTTGCAGTGGCATTCTGGAATATGTTAGGTGCTGGCGTATTTGGTTTCTTAATCAACCCACCAATTTCGCTTTATTATATCCAAGGCTTGAACACCACTGCCGTTCATGCTCACGCCGCATTATTCGGTGTGTATGGTTTCTTAGCATTAGGTTTCGTATTCTTAATCGCTCGTTATTTACGTCCAGATACACCATTTAACGATAAGTTAATGAAATGGGGCTTCTGGCTATTAAATGGCGGTTTAGTATTAATGATCGTATCAAGCTTACTACCAATTGGTATTATTCAAGGGTATGCAAGTATCTCTGAAGGCTTATGGTATGCTCGTAGTGAAGAATTTATGCAACAACCTCTATTCGATACCCTACGTTGGGTTCGTTTCGGTGGCGACGTTGTCTTCATCTTCGGTGCTCTCGCTTTCTTCTGGCAAATCTTTACGATGATTTTCTTTAAACCGAAAAAAGCAGCATAATTAAATTTATGATCATGCAAAAGCGGCTAAGCAATTAGCCGCTTTTTATTTGTGAAAAATTCGTTAAATTTCTAACCGCACTTTGATCTTCATCAAATCATTTACCTTCTTTTAAGTATGATTAAATTCGTCTTTAGATCTATACTTTCTCTACTTTTCAACTTTTTCTTATAACATTTCAACATGAGTGACAATCCATTCAACGCTAGTTAGCCATCAAAAAGGCAATACGCTATGTCTAGGTCATTGGGATATTAGTTATCTCGGTTTACCTGTGGTACTGCCAATTGAACGTCGAGATAAAGATATGGGAACAAATAATATTTATAATTTCATGGATCCCGAAGATGAACTTTATCGAGAAGGCTTAATGGAAGATGATTGGATTGTGGAAAAATATCGATTGGCTTTTCCGATGTCTTTATTGAGCATAATATTCCCTTAGAAGAAGAAACCATGAGAGCATTTTATCAAGCAGTGAATAAGGAAGATTGGCGCTGTGGGAGCTGTGGTGGATGTATTTAATAGCAAAGTGCGGTCAATTTTTATCCTTGTTTTTTTATACCGAACTGTCATAATAAAAAAATACTAGGAAATTCAATATTTCTGATATAGAATTCTCCGATTTGTTTTTTAAAAGGGAGAAAAGAATGAAACTTGTTGAAGTTAAACATCCGCTTGTTAAACATAAATTAGGCGTGATGCGCGAAGCTGATATTGATACCAAAAAATTCCGTGAACTCGCCACTGAAGTAGGTAGCTTACTCACCCTATGAAGCCACTGCCGACCTTGAAACAGAAAAAGTGATTATTGAAGGTTGGAATGGCCCAGTTGAAATTGAACGTATCAAAGGTAAAAAAGTCACTGTTGTGCCAATTTTACGTGCGGGGCTTGGTATGATGGATGGCGTGTTAGAGCATGTTCCAAGCGCTCGTATCAGTGTAGTAGGGATTTATCGTAATGAAGAAACCCTTGAACCCGTCCCTTATTTCCAAAAACTAGCCAGTGACTTAGAAGAACGTTTAGCTATCGTTGTGGATCCAATGCTCGCAACAGGTGGTTCAATGATCTCTACAATTGATCTGTTAAAAGCAAAAGGTTGCCAACATATCAAAGTATTAGTGTTAGTGGCAGCGCCAGAAGGTATTAAAGCATTAGAAAAAGCACATCCGGATATCGAGCTTTATTGTGCATCTATTGATGATCACTTAAATGAACAAGGCTACATCATTCCAGGCTTGGGGGATGCTGGCGATAAGATTTTTGGGACGAAATAATTCCCTTTTAATAAGACGGCATTTATAGCCGTCTTTTTTCCGTGCGTGAAAACACAAAAGCTAAAAAAGCATAAAAACCGACCGCACTTTCAGTTAATTCAAACCGAGAGTTGAAACTAAATGAGTAATCAAACGACAACCGCACCTGTTGAGGTGCAAAGCATGGGCAAACAAGCGTTTGTCGGTTTACAGATGTTATTTGTGGCCTTTGGCGCCTTAGTATTAGTTCCCTTAATCACCGGATTAAATTCTAATACAGCCCTTCTAACCGCGGGTATTGGTACGCTACTTTTCCAACTTTGTACCGGTAAACAGGTTCCTATTTTCTTAGCCTCCTCTTTTGCCTTTATTGCGCCTATTCAATATGGCGTACAAACTTGGGGTATTCCAACCACAATGGGTGGACTTGCTTGCGCAGGTTTCGTCTATTTCGCACTGTCAACCTTAGTGAAATTACGCGGCAGTGCTGCACTCGAACGAATCTTCCCGCCTGTTGTTGTGGGGCCCGTAATTATCATTATTGGTATGGGACTTGCACCAGTTGCTGTTGATATGGCATTAGGTAAAAACAGTGCATATAGCTATGAGCATTCGGTATTAGTTTCGATGATTACCTTGGTCACCACCCTTTCTGTTGCGGTATTTGCCAAAGGCATGATGAAACTGATTCCAATTATGTTTGGTATTGTTGCTGGCTATGTGGTTTGTTTATTCCTAGGGTTAATTAATTTCCAACCTGTTCTAGACGCAAAATGGTTTGAATTACCTCAATTAACCAAACCAGAATTTAATTTAGAAGCCATTCTTTATATGCTACCCATTGCTATCGCACCAGCCGTTGAACACGTTGGTGGTATTATGGCAATCAGTTCTGTAACAGGTAAAGATTTCCTTAAAAAACCAGGCTTACATCGCACCTTATTAGGCGATGGTGTCGCAACGGCTGCAGCTTCATTAGTAGGTGGTCCACCAAATACCACTTATGCCGAAGTAACCGGTGCAGTCATGCTCACTCGTAACTTCAACCCTAATATTATGACTTGGGCAGCGGTATGGGCAATTGCAATTTCCTTCTGTGGTAAAGTAGGTGCATTCCTCTCGACTATTCCAACTATCGTAATGGGGGGCATTATGATGTTGGTATTCGGTTCGATTGCCGTTGTTGGGATGAGTACCTTAATTAAAGGCAAAGTAGATGTAACCGAACCTCGTAACCTTTGCATTATTTCTGTAGTTATGACGTTCGGGATTGGTAATATGTTTGTCAACGTCGGCGATGTTGTTTCCCTAAAAGGGATTAGCCTTTGTGCCATCGTTGCCATTGTACTGAACTTGATTTTTGCCAAAAAGCAAAAAAATGAAGTAGAATAAAACTTCCCAAATAAAAAGGGGTTAAATGAAAGTTTAGCCCTTTCTTTTTTATTTTAAATCAACTCGTTAATCCGTGAATCAGCAACTTTCTTTACCTATTCATCAAATTGATGATGAAACGCTTGAGAATTTTTATAGCGATAATAATGCATTATTGCTTAATTCTTTACGTCAAAACATGACTGATTTACAACAACAATTCTTCTACCTTTGGGGCAGCCAAAGCGTTGGGGAAAAACCCATCTGTTACGTGCACTCTGTAATGAATATATTCAGCAACAACGGAGCGCCATTTATGTCCCGTTGAGCAAATCACAATATTTTTCCACGGCAGTTTTTGAGAATTTAGAACAGCAAGAACTGGTTTGCTTAGACGATTTGCAAACAATTATTGGAAATTCAGAATGGGAAATTGCCTTATTTGATCTTTTTAATCGCATTAAGACTAATGGTAAAACCTTATTAGTTGTCAGTGCAGATCAATCTCCAACTTCCCTACCCGTTAAATTACCGGATCTTGCTTCTCGCTTAAAATGGGGAGAAAGTTATCAACTGATTCCACTCAGCGATGAACAAAAATTTGCAGTATTGAAGCAGAATGCCCATCAACGGTGTATCATACTTTCAGATGATACTGCCAATTTTATATTTACTCGTCTAGATCGTGATATGGCAACATTAAAAGAGGCGTTAATTCAACTCGATAAAAGCCTCATTGCAAGCTAAACGAAATCTGACCATTCCTTTCGTGAAATCTATTTTAGGTTTATAAACAGATAAAAATAACCGCACTTTTTAAAGTGCGGTTAATTTTTTTAGTCATTTAATTACCAGCAGTGATGGCAATAACCAAATGCAGGCATAATGGCCAGATATCGAGGATAGCGGGAATACCCAGTCATTTTTGGGCGATAATCGCTAGCATTCATTTCATTTGGAATACTGTCTCTTTGTGCAACTTCCGCTTTTTCTCGAGCACTTACCGTATTGCCACTTATTACTCGAGCATTATAATCTTGCACCGTATTCATATCATACGCAGCTACGCCATTCCCTATTGTTGAAGCCTCCTGAGGTGCGGTACAAGCCGTTAAAATAGTTAACACTGCGATAGAAATTAATTTCTTCATATTTTACCTCTTATTACAAACCACTTTATTGAGTGTATCTCTACCCTCTTTTATCCGCTCATTGGCTTTTCTTCTTACATTAGAATCTTCATGTTTCTCAATATATTTTGCTACCTTTGCATTCTTTACTGCATAAACAGGTACATATTGTGAATTTTTGGTTTCACCTTTTTATAAATCGTTGCGCCTAAAATACTACCATAATATTCACTAGCATCATTCGGCTTCATATAATAACTACTAGAATTGGTTACGTCTACACCGTCATCACTTTTTAAACCCACTACAAATTCCAGCTGGTGAAACGAAAGTTGTTTTTGAAGCAGCTATTTCATTAAATTTATATACTTCAAATTCAATACTATTAGCAAGTTCTTCCATATCTCTTTCTGATTTAGGATCTAAACTTCTCTTACCTCTTCCACCAATATATTTCACAGTTTCAGTAACATTACTCTCGGAAACATTCACTGAAACATGATTTTCAGATGTTTTCATCTTTGTTGCATATACAACACTGTTGCTTTCTGATAAAGCAACTGATGATGCAAACAAACAAAATAAATGAATACCAATTTTTTTCTTAATATGACTCATAATACTAATGTGATTCCCTAAGCTAATAATTGTTCTCGTATAATTCAATCGGTAAATAATCCGGGTCTCGGAAGAAAGTGTACTTCATTCCAGTTGATTCATCAACCCGAATTGGCTCACAAGAGATGCCTTTCTTTAGAATATAAGCAACATACTCATCAATATTATCGACTTTAAATGCCAAATGTCGTAAACCACGGGCTTCAGGGTTTGTGACTCTTTGAGGCGGATTCGGAAATGAAAACAACTCGATTTGGCTCCCATCAGGAAAACTTAAATCTAATTTATAACTATCTCGTTCTGCACGATAAGTTTCGTTTAACTGTTTCGCCCCTAAAATCTCCATATAAAAATGCTTCGAACGTGCATAGTTCGAAGCAATAATTGCAATATGGTGAAAACCTAATAATTGAGGTTTCATTATTTCTCCGGTGTGACACTTTTTGCTTTTTCTTCTTCCTGTAAAGCAAGGGCATCACGTGCAGCACGAATACTCTTTTCAAGCATTGGCACGCGAGGATCATCTGGTTCCAATAAACGTAGCATCATTGCCCAAGTGACAGCTGCCATTTTATAATCCTCACCTTCAAAATAACTGAAAGCAAGTAAACTTAATGCTTCAGGATTAGAATGATCTTGACGAATAATTCCACGTAAAAGTTGATTACCTTTCAGTTTATCCGTTTGATCTTCAGAAGACATTAACATACGCGCATAAGAAAGCTTATAATCTAAATTGTCCGGCTCAAGTTTATTCGCTTGTTGGTAACTATCAAAGGCTAATTTTCCATTACCTAAATTCATTCCTACCTGACCTAACAACCACCATTTTTTAGCATCCTTTGGTGTTTTTTGTAAATCCAAACGAAGTGCGGTCGAAAATTGCTGCATTTCTGCATCCGTCATTGGGTTTGTGTCTTCTTCTTTGATTCGTTCAAAGAAATAAGGTAATTTTGCCAATGTTTTTTCCATCATATCTTCGGCTTTCCAAGATCCCAAAGGGAAATAAGCCCCGCCGGCAATAATGGCCAAACCTAATAAACCAGAAACAAACCACAACTTACCGTAATTTTTGGTATTTTTTTATCGATGGTTTGGGTCTCTTGTTGAGGAATATCTTCCAATAATGTTTTTGTAGTTCTTGTTTAAGTTGTTCAACGTTCTCTACTAAGCCTTGCTGATTATCTTGCTCAATCTCTTTTAAGCGAGAAAAATACAATGCTTTATTTAATTCATCACGCTTTTTGTCTTCTTTCGCTTTCACTGAACGCAACAACGGATAAAAACAAATCAATGCCACGACTAAAGTAAGCGCAATAATACTTAATGCAAAAATTCATTATTTATCCTTTTCTTTGAGTAAAGCCGATAAACGTGCATTCTCTTCATCATCTAAAATTACGTCAGAATTGACCGCACTTGGGCTTTTTGGATTTACGTTTAAATACAAATAAAATGCCAATCAACACTAACAAAATTGGGGCAATCCATAATACGATTGTTGACGTCGTCATTGGTGGATCATAAGTCACGAAATTGCCATAGCGTTGGATCATATAATCCACCACTTCATTTCGATTTTTACCTTCTTGTAACAGCTCAAACACTTTACCACGCATATCTACTGCAATGGTTGCATTCGAATCGGCAATATTGTTATTTTGACATTGAGGACAACGCAATTCTTGTGTTAATTGATGATAGTCCTTTTCTTGCTCTGGTGAAGCAAAATTCAATGCATCAATAGAAGCAGCCGCCGAGATACTCACCAAAAGTGCGGTTAAAAAAAGCCATGATTTTTTCATTATGGTTTCTCCGCGAGTTTGTCATAAATCGGTTTTAAGGTCTCATTCCAAACGCGTTCATTTACATCACCCGCTAAGCGATAATGAATCACACCTTTACCATCCACGATAAATGTTTCCGGTGCGCCATAAACACCCAAATCTAATGCAAAAGAACCTTTTTCATCTTTAAGCACAAGACTATAAGGATTGCCTAAATCTTTTAGCCATTTTACAGCTTTTGGTGATTCATCTTTATAGTCGATACCAATGATTGTTACACCTTGTTAGCCAATTGATTCAAGTATTGATGCTCTGCATAACAAGTTGGACACCAAGTTGCCCACACATTTAATAGAATCGGTTTGCCTTGTTGGAAAATTTCATTACCGTAGGTTTTATTTTCCAATAAATCCGTTAATGTTTTCTGTGGCACAGGTTTTCCCACAAGCGCAGATTCTAACGCTTTTGGATCATCACCTTGTGCGTTACGTCCTAATTGAACTAAAAAAGCTGCCGCCACGGCAAGAAAAAAATAATAAGTGGGATAAGTAGTTTTTTTATTCATAACACGATCAATTTACATCTATTTTTAGGGGCTTAATTTAGCCCCTCATCACGATTAAGACTGTTTTACCAAACGACTAAAACGGTAACGACGGTCAAACATACAGAGCAAGCCACCTAATGCCATAAACAATCCGCCAATCCAAATCCAACGGATAAATGGTTTATAGTAAAGGCGCAGCGCCCATGAGTTATCATCTATCTTTTCACCCAAGGCGACATAAAGATCGCGAGTAAAGCCCCAATTAATTGCTGCTTCCGTCATTGGCATTTTACTGACGGTATAAAAACGTTTTTCGGCAAATAATGTTGCTTCCAGTTTACCCGCTTTTGAAATGTCGATTTGTGCTTTACCGCCCATATAGTTAGGACCATTTGCATCACTCACGCCTGCAAATTTGAAGTCATAGTTAGCAATCTGTACCGTATCACCCACAGCCATTCGCACATCACGTTCTACACTGAAGTTTTGGCTAAAGGCAATTCCCCAAACGGTCATCGCCACACCAAGGTGAGCCAAAATCATCCCCCAATGGGAACGAGAAAGTTTGGTAATACCTTTAAAGAAAGATTCGCAGTGTGTTACACGTTGTTTCATTTCGTAGAGACTCAGTAACACAATAATGACGGACATCATGGTACCAAGCACAGCACTGACGGTGAGTTTATTTTGTAGGAAATACGGTAAAGCAAAACCTGCAATCGCCATCACAATGACACTCACAACAACCGGTGTACGAATTTCAGAGAACTGATCGCGACGCCATTTTACTAACGGTCCAATACCCAATAATAAGGCAAACGGAGTCATAATAATCAAGAACATTTGATCAAAGAATGGTGCACCGATCGAAATAGATCCCAAACCTAATTGTTTGTGAACTAACGGTAATAACGTTCCTAAGAACACCACACAAAGTGCGGTCATTAATAGGATGTTATTTAATAATAATAAGGTTTCACGAGAATAACGTTCTGCATTATCACGTGAGCGAATTTGGTTTCCTTTGTAAGCATACAAGGTTAAAGAACCCCCAATTACCACAACCAAATAAGCAAGAATATATAAACCACGTGTTGGATCTGAAGCAAAGGCGTGTACTGACACCAAGATACCGGAACGAACTAAGAATGTACCCAGTAAGCAAAGTGAGAAAGCAAGGATAGCTAAAAGTACAGTCCAAGCTTTAAAAGAGCCACGTTTTTCAGTCACCGCTAAAGAGTGGATTAATGCGGTTCCCGCAAGCCAAGGCATTAAAGAAGAGTTTTCTACTGGGTCCCAGAACCACCAGCCGCCCCAGCCGAGCTCATAATATGCCCACCAAGAACCAAGCACGATCCCGAGTGTTAAAAACACCCAAGCTGCCATCGTCCAAGGGCGTGACCATCTAGCCCAAGCTGAGTCTAATTTTCCCGTCATTAATGAGGCGATCGCAAAGGCAAAAGCCACAGAAAAACCGACATATCCCATATAAAGTAATGGTGGATGGAAAATTAAGCCCACATCTTGCAACATTGGATTGAGTTCTCTGCCATCTACTGGGAAGTCAGGGAATGTACGGGTAAATGGATTCGAGGTAAATAATACGAAGAGTAAAAAGCCGATGCTAATAATCCCCATAATACCTAATACACGAGCCACAGCTTCTTGTGGCAAGTGTTTGCTAAATAAGGCTACTGCAGCCCCCCAAAGGGTTAATAACCAAATCCAAAGTAATAATGAGCCCTCATGTGAACCCCAAACGGCAGATAAACGATAATAAATCGGTAAGCTACTGTTAGAGTTATTCACCACATATTGCACACTAAAATCATTGACGGCAAAAAGGTAGAACAATGCTGCAAAAGCAATGGTTAAACTGAAAAATAAACCATAAGTCATTGGACGAGCCAATGACATTAATTGAGGGTGATCTTTTTCTGCGCCCCATAATGGGAAAATCGCTAAAAAGAATGAGACGGCAAGACTTAAAGCAAGCGCATAATTTCCTAATTCAGCAATCATTAGCGACCTTCTTGCGATTTTTGCTGGGTTTCTTTATAACGACGATCGGCTTCACTCTCGCCTTTTAATTCTGCCCCCATTGGTTTATGCACTTTCTGCATTTTCTCACCCAACTCTGGTGGCACATAATTTTCATCATGCTTAGCAAGCACTTCTGTTGCTTCCAATAAGGTTGGCTCTTTTAACACACCTTGCGCAACAATACCTTGTCCCTCACGGAAAAGATCCGGCAGAATACCTTCGTACTCTACTGTAATTGATGGACCAATATCATTTACATCAAAGCGAACTTTGAGACTTTTCGGGTCTCGACTAACGGAGCCTTCGACCACCATACCACCAACACGAATACGTTGCCCAACTTCAGGTTTTTGGTCAGGATTTCCATCTTTCCCTTCTACGACTTCCGAAGGGGTATAAAATAAATCAATATTTTGGCGAAGCGCATAAAGCACCAAACCTGTCGCAATCGAAATACCTAAAATCACAAAGATGATGATCGAAAGTCTTGATTTACGTCTTGGATTCATAGGGTATTTCCTTTATTTGCTTGGTTTAAACGTGCCTCACGTTGTTGCTCGCGTAACACTTCTTTTAATACGGCTTTACGCCCCTTGACGCTTTGTATCGCCAAAATAATCATTGCCACAAGGCTAATGCTATAGGAAAGCCACACATAAAAACCGTAGCCTCCCATATTGATAAAATCACTCCAACTTTGGAAAAACATTTTCCGCTCCCTAAAATAAAAATAAAAAACTATTTCAGCTTACTTGCTAACTCTTTTACCCATGGGCGTTTGCTGTCTTCTTTTAGCAATTCAACGCGGTAACGCACAAGCGTAAACCAAATGGATAAAAATAAAAATCCAAAAATACATAAAATCAGTGGAATTAACATCGGTGTTGCAATCGACGGTTTTTCAAACTTCGTGATACTTGCCCCTTGATGTAAGGTATTCCACCACTCTACGGAAAAGTGAATAATTGGTAAATTCACCACACCAACAATACACAAGATACCCGCTGATTTTGCACCCACAGCACGATCAGAAAATGCAGAATAAAGGGCTAATACACCGATATATAAGAAGAAAAGAATGAGTTCTGCGGTTAAACGCGCATCCCACACCCACCAAGTTCCCCACATTGGTTTACCCCAAATTGCACCCGTTACCAAAGCAATAAAGGTAAACATTGCACCAATCGGCGCCATGGCTATCATTGAAAGATGAGCGGCTTTAATTTGCCAAACTAACGCAATAATGGCAGCAACAGCCATCGAACCATAGACACCCATTGACCAAATCGCTGCCGGCACATGCACATACATAATTCGGAAACTATTGCCTTGCTGATAATCTGCCGGAGCATAAGCTAAGCCCCAAACAATGCCAACAGCCAATAATAGAACCGCAATCACACCAAAAAATGGACTTAATTTGCCACATAAATGATATTGGGTTTCATGTTTTGCGTAAGGATGTAACCACTTCCACATAAAAGATCCTTAATTCAAAAAATAAAAAACAGTTAAAAATCTGACCGCACTTTCACCGTCATGATGATTAATTATCTAAACTAATTCGTAGTGCCGCGGCAATAGCAAAAGGCGATAAGGTTATTGCGCCAGCCAAAATTGCACCTAAAATAGCAAGCTGTCCACCATAAGGGAGATTTAACGTAGCGGCATCTAAAATTGCTGAAGCAAAAATTAAAACCGGAATGAATAATGGTACCACAAGTAAACTCAGCAATACGCCACCTTTACGCAACCCCACCGTCAATGCCACACCAATTGCACCAATGCAGCTTAAAATCGGTGTGCCTACTAAGAGTGTAAGCACCAATGCCCACCAAATATTCACTTCTAATGAGAGTAATAAAGCAGCAATCGGAGAAAGTAGAATCAACGGCAAACCTGTTAACAACCAGTGCGCAACGACTTTTGCAAGTGCCGTTAAAGCTAAAGGTTGAGCCGTGAGCATCAATTGTTCTAAAGAGCCATCAATAAAGTCATCTCGGAATAAGCGCTCAAAAGACAGCAACGCAGAAAGCAATGCCGCCACCCAAGCGATTCCTGGTGCGATGCGAGAAAGTAACTTAGGATCCGGCCCAATGACTAATGGAAATAACGTGATGACGATTAAAAAAAACCAAAGTGGGTTTAAAATTTCCGCTTGCTTACGTGTCGCAATCTTCAGCTCACGCTTTATAATCTGTAAAAAAATATCATAAAAAAATCTAAGGGTTATATTTATAATCAGCAAGGTTGATTTTTTTCAATAGCGTACTTGGCACTTCTTGATGGCTCGTTAAAATCACCATTCCACCTTTTTTTAGCATGATTTTCAAAAAAAGTGTGGTCAAAACTTCAACCCCTTTTTTGTCTATTGCTGTAAAAGGTTCATCCAAAATCCAAAGTGGCGCTTCCGAGATCCATAATCTCGCCAAGGCAATGCGCTTTTGCTGACCAGCTGAAAGTTGAGCTGCCGGCAAATCTTCACGTCCAAGTAAACCTACTGTATCCAAGACATCCCATAAAATATCGGTGCCTTGTTGGCTTTGACTAATCTGCTGATAAAATTTTAAATTTTCCCATGCGGTTAATTCAGGTTTCACGCCAGAATGATGACCGAGATAAAGCAGCTGATGATGGTATTCTTCGCGTTGTTTTGTGATCTCGTCTGAATTCCACCGCACTTTACCTTCTACTGGTTGTGCAAGGCCTGCTAAAATCCGCAATAAACTTGTTTTACCGATACCATTGTGCCCTTCAATTTGCACGAAATCACCACTTTGAAATTGCAGTGAAAGATCAGTGAACAACACGCGATCGCCACGTTGGCACGCTAATTGTTCTAATTGAAGTTGATGAGCAGGAAACATAGTCTCAGCCTTAAAAATAAAATCTTCTGAAAAATCAGCGGGTATTCTACCACAAGGGGAAATTTTGACGAGATTTTAAACCCCTCAGAATATAACCATTTAGAAGTAGATCGGCATGTTTATTGATTTAAAACAAACTAAATTTTTCCTAGCTTTTTTTCATCGGATAATCAAATAATTAAAAGATTTGATGATCTAAATCAAATTTTTCTGCTACTATTTAGTTATTTTTTTGATGTTGTTTTATCAAAAAAACATTACCTTAACTTCATTTAAAAAAAGGAACATATTATGTCTTATACTCTACCTGAATTAGGCTACGCTTATGATGCGTTAGAACCACATTTTGATGCACAAACAATGGAAATTCACCACTCTAAACACCACCAAGCCTATGTAAATAATGCAAATGCCGTGTTAGAAACTTTACCTGCTGAATTTTCTGAAATGTGTGCAGGTCAATTAATCAGCCAATTAGATAAAATCCCTGCTGAAAAACGTACGGCATTACGTAACAACGCAGGCGGTCACGCAAACCACAGCTTATTCTGGAAATCATTGAAAAAAGGCACTACTTTACAAGGTGATTTAAAAGCCGCTATCGAACGTGATTTCGGTTCTGTAGAAAACTTCAAAGCTGAATTTGAAAAAGCTGCAGCGACTCGTTTCGGTTCTGGTTGGGCATGGTTAGTAATTAACCAAGGTAAATTATCTGTTGTTTCTACCGCAAACCAAGATTCACCATTAATGGGTAAAGAAATCGCAGGTTGTGAAGGTTTCCCTCTTTTAGGTTTAGACGTTTGGGAACACGCTTACTACTTGAATTCCAAAACCGTCGTCCAGACTACATCAAAGAATTCTGGAATGTTGTAAACTGGGATTTCGTTGCAGATCGTTTTGCGAAAAAAGTCGCAGACTGCTGTGCAGCTAAATAATCGTTTCTCAAAATGTAAAAAATCGCCTTTATTAGGCGATTTTTTTATTGGTTAAATCCAACGTCTGACTTTTTTCTTGTACTCTAAATAAGACTCACCAAACTTTTTCTCTAACCAGTATTCTTCAGGTTTAATTTGCCATTGCGTGATGAAATAAATAAACAGAAAAACACCTAGAAAACTGACCGCACTTTGCAAATAAACCGCCCATGCAACTAGCAAGCTAGCTAAACTTAAATACATTGGGTTACGGCTAAAACGATAAATACCATTTGCCACAAACACATCACTTTTTTCTAAGTGAATTGGGTTGATATTCGCTTTATTTTTGTAGAATTGCCAAACACTGAAAAAACCAACAAAAGATGAAGCCAACGCAATCAGATAAGCAATCACGATATTGATTGTAACAGGGTAAGGATTAGGTAAGCATGTCATGATAAGTGCACAGCCAATAAAAATGACGGGTGGCGGCACAATAGGTTTCTGAATCATAAGATCAAAAATCCAATAAAAAAGCCCGAGCAATTCGGGCTAATTAAAACATTACAGATTATTTAATTTCATCTGCGCCATTTGTTTTTCTAATGGGTTACCGCTTTTTTGTGCATTCTCAAAGCTTGCTTTAGCACCATTTACATCGCCTTTTGCGATTTGAATATCGCCCGCTAAAAGATCTTTACGTGCACTAAAGCCTTGGCTTTTCACTTGATTTAGACTTGCTAATGCTGCATCAAATTGACCTTGTTGGAATTGCACAGCAGACAAACGAAGCGCTGCAAGAGACGTTAAGATATCATCTTGTGATTGAGCAATTGCTTGTTTCAAGCTATTTTCAGCAGAGGCGTAATCTTGTTTTGCAACAAAACCTTTTGCTTCATCTAATAAGCTAAATACCGCATAGCTGGTTTTATCATGCGCTTTCACAAATTCAGCCATTTTAGCTTGTTGTGCCGCGGCATCTTTGTTTGTGGTATAAACTAACGCATCATATTCAGCAGACGCTTGCATGATTTGATTGGCTTGATAAGACTGCCAATAACGCCAGCCCAACATCCCGCCCACACCAAGAATAAAAGCGGCAATAATGGTTTTGCCATTGTCTTTCCACCATTCTTTTAACTGGTTCAGTTCTTGTTCTTCTTCAATGGTATATGCCATTTTCCTATCCTTCTAAAATTAAAATTGGGCTTTTACGTGTTCAATTAAATTGGACACATCAATGGTTTGTTGCTCTGCTGCGCCAAGTAAGTGTTTTACCACAACTTGATTATTTTGCACTTCACTTTCACCAAGCACAAGAGCCAGAGTCGCACCAGACTTATCTGCGCGTTTAAATTGTTTTTTAAAGTTACCGCCGCTGCAATGCAACATGGTGCTTAAGTGCGGTAATTCTGAGCGAAGTTTTTCAGCGAGCTGGAATGCGGCTAACGTTGTACCTTCACCTTGATAAACAACGTAAATATCTACCGCACTTTTTACCGGAATCGATTTATTCACTTCTTGAACGAGTAGCACTAAACGCTCTAAGCCCATTGCAAAACCGACACCACTGGTTGCGTGGCCACCAAGTTGTTCAACTAAGCCGTCATAGCGTCCACCACCACATACAGTACCTTGTGCACCTAATGCTGATGTCACCCATTCAAATACAGTTTTATTATAATAGTCTAAACCACGTACCAATTTTGGATTAATTTCATATTGAATGCCCACCGCATCTAATAGACCGCATAACTGCGCAAAATGCTCGCGACTTTCATCGTCTAAATAATCCAATAATTTTGGCGCGCCGTCCAATACATCTTGTAATGCTTGATTTTTAGTATCCAAAATACGTAATGGATTTTTTACAAGACGTTCTTTCTCTTCTTCGCTCATTAAATCTTGGTGATTTCTAAGAAAGCCACTAATGCAGAACGATAGTTTGCACGTGCTTCTAATGAACCAATCGAATTTAATTGAAGAGAAACATGTTGATCAATACCTAATGCTTTCCACAAACGAGCCGTTAAAATAATTAGCTCCGCATCAATTTCAGGGGTTGCGATACCGAATACTTCTACACCTGCTTGATGAAATTGACGGTAACGACCTTTTTGTGGACGCTCATGGCGGAACATTGGTCCCATATACCATAAACGTTGTTCATTGTTGTAAATCCAACCGTGTTCAATCGCAGCACGCACACATCCTGCTGTACCTTCTGGGCGAAGTGTTAATTGCTCATCATTATCCCAGAATGTGTACATTTCTTTTGAGACAACATCTGTGACTTCACCAATTGCACGAGCAAATAATGGCGTACTTTCCACGATTGGCATACGCACTTCTGAATAGCCGTAGCTGCTTAAAATTTGGCGAACCTGTCCTTCAATCCATTGCCAAAGTGGAGATTCAGTTGGGGAACAGTCATTCATCCCACGAATTGCTTGAATATTTTTTGCCACGAGTTTTCCTTAAATAATTCGATTTTTTGGATCTTGTTGTGCAACTTTGGCACGAATTTTTTTGCTTCTAATTGGTCAATAATCGCGTCGTTGTCAAAACGTTCTTTTTGACGCTCACCATCTAAATAATAGCCACTTTTTCTTATTACCACCGGTCACGCCAAGGTCAGACACTAATGCTTCACCCGGGCCATTTACCACACAACCAATAATAGACACATCCATTGGGGTGATAATATCTTCTAAACGTTGTTCCAGTGCATTCACCGTGCCGATCACATCAAACTCTTGACGAGAGCAAGTTGGGCAAGCAATAAAGTTAATCCCGCGAGAACGAATACGTAACGATTTTAAAATATCAAAACCAACTTTGATTTCTTCTACAGGATCGGCGGCTAAAGAGACACGCAAGGTATCACCAATGCCTTCTGCTAACAACATCCCTAAACCAATTGCTGACTTCACAGAGCCCGCACGTGCGCCACCTGCTTCCGTAATACCTAAATGCAACGGCTGTTTAATGGCTTTTGCCAGTAAACGGTAAGATTCCACCGCAAGGAAAACATCGGATGCTTTTACACTCACTTTAAATTGATCAAAGTTTAAACGATCCAAGATCTCAACGTGGCGTAACGCTGATTCTAATAAGGCTTCTGGTGTTGGCTCACCAAATTTCTCTTGGATATCTTTTTCTAATGAGCCTGCATTAACACCAATACGGATCGGGATATTTTTATCACGTGCGCAATCCACCACAGCTCGAATACGATCTTCACGACCAATATTGCCCGGATTAATACGTAAGCAATCCACCCCATATTCAGCCACTTTTAACGCAATACGATAGTCAAAATGAATATCGGCCACTAATGGCACATTCACTTGCTGTTTAATGATTTTAAACGCTTCGGCGGCATCCATGGTAGGTACAGAAACACGCACGATATCTGCGCCGACACGTTCCAACGATTTAATCTGTGCAACGGTCGCCTCAACATCAGTTGTGCGAGTATTTGTCATGGATTGTACAGCAATCGGTGCATCACCACCGATTGGTACATTGCCCACATAAATTTTTGTCGATTCACGACGCTTGATAGTAGGTTTTACTGCTGACATTCTTTCGTAAATTATTCGTTAAGGTTTTGGTAATTTAAATTTAGCCACACGGCCATCAACGGTAAGCGGATACGCTTCGCCTTTATAAGTAATACGAACGTTACCCGGCGCGCCGATAATCAATGCATAGTCATTACCATTAAAGGTTAAGACTTCGCCTTGTTTATATTCTTTTTGCGCTAAAACTTTACGGTTTTGGTCTTTCACACTAATCCAGCTTGAATTTTTGGTAATCTCAATAACGAGATCGCCTTTTACTGTTGTTGGTGCATCAGAAATAGCGGGGGTTTCAACCGCACTTTGTGCATCTGGCACGGTCGGCTCTGTTGTTGGTTCTGTGTTAGGTAAGGTTTGTTCCACAACAGGGGCTTGAACTTGTTCAACGGTAGGGGCGAGTTGCGCCTGTTGAAACTTCTGCGTTTACTGGTTGAGATTGATTTTCTTGAGTATTTGAAACAACAGGTTCAGCAGCATTATTTTTTGCTTCCGTTACAGGTGCTGTTTCATTATTTGACGTTGCAGGCTGGCTATTTACCGCGACGGGAATTTCATTCGAATGAGTAACCGGTACCTCTGCTGTTTTTTCTTTTTCAACGTAGGTTTGCACTAAATTATCACGTTCTTCGTTTGATTTTTGATAATTCTGCCACCACCATAAGCCTGTCATTCCAACAGCCGCGAGTAAAATAATGGTTGTAAGTGTGCCGACCCAGCGACTATGAGAAGAGTATTGGTTTACTGAACGCGTCGCGCGTGCATTTTTACCTAAATCGTTTTTGTATGCTTCACCAAAGGTTAAATGCGCCCATTCGCTCTCAGGAATACGTAAAAATTTTGTATAACTACGCACATATCCTTTCATAAAAGTTGAGGGCACATTTTTTTGGACAAATTCATTATTTTCTAATTTTTCCAAAATACTTGGGCGCAAAGAAATTGCCTTTGCCGCATCTTCCAGAGAAAGATTTAACGCTTCGCGAGCTTGACGAAGTCTATCCCCAAAAGAGATGTCTGTTTTTTCGGTTTGTTCAAGGATTGTATTCATAGGTATAAAAAAAGAAATAGCAATAAAAAAACTAAATGCTAAATTTTAAAGTCGAAAGGGGCTTTTTGGCAATGATTATTTGAGTGAACGGAGCTTTTTCCGATCTAGAAGGATCAACTTGACGCAATTTATCCAATGCCTGTTGATAAACATCGGTTTGTTTTCCGGCGAAAGCACAAAGCGCCATGTTTTCGTAAGTATCGGCTTGATGGTAATAATTCGGCGCAGCGAGTGCCGCATTAAATTGTGAATAAGCTTGTTCAAACTCACCTTGCCCACATAAAAAAGCACCGAAGTTGTTATACACATCGCCTTGCTTATCATCTAACTTAATCGCCTGTAAATAAGCTTGCTTCGCTTTTTTTCCGTATCGCCTTGTAATTGATAAAAATGTGCAAGTGCTGAGTGCACAAGATAATATCGTTCATCATGCTCAAGGGCTTTATCTAAATTGAGTTTTGCTTGAACAAAATCATTTTGTTGAAGATAGCCTAATGCCAGTTCAACTCGCGCTTTTGCTGCTTGTTGTTTATCAAAGTCAACGGAAGACTGCGAGACACAGGCAGAAAAAACAAAAGGAAAAATGACCGCACTTAGAATGTTAATTGGGATTAATTTCATCTTATCACTCCTCTATCTTATCACTCTTATCCAGGCCATTTTTCCTTTACAAATATTGCTATATTTAGCTTAGTTAACAGCTTTTACGTCAATACCCTCACCAAACTTACGCTTCATTGCTGTACGTTTGGTTCGGTCGATCACATCCCCAGCCAACTGACCACAAGCAGCATCAATATCATCTCCGCGGGTTTTGCGTACAATCACCGTAAAGCCATATTCCATTAAGGTTTTTTGGAAGCGATCAACACGGCTATTTGAGCTTTTACCATAAGGCGCCTCTGGGAACGGGTTCCATGGGATCAAATTGATTTTACACGGTGTATTTTTCAACACTTTGGCTAATTGATGCGCATGCTCTGTACCATCATTCACGTGATCTAATAACACATATTCAATTGTCACTTTGCCATGGTTAGCATTCGATACTTCTAAGTATCTGTGCACTGAATCCATCAACATTTTGATGTTATATTTTTTATTGATCGGCATAATTTCATCACGCAATTCATCGTTCGGTGCGTGAAGTGAAATTGCTAATGCCACATCAATCTTATCGCGCAACATATCGAGTGCAGGCACGACACCTGAAGTGGATAAAGTCACGCGTCGTTTAGATAACCCATAAGCAAAATCATCAAGCATAATTTCCATCGCGGGTACAACATTAGCTACATTTAACAATGGTTCCCCCATACCCATCATCACCACATTGGTAATAGGACGTACACCTGTCACACCAAAGTTACCGATAATTTTTGAGGCGCGCCAAACTTGACCAATAATTTCAGACACCGTTAAATTACGGTTAAATCCTTGTTGTGCGGTCGAACAGAAGGTACAAGCTAAGGCACAACCTACTTGAGAGGAGACACAAAGTGTTGCACGATCCGCTTCTGGAATATAGACCGTTTCAACTTGTTGTTCGCCAACCTGCATCGCCCATTTAATCGTACCATCCGCAGAACGTTGTTCAACCGCAACTTCTGGCGCTTTAATTTCAGCGACCGCTTTTAATTTTTTTCTCGTAATTTTTTTATTAATATTGGTCATATTATCGAAGTTATCTTCGCCAAAATGATAAATCCATTTCACTAATTGATCCGCACGAAATGGTTTCTCGCCCTAATTCTGCAAAAAAACTCACGCATCTGCTGACGCGTTAAATCCATTAAATTAATCTTTTTGGTATTCGTTTTCAGATAAAAGGGGTTGTTCTAACATAAAGCCTCGTTATTACACATTACGGCGATGATGCTACTCAGAATTGAGCAACAAAAAAATTCGCATATTAAAAATGAGCCGAGATTTTACAGATTTACCGACAGATAAGCTAGCAGATTTGAAAAACAACAAAAATTTTGACCGCACTTCTTTTGCGATCAGCATCGCAAAAATCAAAAAAATGAAAGAAAAAAGTGCAGTTAAAAAACTTCAAATTTTTTCTCTTTCACACATCCCAAAGCCCTACAAAAACTGATAGAATGTGCACTTCGTTTTATTCTCTGAGTTAGCTATATTGAAGATATGTTAAAAAAAGTTCTTTCTGTATTGTGTTTAGTGCCTGCAGTCGCAACGGCACAATCTTATATTGTGTATGATTTCACTCATGATAGAGTGTTAGAAAGTAGCTCACCCAATCATGTGCAACCCATCGCCTCTGTCACCAAATTAATGACGGCGAATGTGTTTCTTGAAAATAATCGAAATGCAAACTGTACTGCATCGATTACTGACGATGATTACGATTACATCAAAGGCACTCATACAAAATTACCTAAATATACGCCGATTTCTTGTAATGAATTGTTAAAAGCAATGCTCGTTCATTCTGATAACTATGCTGCTCATGCACTTTCTCGTTCTGCAGGCATGAGCCGCTTACAATTCATCCAAAAAATGAATGAAAAAGCTCGAGAATTAGGCATGCGATCCACTCGCTTTTCAGATAGTTCAGGTTTATCTGACAGCAACATTTCAAGTGCAATGGATTTAGTTAAGCTTGCTAAATACTCGCTCAATAAAGCGCAAATCAAAAACCTTTCTAATATGCCGAGTGCCTTCATTCAAGCAGGAGGACGTAGTGTTTTCGTCAAAAATACCAATAAATTAGTGCGTGAAGAAGTTTTCGATGCGGCAGTTAATAAAACCGGCTATATCCGCGAATCTGGCTATAATTTAGTCTTCGTAAACAAAAATCCATGTAATCACTCGACTATCGGCGTGATTAGTTTAAATAACCATTCATCTGCATTTCGTAGCAACTTTACGAAAGGAAAACTGGAACAATATGGTTGTACTGCTGGACGTAGCATGCAAAACTTTACCGTTGATGAAGCCCAATATGAAGAAGGCTATGATGAAGCGGGTATGGAGAGCCTGATCCAACAAGTTGGTGGTTAATCATTTCAAAAAAGAGCGGTCAATTTTTCACAAAATTTTCCGCTTTTTAATTTTAATTGCCTATGGATTTGATAATTATTTTCATTTGAAAAACCTTATAAAAAAATGGTATTATTCTGTAGAATGCTAATCAATCATTATTTTTTTAAGGAGATCTCATGAAGCATTTATTTAAAAAGCCTATCTGTTATCGCTCTAGGTTTGGCTGCTTTACAAGCCGAAGCGAAATTTAAAGTGGTAACCACATTTACTGTTATTCAGGATATCGCACAAAATGTTGCCGGCGATGCTGCGACAGTGGAATCTATTACCAAACCTGGTGCAGAAATTCACGAGTATGAACCGACCCCTAAAGATATTGTAAAAGCTCAATCTGCTGATTTAATTTTTATGGAACGGATTAAATTTAGAGCGTTGGTTTGAGCGTTTCTTCCAAAATATCAAAGACAAACCAGCCGTTGTGGTAACTGAAGGCATCACGCCACTTTCTATTTATGAAGGCCCTTATAAAGATGCACCTAACCCACACGCTTGGATGTCGCCATCTAATGCGTTGATTTATGTCGAAAATATCAAAAATGCATTAGTTAAATACGATCCGCAAAATGCTGATGCTTATCAAAAAAATGCAGCGACGTATGCAGAAAAAATCAAACAACTCGATAAACCTTTACGTGAAAAACTCGCACAAATTCCTGCAGATCAACGTTGGTTAGTGACCAGTGAAGGGGCCTTTAGTTATTTAGCGAAAGATTACGATCTCAAAGAAGGCTATTTATGGCCAATTAACGCTGAACAACAAGGTACGCCTCAACAAGTGCGTAAACTTATCGATTTAGTGAAAAAAAATCACATTCCAGTGGTATTTAGTGAAAGTACTGTGTCAGCCAAACCTGCTCAACAGGTAGCAAAAGAAAGTGGAGCCAAATACGGTGGCGTGCTTTATGTCGATTCCCTTTCTGCTGCTGATGGCCCTGTACCGACTTATATCGATTTGCTCAATGTCACTGTATCTACCATTGTGAAAGGATTTGAAAAATAATGACCACACTTTCCGCTTCTATTTCCGTTAATGATGTAACCGTGCGTTACAACAACGGGCATACTGCAATTTATGATGTTTCTTTCGAATTACAGGGGGGAACCATCTGTGCCCTTGTCGGCGTAAATGGAAGCGGAAAATCAACGTTATTTAAAAGCATCATGGGATTAATCAAACCACAACAAGGCAACATAATGATTTGTGGTTTGCCAATTAATCGGGCGTTGAAACAAAATTTGATTGCCTATGTGCCGCAAGCGGAAGAAGTTGATTGGCAATTTCCTGTCTCTGTTTATGATGTTGTCATGATGGGACGCTACGGCTACATGAATTTCCTACGTATTCCAAAGGCTGAAGACAAACAAAAAGTGCTTGAAGCGATGCAACGAGTAAACATCGAGCATTTAGCTGAACGGCAAATCGGCGAACTTTCTGGTGGGCAGAAAAAACGTGTATTTTTAGCTCGAGCATTAGCACAACAAAGTAAGATTATCTTACTCGATGAGCCTTTTACGGGCGTGGATGTTAAAACTGAAAATGCCATTGTGGAACTTCTTCGCCAATTACGTGCTGAAGGACACTTAATTTTAGTTTCTACCCATAATTTAGGCTCTGTACCAGACTTCTGTGATCAAGTGGTGATGATTAACCGTACTGTGATTACAGCCGGTAAAACGGAAGATACATTCAATCAACATAATTTGGAAAAAGTCTTTGGTGGTGTATTACGACACATCAAATTATTGGGTGAAGATCTGCATAATGATGAAGATAAACGTGCTGTCACCGTGCTTACGGATGATGAACGTCCTGTTGTCTTCTATGGTGAAACCAAAAATGATCCGCCTGCAACGGCTGTAAAATCCTGTCGTCTGCCTCCGTCTGACAAGGAATAAGTCATGCTTGAATATTTACTGGAACCTTTCTCCTATGAATATATGCAAAAAGCCATGTGGATAAGTGCCGCAGTCGGTGGCATTTGTGCCTTTCTTTCTGCCTATTTAATGTTGAAAGGTTGGTCATTAATTGGTGATGCGCTTTCTCATTCCGTAGTTCCGGGTGTGGCAATTGCTTATGCCTTTTCACTCCCCTATGCTTTAGGTGCTTTTTGCCGGAATTTTGGCCGCACTTTCCATTTTATGGATCAAATCCATTTCTAAACTCAAAGAAGATGCCGTTATTGGCTTTATTTTCAGTACCTTTTTTGCCTTGGGATTGTTGATTATTTCCCTTAATCCAACCTCAATAAATGTGCAAAATATTATTCTCGGTAATATCCTCGGGATTGCCGATGAAGATATTTATCAAGTAGCCATTATTATGTTGATTTGCTTGGTCTTATTGCTTATTTTTTGGAAGGATCTGTTACTGATTTTCTTTGATGAAACGCAAGCAATAACAGTTGGGCTTTCGCCACTGTTTTACAAAGTTCTGTTTTTTACATTATTGAGTGCTTGTGTTGTTGCCGCATTGCAAACTGTTGGGGCGATTTTAGTAATTGCCATGGTAATTACACCAGGTGCAACCGCCTATTTACTTACCGATAAATTCAAAACTCTTATCCAGATTGCCGTAGCTTTGGGAGCAATCACTGGTTTTGTTGGTGTCTATTTAAGCTATTATCTGGATGGCGCAACAGGTGGTGTCATCGTGACATTACAAACCTTGTTATTTTTATTAGCTTTTCTATTCTCGCCGAAATACGGATTAATGAGTCAAAAACGACGTAAGGCGGTGGCCCATGAGTGAAATATTCGCTATTTTCGTTGAGCCATTTCAGTTTGACTTTATGCAAAATGCATTGCTCACTGCATTAGTGGTTGCCGTGATCTGTGCGCTACTCTCTTGCTATTTAGTGTTGAAAGGATGGTCATTGATGGGCGATGCCATTTCCCATGCAGTCCTGCCAGGTATTGTCTTAGCTTTTTTAGCTGGTATTCCATTAGTGATTGGTGCGTTTGTCTCAGGTATTACCTGTTCATTAGGGGTGGGTTATTTAAAAGAAAACAGCCGTATCAAAGAAGATACCGCTATGGGGATTGTATTTTCGGGGATGTTTGCCATTGGTTTGGTGCTGTTCACTAAAATCCAAACTTCACAACATCTCACACACATCTTATTCGGTAACGTATTAGGTGTAAGCCGACAAGAGCTGATTCAAACGGCTATCATCGCCTTGATCATTTTTATTTTACTAGGCTTAAAGCGTCGAGATTTTCTGCTTTATTGCTTTGACCTAGCCATGCCCGTGTTGCAGGTCTCTCGCCTAAATTATTGCATTATGGCTTACTCACATTACTCGCACTCACCATTGTGAGTACGATGCAAGTCGTTGGGGTTATTCTAGTTGTAGCGATGCTAATTGCGCCTGGCATCACTGCTCTCACACTGACGAATCGATTCGATAAGATGCTAGTTATCGCGATTATCAGCGCAGTGACTGCAAGCCTATTAGGCGTACTACTTAGCTATCATTTTGATGCGTCCACTGGTGCATGCATTATTTTGTTACTAGCTTTATTTTTCTTAATTGCCCTGGTTTATAGCAAAATAAAAGTGCGGTTAAATTTCTAAATAGAAAAGCTAACAGAGATGTTAGCTTTTTTATTAGGGATTGAGTTTCAGCAATGCCAGGGCTTCATAATGCGCTGTATGCGGGAACATATCAAATAATTGAATTTGAGTAAGTTTATAATTGGTTAGATGCTGCAAATCTTTTCCCATGGAAATCGCTTTACAGCTGGAATAAAGAATAAAGTGCGGTTGCATTTCATTGAGAAATTCAGCGAGTTCCTTTCCGATGCCTCGACGAGGCGGATTGACGATCACCAAATCGGGTTTGTTTTCATCTTGTGTTAAAGCAAAATTAGCCGCATCCAAAGATTGGAATTTAACGTTGTTTAGACCTAACACCTGGGCGGATAGAGTCGCCGCTTGAATAGCTGATGGGGAAATTTCAATCCCAGTCAATTCCACTTCTTGTTGATGTTTATCCTGTAAAGCTTTAGCGCAATGAAGTCCAAAACCTCCAACGCCACAAAAGAGATCCCAAAGTTTAGTAATCGGCAAATCTTGCACCCAATCTTGCGCCGTTGCATATAGCCCTTGTGCTACAAGTGGATTCGTTTGAAAGAAACCTTGAGGGCGAATAAACAGCGGAATACCATTAAAGTTTTCTGATAAGGTGTGCTGGTCTGTTAAAAAGATTTCTTTCTCACCTTCTAAGATTGCAGCGTGTTGAGGTTGGATATTCACACTCACCACTTCAAGCTGTGGCAATTTTTCCAATAATCCTGCAAATTCACGTTGAATTAACGGCAATTTAGTTTCTGAACGTAATACAAAACGCAACATCAATTTTTTTGTATGTTGGCTTTCTGTAAGCAGAATATATTTGAGCTCACCTTTTTGTTTAGCTACGTTATAAGGGACTAAGCCTGCGCGTCCAATAAAATCTTTTAGAATCGGGAATAGCTCTGCAAAACATTTTGGATAAAGCGGACAATCACATAAGTCCACCGCACTTTGTGTATCATTCGGGTCTTGTAAAATACCTAGAATGGGACGTTCCACCGCGCCACTTACAACCATCTTCGCTTTATTACGAAAAGCAGACTCGGAGGAATAAAAAGGCGGATGCCAAATTAAATTATCACAATCTAATTTGGCAAGTTGTTGTTTAAGATGCTCTTCTTTCTTGGCAAGTTGCTGTTCATAAGGCATTTCAAGCCATTGACAAGAACGGCAATCACCCTTTTGATAATGGTGGCAATCAATCATTTAGAAGCAAGCCACTCTTGTTGAAGTGCGGTCAGTTTTTGATGATTTTTAATCCAACGTGAATTTTTTTTGAGCTCTGACCACTCAAAGGATTTTTGTTTAAAGAGTGATTTCAAACGAGCTTGGCGTGCTGCAAAATGCCCTGTTGTCTCCTCTAACTTCAGATTATCAAGCACTTGGATGACACCTTCATGTTCATTGCAAAGCAATAATAAGTCACAACCAGCATTCAAGGCTTTTTCACTGCGAGCCACAAAATCGCCCATAAAACCTGCGCCCTTCATGCCTAAATCATCAGAGAAAATCGCCCCTTGGAATCCCAACTGTTTACGCAAAATCTCTTTTAACCAATAACTCGACCCGCTTGCTGGCTGGCTATCACATTGTGTATAAATCACGTGAGCCGGCATAATCGCATCAAGCTTACTCTGGTGAATTAACTGCTGGAATGGCAAAATATCATGATTAAATCACCTCTTTTGCTCGCTCATCATAAGGGGTTTCAAAATGAGAATCAGCTAAAACATGGCCGTGTCCCGGGAAGTGTTTTCCTGTTGTTGCCATGCCCGCTTGGTGCATACCATCTATAAAAGCAGCTGCCAAATTGACCGCACTTTTTACATCACAGCCAAAACTACGATCACCAATCGCACGACATTCGTGACCTAAATCCAATACCGGAGCAAAACTCAAATCAATATCTAGCGCCACCATTTCAGCCGCCATTTGCCAACCCGCTTCTTTTGCTATTTGTTGTTGCTGAGTTGAATCCTTAACTAATGCCGCAAAAGCTTGCATCGCGGGGAGCTGAGTGAAACCTTCACGGAAACGTTGCACACGACCACCTTCTTGATCGACCGTGATCAATAAAGGCTTTTTCACTCGTTGACGAATAGATTTAATTAACGCTTGAACTTGCTGACGATCATAAAAATTGCGGGTAAATAAAATCATACCGGCAACTAAAGGATGTTCCAGTAAGTCAACTTCTTCTTGTTTGAGCTCATGACCTTCAAGGTCAATCAATAATGTGGACATAACCTATTGTAAGTAAAGACGATAATTGGTACTTTCTGTGCTTGGTTTTGGTAGTTCAAACACTTTCTTTTCTTGTGGTTGCAATAAAATATTGCCTGATTGGCTTTCTTGCTGATTCGCCCAAACTTGCGTTACACCTTGTGTGTTATACCAATAAAGGTGGTAAAGCACATTGAGTTGTTGTGTAGTTTTATTTTTTAAGGCTGCGGTATTATCAGACAAATCAACATCTAAAGCCGGTGCTAAATTTGCCGCCATATTTAAAATTGGCTTATTGGTTCCCACAATATTTGGTGCAGATGAACAAGCCGTTAAAAATAATACCGTTGCTGTAATTAGGATCTTTTTCATTATTTCGCCAACATTCTACCTAAAGGTTCACCACCAACAAGATGCATATGAATATGGAATACTTCTTGTCCACCGTGTTTATTACAATTCACGATTAAACGATAACCGTCTTCGGAAATGCCTTCTTCTTTAGCAATTTTAGCCGCGACAGTAAATAAGCGACCCAAGGTAACTTCATCTTGTTCTGTCACATCATTAACCGTTGGAATGACTTTATTTGGGATAATCAAAATATGGGTTTTCGCTTGCGGTGAAATATCTCGGAATGCGGTCACTAATTCATCTTGATAAACAATATTAGCAGGAATTTCTTTTCGAATAATTTTGCTGAAAATGGTTTCTTGAGCCATAGTCTTCTCCTTATTTTATATAAAAAAGTGCGGTCAAAATTTACCGCACTTTGCTTTTATTTTCCATCAGAAATTGATGATGAATGACATTTCAATCGGCTTAGTGAGCCGCACCTTCTTCTGAATCATCTTGATTAATAAAGCTGGTGTTAATCTCGATTTGTGCTTTTTCACGTAACGCTTGCATTAACTGTCCTTGCAATTCACCTTGACGTGCACGAACAAGTTGAGTGCTAAATTTCGCTAATTCTTGCTCAGTTAAAGTAGGTTCTTCTACACGTTCTAGGGCAACCACAACCACATCACCTTTGCTATTACGAGCAACTTGATAAGCCGCTTTACCATCTTGTGGTTTGGCAATGGCAAATACACCTTCATAAAGCACTGGATCTTTATTATCCACTAACGTAAAGGTTTGTGGCTCACCAAAACTAATACCTGCTGGTAGTTTGTTTGGATCGGCAGATAGCGCTTTAACGGCTTGCTCGGCTTTTTCAGTCAATGCTTTATCGGCTTTTTCACGTTTTAAGAATTGCTCAATCGTTGCTTTCGCTTCATCAAGGCTTTGTAAACCTTCAGCTTTATGATCCACAACACGCACCACAACAAATTCATTTTCACCCACAGTTAATGGCTCAGAATTTGCACCGCCGTTTGCAATATCTGATTCAAAAATAGCAGAAGTCACATTTGGGAAATTTAATGCCGCAGGGACATTATTTTTACCAAAAATAATCTGTTTCTTCGACTTTCACGCCTGCTGCTTCTGCTACCGCAGCTAAAGAATCACTGCTTTCTGCTGCTTTTTGCACGAACCGCTTTTTCTACCGCTTTGAAACGACTTTCTGCTAAGTTTTTACGTACGGTATCCGCGATTTGCTCTTTCACTTCGTCTAACGTACGTTCTTTACGATCTTGCACTAAAATAATATGGTAAGCCCCATCCACATTAACTGGTGTGCTATATTGACCAACATTTAATAATAATGCGGCATCTTCAAAAATTTTTCGGTAATTCGTTATCTTTTACCCAGCCTAATTCACCACCTTGTACACCAGAAAGTTTATCCACAGATTTCGCTTTTGCTAACTCAGCAAAATCAGCGCCTTTTTGTAGTTCTTGATAAACGGCATCCGCTTCTTTCTCAGTTGCCAATTGAATATGCGCTAATTTTTGGCTAATGAATTGTGCTTTATTTTCTTGATAATATTGCGCAATTTGTGTTTCAGTTACAGGTTGTAATTTACCTAATGCATTTGCTGAAACGCTAATATATTGCACTTTCGCTTGTTCAGGTTGAACAAGTGATTTCGCATTCACATCGTAATACGCTTTAATTTCTTCTTCTGTTACCTTTTGTTTTGCAATTTCATCGGCTAATGGAAGTGTCGCAAGGCGAGCGATACGTTTTTGGAAAAAGACTTGTGCGTTATCTTTTACTTGAGCCGGCACAACAAATTCACTGTCTGCCAAACCGTTTTGCATTTGTTCAAGTGTTAATGCATTACGTAAAATAGCAGCATAAGTATCGGATGTTAAGCCATTTTGGGACAATAATTGTTGATAGCGCACGTTATCAAATTTACCGTTAGATTGTAAGTTAGGATCGCTCACAATCGCGCGTTTGATCATCTCATCACTTACACCTAATTTTAATTCTTTCGCATATTGACGGATTAACTCTTGATCAACCAAACGTTGAATTAAATTTTGACGAAGTGCGGTCACAAATTCCACAGAGTCAGTTTTCGCTAGGAAGCTCTCGCCTTCTTGTTGAGCTCTAGCTTCAAACTCTTGGTTATAACGATTTAAGAAATCTTGTTGAGAGATTGTCTCGCCATTTACTTTTTGCCGCAAAACTATCATTGCTGCTATACAGATAACCAGACATCCCACCAATCAAAAAAATGAAACTGGAATTAAAGCAAAGATCGCTTTTCCGATAAAACTATGGGCGATGCCATGCATTTTTTCAATTAACATTCAATTATTACCCTTTTAAAAAAGACAAAGTTCATAGGATTATAATCTAAAAGGCGAAAATTCGCACTTAAAAAACACCATGTTCGTGTAGGATTTTTCACAGCCATGACTAATAACACTAAACCGCCAAAAAAATCTCTACTTTGCTTTTTGAATTTTTTTCCCTAAAAATGACCGCTCTTTACACCAATAAAAGAGATGACAAAGGTGATTAAACCAATGATAAATACAGCCAACACAATGTCTACGGAAAGAAAAGCAAAAGAGACACCAACGGCTAACGCATCAATGCTCGTTGCCACACCAAGTGTTAGTAAGTGTTTTAAACTAATCAATGATGGAGCGGGTTCATCATCTGAACTCACCCCTTCACGAATCATATTCACACCAATAAGCACAAGTAAAGCAAAGGCAATCCAATGGTCCCAATTTTGAATCATCTGACTAAATTGTAGCCCGACAACATAGCCGATTGCCGGCATAATGCCTTGAAATAGTCCAAAACAGCATGCAATGGCAAGCGCTTGTTTCCATCGAAAAGCCCGCATTGCCAAACCTTTGGAAATGGATACCGCAAACGCATCCATAGAAAGACCCAAAGCAATGACCCACAACATATGAAAAGTCATAACCTAAAACCTATTTTCCAATACAGAAAGAACTGAAAATATTCCCGAGTAAATCATCCGAGGTAAATTGCCCCTGTAATTTCACTGAGGTTAGCTTGTACTAAACGAAGTTCTTCCGCTAACAATTCACCAGCATGAAACTCGGTTAATTGAACTAATCCAATTTGTAAATGTTCGGCCGCTTTTTCTAAAGCATCAAGATGACGACGACGTGCTAAGAAGCCACCTTCCATCCCTGTTTGGAAACCCATCGCCTGTTTTAAATGCTCACGTAATAAATCTACGCCTTGATGCGTTTGAGCCGATAAACAAATGGTCGTTGTTCCATTTTCTTCTTTTAGTCCAACTGCCTCGCCGCTTAAATCTACTTTATTGCGGACAATGGTCACCGGCATATTATTTGGCAATTTTGATAAAAATTCTGACCGCACTTTTTCAATATGTTGGCTATCAGGATCGCTGCTGTCCAACATCAAAATTATACGATCGGCTTGCTCAATTTCAGTCCACGCACGCGAGATGCCGATACGTTCAACTTCATCTGTCGCTTCACGAAGTCCTGCAGTATCAATAATATGTAAAGGCATACCATCAATATGAATATGCTCACGCAACACATCGCGCGTTGTTCCTGCAATATCTGTCACAATAGCCGCTTCTCTGCCCGCTAAAGCATTCAGTAAACTTGATTTACCTGCATTTGGACGACCCGCAATCACCACTTTCATCCCTTCACGTAAAATCGAGCCTTGTTTCGCTTCGCTACGGACTAAATCAAGTTGATTAATAATTTCTCGTAATTTTGCTTCAATTTTACCGTCTGCCAAGAAGTCAATTTCTTCATCGGAGAAATCAATCGACGCTTCCACATAAGTACGAAGATAAATGACGGAATCCACCAACTGATTCACTTTATTGGAAAATTCACCTTGTAATGATTTTAATGCCGAACGAGCAGCTTGCTCCGAAGTGGCATCAATCAAATCGGCAATAGCTTCCGCTTGAGCTAAATCTAATTTATCGTTTAAAAAAGCCTGTTCTGAAAATTCACCTGGACGCGCAAGACGAACACCATCAAGTTGTAAAATTCGTTTTAGCAACAAATCTAATACTACTTGTCCGCCATGACCTTGCAATTCCAGTACGTCTTCACCAGTAAAGGAATTCGGTGATTTAAAATAAAGCGCAATGCCTTGATCTAAAACTGTACCATCAGCATCTTTAAAAGGTAAATAGTCTGCCATTCTTGGTTTAGGACATTTACCTAGTACCGCTTGTGCCACTTCAACCGCTTTCGGGCCGGATACACGCAAAATACCAATACCGCCACGTCCTGGCGCTGTCGCTTGTGCAACGATTGTTTCTTTCATAAAAACTCACTAAAAATTGACCGCACTTTTATTGGCGATTAAAAAATGAGAGGGCGCATTAATACGCCCATGAGATTATATATCAATCAATGATAGAAAAAGGCATCTTTCGATGCCTTCTATCTGTTATTTTTTACGGGTATGTAACCCTTTTTTCTCTAAACCACGGTAGATCATTTGTTGCTGTACGATAGTGATTAAGTTAGACACTAACCAGTAAAGTACTAGACCTGCCGGGAACCAGAGGAAGAAGAACATGAAGATCAACGGCATGAAGTTCATCACTTTTTGTTGCATTGGATCGGCAACCGGTGTTGGTGACATTTTTTGTAACAAGAACATTGATCCGCCCATTAAGATTGGAAGAATGTAGTAAGGGTCTTGTGCCGATAAATCTTGAATCCAACCAAAGAATGGCGCATGACGAAGTTCAACTGCTTCCATAAACGTCCAGTATAATGCAATGAAAATTGGCATTTGGAGGATTAATGGTAAGCAACCACCAAGTGGATTTACTTTTTCTTCTTTGTAAAGTTTCATCATTTCTTGGCTCATACGTTGACGATCATCACCAAAACGTTCGCGCATTTCTTGCATTTTTGGTTGCAACATACGCATTTTCGCCATAGAAGTGTATTGTGCTTTTGTAAGCGGATATAAAATCGCTTTAACCACTAAGGTGACACAAATAATTGCCACACCCCAGTTAGATACAATACTTTGAATGAACGTTAATAACCAGAATAATGGTTTTGCGATGAACCATGCCCAACCGTAATCAACGGTTAAGTCTAAGTGGTTAGCCACTTCAGCCATTTTGTTTTGTAATTTTGGACCAGTCCATAATGAGCTAGTAATAGTCTCTGTTGCCCCAGCTGGAATAGAAACGACTGGACCACGATAACCAATAGACGCAACGTTATTTTTGCTGTCTGTAATACTATAAAGTTGGTTATTTACATCTTGATTTGGGATCCAAGCTGATACGAAATAGTGTTGTAACACAGCAACCCAACCTGCTTTGGTATCGATAGAAAGATTTTTGTCTTTCATATCGCTGAAGCTATATTTTTTGTAATTGGTTTCAGAAGAAGAATACGCACCACCGGTATAAGTAGGCATTGCCACGTTACTGCTACTTTCAACTAATGTATGTTTTAATTGGCCGTAAGGCTCAACTTCAATTGCACTACCACTTTGGTTCACAATTTCAAAGTTAACACCTACATCGTAACTATCACGTTTTAACACAAAGATTTTACGATAAGTCACACCATCTTTTTCAAATGTTAATGGCACAGAAAGTTCATTTTGACCTTCTGCTAATTTGAAATTGTCGCCAGTAACTTGATATTGTGCACGACCTGCTTTTGTATCGATCCCGTTTTTACCAATTAAACCGCTTTGTGCAATGTAAACATGCTCGTTTGTATCTTTTAACAAGACGAAAGGTTCTTTTGAACCTAATTCTGCATCATATTTTAATAGTTCAGAACTGATTACATCACCACCTAATGTATCCACTTTCAAACGGAATACATCATTTTCTAATGTGATAATTTGACCTTTTGTTTGTGAATCTGCCACTACTTCAGCAGATGAAGAAGAACTTGCCGGGACATCAGAAGAGGCGGCTGTTATTTGTTCCGTGGTCTGTTGTTGAACAGGTGGATTTTTATCAAGTTGCCATTGCTGATAAACAAGGAAAGAAATAAAGAGTAGTGCAAGCACTAATAGGCTACGTCTTGAGTCCATTATTTTTTCTCATCGTTATTATTAATCTTTTTCGGTGGAACAGGATCGAATCCACCAGCGCTTAAGGGGTGACATTTTAATACACGTTTTAGCGTAAGCCAACTACCTTTTAACAATCCATGTGTTTTTAACGCCTCAATACCATAACAAGAACAGGTTGGCACAAAACGACAACGTGGCCCGATTAAAGGGCTAATCGCTACTTGATAAAACTTAATTAGAGCGATGAGGATTTTTGTGCCAAACGAATGTGACGTGCCCATAATTTATCCAAAGTTTGTAAAAACGTTTGATTATCAAGCTGACCAATGCCACGTTTCGCCACAAAGACAAAGTCACAAGAAGGCAAATTATGTTGAGATAAACGAAAACTTTCACGAACTAAACGTTTAATACGATTACGATCGTGTGCTCGTTTAAGATGTTTTTTTAGCCACAGTTAAGCCTAAGCGTGGATGCTCAAGATTATTTTTGCGTGCGAGAATGGTAATTTCAGGGGTGCTTGCTCGAAACGGTTGTTCGAAGACATTTTTGAATTGAGTGGGAGTTAACAATCGTAACTCCCGAGAGAAGTTTAGCTTAATCACTAACAGAGGTGATTATGCAGATAAACTCTTACGACCTTTAGCACGACGACGAGCTAAAACTTGACGGCCGTTTTTAGTTGCCATACGAGCACGGAAACCGTGAGTACGGCTACGTTTTAATACAGAAGGTTGAAATGTACGTTTCATTGTAATCTACCTAAATCAAAATGGTTTACTGTTTTGATATTCAAAACACAACAAGGGTTATAAAAAATAGACCGCAATTCTAATCATAAATTGGGCTTTCGTCAAACAAGAAAAGAGAAAATTCCGAAATAATCTTCCGTTTCTTCTAAAATCGTGGGGATTATACGGATTTTGGACAAAATCACAAGCAACCTTTTTGTCTTTTTTTGACGACCAACAGAAGATCTTTTGCCTAAATTATTGTAAAATTTCTTCGATTTTTAACCGCACTTTTGCGGCTTTTATTTTATACGCATAACATAAGGATAATTTATCGTGAGCCTTTCTACCCTATGGCAAGATTGCTTATCACAACTACAAGATCAAGTTTCCCCGATGGATCTCAGCACGTGGTTACGCCCATTACAAGCGGATGTCATCTCGCAAGATCAAGTGGTGTTATATGCGTCAAATATGTTTGTGAAAAGCTGGGTAGAAAATCATTACTTGGCCCAAATTCATCAAATTTGCCAAGCCCTTGCTAAAAATCCAAATTTACAAATTATCGTAAAAGAAGGGGTAAAACCAGCTCCAAAAGCCGTTGAACCAGCCTCAACTCAAACGAATAATCATCAAGAAAGTGCGGTCAATTTTCAGCAAGAATCTGATGTTCCCACTAAATTTGAATCCCATCTAAACCATAAACATTTATTTGAAAACTTTGTTGAAGGTAAATCAAACCAACTCGCTCGTGCAGTAGGCCAAAAACTCGCCCTTGCACCTGGTGAACCAACCGCAAACCCATTCTTTTTATATGGTGGTACAGGTTTAGGTAAAACCCACTTATTACACGCAATCGGTAACGGCATTTTAGCGAATAAACCGAATGCCCGCGTGCTTTATATCCATGCAAATAACTTTTATGCAGCACATGGTAAAAAGCAATGCGTGATAATAAAATGGATCAATTCAAAAAAATTCTATCGTTCTCTTGATGCATTATTAGTGGATGATATTCAATTCTTTGCAGAGAAAGAAAAAACACAAGAAGAATTTTTCCATATTTTCAACAATTTATTTGAAACTGGTCGTCAAATTATTTTGACCTCTGACCGCTATCCAAAAGAAATTGAAAAAATTGAAGAACGCCTAAAATCTCGCTTCGGTTGGGGTTTTAACCACTGCGATTGAGCCTCCTGATTTAGAAACCCGTGTTGCGATTTTGCTGAAAAAAGCAGAAGAACATAATATGGAGCTTCCAGAAGAAGTGGCATTCTTTATTGCCCAACGCTTACGCACCAATGTTCGTGAATTAGAAGGTGCATTAAACCGTGTGAAAGCAATGCAAGACTTCAAAGGCGGTCACATTGATATTGATTTTGTGCGTGATACATTAAAAGATATTCTCGCCTTACAAGAACGTCTGGTAACCATTGAAAATATTCAGAAAGTCGTGGCAGAATACTATCGAATTAAAGTGGCGGATTTAAAATCAAAAAGCAGAGCAAGATCCGTCACTCGTCCACGCCAAGTTGCGATGGCGTTAGCAAAAGAATTAACCAATAAAAGCTTACCGGAAATTGGCCGAGCCTTTGAACGCGATCATACGACAGTCTTAAATGCCTGCCGTGAAGTGCCAAAATTCCGTGAAAAAGACAGCAGTATTCAAGAAGATTGGGCGAATTTAATTCGCACATTATCTGCATAAGGAGCCAATGATGCAATTTAGCATTTCAAGAGAAAATCTACTAAAACCCTTACAGCAAGTTTGTGGCGTATTGAGCAATCGTCCGAATATTCCTGTATTAAATAACGTGTTATTACAAATTGAAGATAACCGTTTAACGATTACAGGTACAGACCTTGAAGTTGAGCTTTCTAGCTATACTCAACTTTCGTCTTCAACGGCAGATGGTGCATTCACCATTCCGGCTAAAAAATTCTTGGATATTTGCCGTACATTATCAGATGAATTTGAAATTACCGTTACCTTTGAAGAAGATCGCGCCATTGTAGAATCTGGTCGCAGTAAGTTTAATCTCACTACTCTGCCTGCTGAAGAATATCCAAATCTAACGGATTGGCAATCTGAAGTGGATTTTGCCTTACCGCAAAGCACCTTGCGTCGCTTAATTGAAGCAACCCAATTTTCAATGGCAAACCAGGATGCCCGCTATTTCTTAAACGGCATGAAATTTGAAACAGAAGGTAATTTATTACGTACTGTTGCAACTGACGGTCACCGTCTTGCGGTTTGTACAATCGAATTAGATCAAGATCTGCAAACTCATTCAGTTATTCTCCCTCGTAAAGGGGTATTAGAACTAAACCGCTTATTAGAAAGCAGTGACGAACTTGCTCGTTTGCAAATCGGTACTAATAATCTGCGTATTCACTTAAACCACATTGTGTTTACCTCAAAACTCATTGATGGTCGTTTCCCTGATTACCGCAGAGTCTTACCACGTAATGCGACTCATATCGTGGAAGGAAACTGGGAAACTTTAAAACAAGCTTTTGTACGTGCTTCTATCCTTTCAAATGAACGTGTACGTAGCGTGCGTTTAAACTTAAGTGAAAACCAACTTAAAATTACCGCATCTAACCCTGAACACGAAGTGGCAGAAGAAATCGTGGATGTGAACTACCAAGGCGAAGAAATGGAAGTGGGCTTTAATGTGACTTACATTTTAGACGTATTGAATGCCTTAAAATGCCAACAAGTACGTATCCGCCTCACAGATGCATCATCAAGCTGCTTAATTGAAAACAGCGAAGATGCAAGCGCAGAATACGTCATTATGCCAATGCGCCTCTAAGAATAATGGCCATTTCCCGCTTAATTGTTGAAAAATTTAGAAATTTAAATGCCGTGGATCTTGAATTTGATCACGGCTTTAACTTTTTAGTCGGCAACAACGGCAGCGGAAAAACGAGCTTATTAGAAGCCATTTTTTATCTTGGGCATGGGCGATCTTTCAAAAGTGCGGTCGCAAATCGCATCATTTCTTACGACGAACCGCATTTCACGCTTTTTGGCCAAATTCAAGAAAGTCAGCATCAATGGTCTGTTGGCTTACAAAAACTTCGTCAAGGTAATACCATTGCAAAAATAAACGGTGAAGATGGCAATAAAATTGCCGACCTCGCTCACCTTTTACCCATGCAATTAATTACACCTGAAGGACTTACCCTATTAAACGGTGGGCCAAGTTTTCGACGTGCATTTTTAGATTGGGGCTTATTCCACCACCATAATAGTTTCCATTCCTCTTGGGTTGCCTTAAACCGTTTATTAAAACAACGAAATGCCGCACTCAGTCAAAATCAGCCTTATTCTGCAATAAAAATATGGGACATTGAATTAGCTAAATTAGCCCATCAAGTGAGTGATTGGCGAGCTGAATATGCAGAAGCCTTACGTCCTGAGATCGAAAAAACCTGCCAGTTATTTTTACCCGAATTAGAGATTACTATGAGTTTTCATCAAGGCTGGGAGAAAGAGACAGAATATGGCGAATTACTGGCGCAAAACTTTGAGCGAGACAAAGCCATTGGCTATACGGTTTCAGGTCCACAAAAAGCCGATTTCCGTTTTAAAGCAAATGGATTACCGGTTGAAGATGTACTCTCTCGTGGCCAATTGAAATTATTGATGTGTGCGCTACGCTTAGCGCAAGGTGAACATTTAATGATTCAAAAACAACGCCATTGTATCTTTCTAATTGATGACTTTGCCTCAGAGTTGGATCAGCATAAACGCGCCCTGCTTGCGGAACGCTTGCAACAAAGTGGTTCTCAGGTCTTTGTTACTGCCATCACTCAAGGGCAACTCAAAGAAATGCAAGTGGGAAAAGGAAAATTGTTCCAAGTTGATACCGGTAAGATCTCCGAACTGCAGCCATAAAAAATAATCTGATCTGTTTAAGGATCGGATTATTTTTAAAACAATGCTATTTTTGACCGCACTTTAGTTCGGTTTCCATTCACCGTTTAATACGGTACCAATCACATCATAATCCTTTGTGAACACCGCCAAGTTTGCGACTTTACCCGCTTCAACTGAGCCTAAACGATCATCTACGCCAATTGCTCTCGCAGGGTAAAGGTTACTCATGCGAATCGCTTCTGCTAATGGAATTTCCACATATTCCACCGCATTTTTAATAGATTCCATCATGGTAATTGATGCGCCAGCAATCGTACCATTTGCATCGTAGCAACGACCTTCTTTCACATAAATTGGTTTTCCTACAAAGGTGAAGGTTTCCAATTCAGGTGGAGCACCTGCAGCAGCAAGGGAATCGGTTACAATGCAAAGTTTGTCACCTTTCGCTTTTTTATCTAAGCGAACGTTACCAAAGTTCACATGCACGCCATCTACAATAATGCCGGTGTAAACATCGGAGTCTAACACTGCACCAACTACGCCCATTGCACGTCCAGAACTGATCGGCGACATCGCATTGTGTAAGTGAGTAGCAAAAGTTGCCCCTTTATGAAAGGCGGCTTTCGCCACTTCATAAGTCGCATTAGAATGGCCAATAGACACAATAATGCCTGCTTTCACAAAATCAGGAATATATTGCACCGTTGGGTTTTCAGCGGCAATGGTCAGTTTGGTAATGACATCCGAATTATCACATAAGAAATCTTTCATCTCCGGCGTCGCTTCACGGATATATTCCGGGCGGTGCACCCCTTTTTTTTCTAAGCTCAAATAAGGCCCTTCGATATGTAAGCCAAGCGCTTGATTTTTATGCTTATTCAAATACTCACGCATAATATTCACTGCGCGTTTGATATCTTCATCTGGTGCAGTAATAAATGTTGGCAAGAAACTGGTACAGCCTGATTTTAAGTTCGTGGCTTGCATAATTTCTAATGTTTCCACGCTTGTTTGATCGTTAAACATCACGCCGCCACAGCCATTTAATTGTAAATCAATAAAACCTGCAGTGAGATTATGACCTTTTAAATCAATGGTTTTAATCCCGCTTTCTAATTCGCTTTGTGGAATAACGGATTGAATATATTCCCCTTCAATAACCACTGCATAATCTCTTAACACTTCATTTTTCGTGTAGATTACGCTGTTAATTAATGCATACTTCATCATACCTTCCTAAAATCCAATTAAAATTAACCGCACTTATAATACACTATGAATCGCGCGTCCTTCCAATTCAGTAAAATATTTCACTGTTTTGACTTTCAATTCTTGCAATGCAGGCTCATCACATACCAAAACGAAATGACGATGAAGCTGTAAAGCACTCACTGTCCAAAGGTGATTAATACTGCCCTCTACGGCTGCTTGTACGGCTAAGGCTTTATTATGACCCGTTGCTAAAATCATCACTTCTTCTGCATCAAGTAATGTCCCTACACCGATTGTTAAGGCATATTTTGGTACTTGATTTACGTCATTATTAAAGAAACGAGAATTCGCGATAATGGTATCAGGCGTTAAGGTTTTAATACGGGTACGCGAACTTAAAGAAGACGCAGGTTCGTTAAAGGCAATATGGCCATCAACACCTACGCCCCCCATAAATAAATGAATCTTGCCGTAAGATTTAATTTTTCTTCATAACGACGACATTCTTCATCATGGTCATCGGTGTTACCATTCAAAATATTGATATTTTGCGGTTGAATATCAATATGATTGAAGAAATTATTATGCATAAAACTGTGATAACTTTCTGGATGTTCTTTTGGTAAACCCACATATTCATCCATATTGAAGGTCACCACATGTTTAAAGCTCACTTCTCCGGCTTGATTTAATTTAATCAATTCTTGATAGGTCTTAAGTGGTGTGCCACCTGTTGGTAAACCTAATACAAAAGGACGTTCTGCGGTAGGTTTAAAATGATTAATTCGATCAGCAATATGACGCGCCGCCCAACGGCTGACCTGTTGTTCATTGTTCAGGGGAATGAGACGCATAATAACCTTCCTTATCAGTACTACACTGACATTCTTTCCTCCCCGCTATAGAAGGAGGAAAGAAGTAAGTGCGGTCACTTTTCCATTAATTTATAAATATTTTGCTTTTAACTCTTTCGCTTTCACTAATTGCTCTGGTGTTGCTTTCGCTGTCATTGGCTCACGGCAATAACCTGCATCCACTCCATCTAGTTTCAATAACTCTTTGATAGTGAGATATAAGCCATTCGCTAAAATGCCTTCGATAAGGTCATTGGTCACGTGTTGAACTTGAAGCGCATCAGCCAATTTACCTTGTTTGGTTAATTCAAAGATTTGTCTTGCACGCACACCGTTTACGTTGAATGTACTACCGATCGCACCATCTACACCAAGAGATACAGCCGGCACCATCATTTCATCAAAACCAGCCCAAATTAGGTGATTTGGATAAGCTTTTTTCAAGCGTTCTAATAGATAGAAATCCCCAGCAGTAAATTTCACACCTAGCACTTTCGGGTTTTTATAAAGTTCGCCAAATTGTTCAATCCCCATATTCACGCCTGTTAAGAACGGAATTGAATACACGATCATGTTATTGCCTGTTTCAGCAATAATGGTGTCGTAGTAATGTTTGATTTCAGGGAAGCTGAATTTGTAGTAGAAAGGCGTTACCGCAGAAAGACTGTCATAGCCTAATTCGGTTGCATATTTACCTAATTCCACTGCTTCATGTAAGTTCACGCTACCTACTTGTGCGACTAGCGCTACTTGGTCTTTTGCTTCATCTTTCGCGATACGGAAAATTTGTTTTTTCTCTTCCGTAGAAAGCATAAAGTTTTCACCTGTTGAGCCGCCTACATATAAACCATCAATTTTCATCTTATCAATGTTATAGCGAATAATCTCGCGTAAGCCTTTTTCATTGATAGAGCCATCTTCATTGAATGATACTAATAACGCACTAAAAATACCTTTTAAGTTACGCATTTTTCTCTCCTATTTGATACGTTGTTCTAAAATGACATTTAATGTTTTTGCTTTATTTTGACCGCACTTTCCTGTGATGCCTGTACCAATAAAGCGTAAATCAAATCTAATACGAATAATTGGGCAATCTTCGTGCCAATAGAGTCGCCTTGTAGCTTGCCTTGTTTATTCCCATTCACTAAAACAAGATCGGCATATTCTGTAATGGGTGAACGCAAACTGTGTGTAATTGCAATAGTTTTGGCGCCATTTTCTTTGGCGATTTTCATGGTATGAGTGGTTTCTTGAGAATAACCAGAATGACTCAAACCAATTGCCACATCTTTTTTCGTCAATAAAGATGCCTGCATATACATAAAATGGTTGTTACCTGTCGCATCCACTTGCACACCGATACGCATGAGTTTATTTTTTGCATCTTCCGCAGTAATACCGGATGTACCCACACCAAATAAAAAGACACGATTTGCTTGCTGAATAGCTTTTACAGTCTCTTCCAACTGCTTAAAATCTAATAAATTAATGGTTTCATCCATCACGTTATTGATGGCAGATTTCAACTTATGCGCAATATTCAATGAGTTGTCAGAATCGGTAATATCTGAATCTAATACGGTGTTATCTTTGCCATCTTTAGTCGCAAGCTCGATGGATAATTCCAATTTAAAATCACTAAATCCTTTAAAGCCGAGAGTGCGGCAAAAACGCACAAAGGTCGCTTCCCCGACTTCTAAATGAGCCGCAATTTCAGCTAGAGGACATTGCACCGCAAGATCAGGATTCAATAAAATCGCATCCGCAATTTTCTTTTCAGTTTTCGTTAAACTGCGATATAACGAGCTGATGGTATTTAAAATATTGCCATTTTTAGCCATAAACCACTCCCGTATTTTTTGCTTGTAATAAGCAATCTTTTACCCAGTATGCAGCACCAATCAAGCCTGCATCTTGCCCGAATTTAGCACTTTCTAATTCACAATGATAAACAGCAGGAAGCTCACTTAATAAGGATTGAACCAACGGTAAATACCCTTCTGCCAACCCTACGCTACCGCCAACTACGACTTTCTGCATATCTAATCCAATCTTCAAATCTGCAATTAAGTTCGCAATGGCTTGTGCTGAACGAGTCACAAGTGCGGTCGCTTTTTCATCATTTTGACGGAAACGCACAAAGACTTCTTTGGATCACAAGGATCATCCCATTGAGAAGAGGCAGCTTCAATGGCGCGACCTGATGCAATGGCTTCAACACAGCCGCGGCGACCACAGCCACAAACAGGGCCATTAGGATCAGCCAAAGTATGACCAATATGCCCTGCGATACCGTTTGGCTCAGTAAGTAAACGATGATTTAGAATTAAACCGCCCCCTACGCCTGTTGAAACTGTAATAAAGGTAAAGTTTTGAACATCATTAGGGTTTTGTAATTGATACTCAGCATAGGCTGCAGCTTGCACGTCATTAAGTAAACCAATCGGTTTATCGGTATGCTGTGCAATACTGTCTTTTAATGGGAATTGAGCTAATCCACCCAAATTTTTAGGGTTAAGTGCAGTCAGAATGCCTTGGTTAATAATGCCTGTTGAAGCAACGGCGACATAATCAAACTGTCCTTCATATTCTTTTAACAACTGAGCAAGGGTTTGATGCATCACTTGTGCGGCATCATCTTGTGGCGTGGAAATCTGTTTTCGCTGTTGAATCTCACCATTTTTTACTATAGCAGAAGCGATTTTTGTGCCACCAATATCTAATGCCAAACAACGCTGTAATGTCTGACCACTATCCACTGTTAATGACATGTCTTCTTCCTTTATTTTTTTGCTGAATGAATGGCTTTAGCAAACCAGCTTACAATATGCTCTAAACGCGTTAATGCAGAACCAACCGTCACGCAATAAGCACCAATTTCAATGGCAGTTTTCGCCAACTCAGGGGTGTTATAACGTCCTTCCGCCATGACACGACAACCTGCTGCTTTCAAATCTTTAACTAATTGATAATCAGGCTCCTCCGGCACAGTGCCACCGGTGTAGCCAGACATAGTACTGCCCACAATATCAAAACCCAGTTTTTGACAGTACAAGCCTTCTTCTAAATTCGAACAATCCGCCATGGCTAAACAACCTAATTCGTGGATTTTTTTGACCGCACTTTCAATATCTACCGGTCTAGGACGATTTGTCCCATCCACGGCAATAATATCTGCACCGGCTTTCGCTAAATCTTCAATATCATGCAAAAATGGGGTAATTCGCACTGGGCTCTCAGGTAAATCTCGTTTCACAATACCAATAATCGGTACATTCACGGTAGGGCGTGTTGCTTTGAGATTTTCTACGCCCTCAATGCGCAATCCCGCTGCGCCACCAATAACAGAAGCCTGTGCCATCGCCGCCACAATTTCTGGTTTATCCATCGGGCCGTCATCAACAGGCTGACAAGAAGCAATCAGACCAAATTTGATTTTATCTAAGACTTCATTATGTGATAATTTCGACATATAAACTCCTATATTAGACAGTAACACTTGGTGTCCTTTTTGGCTCTTTTCGTCATTATAGTAAAACACACGCCATAAAAAAATATTTTTTTGAAGTTTAATTTCAAAATTTGTGATCGGCTTCTCAAATTTAAGATAAAGTGACAACATCTATACAAAAATATTTTTTACTTTTAAAAATATGAAGTAATACTTCATTACTTATAAATAGGAGAAAAAAATGAATGTACTAGGTTATGCGCAAAAAATTGGGCAGGCCTTGATGGTACCTGTCGCTGTCTTACCAGCAGCTGCTGTACTGATGGGTATCGGTTACTGGCTTGACCCTGATGGCTGGGGGCGAATAGTCAACTTGCTGCATTTTTTTAATTAAATCAGGCGGTGCTATCATCGATAACATGGGCCTACTTTTTGCCGTTGGCGTTGCTTTCGGTTTATCTAAGGACAAACATGGTTCCGCTGCACTTTCAGGTTTAGTGGGTTACTATGTGGTAACCACTCTACTTTCACCAGGCAGTGTTGCTCAGCTACAACATATCGATGTAAGTGAAGTGCCAGCGGCCTTCGGAAAAATCAATAACCAATTTATTGGGATTTTAATCGGGGTGATTTCGGCTGAACTTTATAATCGCTTCTATCAAGTGGAATTGCCAAAAGCACTCTCCTTCTTTAGCGGAAAACGCCTTGTGCCAATCGTCGTTTCTTTTGTCATGATGTTCATCAGCTTCGTATTGCTTTACATCTGGCCATATATTTTCGGCGGTTTAGTATCATTCGGTGAAAGCATTAAAGACTTAGGCGCTGTTGGTGCTGGTCTTTACGGTTTCTTCAACCGTTTACTCATTCCTGTTGGCTTACACCATGCATTGAACTCAGTATTCTGGTTTGACGTAGCAGGCATCAATGATATTCCAAACTTCTTAGGTGGTGCAAAATCACTTGCTGAAGGCACTGCAACGGTTGGTGTAACCGGTATGTATCAAGCAGGTTTCTTCCCTGTCATGATGTTCGGTTTACCGGGTGCTGCATTAGCGATTTATCTCAGCGCTAAACCAAGCCAAAGAACTAAAGTGGCATCAATCATGCTTGCAGGTGCGTTTGCCTCATTCTTCACTGGTATCACTGAACCATTAGAATTCTCTTTCATGTTTGTTGCACCAGTGCTTTACTTCATCCACGCGGTATTAACCGGTATTTCTGTCTTTATCGCGGCAACAATGCATTGGATCGCCGGCTTCGGTTTCAGTGCGGGTCTCGTGGATATGGTACTTTCATCACGCAACCCATTAGCCGTTGAATGGTATATGCTCATCGTACAAGGCTTAGTATTCTTCGTGATTTACTATGCAGTATTCCGTTTCGCAATTAAAGCGTTCAACTTAAAAACATTAGGTCGCACTGAAGAAACGGAAGAAACCACTGCAGCACAACCAGCTGCGAGCCAATCTCGCGAAGAAAGAGCGGTCAAATTTATTGATGCTTTAGGTGGTGTTGATAACTTCAAAAATATTGATGCTTGTATCACTCGCTTACGTTTAAGCTTAGTCGATCAACACAAAATTAATGAAGAACAGCTTAAGTCTCTTGGTGCAAAAGGTATCGTGAAAATCGGTAACGATGGCTTACAAGTGGTTCTCGGCCCTGAAGCTGAACTTGTGGCAGAAGCCATGAAACAAAAAGTGAAATAACACACCAAATGAAATACCGACTCCGAAATGGGTCGGTATTTTTTTGTTAAAAATAAAGCAAAAAATGACCGCACTTTAACTGAGAATTTCTCGTTTGAAGTGATTTTGATGAATATTTGAAAATTGAAGATTGTTTTGAAGGGTGGTGGAACTAAGCAGAATTGGTCTTAACAGCAAGTGGCTTACTGCATCGCATCCCTGCGGGATTTCTACCTAGCCCACCATAGATTTAAAGCATCTCTGGGGTTCCAGTCTGCGATATAAAATTAAAAGATTAAGCATCTTTCAAAAGCCACTTATATATTCAGGAGACCAATCCTGACTTCCAAACAAACCACGTTGGAAGGCTGTATTATGATAGAAGTCTTCCGCAATTTTGTCAATTAAGATATTGCACTAAAAGAAGTATTTTTTCGCTTTTCGTATAAAAATTAACAAAGCCATTTCAACTATCACATCAATGTAACAAAAACAAAATAACCGTCTGATTAGAGACGGTTATTTTTTTGCTATCGAGTGCCGTAAACCACAATGGTTTTGCCGTGCGCATGGATTAAATTTTTGATCTTCCAGCATCTTAATGATTCGCCCTACGGTTTCACGCGAGCACCCTACCATTTGACCGATTTCCTGACGTGTAATTTTAATCTGCATACCATCAGGATGCGTCATCGCTTCAGGTTGTTTTGCTAAATGCATAAGCGCCTGAGCAATACGCCCTGCCACATCCAAAAAGGCCAAGTTTGTCACTTGTCGCGATGTATTTTGCAAACGTTTTGATAACTGAGCAGTAAGGAACATTAAAATCTCAGGGTTAATTTGAATCAACTGACGATATTTTTTATAGGAAATTTCCGCAATTTCACAAGGCGTTTTGGTTTTCACCCAAGCAGAACGTTTCGAACCTTCATCAAATAAACCTGCTTCACCAAAAAAATTGTCCCGCGCCTAAATAAGATAAAATCATCTCTTTGCCTTCATCATCTTTTGATGAAACCATTACGGTCCCTTTAATTAAGAAATACAGAATATTGGCATCTTCACCAGCATGAATTAAGGTCGATTTTGCTGGATATTTATGCAAATGACAGTGTGTAAGGAACCAATCCAGAGCTGGATCACGCTGCTGATCATCGTCTTGCGACTTTTGTTCTTCTAGTAATTCTACATCTTCTGACATATAAGCTCCTATTGATTCATTTTAGAAATTCCATTTTATCTTTTTATATCAATGGATTCATGTAATTCTGACCAAACAATCACTGCACTTCCATTGTGAATCTTGTTTAGTAGGTGTTGTTTTTTTGTTCTAAGGAAAAATTCGTGTGAACCATAATCGGTGCCTTCCCTAAGTACCACACTTTCCACAATATTTTCTAAAGTTTCTGTTGGAAGTTCCTGCCACGGAATAATCATATATTTATCAACTAAAGTCAATTAAGCAAAAAGCGGTTCAAGAAAACGCCATTGCTGTTCAAAACTTTGATTTGCACCTAAACGGAAGTTTGTGCGGACATAACGCATAAACTGCCCTTCACAAAAGGGTTACCAAGTGCCCCTGCAATGATACGTTCATCCACGTTAAAACCACGTCCTTCACGTAATTTTTCGCATTTGTAAAATATTCACAAATTGCATTTCAAGACGATCGAAGAATTGGGCAACACGAGCCTGTAAAAGCGGCTCTTCAAACATCAATGCATGTCCGGTCAAAAATACGCGTCAAACCAGGGTTTTTACGCGCAAAGTCGAGGATCATCTGCATAATGTCACGTACACGATTCATCGTATTGGTTTCATTGCGAATCGATGTGGTAATACGACTAAATAAATTCGTTTCGATATTATCGATCAACGCTTCAAACATTTTGGTTTTACTTGGGAAGTAACGATAAAGTGCAGCTTCTGACACACCCACTTCTTCTGCTAAACGCGCCGTTGTCATACGCTCCATTCCGCGTTCAGAATGCAGCATATGGGTAAGCACCGTCAACACTTGTTGGCGGCGTTCTTTTACCGTACGTTTTTCGATTTTTGGCGGTTTGATTTCCGCCGCAATCTCATCAACTTCTACGAGAGATAATTGTTCTACCATAGTCTATTTTTTACCTGAATGACCAAAACCGCCTTCACCACGCTCAGTTTCAGTAAATTCGCTGACAATATTGAATTCAGCTTGTACTACTGGCACAAAGACTAATTGTGCAATACGATCACCAACTTCGATTTTGAATGGTTCATGACCACGATTCCATACCGATACCATTAATGGACCTTGGTAATCTGAATCAATTAAGCCCACTAAGTTACCTAATACGATACCGTGTTTATGACCTAAACCAGAGCGAGGCAGAATCACCGCTGCAAGATTTGGATCGGCAATATAAATTGAAAGGCCTGTTGGGATAAGTTTAGTTTCGCCTGGTTGAATTTCAATGCCCTCTTCAAGCAATGCACGTAAATCCAAACCTGCTGAACCTTCAGTTGCATAGGTTGGTAAAGGAAATTCGTTGCCAATACGGCTATCTAAAACTTTGACATCAATTTTTTTCATGCTTATTTATCCTTTAAAAGAAATCTGTCATACAAAAGTGCGGTCATAAAAATCCAACGAATGTTGAACGTATTTTATTTGTGATAATGCTCAACAATTTCAGTGACTAACACTTCTGCCAATTTATTTTTATCGGCTAATGGCAAGGCTTTTTCTCCCGTTCTCCAAAAGATCTGCAAGGCATTTTGATCTTGTCCGAATACTTGCCCACCTGATACATCATTAGCACAAATCATATCTAAATTTTTGCGTTGAAGTTTGCTCTTCGCATATTTAGCGACATTTTGCGTTTCAGCCGCAAAGCCCACCACAAATGGACGATCTTTTTCTAAATTTGCCACGCTTGCGATAATGTCTGGATTTTTCACCAATTTAAGAGAAAGCTCATCGTTATCATTGGTTTTCTTAATTTTTTGATCAGCAACTTCCGCAACCCGATAATCTGCCACCGCGGCACAGCCAATAAAGATACGATTTTTGACCGCACTTTCAAGAGAGGCTTGCCACATTTCATCGGCAGTTGTCACATCAATACGATGAACATTTTTCGGTGTAGCAAGATTAACTGGACCAGCAATTAAAGTAACATTAGCCCCACGTTTGGCAAAGGCCTCAGCAATTGCAAAACCCATTTTGCCTGAGCTGTGGTTAGAAATATAACGAACAGGATCGATAGCTTCACGCGTTGGACCTGCAGTAATAGTGACACTCAAATCAGCTAAATCCTGCTGAACAGCAAAAAGTGATTGAAGCGATTCAAAAATTTCAGCGGGTTCAGACATTCTCCCTGCACCCACATCACCGCAAGCCTGAAAGCCACTATTTGGCCCAACAAAATGAATGCCTCGCGCAGAAAGAGCGGTCAAATTTTGTTGTGTAATTGCCTGGCGGTACATCTGTTGATTCATTGCTGGTGCGAGCAAAATAGGCGCACTTGTCGCAAGACAAATCGTGCTAAGTAAATCATTTGCCATTCCAACGGTTAAACGCGCAATAAAATCGGCACTGGCTGGTGCAATCACTATCGCATCGGCCCATTTTGCGAGCTCAATATGCCCCATAGCTAATTCCGCTTGAGGATCAAGTAAAGATTGAGAAACCGCATTGCCAGAAATGGCTTTGCAGCGTTAAAGGCGTGACAAATTCAACGGCGGAAGGCGTTAAAGCCACTCGAACTTCTGCGTTAGATTTGCGTAACAAACGAATAAACTCAATGGTTTTATAGGCGGCAATGCCCCTGTAATCCCGACAACAATACGCTTTCCGCTCAAGCTCATTTGCTACTCCGCTACGACTTAATAGAATGGATATGTTTTTGTGTGTTAGTACTTAACAACTTAAGGTTACCTATTTTACTTCAAATTTCACCAATAAAAAAATTTTATTTTTGTGATCGCCGTTCCAAAAATAAAACAGACAATTCGCAATGCTTAAAAAAACATCATGAAAATTGACCGCACTTTTTCTTTTTCATTAATTAATATGCAAACAAACACTCCTTTAATGCCTCGTGAAAAACTGTTGAAATATGGCGTTGAAGCCCTAGAAGATCACGAATTACTCGCTATTTTCTTACGTACAGGGATTAAAGGCTGCCCTGTCATGGAATTATCACATAGCGTGCTGCAACATTTTGGCTCCCTTCGAGCCTTATTAAGTGCAGATAAAGAAGCCTTTTGTAAAGTAAAAGGATTAGGCATTACGCAGTTTATTCAACTGCAAGCCACCACAGAAATGACAAAGCGTTATCTGAAACAAGAATTGCTGATAGAGCACGTATTTAGCGACACATCCACGGTAAAAACTTTATCTTCAAGCAGAACTTCACCACGAAGAACGTGAAATTTTTATGGTGTTATTTTTAGATAATCAACATCGTTTGATAAAAAAAGAGCGGTTATTTTTAGGCACAATTAATGTGACGAATGTTTATCCACGAGAAATTATTAAAGAAAGCCTTTCCTGTAATGCGGCCGCTTTAATTTTGGCTCACAACCACCCTTCTGGTCTGGCTGAACCGAGCTATTCCGACAAAATGATCACACAAAAAATTATTGAAGCTGCTGAGTTAATGGATATCCGCATTTTGGACCATTTTATTGTCGGCAAAGGCACTTGTTATTCTTTTGCAGAACATAATTTGCTATAGTGTTAGGGAATTTGATGATTTTTTTATCGTTCATTTCCATTTAAAGACGGAAAAATCGCTTTTGGACTTGAGAAATTAAAATAAAGTCAGTATAATTTGCGACCTTTAATATAGTAAGTGGGTCGGATACTGCGACCTGACGAGGAAGCAAGCTTAGTTTTAAGCTTCATTATCCGAACCATAAGCTCGAGCTTATATTTAAATTATTGGAGATTATTATGTCTAGAGTTTGTCAGTAACAGGCAAGCGTCCAGCTGTGGGTAACAACCGCTCACACGCGTTGAATGCGACACGTCGTCGTTTTCTTCCAAACCTTCACACTCACCGTTTCTGGGTTGAAAGTGAAAACCGTTTCGTGACCTTACGTTTAACTGCGAAAGGTATGCGTATTATTGATAAAAAAGGCATTGATGCAGTGTTAGCTGAAATCCGTGCTCGTGGCGAAAAAATCTAAGGAGCTAAAACATGGCAGCTAAAGGCGCTCGTGAGAAAATCCGTTTAGTTTCTACTGCAGAGACTGGTCACTTCTACACAACTGATAAAAACAAACGTAATATGCCTGAAAAAAATGGAAATCAAAAAAATTTGATCCAGTAGTGCGTAAACACGTTATCTATAAAGAAGCAAAAATCAAATAATTTTGCTGATTTGACAAAAGCCCGACATTGTTCGGGTTTTTTTATACCACAAATTCATTACCGAGATTATCTATGCCTGAACTTCCTGAAGTCGAAACAGCCCTACGTGGTGTAAGCCCCTATTTAAAAGGTTTTACCATTGAAAAAATTGTAGTTCGCCAACCACAATTACGTTGGGTTGTCTCTCCTGAATTAACCACGCTCAAAAACGTCAAAATTTTGGATACCTCTCGTCGTGCAAAATATTTAATTATTCACACAGAAAAAGGTTACATCATTGGTCATTTAGGGATGTCCGGCTCTGTTCGAATTGTGCCACACGATAGTCCTATTGATAAACACGATCACCTTGATATTGTGATGAATAATGGCAAATTACTGCGTTATAACGACCCTAGACGCTTCGGTGCGTGGTTATGGACTGAAAGCTTAGATGACTTTCATCTTTTCCTAAAACTTGGTCCTGAACCGCTTTCGGATGAATTTAATGCCGAATACCTTTTTAAAAAATCACGCAAAAAATCGACCGCACTTAAAACCTTTTTAATGGATAATGCTGTCGTTGTGGGCGTAGGAAATATTTATGCCAATGAAACGCTTTTTTTATGTGGTTTACACCCCATGAAATTAGCCGAAAACCTCACACGAAAACAATGTGCATTGCTCGTTAAAACAATTAAAGACGTCTTAGCAAAAGCCATTACGCAAGGTGGGACAACATTAAAAGATTTCTTACAACCTGATGGTCGCCCTGGTTATTTTGCACAAGAATTATTAGTTTACGGAAACAAAGATAAACCTTGTCCCAAATGTGGCACTAAAATTGAAAGCATGATTATTGGGCAACGCAATAGCTTTTATTGCCCTCATTGTCAGAAAAAGAAATAGGCGTGATACACACCTAGTTTTTTTTAGAAAAAGGTACTCCAGAAATGAGAAATCGGCATGGCGAGAAAAAGAGCCGGTAGCATATTCGCCACATGGAACATTTGGATATTACAAATGCGAAAACCTGCCGCTATCATTAGCATACCGCCTACTGCCGCAAAATCAGCCCGCATTTCAGGTGTCACGAAAGGAATAATAAACACCGCAGAATAAGCTAAAATCACTTGAACCAATGTTTGTGGCACAAAAATACTCGCTACAGAAATACCGAGTGATGTAGCAAAGATCATCGCGGTGAAGAAATCGAGAAAGGATTTTACAATAAGGATATCAAAATCACCTGTCATCCCTTCATTCATCGCCCCAAAAATACCTGTTCCACTAAATGAAAACAAAATCACAATCGCAACAAATTTAGATAAGAACTCTTCTTGGCTATGCATGCTACTTGGTGTATCAGGGAACATCTTTTCCAGAAGACCTTTAGCTGATGAGACGAGCTTATTGATCCCATGCTCTAATAAAAGTAATTCTCCAATTATCGTCCCTAATAACACCGATAAAATCATTGCTGGCATATTAGTGGTTTTCGCTACCATCACAATGCCCATCCCCATAGAACACAAGCCAAAGATTAAAGTAAGATTAGTGCGCAAACGTTCTGGAATGCGTCCACCGAGCATCGAGCCAATGACTGCCCCACTAATAATTGCTAATGCATTGATATAAGGTCCGATAATCATATTCTTCTCCGAATTAAGTTCTTTCTATTATACGAAAAATAGATCGAAAATCGACCGCACTTTTGGCAATAAAAAAGGCATAGTTTCCCATGCCTTTTGTTTATTTACGATGAATTACCAGTGGTAACCTGCACCAACTGCTACACCCACTTTACCTTGAGTATCGCTCGTACCTGCTAAACGAATAATGATCTTACCATTATCTGAAATACGTGACATACCTAATGCCACAGCATTTTGACCTTGGTAATTACCCGCTGCCACAGAAACCATGCTCTTACCAGGAATGTACGCTTGTGGTAATTGAGACGCCGCTAACGCGCTTGCTGTACCTGCATTTACACGTTTACCTAACTTGTTCACTTGACCATTTAAGTGATTGATCTTGTTATTCACGTCAGCTTTTACTTCGTGTAATTGGCTACCGTTTACCGCATCAGTACTGTCTGCCGCAATACGTCCTGGTGCAACATTGGTAATTTGTTTATTACCTGCATCAATACCATTTTTAGTCATGCTTGGACCGTTTTTAATGGTTACACCATTGCTATCAATCACAGTATCACCCGCGGTGAATTTATTCGCTGTTACGCTTTCCACTTTAAGGTTTTTCTTAATAGCTACACGAACATTACCACTCTTATCAATGTTTGTCATCACATTATCGCCACCATCAAACTCACTCCAGTTTGTATTGCTATCTGCGCCTTTCACATTGATTTGGCTATTTAATTTCGCACCGTAAACATCGCCTACGTTTGCGCCAAATTTTAAGCCATCGCTTAATGTTGCGATAGTTTCACCACCAAATTTCATGCGATTTGGCGTTTCACCATTTACATTTGGTGCTGCATCTTTACCACTTACTACTGTAATTGGCGTTGAATTATCACCTTCACCAAGGTTGATAGTGGTGGTATTAACTGTTTTCGCGGTGACATTTTCAGCTTTCAAATCTTTTGTGGTTGAAATGGTAAAATTCATACCAGCTTGCTTAATTTTGATATTTTGTCCTGCGATATAAGTCACGGTATTACCTGGGCTTACTTTTTGAACTTGTTCACCCTCAGCTTCGCCGCCATCTTTATTCACAGTAACATTCCAACCAGAATTATTAATTGCATTCGCGACAGTTGTTGCATTCACTAATTTTGCTCCCTCTACTGGAACATCAATTTTTCCTGTAGCATTAGCGTTAAATTAGTGGTCGCTACAGCCTTATAAAGTTGACTACCATTTACTGCATCTTTTGATGTTTCACTTACATCGCCAGCCTTAACATTGCTAACTTTGTTACCACCTGCATTCACGCCAGTATTAGAGATTGATACAGTTTTATTTGGATCTTTAGCTGAACCATCCGGGTTCAAGTTATCCGCTTTATTAACTGCAACACCTGCCGGAGTGATTTTGGTTACATCACCTGTAGCATCTTTAAATTCAGCACTATTTAAACCTTTTAAGTCCTTCGCTAACTGAACTTCCAATGTACTTGCACCGTCTGCTTTAACATTGATATTACCTGTTGCAGATTTAAATGTGTTTGACTCAGCTTCACTTACACCTTCACCCTTGATTTTCACTAGTGTGTTTTAGCTTATGTTTGTTTACCGTACTTTCATTATTACCTGTAAACTTCAAGCCATCATTTAAAGGTAGCAACTCTTTCACCGTTTACATCTAAACGCGGTTTCTTATCTGCATCCTCTCCATCAACACCTGCTGGTCCTTCAACTGTCTTAAGCGTTAGTGTGTTTTGCACCATCTTTACCCGATAAACCAATTGAACCATCTTTTCCGTTGATTGATACTGCAGAACCGTCTTTACCTTTCACATCTAATGAACCATCACTACCCGGTTGACCATTCTCGGCTTTTTCTCCTAACGTCATGTTATCCGCTGTAGCAATTTCATAACCATTTGCTATTTGAGTTACCTTGATATTTTTACCTTGGTTTATCACAAATGTTTCATTGCTTACAATGCGTTTATCCGCATCAGAAAGCGCCGGTGTTTCAGTACCATTCGTGGTTAAATTAAAGCCCATACCATCAATTTTCTTATTAATAGTATCGCCTAATGAGTATAACTGACTACCATTTACTGCATCTTTTGATGTTTCACTTACATCGCCAGCCTTAACATTGCTAACTTTGTTACCACCTGCATTCACACCAGTATTAGAGATTGATACAGTTTTATTTGGATCTTTAGCTGAACCATCCGGGTTCAAGTTATCCGCTTTATTAACTGCAACACCTGCCGGAGTGATTTTGGTTACATCACCTGTAGCATCTTTAAATTCAGCACTATTTAAACCTTTTAAGTCCTTCGCTAACTGAACTTCCAATGTACTTGCACCGTCTGCTTTAACATTGATATTACCTGTTGCAGATTTAAATGTGTTTGACTCAACTTCACTTACACCTTCACCCTTGATTTTCACTAGTGTGTTTAGCTTATGTTTGTTTACCGTACTTTCATTATTACCTGTAAACTTCAAGCCATCATTTAAGGTAGCAACTCTTTCACCGTTTACATCTAAACGCGGTTTCTTATCTGCATCCTCTCCATCAACACCTGCTGGTCCTTCAACTGTCTTAAGCGTTAGTGTGTTTGCACCATCTTTACCCGATAAACCAATTGAACCATCTTTTCCGTTGATTGATACTGCAGAACCGTCTTTACCTTTCACATCTAATGAACCATCACTACCCGGTTGACCATTCTCGGCTTTTTCTCCTAACGTCATGTTATCCGCTGTAGCAATTTCATAACCATTTGCTATTTGAGTTACCTTGATATTTTTACCTTGGTTTATCACAAATGTTTCATTGCTTACAATGCGTTTATCCGCATCAGAAAGCGCCGGTGTTTCAGTACCATTCGTGGTTAAATTAAAGCCCATACCATCAATTTTCTTATTAATAGTATCGCCTAATGAGTATAACTGACTACCATTTACTGCATCTTTTGATGTTTCACTTACATCGCCAGCCTTAACATTGCTAACTTTGTTACCACCTGCATTCACACCAGTATTAGAGATTGATACAGTTTTATTTGGATCTTTAGCTGAACCATCCGGGTTCAAGTTATCCGCTTTATTAACTGCAACACCTGCCGGAGTGATTTTTGGTTACATCACCTGTAGCATCTTTAAATTCAGCACTATTTAAACCTTTTAAGTCCTTCGCTAACTGAACTTCCAATGTACTTGCACCGTCTGCTTTAACATTGATATTACCTGTTGCAGATTTAAATGTGTTTGACTCAGCTTCACTTACACCTTCACCCTTGATTTTCACTAGTGTGTTTAGCTTATGTTTGTTTACCGTACTTTCATTATTACCTGTAAACTTCAAGCCATCATTTAAAGGTAGCAACTCTTTCACCGTTTACATCTAAACGCGGTTTCTTATCTGCATCCTCTCCATCAACACCTGCTGGTCCTTCAACTGTCTTAAGCGTTAGTGTGTTTGCACCATCTTTACCCGATAAACCAATTGAACCATCTTTTCCGTTGATTGATACTGCAGAACCGTCTTTACCTTTCACATCTAATGAACCATCACTACCCGGTTGACCATTCTCGGCTTTTTCTCCTAACGTCATGTTATCCGCTGTAGCAATTTCATAACCATTTGCTATTTGAGTTACCTTGATATTTTTTTACCTTGGTTTATCACAAATGTTTCATTGCTTACAATGCGTTTATCCGCATCAGAAAGCGCCGGTGTTTCAGTACCATTCGTGGTTAAATTAAAGCCCATACCATCAATTTTCTTATTGATAGTATCGCCCAATGAGTATAGCTGACTACCGTTTACTGCATCTTTGCTATTGGCATTAACTTCACCATCTGCGACATTGCTAATTTTCTTATTACCAGCATTAACACCTGATTTAGTTACACTTGGACCATCAACAATAGTCAAACCATTTGTATTTAAAACAGTATCACCAGCTGTCACATTACCTGCAGCATTAACATTGGTCACATTAATTGTTTTATTTAAATTAAATGTTACATTATCGTCTGTTGCATTTTTGGTAATTTGAATATTGCCATCGGTGTTATTCAAATCAACTGTTTCACCTGGTGCAACATTACTACTATTGGAACCATTAGCAGTTAAATTCCAACCTTTTTTTAGCCACTTTTTTTCCACATCTTTTAACTGTGAAACATTCACTGCATCTTTATCAGCGGTACCTGCTTGTAAGCCAGTAATTTTCTTATCGCCCATATCAATGCCTTTATCATTGATAGTTACACCACCAATCTTAGCACTGTTTAGGTCTTTAAGATCTTTCGCTAATTTCACATTTAATGTGCCATTACCGTCAGATTCAACACCAATATTGTTATCAGATAATTCCCCCGTTGCACCACCTTTTACAAAGATTTGATCACCTAAACGACGCTCAAAGTTACTCGCAGCATTATCTCCACCAAATGTCAATGCTTTAAATGCCTGTTCAGCCGTTTTATTGATGGCATCATTCACATTATTAACTGTGGCGCCATTTACAGTAATAGGATCTTTACTTACAGTAACATCACCTACTTTCAAACCATTTGTATCAATTTTGGTATCACCCGCGGTGACACTATCAACCTTGATATCTTTCGATAAAGCAATCTTAACTTTACCCTTATCTACTTCTGTACTGATATTGTCATCTTTACCAACAACCTCAACAGTTTCACCTAATGGTTTCTTCACTGAATTACCATCTTGAGCAGTTAACCCAAAACCTTTTGTCGTGAGGTTATTAATAGTTTGATAAAGTTGGCTACCATTTACCGCATCTTTTGATGTTTCACTTACATCACCAGCCTTAACATTACTTATTTTCTTATCACCGGCATTAACCCCTGCATCTTTATCAATTGAAATAGGACCAACATCGACATGGTCAAAACTTACCTTATTACTTGTTGCAATAGTAAATTCCTTACCATTTTGAGAAATTGATATATTTTTACCATCAATAAATTTAACAGTATTGCCCGCCTTAACAGCTTCTTTGGTATTGTCATTTGCAACGACATTCCAATAAGTATTATTGATTGCTTCTGCAACAGAAGTTGCTGTCACTGGAGCATCCCCGTTAGCAGGTGTATTAACTTGTCCATCGTTACCAGCAGAAATCGTGGTTGTATTTACATCTACTTTGAAGGTTTTTACTCCATTCACATCTCGGCTGCTTGCAGTCGTATTCTTGCCATTTTCAATATCAACAAGGCCTTTAATCACATTTTTGCCATCAGGATTAATATTATCTAGGCTTTGATTTGCAGCATTATCAATTTTATTTTTCGTAGCAGCATCAATTTTTACTTCAATGCCATTTGCTTTAGCTTCTGTTTGCAAACCATTTGTACCAGTAATATTTAAACTTTGGGTAGCTAGATTCACTGAGCCAGTACCAGAATTGCCTGCAGTATTTAAGTTAATCGCATTAATTGCTGTATTTACTGCATCACCCGTAACAACTTTATTATCGCCGGCAACAACCGTATTAGATTTATTTAATCTAAATACAATATTATCTGTATCTGCAGCACTCGTGATATCTGCACCATCACCTTTGATAGCGAGTGAATCACCTAATTTTTTCGTAGTACTTCCAGTATTACCAGTAAATGTAATTGGTTTATTACGTACACTATTAATTGCATCTACAACATCACCAGCATTTGCAATCGCATTTCTATTTGGAGTAGACGCATTACTTTGTGCATCAGAAGAAATTGTCGTCGTATTTACATTAAACGTCACATCCGTTCCATTTGCTGTTTTCGTTACAACTGCGGTTGTTTGTGTGCCATTTTTAAAAATTAACTACATTATTATTGTTAATTCTCGCTTTAGAAGCATTATTTTTCTAATACATTAAAACCACTGTTATTTAATACGGTGTAAAGTTGTGAACCATTGATTGCATCCGTTGAAGTAGCAGAAAGACGACCTGCCGCTACATTGTGGATTTGACGCTCTTCTCCAGCCTTACCGACAGAAACAGCTCCCCCCATCGTAGATGAGCTTGCCGCAAATCTAATCGTTGTATCTGCACCAGCAGCATCTTTAAATGTTGCACTTGAAGATGTTGCATCAAATGCATTTGAACCCGCTTCAGAATGAGAACCTAAAGCAACAGAACGATATGCATTACTTTTAGCATGTGGCCCCAAAGCAACAGCACTGTTCGCACTTGCATTAGCAAATGAACCTAACGCCATTGCATCTTGCTCAATGGCTTTAGCCGTATAACCTAATGCTATAGTTGCACGTTGTCTTGCTTCTGAATAAGCCCCTTGAGAAATTGCAAAAGCCTCTTTTGCACTTGCTGAATATCCAGTTGCAATAGAATGTTCTACAGCCGCATTCGACTGTTCTCCCATTGCAATAGAAAATCGCCCTGATGCATTTGAACCTAAACCAAATGCCATAGATGAATAAGCAGTAGCACGACTTGCTCCCCCCATCGCAATGGTGTTATTACTGCTACCAACAGCGCCATCACCAAAAGCTAATGCGTTTATCCCCGAAGCATTAGCATTAGTACCTAAAGCTATTGAGTTTACTGCTGAGGTTTTAGCATTCCACCCTAATGAAATAGTATTAGGTTGGCTGGCTTGTGAATTTAAGCCCATAGCAATACCGCGATCAGCCGTTGAACTTGCATTAGGTCCAATCGCAATCGCATCTGTTGCACGCGCCCCATCATTATTGCGGTTTTGTGCTACACTAGACTTCACAGAAAAATAACGAATTTTTTCTAATGAACTGAGAACTCCATACAATTGAGAACCATTAATTGCATCAGTAGAATTTGAAGATATGTCACCTGGCGCAACGTTAATTAACTGACGCTCATAGCCTTTTGAACCAAAAGAAACGACATCACCGGCATCAACAGTTGCTCCACCAGCCCAGGTATAAGTTTCACCTAAAATAGTACGAGTCGCATAGGCTCTTCCTTCTTCGTCAGTTTTAGAGGCCGTACCGATAGCAACGGAATTGAGCTTATTCGCTTTAGCTCCTACGCCAAGCGCTACTGAACCAAATGCTGTAGCTTTAGATTTAGTCCCCAATGCAGTAGATAAATCAGCTGTCGCTTCAGATTGAACACCGAGTGCAACAGACGCCTCTCCAGATACGGTGTTAGCATACACCCCATTTATCATGGTATCACCCGTCATCTTATTATAAATATCACGGAGAGCCTTATTGTTTAAAGTATATTCACCCGTTTTATTTCCATTCTTATCATAATCAATAAATTTATCTGCTCCCGTATAACTTTTACTACCCGCACGATCAAGATCATCTCCACCAATTGCAATTGAAGAGTTACCATCTGAACGAGTATTCCCACCTATTGCAATAGATTGGTCACCTTTTGCCCAAGCACCATTAATTAAATTTGCATTAGCCTCACCACCACCAGCACCAATTGCAATTGATTGATTCACGGCTTGAGCTTTAGTGCCAACCTGAGCATTTCCTCCAATAATCACATTATAACCACCGGAAGTAGAACCTTTTGCGCCTGCCCAGTAGCCAAGCACAATACCAGCCTGATAAGGATTTTGGGCTGAATTACCCATGGTAATTGAGTTAGCAGCAGTTGCTGTAGAATTAGCGTCAGCTATAGCAATAGAGGTAGCGCTAACATTTGAATCAGGAATGCCTCCCTGAGCAAATCTAGCTTGTACTTGGGAAGCGCCCCCCATCATACACATGGTAAAAAAATAGATAATTTAAAAAGGTTTACCACGTTTGACTTTTTTTCATTTCTGAGCTGAGCTTTTCCTCTATTCCTTGCGAGTTCAGAAACTACTACAAAAGATTGAGTCACATTATTCCAAATAATTTTAAAAAACTTTGTTCATAAAAAAATCACCAATATAAAGTTAAAGAAGGAAATTGAATATATGTATAAATTTTTCAACAAAAATAAACGTTCGTATTATAAGGTAATTAAACTTAAGAGCAAGACATCGTTAGGTAATAATTAAACAAAAAAATTCTCCCCCACATCAAAAACATACCCTTTTAGAGGTATTTTTATTTGGAAATGTTGATCAACCTCAAATTTTTGAAAAACCGTATAAAAACTACTACTTTTTGGTATCTTATGCTTGCGTTGAGCCATTTTTATGAGTGAATTCAAAAGCTTAATAGGAATTGTTCGCATTTTAAATTGTTTTTTTATTCTTTCCTAATGGAGTGATTATCGTGAACGCATTGAGAAAAAGCCTCGTTTTGGCGACTTCTTTCGCAGCTTTAGGTGTGTATAACTCAGCGATGGCTGAAATGGTATACAAGCCTGTTGAACAACCTGTGGAAGCACCAAACCCTAATTTAAAAATCGAAGCAGTGAATGAAAAATTTGCTGAGAAATATCCTAGCCAATTCAATTCGTGGAAAGCGACTGAAAAAGGCGACAAAATCATCTATGCTAATGAACAAGATCCTCGTTTAATCGTGTTATGGGGGGGCTATTCTTTCGCAAAAGAATATAACGCACCTCGTGGTCACGTTTATGCAGTAGAAGATGTACGTAATATTTTACGTACTGGTGCGCCCAAAAATGCAAATGATGGCCCTCAACCAATGGCATGTTGGACTTGTAAAGGTCCAGACGTTCCTCGTTTAATTGCAGAATGGGGTGAAGATGGTTACTTTGGTGCTAAATGGGCTAAAGGCGGCGCAGAAATTGTAAACTCAATCGGTTGTGCTGACTGTCACGACACCACTTCAAAAGACTTTGCAGAAGGCAAACCTGCATTACGTATTGCTCGTCCACACGTTCTTCGTGCATTGGATCACTTAAACACTGCACTTCAAGCAAAAGCGAAAGCTGAAGGTAAAGAGCAACCGAATTTAAGCTTTAACACAGCAGCTCGCACTGAAAAACGCGCTGAAATCTGTGCAAACTGCCACGTTGAATACTACTTCGCAGGCGACTTAAAACAAGTAACCTTCCCTTGGAACAACGGCCAAACTGTTGATGACATCGAAAAAAATACTACGATGATATCGGTTTCAGTGACTGGACTCACTCTCTTTCTAAAGCACCAATGTTAAAAGCGCAACACCCTGACTTTGAAATTTGGTCTTTAGGTATGCACGGTAAAAACGGCGTAACTTGTATCGACTGTCACATGCCTAAAGTACAAGGTAAAGACGGTAAAGTTTACACTGACCACCAAATCCAAAAACCCATTCGATGCATTTGATAGCACTTGTGCAAACTGTCACGATCAAAGCAAAGAAAAACTTAAAGACATCGTCGCTTCACGTAAAAAAGAAGTGAAAGATGTAATGGGTCGTTTGGAAGATCAAGTTGTTCGTGCTCACTTTGAAGCGAAAGCGGCATGGGATGCAGGTGCAACTAAAGAAGAAATGGAACCTGCTTTAATGGATATCCGTCACGCACAATGGCGTTGGGACTACTCTGCAGCAAGCCACGGTGGTCACATGCACGCACCTGATGTAATGCTTCGCGTATTAGGTTCTGGTTTAGATAAAGCAGCGGATGCGCGTGCTAAACTTGCAGCAATCTTAACTAAACATGGCGTGAAAACTCCGGTTGAAGTACCAGATATTTCTACAGCTGATAAAGCATGGAAAGTAATGGGTATTGATATCGAGAAAGAACGTAAAGCGAAAAAAGAATTCTTAGAAACTGTTGTACCTCAATGGGTAAAAGAAGCGAAAGCCAATGGCAAATTAGCTGAAGATACCGCAACAAAACAATAAAAAAAGAACCGCACTTTGTAACTAAAGTGTCGAAGTGCGGTCATTTTTTAACCATATATTTGAGGTAATCAGAATGAATTTAACTTCTTTAATCAGCAAATCGGCAAAATCCCTTGCATTGCTTGCAATGCTTGTGGCAATGCCAATGGCTGCTAGTGCGGAAGAGATGGCAAAAACACCTGCCTCTCAACTCACTTATGAGCCACAATTGGATAACCAACGTGATCCAAACCAATATTGTGCAAAATGTCACAAATTTGACCAAGTTGATAAAAACCAAACTTTAGATCAATCTGGTGGTGAATTACACTTTGGTAAATTCCACGGCGCACACTTAAATCAAAAAAGCCCTAACACAGGTAAACCAATTAACTGTGTAAACTGTCACGGTAATATTTCGGAAGATCACCGTCGTGGTGCAAAAGATGTGATGCGTTTTGATGGCGATATCTTTGGTGATAAAAAACCAATGTATACCGCGCAAGAACAAAACCAAGTTTGTTTTGCTTGTCACCAACCTGCAAAACTTCGTGAAAAACTTTGGGCGCACGATGTTCACGCAATGAAATTGCCTTGTGCAAGCTGCCACACATTACACCCGAAAGATGATGCGATGAAAGGTATTCAACCGAAAAATCGTGTGAAACTTTGTGTAGATTGCCACGGCGAACAACAAAAACGCAAAGCGGCAAAAGACGCACAATCACAAACGCAATCAACCGAACAAAAGGATAAATAATGACAGCTTGTTCACGCCGAAACTTTGTTTCCGGCATGGGGGCATTAATCCTTATGACGGGGACATCAGTTACCTCTTTAGCGAAAGAGGAAAAGGCGGATAAACCGAAACGCTATGCAATGGTACACGACGAAACAGCTTGTATCGGCTGTACCGCTTGTATGGATGCTTGTCGTGAAACAAACCACGTTCCTGAAGGCGTTTCACGTTTGGAAATTCTCCGTAGTGAACCTTACGGCGAATTCCCAAATCAAGAATACGAGTTTTTTTCCGTCAATCTTGCCAACACTGTACAAACGCCCCTTGCGTGGCAGTTTGTCCAACCGGTGCATCATTTATTGATCCTGAAACAGGTATCGTAGATGTGCATAAAGATCTTTGTAGGTTGCCAATACTGTGTTGCAGTTTGTCCTTACCGCGTACGTTTCATTCATCCAGTACACCGTACTGCGGATAAATGTAACTTCTGTCGCGATACAAACTTAGCAGCTGGCAAACAACCTGCTTGCGTAGAAGCTTGTCCAACCAAAGCATTAACCTTTGGTGATATGAATGATCCAAGCAGTGCAGTTTCCCGCAAAGTGAAAGAAAATCCGGTTTATCGCACTAAAGTGGAATTAGGTACTCAACCAAATCTTTACCATATTCCATTCCAACACGGGGAGCCAAGAAGATGACATTAGATTATCCTGTTCCGTTTCACACACCTAATTTGGTGTGGGATTCAACAATCGCTATCTATTTGTTCTTACTTGGTATTTCTTCCGGTGCGGTACAATTAGCGATTGCTTATAAACGTAGTAACAAATTAGAAAATCCAAGCAAAAACTGGATTATCCGAGCAGCCGCCGTTTTAGGTTCTGTGCCAACATTAATTGGTTTAACCCTATTAATTTTCCACTTGGCACGTCCTTGGACATTCTGGAAATTGATGTTTAACTATCAATTCAACTCTGTAATGTCTATGGGGGTAATGTTATTCCAAGTTTATATGCTGTTCTTGGTATGTTGGTGTGCCGTTATCTTCAAAGAAGATATCATGGCACTTATCCAACGTTTTATGCCAAAACTTGGTTTTGTCGGTAAAATTATCAATGTATTAGAACGTTTAACTGGTCCTGTAGAAATCATTCTCTTCATCTTAGCCGCTGTGCTAGGGGCTTATACCGGTTTCTTACTATCAGCATTGATCAGTTACCCAATGTTAAATAACCCTGTTCTACCAGCGTTATTCTTGGCTTCAGGTACCTCTTCCGGTATCGCTGCAACCTTCTTATTTATCCTTATCGCAGGTAAATTAAAAGGTGATAGCCATGAATCACACTTCATTCACAAATTCGAAGTGCCAATTATGGTAACTGAACTTGGTTTATTAATCTGCTTCTTTGTTGGTCTACACTTTGGTGGCGGTCAGAAAGTAGTTGCATTACACAATGCACTTTCCGGCTTCTGGGGGGCTGTATTCTGGATTGGGGTATTCTTAATTGGTATCATCATTCCTCTACTTGCTAACCTTGCAGCAAAAGACAGCTTAAAATACAACAAGAACTTTATTATCCTTGTGTCAATCTTCGACTTAATCGGGGTTCTCTGCTTACGTTACTTCATCTTGTATGCAGGACAACTTACCGTTGCGTAAGGATAAATTTCTTATTTAATCAAAAGGCGTATACAATACGCCTTTTGTTTATTTAGAAGGCTAAAGTGCGGTTAATTTTACGTATGTTTTTCATGCTTAAAATCAACCTCATTTTGTAAAATACAACCTTTAATACTGAAGAATACTATGCTTCCCGAACTCGGATTTCTCTCATTACTCTTTGCTACCACCGCGGCGCTCTTACTTTCCATCGTGCCGCAAATTGGTATTTGGCGAAATAAACCCACTCTCACTAATACAGCTTGGGGATTAAGCTATTGCTTCGGTATTTTTACAAGCGTATCCATCGGTATTCTCGCCTACTCTTTTGCGACAGATGATTTCACATTGGAATACGTGGCAGCACATTCTAATTCCCAATTACCAACATTTTTCAAAGTCGCCGCCACCTGGGGCGGACATGAAGGCTCCATTTTATTTTGGCTTTTCACATTAAGTCTTTGGTTAGTGGCTTTTGCCTTTTTCTCTCGTAAAAATGACCGCACTTTTGCTGCTCAAACCCTCTCTTTACTCGGCTTAATTTGTCTTGGGTTTTACTATTTTCATTTTGTTCTACTCCAATCCATTTGGACGTGCATTCCCAGCTCCTGCGGAAGGGCGAGATCTCAACCCAATGCTGCAAGATATTGGCTTAATTTTCCACCCGCCGCTTTTATATGTCGGTTATGTGGGCTTTGCCGTTAACTTCGCTATGTCCATTTCAGCCTTAATCTTTAATCGTTCTGCACAAGCGATCGCGCGTGCTATGCGAGCTAGGGTGCTCGTTTCTTGGTTATTCTTAACCTTAGGGATCGTGCTCGGTGCATGGTGGGCATATTACGAATTAGGCTGGGGTGGTTGGTGGTTCTGGGACCCTGTAGAAAATGCCTCGCTTATGCCATGGTTATTGGGACTTGCACTTTTACACAGCTTGATGGTGACTGAAAAACAAGGGATGTTTAGCTACTGGACAACACTCTTTTCCCTACTCGCTTTTGCATTCAGTGTATTAGGCACATTTATTGTTCGTTCAGGTGCATTAACCTCCGTTCACGCCTTTGCTTTAGATAGCTCCCGTGGTTATGTGCTATTACTCATTTTCTTCTTACTGACTGTCGGCTCGCTCAGTTTATTTGCGCTACGCACAAATACCAACGAAAGTGCGGTCAAATTTCCGCTTATTTCTAAAACCGGAGCGATTTTAGGCTTAAACATCGTATTGACCGTGGCAACCGTCAGCACATTCTTAGGCACTTTCTATCCAATGCTATTCCAAGCCATGAATTGGGGAAGTATTTCTGTGGGCGCGCCTTACTTTAATAGTATTTTCTTGCCATTGCTCACGTTAGTGCTTTTTGCCATGGCGGGCACTCTTTGCTTAGGCTGGTTTAAAACCGATAAGAAACACTTTTTCAAACGCTTGTTATTACTTATTCCAGCTGCAGTAATTGCTTATGGCATGATTTGGAATGCGCTGCAGAATGACAGTGCGTTACGTTTCCATTTCTTCGCTTATATATTACTTACCCTCGCTATTTGGGTATTATTCGTCACCTTATGGCAAAATTGGGCAAAAGTCAGACTGGCCTATTTCGGGATGATTCTCGCACACTGCGGCGTGGCTATTGCCACAATGGGCGCTGTAATGAGTAGTTACTTTGGCAGTGAATTAGGTGTTAGACTCGCGCCACAACAAAGCCAACAATTAGGTCAATTTGAATTCCACTACGATCGTTTTTCCAATGAAATTGGACCAAACTTTACCGCCGAAGTCGCTTTCTTTAGTGTGTCAAAACAAGGTAAACCTTACGCTGAAATTGTACCGGAACGCCGCTACTATGATGTTCGCACCATGACCATGAGTGAAGTAGGGTTAGATGCTGGCTTTTGGGGCGATTTATATATTGTGATGGGTGATAACTTAGGCAAGGGCGAATTCACATTCCGTTTACATTACAAACCGCTTATTCGCTGGTTATGGCTCGGGGGCATTTTAATGGCACTTGGCGCATTATGTTCAGTCATCAATTTGAAGAGAAAACGCGATGAATAAAAAGTTTATTTTGTTTTTACCACTGATTTTATTATTGAGCGTTTGCTTACTACTTTTTGTTGGTTTACATAAAGATCCAAACAAATTGCCTCTGCGCTCATTAATAAGCCCGTGCCGGAATTCTATCAAGCAAATTTGCTTGAACCCAGTCAAATCGTCAGCCCAAGAGATTTCCCAAAGAAACCTTTCCTGCTTAATGTTTGGGGAAGTTGGTGTGGCTATTGCCAACAAGAACACCCTCTCTTGATGGAAATTTCAAAAGAAGTGCCCATCGTTGGCATCGACTATCGTGACAAGCCTCAAAATGGCATTGCGATGCTAGAACGCATGGGCAATCCATTTATACTTACCATTGACGATAGCCGTGGTGAATTTGCGATGCAATTAGGCGTAGATGGTGCACCAGAAACCTATGTTGTCGATGAGCACGGCATGATCCGTTATCGTCATTCTGGCTATATGGATCGTGAAACGTGGCTTACCGAAATCAAACCAAAACTTGATGAATTAACTAAAAAGTAAAATGAAAAAATTAACCCGATTTTTGACCGCACTTTTACTGACTTTCACCCTTTTTGCTCACGCAGAAATGGTGGATACCTATGCGTTTAAAAACCAAGCCGATCGTACTCGTGCTGTTGAACTGGCAAAATCCTTACGTTGCCCACAATGTCAGAATCAGAACTTAGTTGAGTCCAATTCGCCGATTGCTTATGACTTACGTATTGAAGTCTATAAAATGGTGGATGAAGGAAAAAAACGAATCAGCAAATTATCGACACGATGACTGCACGTTTCGGTAATTTCGTGAACTATAAGCCCCCTTTCCAATGGAATACGGCACTCCTCTGGTTATTGCCTATTTTGCTATTAATTGGTGCTTTTGCGTTGATTTTGTTTTCCACCAAAAAATCAGAAGACGCCCCTAAACCACTTGAAAATCAACCTCATACAGCGCCTAAAGAAGAAAAAAGTGCGGTTAAATTTGAAACCAAATCCGCCATTTGGGTCTTTGCTATTTTATTAGTTCTTCCTTTAGGTTATTACTTCTCCCTTGATCGTTTTGAGCGTGTTCAAAAAGGCGAAAAAGAGATGGTTGAGCTTGCCAATAAAAAAGCCGATACATCAATGGTGCACCAAAAAGAAGATATGGTGCTCAAAATTCAAAATAAAATTCGAGAAGATGTGAATAACCCTGAGCTTTGGGCTCAGCTAGGTGATGCTTATATGCAAAATGATGAATTTGATCATGCGCTCATCGCCTATAGCAATGCAGAAAAAATTTCAGGCACAACACCCGCTATTTTAGGCTTAAAAGCAACCGCACTTTATTATCAAGCCGGCCAAACTATCACGCCTGAAATCCAACAAATAATGGATGAAGCGTTAAAACAAGATAAACATGAAATCTCGGTAATCACATTATTGGCGACTGAAGCCTTTAAAAATCATGAAACTGAAAAAGCCAAAGCTTATTGGCAGCAATTATTAGATTCGGGTAATGCTGCCGTGGATCGCCGTACTGTGATCCAACGAATCAAAATGATAGACTATTTTGAAAAAGGGCAAGTATCACAATAAATTATGAGTCGCTATTCAGAAAATATTATTATTGGAGCCGGTGCTGCTGGCTTATTTTGTGCCGCCCAGTTAGGCAAACTGGGCAAACAAGTCACCATTTTTGATAACGGTAAAAAAATTGGTCGAAAAATTTTAATGTCTGGTGGTGGATTCTGTAATTTCACCAATATGGAAATCACATCTGGCCGTTATATCAGCCAAAACAAACACTTCGTCAAATCCGCCTTAAAACGTTATACACAATGGGACTTCATTGCTTTAGTCGCTGAGTACGGCATCCCTTACCACGAAAAAGAATTAGGTCAGTTATTTTGTGATAACGGTGCAGAGGATATTGTGAAGATGCTAGGAACCGAATGTGACAAATACGGTGTTCACATTCAACTACGCAGCGAAGTGAGTGATGTTGAAGCGGTTGAAAACAACCCTAAAGTGCGGTTCAAATTAAAGGTAAATGCAGTTGAATGGCAATGCCAGAATTTGATTATTGCCACGGGCGGGCTATCTATGCCAGGTTTAGGTGCTTCGCCTTTTGGCTATCAAATTGCAGAACAGTTTGGATTAAATGTAATTCCTCCGCGTGCAAGCCTTGTACCGTTCACATGGCGAGAAAGTGAAAAATTCTACGCGGCACTATCCGGTATTTCATTAGATGTGGCGGCGACGAATCAGCACAAAACCTTTACTCATCAAATGTTATTCACCCATCGCGGTTTATCTGGCCCAGCTATTTTACAAATATCCAATTATTGGCAACCAGGTGAAAGCATTCATTTAGATTTATTACCTTATAACGATATTCGTCATCACCTAGATGAGATGCGTCAATCTTCGCCGAAAATTGCAGCTTAAAAACCGTATTAAGTCGCTTATTACCGAAAAAAATTAGTCGAGCTTTGGTTAGAACAAGGCTTGATTCAAGATGAAGTGATTGCGAACTTAAGTAAAAGTGCAGTTAGAAAAATTTAGAGAATTTAATCCACAACTGGCAATTTATTCCTAATGGCACTG
>BNJU01005354.1_pt1 | contig 122776 bp, 148 predicted proteins | sample 8539281 | NCBI WGS metagenome assembly BNJU01 (sample SAMD00202456, study PRJDB9452) | human saliva metagenome | isolation source: human saliva | place: Japan | reverse complement strand
TTATAACACCTCCTGCCACATCATCTGTATCAAGTTTGACGAGAGTGGGATTTTCCACAACGGAATTTCCGACAAAAGCAACAGCACTCCACCTACATTTAAATTAATATAATATTGTCAGAATTATCTATATTTGAAATCTACATTTTCAAAACTTTATTTCCACCTGTAAAACTTTTCAAATTTTATACAATTTTCTGCTTTACACAGATGGAGTCGTCCATAAATCTCAGAGACTTCTGCACTGAAGATAAGTTCACGCTTATTGCATAAGTCGTTACAGCTCTTCTTGCAGTGTACATCGACGAAATGGCTCCTACTATTGTGTAATAAAATTCCTGCAGAAATCACGAGCTTTCCAAAACACGATAACCTTAAACAATAATAATAATGCTACAATGACATACTAAGGCTTCCATTATTGCATTAGTTTGTTTTGCATTATATCGAATTGCTCTTCTATGCAAATTCTTTTAAAGTTGATATTTGCTTTGACAAAACTCAGATTCTCTAGCAAATGCTCTTATAATTCGTATTCCAGCTAATGTTTCCTAATTTGGAATTTAAGCACAATTGCATTTCCCGTCCATCTTTCCCGATCGTTTTAATCTTTTGGCACATCTTCTGACCGTTACGACAAATCGTGTACATACAATCATAACTCCTGAACGTCAAGTCGAAGTCTACATAGAAATGCTATTCCTAAAACAAATTATAACTTTTATTATTTCAGGTACCATATTAAAGACTTTCGTATAATTGAATTTATATTATTAGGATCTGTCAATACACGTGTCATCATATTCTCCGATCCAGAAAAATATTCCACATTTCAAAGTTTGTATTTATTATAAATATTAGTAAATAATGTCTTTTATAAATAGAAGCTTGAAATACAGTTGAAAATATTGTATTCCAGCAATAATCAATATTGCACCAATTATGCAGTAAGTATACTTATTTGTTCCCCATGCATAAAGGATATCCTTTTCACTTTTTCCAGAAATTCCTTTATCAAAACATCTTTTTAATCAGAGCTAATATGAGCGGGAAGAGACAAGAGATGACATGTTGCTAGCAGGATGATTCAGTAAGGATCAATATAGTACTTTTATATATATCAGTTTCTGAATTATTCCAAAATTTAATTTTATTTGTTCATATATTTACCTTTCATTTTTGTTAATTTCCAAAATTACTTTTTCATCGTGAAAATCTTTCTTAGTTTCTACAATATGGTCCATAACTTCCATCAGTTAATTCCTGCTTAAATTCATCAAAATTTTCAAAATCATCTCCGCTCACACGATAAATCCAATTTTAATAGAGTTTTGTGCTGAATTTACCCTTTTCTTGTAGTTTATAAAGATATCCACGCTTTAGTTTTCTTATATCTTCACGATTTCCGTTATACTCTATGCCTCCTAAGGATATGCCAGACAATCTGAGTTTTTCTCTCAAATCTTCAATCACTTTTTATTTTCAAAATTTTCAAACCCCATAGTCTAAATTGTCTTTCTCATTAACCTTTGTCAAAAATCTATTTTGCTTTTTCTAAATAATTTATTTAGAAAATCTCATTTTTATTAAATTTTCAGTTGTATATTTTGGTATAGTAAAATCTTTTTGGGTTTATATCCAAAGGATTGGAAATTTTACTTTAATTTAAATAAGTAAATCCATATACTTTTTCCTTATCTCATCGTAATTTCCTCTTTATAAATTATAACTTTCTCTATATGGCGAACTTTCTCTCATCGTAAAACTCAAGCATCGGAAATATCTTTTATTGTCAACTGATGTGAGGGGAGTAAGGAGCCGGAAACACGAGTCCACTTTTCATACATATTTCCCCACTCATCCTAGTTTAAATAAAATTCATCTTTTTCCAATAAATTTTGTATTTCATATAGTAGCTTTATATTATAGTCAAAATGGAAAAGTCAAAGCATAGTTATTTTATATCCATCATCAGTTAGGTTATTATGGAATCATTTGGCAATGTATAATTTAAATTTTTAATTCTTCCATTTTAAAAGCTATCTTTATCCATTTATGTTGTTCTTCAAATTCACTAACAAAATTCCACCTTTCCTCATTGTCGTACACCAGTGACAAGTCATAAGGCATAAACGAAACTTTTTCAGTTTTGTTATAAATAATAAATATTAAAATATCAAAACAACCGTCACAAATATGTATATACTCATTTTCCTTCTTTCTAAATTTACAGCACAGTAATATTTCTTTTTAAAAGTTGAACCTCAAACTTTTAAATTAGCTTTAATTTTATCACTAAATTTGATTTAAAATAATATTGCTATAAAACTCATAAATTGCTTCTCATATTTTATACGAAAACATAACATAACTAAAGAAAAATGAAAAAGTTTATTTATTATATTTTGCCTCTCATTTTTAAAATTTTGCTCGTATAATTAGCCTATCAATTTTAAAGCTATACAGTATCTATTTTCGACAAAATGAACATGCCTTTTATTTCCAATATGTTCTACAGCTGGTTCTTTATACTGTTTTATATATCCACGTTCCTTGTAAAATTTAAAGAGAACTCTCTACATCTCTGATTTTCCAGTTTTTCATGAAGTCCAAATAAATCCATATCCTCTTCTTAAAGCTGGATTATAAGTAAATATTTCCTCTCACATTGTAATAATGCTCGCCTCGACTTTTGAAACATAATCTCTTTAATCAGAAAGAAAATTCTTCTGGACCTTTTTGAACGCAGTCCGACAATTAAAATCATTCTTCACACGTTTTATAGATTTTCAATAAAGCCTTTCTAAAAATTTCAGTATCTTCACAATGAAAATATATTTAGTAATAATTTATGTAAGCTTTGTCAATTGATTTTGTCTGACTAATCTTGTTTCATTGACTATGTTGTGATGCTTCTGTATCTTTATATTTTGAAATTAATCCAATCCTTCGGTACTATCTTCAGTAATTATTATAATTGAGAAGTATTAAACAAAAAACTGTTCTAATGTTTCTTCCAGCAGGTCAAATCTTCCGCAGTTAGTAATTACTGTTACGTCTTCCATATCTGTTCAGTCTTTCTTGGCTCTTGTTTTTCGTTTTTACTGCATCGCCAGATATTCGTCATCAATCTGCTTCATCATTTTCCTATGATACAAAATGGCACGTCAGCCCAAATTTTAGTTTTTCTTTACAGCCAATATTAAACAGTCTTACCGCAAGTTCACTATCTTCCTTCCTATCCTCTATTTCTTCCTCAAGCCGTGACTTTTACAAGATCTTCTTTAAAGAAAGACATATTACAGGATCTTATTCACACGTAATTCTCATCAATTTTTGTAGCATTTTGGAAAGAAATCGCTTCTTACCATATTCATTTTATTTCTAATTCTTTATCAAAAGAAATTTATCCTTCCATTATTTCTTTTGATGATGTTGAGAAGTTATTATCTCTGACCTTGTATATCATCCTCTATTTTTATGTGATCTTCAATAAAATACTCTATTTAATACCAAATCACCATCTATTATTATATATAATTTCAGTTGTATTAATTGCTCTATTTCTTGACATTCCAGCCCCTAAATCCTCTGTCTTGCCAAGAATGGATAATATTGTCGGTGGATAACTTTGTTGAATCTTTTACCAAATCTATTGTTTCCTGTTTTCGAGCCATCATCAGCAAGACTATTATTACTTCTGTGGAAACAGTTTGATTTAATGTCTATTTAAAACAGATTTCCAGAGCTCAGCCAATTGTGTATGCAGACTACGAGAGAAAGTGTCATTTCCCAGGTTGTTACAGTATTCTTCTTAACTTGGGTATATTTTGTCGTCAGTGAAAATGGAGCTATTTTTTGCAAAGCAGGGTAACTCATATCCACATCTAGAAAGCCTAGCTGTAAAATATACATTTTTGTATAAATCTAAATAACATTTTTAGTATATTTTTATAAAACATGCGTTTTACCTATGTATTTTAGACACTTTTGAGAAGTGTATCTGTTTAATTTTTCCTAAAAACTTCTTCGATATTGTCATAAGTGTGACGAATTATTAATTCCTTTATGCTTTTGGTTTTGCATATTTTTCATGAACTTCACGGTCACTATTATTTACTTTTCCAAAGCCTTATAAATATAATCATCCAGCCACCAAATTTTATTTCTAAAGGCACATTTTGAGCTTTATTTTATAAAACATCACCTGAAGGAGATTCATGTTTATAATTGGATTTTATCTTTGTATAGGTGAAATTACTTCATCTGCATCTAGTAATAAAATCCATTCACCTTACATTTTTCACTACAGAATTTTTGTGGTCCATATCCTTTCCATTTTTCCACAAAACTCTTTGCCCTTTAGAAAGAGCACCTGGTAGTCCTATCTGTACTTTCACTCATCCACCACTATTACTCATCTGCATTTCTCTACAGAATCCAAAGTTTTTCACAATCCTGTTTTTCATTAAAAGTTATTATTCAACGGACACCCCTCATTGTATCTTCCCAATTCATCTTTTAGATTTTACTCATATTTTTAAACTTTTAAATTGTCAAATAATTTTTCAAAATCCACATCATTTATTCTATTTTCAGGATAATCAATCAGTATGTTGTTTTTCCTTTCATTCTCCATTTGTTTTTATTAATTTTTCATCCGAAAAGCCATTATGTTAAGCCTTCGAGTAATATAAAATCGAAGTATCTAGAGACACTGTTAAATTGCTTCTTTTATTATGGGAAATTGAGTCCAGTATTGTTTGAGATTTTTCAAAAGAATAGCACGTTTTTATTGTCAGCCTTTTAATATGTTGTATATTGTTTCTCTGTCGTTAGGAGGAGTCCAGTATTATGATTTGTAGTTTATCATACATCTAGTTAGTCTTTTTATTATAATTAGTGCATTTTCTTCTGTTTATTTTTCTGCCTCTTGAAGCTCCAAAAAGTTTAATGCGCATTATTTGGTTTCGGTTTCATTATCTTTCAGAAATTCATCCATATCTGATTCTTCTGAAATTGGAACATCGTATTTAGTGTCTTTTACTTAAATATTTTACACTTTCACTATCTGTCTGTAAATTTCAATCATTTTAGTATTATTCTGCTTTATATTTTTGTTATATATTTATAATCATCTTTATTATATCCAACATTAATTTTTGCATTTACCTGTTTAGTAAAGCAAACTGCTTTGTATTTCAATCCTTTCGTTGAGTCAAAAAGATAGTATAATCATCTCAATAAACTGTTCTCCAGTCACTCATATGTTTTCTATTAATGTATAGCAATTATCTATATTTTTTATTTAATTTTTGTAATAAAAGATTTGTCAGTAATTACATAATATATATTGGGATAATTTTTCTTAATTTCCTACAAAATAAAATGAAACTTTATTATATAATCTCCAATTTTTCCATCAGTTCTTAAAAATAAGACTACTATTTATTTCTGAAGATAATAAATTTATATCTTTTCTTTTTATCAAATATCCTGTGAAAACTTCATTTTTATCAACCAATTTATCTCTATATGGTCTATAAAATTTCCAATTTATCATTATTTTTAATTCTTATTTTAGATATATTATTTACGTTAATTTTAAGGGAACGCATTCCTCATAGTTTGCTTACAAAGCATTTAAAAAGAATTGTTATTTTTCTATTTAGATAATTTAATACTTATATATATATTTGAAATTTTAGCCATTCTATTGGTTCTGACATTGAAAATTATATGTCTGATTGCGATTTTTCATGAAATTACTATACTGTATCAACACTAGTTATTGAGACCATCTGCATAAGTTGTATTATTGTTCGTATAAAAGCTTAACAATGGTTTATTCAAGGAAAGAGCCATGATCAATTACCATCATCAACTCCGATTACCAAATCGGAGCTGCATAAATAGTAAAATATTCCTAATGTTAAATGTTTGAGATAGGAAACATCTAGATCTTTGTTTAAAAAGTTTTCAATTTTTGAAATATTCTTCACTTCGTCTGTTTTTCCTATAATAATTTTTACTTTTATTAATTTTATTATTTCGACTATTATTATTTAGCAAACTAGCAACTTCTTCAGGTTTCATTTCCTGTCGCTACCTTTGCGGAAGAAGAAAAATCCTTTATTTTTCCTGATTTTCCAAAAATCAGTATTCCAGAATCTTTCCATCCTGTTAATGTGTATTTTTAAAAGTTCAATATGCGGTTTTTCTTTCTATCTTAAAATATTTTGCAAATTTGAATTTATAAAGATAATCTATAATGTAATAATATTGGCGGAGTACATCAAAATCATAGTTTTTAAAGTTTTCTGTTATAGTAATGATTATTTGTTTCCACCAAAATCATAGTACTGGACTTTAGTATCCATATCATTCTGTATTTTCTTTTGCTTAAAAAGTCTAGCTGGTACTACTCCCATACGATTTTAGTACATCTTCCGTTTTTATAGTATCAATTATCAACCTCATTGTTTAATTTTGCAAATTTATATTTTCTGCAAATTATTCCTAATTTTGCATCAGGATCATCTGAGTTGCCTTACAGAAACACATTAAAGCATCGCCAATTGATCTTTTAGGATTTAATAATATTGATTTTATATTCTTTTAAATTAATATTTTTGTCTTTTTGAACCAAACAGCATATAGTATTATTTTAGATTTTATCCTATTTATTATACCTCCAAATAGTGTAACTCTTTCCTTATAGAAAATTACTTTTTAATATTTTTCTATTATCCTTTAGTTTTACTTGTTATTTTGCATTGAAAAGTCAATAGCTCTAATCAATGATAATTTTTATACTTTTCATATTTTTCCTTTGTTTGTTCATCAGTTCAAGGACTTTTCGCATATCTCTATCATTTAATGAAATCAGTTCCTATATTCACTATTTTTCCTAATATATCTCTTTGGACCTGCAGGACAGTCATAAGACACTGTGTGTGTTCCTAAAGCAAGATTTCTTAATAGCAATAGTCGGTAATCCTTCATATTTTGCAGTATGTACAAATAATGCATTTTTAAAATGGGGTATGGATTTTTCAATTTCGTCCCTAAATAAAATTATGTCATCTTCAGATTATATTCTTTTTATTTTCTGTTTATATTTATCACCATCCAATAAAATAAAGTTTTTCCTAGTGCCAGCCTGTTTTTAGTTTTATAATAGATATCAAGCTAGATGTTCAGGCTTACTCTGTTAGGTGTGACACTGTAAAAAGTAGTCCTGTTTTAATATATATTTCTATCTACATTTTCAGCTGAATTAATTTTAAATCAATTGGATTGTAAACCAGTTCACTCATCTATCAACTTTGTTAGATAAATTCCTCTTTTCATTACGCGGTTATTGCAAATATTTTTGAATATTTTTATATTGCTTTTTGTATTTTTATCCAAAGTCAATTTTTCTCCAAGAATCAAAAGAAAAATGAATCCATGAAAAACAGGGTATCTTTATATATCAAAATTATTATATTTTAATAAATTTGAAGAATAATCACAACAATATCGTATTTTTCTATTTTTCTTTTCTATAAATAAGTTGTTTTACTTTTATTCGGTAAATTTCTTTGATTAATTTATTTTTCCGTTATAACTGTCAAATAAAATTCATAATTTACTGAATTTCGTTTTCAAATAAGTTATTTTTCTTATAGATTCCAAGTTATTAATAAATCAACATCGTAATTCAGTTCTGTAAGATTTCTCAGAACATTTAGCAGAACTCTTTTTCTCCTGCCCATGCTTAAATGTCCATGCAGCACCAATATTTTCATTTTTCACCTTTTATATTTTTATATTTTTAAAAATTATTTTATATCATATATTTTAAAAATAATTTAAAATGTCCTTTGTATTCTTTTTCCACTGTCTATCTTATATGTAAGTTTAGAACATTGTTTCTTTTTGTTATTTCGTCTAATTTCTCTTGAGAAAACTTTATCAAACCAGACTCTTATAAGTTCGTGAGTTAAGAGTATCTGATACGATTTTTACATTGTTTCTTTTTATAATAATTTTCGATTAATTCAGTATACTAAAAACTTGAAAGAAAAATAATTTGGAACTAAATCATTGTGTTCCCAGAATATTAGCACATATCCAGCAGTGTTTTATTATTTCGTTATGCAAAAATGATCGTTTAAAACTCTAACTTTCATTTCATTATTCCATGAAAAGTAAAAGTCATCATAATCTTCCCAATCTTTTTATTTTTCCAAATTATCATCTCTTTGAAACATAAAGTAATCCATTCAAAATATTCCTGCGGTAAATAATCTCTCAATAATATTGTTTGCATCTATCCAGACTCCGCCATAATTATACAATAAAGGCAAAGTCTTATTATATCTGCAAATGAGCAAATCCATATTTTCAACTTTTTCAAAATATATGCTGAATTTCTAGATAATCATTTATGTTGTTCATATCCAAATGTATTATTTCATAATCTTTTTATATTTTTCTACAGATTTATAGCTTATTTTTACAACATCAGGCAATTTTTCAAAATCCCATCCTTGTCCCCAGAACTGCCATATAATTTTTCATTATTAAATGTGGATTAATTTGTTCAGTTTTCAATTTTATTTGTAAAATATTCTTTTAATACTCTGTCCCAATCTTCTCCAACCATTTTTGAGTCTTAAAATAAGTTTTATTTTGAATCTTATTAAACAATAGCATCATTTCCTTATAAATATATTTATAAGGTTTCTCAGAGTTTTTGTTAAGTCTATCTAGTTTTGAAATTCTAAATTTATATTTATTCATTAATTGTTTTTCCTCTTTCCAAATTTATTTTTCTTTCAAAGATAATTTAATAAAAATATTAGTATCATTGAAACTATGACCATGTATTTATTATTTTGAGGTTAATATCTAATTCCTTGTATTGCCCCAAGCTGCTAAGGAAGATTTAGTTGCAATTTCAAGTGCGACTAATTTAGAATCTGAATTTTCCATATGAAAAATTTATTTTCATAGCTTTAGCTACACTTACAAAAATATTACTAAAAATAAAGTTCCTATAATTCCAAAAATCCAATAAAAACTGTAAATATAGTTATGTGTATAGGAACATAATAAATTTTCCATTCACTAATCTATCTAAAAATTTTTTTATGCACATAATCGCTAACACCTGTTTTTATAATAATTTAGATTAAATTGTTTCCTCTCTCTGCTTTCCAGCCATATAATGGTTTTTGCTGAGATGCTTCAGCCCAGTTTTTCCAAAAATATTACCCTTAAATTACTTGGAAGGATCTTTTTATAATTCACGATATATTGTAATCGATTTGAAATTGAACTTGCAATACAAAAATATCCACCAAAACTATATTACTATAGGAATAAATCTTTTTCTTTTTTACACAATATAAAGTATTGTGGGTATTAAACAAATATAAACCATTTTTGGAAACGATTTACAATTACTAGAAATAAAGTTAGCATCATTATGGAAAATAAAAATATTTTTATTATTTTATATTATCTTCATTTTTATAAAAAGTAAAAATGATAATAGAAATAGAAATATTATGCATAATATTAGCAAAATCTGAACAGTCAGAATAGCAGTAACCCTTGGATAGTAAAGCCCTACTGGATGTGCCCATTCATTATAAGTTTTTATAAAGTTAAAGGTTGCTAAAAATCATAATTATTATTCCGCTAAATAAAAATACTTTTTAAAAATTGAAAACTCTTTTCTGATTTCCTAAAAATACATAAATGGGAAAAATATTAAGTATCTTAAGATGTAATTATCTAACGAGGTTTTTATTCCACTGAAAATCTAAATATGCTAATATAAATGGAACACATACAAATAACAATAATTCTATGGAAAAATTCCAAATCTAAATTTATATTTTCCAAAATTTCTTTTCGATTATTCTTTATTAACATTGAAATTAAAAACAGTATCATTAATAAAGGTATCGCAACATTATTTTCAAATTTTTCTGAGAAAAACAGAGACATTCCAACCAATAGACAAAAATATATCCTGTTTTATTTATAACTAAATTTATCATTCATAATATTTCTTCCTTTTTATAATTTGGCATAAAAATTGTACAATTGTTTTTAGATTCGTGTATGATTTCTTCATAAACTCTGTCTATCTAATCGAGAAATTCCTGTAATAATCTTTTTATACTCATGTTGATTTTTAGGAATTGTTACAATATTGTTTTTCATAAAACTCATTGTCCTCAATAACATTACTTTTTCAGTCAAGGAAAATCCCAAACTTCGTTTTCCCAGTCCAAAAATCCCAATTACAAATGGTTTCTCAAATCCACTTTACAATATGAATTGGAGAACTGTCATTTCTACAACAACATCAGCTTTTTGAAATTAAAGCTCCATTCTACAGACTTATTTCATACCGAAAATCATACGTTTTTATCTTTTTCAAGAATTTAAAGCAACTCCTTTTCAGATTTTTGAACCAGTTATTCCAATAAAATAATTTTTCATCAGTTTCTGAATTACTTCTCGATATTTTTCTATCGGCCACATTTTTCAGGTCTTTGACTCCTGGTGCAACTAATATTAATTTTTATCTTTTTCCCAGTATATCCACTATTTTTCAACATTTCTCAATTTTTACAAAAATTTTTCTTTTACTGGATATATTCTAACTGGAATTTTTTCCTTCATATCCGACTAAATTTAAAAGTCTTTCCACTTCAGTTTTTCATATCATAATGGACTTTTATCCAGAGAAGGAAAGAGCCAGTTATGACATCAAATCCACAATATCAGGAATTTTTACTAATTTTTGCAAGCAATATGGATTTTATAAAATCTATGTGAATTACCATAGTCATATGCTTCAAAATTTTTAGAACTTTAAAAATCTCTATTCCTTTATCCTTTCCTTTTTGTCATAAAATTATTTCGTTTTAAAATTAGGATTATTATACAAGACACTTTGGTTTTGTTGGCAATATCAGGTAATCTATTTCAGTCTTTGGATACAAATCTCTAATTTTTGTATCAAAGGTGTGGATAAAACGATATCTCCTATAAAATGCTGTATGTATTATCAAGATTTTTCATATTTTTCTTCCTATTATATACAGGTTATTATATCATATTTGTTATTTTTATAACAGTTTTATTTAATAAGTGAAAAATTTTTATTCATTGAAATAGAATATGCTAGAATTGATAAAAAGAATAAAGGAAAAATTATGCAGGAAAGTAAAAATTTAAATATAGATAATGAAAATTTTATAAAACTTATGAATACAAAATGAGAAGGCTCTAAGATTAAGATTAACTGAGAGAAAAAGGGAAAAATTCTCTGAGTTGCAAAATATTTAGATTTTTCCAGAGTGAATTTTATGAAAAATAGTGGAGTATAAGGTTTTAAAAATATACCCTTTTACATAAAAATAGAAACAGTTTCGAAAATATAAATCAAACTTTTAATGAGCAATTTTTGTATCTTATTATAATTATTTGGTTGAGAAGAATGATTTTTGAGCTTTCATACAAAACAGTCGATTTGATGGTTAAATTTTGAAGAAAATAAAAAGGATATTATCACATGGACTTTTGAGTCTTGGGGAATTTTTATAGACAAGGAAAGTGGAAGAATTGCGTTTATTGATTTTGAGTGATATTGTCAGAAAGCCTCTAGAAAACGTGTTTTGACAAAATCTCTAAGAAGTTTTTGAAGAGTTCAATGAAATTCTTTTTATCAGTGAAAAATTTTTCCAGAGAAGAAAATAAAAATTATCGAGTAAACTGAAGAAATAAAAAGACAATGTAGTTTCAAGAAAAAGATATACTGAACAGATTTTTGAATAAGAAAAATAATAAGTCTGTTCCAGTAATTAATTTTATAAAATCATATAAATTTCTGTAATTATAATTTTTATTTAACTTTCACAATTTTCTTTTTCCCAGCCCTAATAATCATTCCACTTTCAAGAACAACTGTAGCTTTTTACATCTTTTTATCGGCTCATCATTTATTTTTAAATCCGCCTTGTTGAATCAATCGTCTAGCTTCACTTGTTGTTTGCAGCAATTCATGTTTCTTTTTACTAGTAAGTCAATAATTCCCACTTCTTTTGTATTCGAATTCAACTTCTGGCAAATCTACATTTAAATTCTTTTTGCTAAATACATTTTCAAACCAGTCTCTTGCCTCATAGCCGCTTCTTCACCGTAGTAAATTTTACAACTTCTGCTCCCAATTGTTTTTGGCTTCCATTGGATGTAAACTTCCATCTGCAATTTGAGCCTTGATTTCTCAATTCTTTCAAAAGGAACATCTGTTATCATTGTATAGTATTTTCATCAATTCATCTGAAATTGACGTGACTTTACCAAACATAATCGTTTGGAGTATCTTTTACACCAATGTAATTTCCAGTGAGTTTAGACATTTTTCCATTCGTCAAGCCCTACCAGAATTGGCATTATCATACAAACTTACTGTTCCTGTCCAAAATCTAAATCTCTTCCTCTTAGCAAAATTAAATTTTTGTTCTGTTGCTCCTAATTCCACATCAGCCTTCGAGTTCAACTGAATCGTATCGCTTGCAAAATTGGATACATAAACTCCGATTAACGAAACTGGTTTGTTTTCAGCCAGTCTTTTTGAAAAATCCTCTCTCGAAATCATTTGTGATACAGTAAGCTGTGACAATAAATTCAATGCATCTGAAAGTGATAATTTTCCAGCCAGTCAGCATTATAAACAACGTTTATTTTTATCAAGTCAATATCAATTTTACTTGATCCAAGTATGTTTTTATATTCTCACTTACTTGTTCCTCCGACAACATCTTCCTAGTTTCAGATTTCCTGTTGGATCTCCGAATTCTCCCGTAAAAGTCCCAATCAAGCAGCACTTTATGCCCCAAATCTTGAAACTGCTTTAATTTTCTCAAAGGCACAGCATGCCCCAGATGCAGCTCCGAACCTGTCGGATCTATCCTAATTTAACCCATGTAGCGGAGTATGTAGTCAGAAATTGATTTTTCCAACTTTTCTTAAATTCATTCTCATTAATTATTTCATCGCACCTACGACTTAAAAATATTAAACTGTCTTTCTACCATTTTTACTTCTATTTCATTGTTTCTATCTATACTCATTTTTATTTTTCTCCTTTTACTATTTTATTTTTATTCCAATAACGATTTTATAAATATACTACGTACTTCATAAAATAATACACAATTGGCAATACGAAATAACACTGTCAAATCTATCTAAAAATCCACCGTGTCCTAAAAGTAAATTCCCAGAATCCTTTACTTCTAATTCTCTTTTTATCTTAGATTCTACAAATCTCCTAGTTCTGCGAAAATTCCTGTGCAGAGTGCCAAAATCAAGGCATTTCAAACCACCAATGTAGCAGTAATTGTAATTTACGAGAACAGTTTTTGATAAAAATGAAGATTCCATACGAAATTTAGCTATAACTAAATATATTTTATCAAATGATAAAATTACTATAAATACTCTAAAATTCCTGCTATTGCACTGATTGATTTTTGGGGCAATTTTTCGGAGACTAGCCTGTGCTTGAATATTTTTCACCGATTGCCATTCCGACAAGGTAGGCTGAAATATCACACGCGAGATTAGCATAAATGTCATTACAACAGAATATTCCCGTTTGGAAATTCATACTTTATTAGTAAAATATGTGAAAATAAATATGAAACATAAATTATTCCAAATAAAAGTATCGGAAATTTCTGCCATCGCATTTTGAATTTTTACTTTTTAAAATCTGCCTTAGCCAATAGCATTATTACGCAAACTACGATAAATCCGCCCATATCAAAGTTAATTTGTTTAAAAAGGGCAAATTTAAAATATGAAAATACATTTTGAATTTTCCTGAAAATATATTGCAATAGGCAAAAATAGCCCAAGTCCCATTCAATTCTGCTTGCCACCTCAAAAGCCTTTTATCCTTTAGCATTTTATAAAAATTCAAACAGTGACATTCCAATTATTACAAGTGTAAATACTAGAAACATCACATTTCCCTTTAAAAATATCCACAAAAGGAAAGGTACAAATAACAAAATAATAAATAATCTACTTGTGCATTCAGTCCTCCGTATCTTCTATCCCTTTTATTAAAAGGATAAAAATAGCTTTATCTAGTTCTTTTTTTCATTGAAAATCAGGCCAGTAAACATCTGTTAGCATAAAAACTCTGAATAGAGCAACCTCCCAAAAGCAGAAAATTACTTATTCTAAATTCTCCGCTTGTTCTGATTACAAGCTCTGGATCTGGAGATTTCTGGACGATACATAAATTTAGAAAACTCTTCTTCCGTAATTTTTATATTTGTCCAAATTTTTCTTCTTTATCCACAAACCCATTTACCACTTTTTCTATAACATTTAGTCCATTGTTTTCCACTTAGTCCATTATTTTCACTATTAAACTGTTCAGACGCTACTCCACTTGTTTCATTCAAAAGTTTTGTTTTCAAAAGCTTTATTTACAACGTCAACAATTTCTCGTCGACCACCATAATTAAACGCTATAATAAAGACAATATTTTCGCAATCTGCCAAATAATTTTCAGTTTCTTCAATAGTAATTTTTCTCGGAAATATTTTTCTTTTGACTCCTGTAACAAGAGTTTTTACACCTTGTTTTTAATGTCTCTGTCCAAATATTTGTAAATAAATCCATAAAGGCCATTTACTTCTTTTTCAGGTCTTTTCCAATTTTCAGTTGAAAAATGCATAAACAGTCAAATATTTAACGCCGATATTTCCTCACATGTCTTAATGTTTTCTCAAGACTGTTAGCTCAGCTCTATGCCACTTCCAGCCGAATTTTTTTCCACGCTTTTTAGCCCAACGACCGTTTCCATCCATAATAATCGCAATGTGCTTAGGAATTACCAATTCATCTCATCCATTACATCCCTCTCAAGATATTTTTAATTGCTATAATTATAACAGTCAAATCATTATTTTTCAAAGGTGTTTATAAATTATTATATAAAAAACGGTTTCTAACTTTTGATTAAGGATATATGATAGTGACGCTTTATATTAAGGGAATTTTTAAGAAATATAAAAGTTGATTAATTTAGACTGTGTCTGAAAACTCAAAATCTATGTTATATTTAATGTTTTTGATTTTATAAATTATACAAATCACGATAAAAATCAGTATTTATTATTTTTGATTTTTGGAAAAATTTATTAAAAATTCATCATTTTGATAGTTTCAGACACGCCCTAATAAAATTTGAACTAAAAATATTTAAAAGATGAATAATTCTAATAAAAATGACAAAATTGAAAAATATAGTATAATAGCATGATATTATGTAAAAATCTATGTTATGTAAAAAAATTGGCTTTGAAGTCAAATTTGAGAGTTTTAACTATTTTATTAAAAACTATAAGTTTATATAGTCACGATTTTGTAGGTACAGGACAAATTAGATTTTGTATTTAAAATAAGAATTTATAGATAAAAATATAATTATAAGATAAGTGAGAAATAAAAATTTTAGAAAGGATAGTAAAATGGATAAAAAGATTGCAGGTATAATATGGTTTGCTGTAGAGCTATACTGATTCTATTGTTATAAAATAAATCAAATATGTCAAAATGATAATGTTGGAGAAAATATTTTTCCTTATATATTAAATGGAATTTCATTAATTTTTTTGGAAAAATGACGTGGTTTATAGCAATAGCAGCTATGATATACGGAACAATCATGTTTTATGAAAAATTAAAATTGACATAACACAAAGGAAAAGTTGTTGCACTTGTTGGAATATTTTTAACATGTTCCATGCTGCTAGTTGCTAATTCTGTGTGAAAAATGCTTTATCAAATGTATTTTCGGAAGCTGAAGAAAGCTGCTGGAAATTGGATTTAACCACGAAAGTGGGGATTCAGAGCATTACTATTAATGCCGGTTTATAAAATTGTGCATAGATGAATGTGTTGAAAATAGCATTAGTATTTTTAATGATAATTTGTATATGTTTTTAATAAAAGACCCTCATAGAGCTTGGTTATGAACTTTTTGAAAGAAGTTTTAAAATATTACAAAAGTGACGAGTATAAAGAGAAAAAGAAAAACTTTCAGCTAAAAAATATGCAGAAAAAATTAAAAAGACAGATTTTAAACGTTATCAGAGAGAAATGTTAAAAGCAAAAATTATTCAGTCCAGAAACGAAAAATTAAGCTTTGAAATTTCTAAAAACCAAAAATAATTTTTACAAAAACAGAGTATATTCTAAAGAAAGAATTAGCTGAAAAAGAAAAAGAATGGATTGAAATTTTTGAAGAAAAAGGAAAATCATCTTGAAAAATCATAAAATGAAAAATGATGAAGCGGAAGAAATAATAAAACCATTGGAAAAATATGAAAAATTTCAGAAGAAAAAGAAAAATAAACTGGAATCTTTAACAGATAATTTGAAAACTGAAACAAAGACGACATTATAAAAAGAAAATGGTCAACGGGAAACTAAACTAGAAATTGTAACTCCAACCGCAAGAGACGAAATTTCAAAACAATCTAATTCTGAACAAATAGATTCAAATTTTCAGGAATTTCCAAAACTTGAAGCATTTGAAAATGTCGATATGACCAGAAAAAGGGCTTTTGAGGAAAAATTGAAGGAAAGTTAATGCAATGTTTGATCACAATCAAGGATATGATGATGTTGTAAAAATGCAATTGCACAAATATTTAAGTCAAAAACCTATGGATGTTGAAAAAGAAAAATAATTGAAGATGGAATAAAAGAAAATGTAAGTCATCTGGAAAAATGTTCTGAAGGAATTTGGAATAGAGGCAAAAGTTGTAAATTATGAATATGGACCTACTATTACAAGATATGAAATTGTTATTCCAAAAAGGAGTAAAAGTTAGCAAAGTTACAGGACTTTCAGATGATATAGCAATGAATTTGGCAGCAGAAAGTATCCGTATAGAAGCGCCGATTCCCGGGAAAAAATACGATTGGTATTGAAACTCCAAATAAAAATAAAGGAGGCTGTACATTTTTCCAACATTATAAAAATAAAGAACTGGACACAGGAGAATTAAAAAGTAATATTAGGAAAAAGATATTGTCGGTCGAGATAAATTCATAGATATTACGAAAAATGCCGCATTTGCTGATAGCAGGACAAACAGGTTCAGGGAAATCAGTTTCTGTAAACACTTTAATTTCAACATTAATTTCCAAAAAAATCTGAAAAGAAGTAAAATTTATAATGGTTGATCCTAAAATGGTTGAACTTATGCCGTATAATGATATTCCGCATTTATTAGTTCCAGTAATCATAGACCCAGAGCAAGCTGCAATTGCCTTAAAATGGGCAGTTAATGAAATGGAAAAAAGATACAAGCAACTTATGGAAAATGGAGTAAGAAATATAAAAGGCTACAATGCATTAAGCTACGTTGAAAAAATGCCTTATATTGTCATAATAATTGATGAGTTGGCAGATTTAATGATGGTTGCTTCTAAAAGTGTGGAAGAATCCATTGCAAGAATCGCACAAAAAGCAAGAGCCGTTGGTATACATCTAGTTGTAGCAACTCAACGTCCATCTACAGATGTCATAACTGGAATGATAAAGGCAAATTTGCCAAGCAGGATTTCCTTTGCACTAAGATCACAAATTGATTCAAGAACAATTCTGGATACTTCAGGAGCAGAAAAATTATTAGAGCAGGGAGATATGCTGTTACTTGCAAACGGTTCTTCAAAACTGGAAAGAATTCGGGGCATATATTTCAGATGAGGAAGTCAAAAACTTGACAGACACATTAAAAGACAACTAAAAAGTGGAATATAAAATGAAATTCTGGAAGAGCCTGAAGAAGAAAATAAATGATACGGATCCTTTTTGAAAATGCAATAAACATTATAAAACAGGAAAAATAAAATATCAATTACACTGTTACAAAAATTAAAAATAAGATTTCCAAGAGCTTCAAGAATTTATGACCAGTTAAAAGAGTCTGGTATCATAAGTTATGATGATCAAATTATAACAGACAATATTGACGATATAAAATAAAAATAAATAAATTTTTATAATAATTGAAAAATTATAGCAATTCAATGTTTAAAGTTGCTTGAGTATATTTATGGTAAAATACTTTTAAGAATGAAAATATAATAATTATCCACAATACAACATTTTTAGTTTAGAGTTAGATTATTATAGGAAAAAACAAAAATAAAGGAGATAGGAATAGATGAAATTTTTGATTTGTTTAAAACCAATATATCACCAAGAACTACTAAGGGATATAGCGATTGATTTAGGAACAGCAAATACTGTTATGTATGTAAAGGAGAAGGAATTCAGGTAGATGAGCCAACTTATGTGGCAATTAATAAAAACGGAAGAGCTAGAGCATATTGGTGAAAAAGCGAAAAGAAATAATTGGAAGAACAGCAAAACATACTGAAATTATACGTCCATTAAAAATGGAGTAATTTCTAATTACGAAGTTACAGAAAGAATGCTTGAAGAATTTTTGCATAGAATAAAAAGATAGATTTCAAAGCTCAAGAGTTATCATTTGTGTTCCAAGTGGAGTTACGCAAGTGGAAAAGAAGAGCTGTAATTGAAGTAGTAAAAAGATGCTGGAGCAAAAAGAAGTTTATTTAATCGAAGAACCAATCGCAGCTGCAATTGGTGTTGGAATTGATATGTTTGAGCCAAAAAGGGCATTTAATCGTTGATATAGGTGGAGGAACTACAGAAATTGCATTTATCGTATCTGGAGGAGCGGCATTATCAAGATCAATCAAGATTGCTGAGATCATTTGAATGAAGATATTATGGAATTTGTAAAAGAAAAACATAATTTATTAATTGGTGAAAAGAACAAACGGAAGAACTAAAAATGAATACAATAAGTCAAGATGATCCTAATTTAGCATATGAAATTAGAGGTCGTGAATTAGGGTGTGGGATTACCAAAAGTATGAAAAATAAAAAAACATCTGAAATTAACGATGCAATTAGAAAAACATATTGACTCAATTATTGATGAAGTAAGACTTACAATAGAAGAAATAGAGCCAGAAGTGGCAGCTGATATCTATGAAACTGGAATTTACTTATCTGGTGGTGGAGCAGGTATCAGAATTCTAAAAGAAAAGAATCGAAAAAGAATTGCTATTACAAGTAACTGTTGGAGAAGATGCAATTCACGCAGTTGTAACAGGGATTGCACAAGTATTAGATGATTTTGATAGATATAAAAATGTTATTATTTCTCAACGCACGAATATTAATTTAAAATATAAGTCATCTTGATTCATTTTATGAATAAATATCTAGGGAATTTTTCTGAAGTTACAGTTAAAGGAGAATTTCCCAAAATTTTAAATAGAAATCTGAATATTTTAGAAAAATGGTAAAATATGGAAAATAATAGAGAAAATGAAGAAAAATATAAATAAATTTAACAATATTGAAGAAAAAACTGGAAGCGATAATCTTTTTGTCAAAGGAAATGATAACAATTAAAGAATTAGCACAATTTTTATGGGATGGAAAACTTTGAGATAGAAGAAGTGTTGAATAATTTAAGGAAAAAAAGAAAAATACTGGAATAAATTTAAAAATTGAAAAATGGAATTGTATGTCTAGTGTCAAATCCGCTTTTTGGATCTGATGTAAAAAGATTTTTAATCCAGAAATGAAATTAAAAGAAACTATCCGTTCAGCAATGGAAACATTAGCAATTATCGCATACAAAGGACCTATAACTAAGGCAGAAATAGAGCAGATCAGAAGTGTCGGTGTAGACAAGACTATGTCAAACCTGCTGGAAAGAAAACTAATTTATATTTCTGGACGGAAAAAGACAGCTGGGACACCAAATTTATATGAAGTAACAGATGATTTTTACAGTTATCTGAATATTCGTAATAGAGAAGAATTGCCAGGAAATGAGCAATTTCAAGAAATTGAGCTGCTTTTATAAAGAAGACGAGAAAACGGAAAATGAAAGTACAGACAAAGAAGAAAAATTAAATCCAGAATAAGATTTAGAAGTGGAAACAAAGAAAGAAATTGGGAAATAAAAAGAGTAGAAAATAAAGAGGTAAATAGAATGAGATTAAATAAATTTATAGCCGAAACGGGATTTTGTTCACGTAGGAAAGCTGATGAACTGATAAATGGAAGGAAGAGTTACGGTAAATAAGCACGAGGCGATTATAGGAATGGATGTGAAACCTGAAGATGTGGGTTAGAATTGATGGAGAAAGAGTAAGACTTAATACAAGATACGAATATTATATTTTAAATAAGCCAAAAAGAGTACTTTGTTCAAATGAAGATAAGTTTGGGCGTAGACTTGCAGTAGACTTTATAAAATCACGTGCCAGACTTTTTACTTATGGAAGATTAGACTTTATGACAGAAGGGTTAATTATAATCAGTAATGATGGTGAAGTTTATAATCACGTGATACATCCAAGAAAAATTGTATAAAAAGCTACATTGCAAAAAGTTAGCCGTGAAATTGAGGACAAGGATATTGAGGCACTGCAGCATGGAATTGTAATTGACGGAAAAAGGACTGCACCAGCAAAAGTTAAAAAAATTGACAAAAAGGAACTTAGAATTGCAATTTTTGAAGGAAGAAACAGACAGATAAGAAAAATGCTGGAAACATTGGGATATAATGTTAATTCATTAAAACGTATTAAAGTGGGAGAACTTACGCTTGGTAATTTACAAGTGGGAGAATATCGTACTTTTGAATGAAGATGAAATTAAATATCTGAAAAGTTTATAAATTTTCTGGCAGGAGGAAAAAAATTGGGAAATAATAAAAATCAATCTTTTTAATAGATTTTTGATATAACAATCAGTAAAAAGATTCGACAGATGTTTTGCTTGAAACGCATCAGCCTGAATTTAAACAGGAACTGCGAAAAAGATACAGAGCTGGAGAATATTCTATAAGGGAGTTTATAAAATATGGATTAGGCTCTCTAAATATCACAAAAGAGCAGTATATCCAGACTTTACAGGAAAATGTGACAATTGATGAAACTTTTATAGATTTTGTAAAAAGTGGAGAAGAATTTAAAATCGTTAGTGCGGGTGCAAGGCTAAACGTACAGGGAACACTTTCAAAATATGGTATAAACTTGCCAGATAGCGAAGTTATATCAAATGATTTAAAATTTAGTGGAACTGATAAAAACCAAATTACTGTGGAAAATCCATTTTTGGACAAGGAAGGCTATTACGGCGTTGACAAGAAAGAAGCTGTAGAAAATTATAAAAAAAAGGGCTACAAAACTTATTTTGTAGGCGATGGCCCGTCTGATTACAAAGCATTGGAAGTGGCTGATTTTGCTTTTTGTGAGAAAAAGGGACTAGGGCGGTTAAGTTTTGTGAAGAGAATGGAATTGAGTTTTTGAGTTTGATAATTTTAATGAGATATTAGAGTGGAGAAATAATACTTCTTATTAAAAAAATATTAGAAAATACCAAATACAGGTGGTTAAAATTTATGAAAAATACTAATTTTATCAATAATAATTTTTAATTTTAGGAATTGCTAAAAGTTTGGATAATAATTTAACTAAAAAAATATAACTGTGTCTGAAATTGAGCATGATAGAAATTTAATAATGCAGGAAATAGAAAGTAAAAGGAAAAATCTCTGGATGAATTAGGAGAAAAATTATTGATTTTTTACGAAATGGAAAAATGGTAAAAATAATTACTATACGGCTTTTGTATATTTTTAGTAAAGAAGCCACAATGGATTTTAAATATACGATTGAAAAATGTATCTTATATTACAAAAAGATAAAAATAGAAGTTACATTAAATTTAACCTTTTTAGATGAAGAAGAAAATGAAAAAAGCATTTTATGAATTTGGAAAGATGTTTGTAAAAAGAATTTGGTGAGAATAGACTGGAAAGTAATCGTTTATTTACTAACAAAGAAAAAGACAGAGTAAAAGAAATATCAAAAATTTCTATATCAAAAATACCTAAAAATATATATCTAAGAATATTACAATGGTTAGAAAAAGATAACAGGTGGGTCTCAGATATTGATTTTGAAGATTTGATATTTTAAAAATTAGAAATGGTGTATTTATGAAATTAAAAAGAACTGTTTAAAAATCAAAAATATTGACAATATGGAATTAAAAGAGTTACTTGAATCACTAAATTATGAAGATTTTTAATAAATTGCTGAAAAACACTGAAAATTCTAAAGATATTGATTTTTATGTGAACTTGCAAGATTTTTCTGATACAAGAAAAACAGAAAAGAATTGATTGAAAAGGGTGTTTTGATGGAGAATAAAAGTTTCTATTTGTTTGCAGGTGTGAATGGGGTGGGGAAAACTACGCTATTTAATGCGATCAATGGGGATATGAAAAATCAGTTAGGATAAATAGTGATGAAATTGTAAGAGAAATTGGTAAAATGGAATAGTGAAATTGATCAGGTAAAGGCGGCTAAAAATTGCAATTGGACTGAGAAATAAATGTATGGAAAAAGGGAAATTCTTTAATGAAGAAACTACTTTGACTGGTAAAAACAATTTAAAATTGATTGACAAAGTAAGAGAAAAATTATAAGTTGCATTTATTTTATGTTGGTGTCGAAGTCCTGATATTTCAAAAGAAAGAATAAAAAGAGAGTGGCGGATGGCGGACATCATATTCTAGATGAAGTTGTTGATAAAAGATACAAGGAATCATTGAAGAATTTTGAGAAAAATTCTGAAAAATTTGATAATGTTGAGTTTATGATAATAGTGTGAGATTTAGGGACATTACTACGAATCATTGATAAAAAAAGTGATAAAAATAGCAGATGATTTGCCAGAATGGATGGAAAAATATAATAAATAATAATTATAAAAGTATTGGAATATAGGTTATAATTTGGAGGATTAAAAAAATGTCAGAAAAAGAATATTTAATTGGAGTAATAAAAATTTAAAATGAAGAAAAAAATATGGATTTATTGATGATGGGAAAAGAGGAAAAAGGAGATTTTATTTTTGGAAAATCCAATTTAGCAGAAGGTCTTAAATTCGATGATTTGAAAGTTGGAGATTATGTTTATTTTGTTTCAAATAAAAAAGATAATAAAAAATATGCAAATAGTGTTATTTTAGTCCCTAATGATAAAGAAAATCTTAAAGGTAAAATAAAAAGAAGCAAATAAAGTTGACAGAAATGGAAAAAAGATATAAACATATTTTCTGAAAAATTTGGGAAATCACTTATATTATATTCTAATTTTTCAATCAATTATTTAGATGGATTGAGTTTTGATGCGTTAACTAATGGTCAAGATATTTTCTTTAAATTAAAAAGTTATAAGAAGTAAAAATGGATATTTTTTTCAGTGACTGAAATTTCAAAAATAATAGAACTGAAACAACAAAAAGTCTTTAGTAAATAATTTAATAGAAAAACATCTTATGAAATAATCAATGTTTTGAAAAAATAATCTAGAAAGGAATAAAAAGGTGAGACATTTGAAGATTATTGTGCGATAGTGTTAAATTTATTAGGTGTAGAAGAGTTGTATCAGTATCCAAGAGATAAACAAGCTGGGAAGAGCAGACGGAATAATAAAAGGCAGTTGGACTTGATATTTTATATGACTGTACTTTAAGAGAAGATTTTTGAAAATTACAAGGAAATGCAAATAGATAACTATGTTAGACAAATAAATCAAAAAATACAATAAAAGTTGAAAAAAGTAAGTGTATCATTAGGATCACCTAAAAAACAAGTTTGGATAATAACTAAAGGGAGAAAAATCAGAAACTAGATCTTTAGAAGAAAAAAAGAAAAAGTCAAAATAAAAAGAAATCAATATAGAAGATTTGATAGAACTTTTGTCATTAAAAATCACAAATTCAAAAATGGATATTTCAGATAAACTAGGAAAGATTAGGAGATATGGAATAATAGAATTTAAAAAAATAGATAGAAAGGAGTATGTGGTATTTATATAATTTTATATATCTACCATGTATAAAAATGTTAAACAAAGAAGATGTTTTAAAATAGCAGCACTTTCTAAATTGGAATTTTCAGAAAGTGAAATTGAGAAATTTAGGGTAGATTTGAATAAAAATATTTGAGCATATGGAAAGAGTTGAATGGGGTTGATACGACTGATGTGGAGCCACTTTTTAATGTGCTGGACTTAAAAAGATAAATTGAGAGAAGATAAAGTTAGAGATGCTGGAATTAAGAGGAAAATTTTAGAAAATTCGCCTAATAAGGATGAGGAATTTATAATTGTGCCAAAAGTTGTTGGAGAAAAATGCGGATAATTAGATTCTTTTAAGGAGAGAAAAATGTTGGGAAATGTAGATTTATTTGGAGATAAAAATAAAATGTGATTATGAAAAAGTTAATGAAGATAGTGGAATAACAGAAGTTGTAAAAAGATACTTTGAGTTATTGGAAGAAGGAGAAGCGTTTTTATTCCTGTTTTTGTTGAGGTAAAAGATTATTTCAATGAAGAATTCCTGAATTCGAGGAATATAAAAAGAATAAGAGATGAAATTTTAGAAAATTATAAAAATAGACTGTACTCAGTGGTTTAAAGAAAGAAAACAGGAGTATATAGAAAATGAGTATCTGGATGAGGAATATGAATTTTCTGATAACAACGATTACTTAGATTATTTTAAAAATTTCAATGAAGATAAAACTTTATATTTAAATTCAATATTTGATATAGAAACTGGAAAAAAATAAGAGAAAAATGTAGAGCTTTATTTAAAGTTCCGCAGATAAAAGCTTATGAAATTTCAGCATGGTTTTTATTTTAGCGGATTTAATGAATGTCCTTTGCCAGAAGAAATCATAGCTATCAGTAAATATTGGTATGAAAAATATGATGCAAGACTTGTTGCCATAACTGATTCTGAAATGGAATTTTATTTGGAGAAATTTCAAAAACAAAAAAAGAGGCTGAAGAATTGGCAATAGAGACAGTTTTTAGTTAGGGGGATTTAGTTTTTCAAATTTATGATGAACTGGAGGAACTTTCAAAAGAGTTATACAAAAGCTAAAATTGGTATTTTTGGTGGGATTAAAAATAAGAAAGGTGAAAAATGAATTTATACAAAAACGGCTAGTGAACTGGCGGAAATGATAAAAAATAAAGAGATTACTTCAGAAGAACTTACAAGAATTTTTAGACAGGATAAAAATCTGTTGAAGATAAGGTTGGGGCTTTTTCTAATATTTTTGAGGAGAAGGCATTGGAACAGGCTCGAAAAATTGACGGGGAAAACAATGAAGAAGGAAGAAAAAATTATGAAAATACAGGACTTTTCGGAGTGCCTGTGGCGTTGAAGGATAATATTGTTTCAAAAGGGGATTTGACAACGGCGGCTTCGCAAATTTTGAAAAATTATGTGGGAGTTTATGATGCGACTGTTGTGAAAAAGTTAAAGGAAGCTGGAGTAGTGCTAGTTGGAAAGGCTAATATGGATGAATTTGCGATGGGATCTTCAAATGAAAATTCGTCAATAAAGTCAGCATCTAATCCTTGGGATTTGGAAAGAGTGCCAGGAGGAAGCAGTGGAGGATCGGCTGCTGCGGTTGCGGCTAGTGAAATACCAGTTGCTTTGGGAACGGATACTGGTGGAAGTATTAGACAGCCTGCGAGCTTAACTGGAACTGTGGGGATAAAGCCAACTTACGGAAGAGTTTCGAGATATGGGCTTATGGCATTCGGTTCTTCGCTGGATCAGATTGAGCTTTGGCAAAAAGTTCGCAAGATTTGGCAAGAGTTATGCAGATAATTTCAGGATATGATGAAAATGATCCGACAACTGCGGATGTGGAAGTGCCTGACTACGTATCTTTGCTTGGAAATGATATAAAAGGATTAAAAATTGGGCTTCGAAAGAATATTTTTCAGATGAACTGGATAAATCAATAAAAGGAAGTTGTGGATAAAAACTGTGGAAACATTGAAAAAACTTGGAGCAGAAGTGAAGGAAGTATCGTTGCCTTACACAAAATACGCAATTTCCACTTATTATATAATTTCATCGGCTGAAGCAGCTTCAAACTTGTCAAGATATGACGGAGTGAGATATGGAGTTAGAAAAAGTGATGAAAACTATTGAGAAATGTATGTAAAATCACGAACAGAAGGTTTTGGAGATGAAGTGAAGCGTAGAATTATGATTGGAAATTATGTGTTAAGTTCTGGATTTTATGATGCTTATTACAAAAAGGCTTCGCAAGTTAGAAGATTAATAAGAGATGATTTTTTGCGAGTTCTTTCAGAAGTTGATTTAATTTTGACACCAGTTTCTCCAACAACAGCGTTTAAAAAAGGTGAAAAAGTTACTGATCCAGTTCAAATGTATTTGGGAGATATTTTTACTGTATCAATAAATATGGCTGGATTGCCTGCAATTTCAGTTCCAGCTGGATTTGTAAATGGACTTCCTGTGGGAATACAGCTGATTGGAAATTATTTTAGGGAAGATTTATTGTTTAATGTGGCAAATAAATTTGAGAAGGAACGTGGGGAGATAGAATATCCTGAATTATAAAAAGTCTTGAAAAGGAATTTTGATAAAAATAAATTTTTATGAAAGAAAGGGAATAAATAAAAATGAGTATGGAATATGAAACAGTCATCGGACTGGAAGTGCATTGTCAATTGAAAACAAATACGAAGCGTATGGTGTTCTTGTGATGCGGATTATGATAATAAGGAGCCTAACACTGCAGTATGTCCCTGTTGGTACAGGGCAACTGAGGGCTTTGCCGAAGTTGAATGAGAAAGTGCTGGATTATGCAATAAAGGCGGCACTTGCACTTGGGTGTGAGATAAACAGGGAGAGTTATTTTGATAGAAAAAATTATTTTTATCCTGATTCGCCAAAAATTATCAAATTCACAGTTTTTTAAGCCTTATGCTGAAAATGGAGTTTTAAAAATTACTACAAATAGTGGGAAGGAAGCAAGTGTTGGAATTGAAAGAATACAGATTGAGGAAGATACGGCAAAAAGTATTCATACGGCTTCTGAAACTTTGTTAAATTATAACAGGGCCTCTGTACCGTTAATCGAGATTATTTCAAAGCCTGAGATAAAAAATGCTGAGGAAGCGTATGCTTATTTGAATACATTGAAGGATAGGTTGAAATATACGAAAGTCAGTGATGTAAGTATGGAACTTGGATCGCTTAGATGCGATGCTAATGTGTCTATTAGAAAAAAAGGTGAAACAAAACTTGGGACTAGAACGGAAACAAAGAACTTGAACTCGTTTAAGGCGGTTGTAGAAGCGATTGAGTATGAAACAAACAGACAAATTGAAGTGCTTGAAAATGGTGGTCGTGTAGTTCAGGAAACAAGACTTTGGGATGAGGAAAATGCGGTTTACAAAGCCAATGAGAAGCAAAAGAGGAAGCAATGGACTGCAGATATTTTCCAGAGCCTGACTTGCCAAAGCGATTATCATTACTGAATCAAGACTTTCAAATGTAAAGGATGAAATGCCTGAATTTGCAGATGAGAAGCAAAAAGATTTATTAATGAGTATAAATTGAATGAAATGGAGGCTGCTACGCTTTCTTCGGAGCAGGAGCTGGCTGAATATTATGAGGAAGTTGTAAAAGTTTCGGATGATGCAAGACTTGCAGCGAATTGGGTATTGACAGAAATTTTACGTGTGCTAAAAAGAAAAATATTTCTATTGAGGAATTTTTCTGTTGAGCCTCAAAATATTGGAAAATTAATTAAATTGATAAAAAGCTAATACGATTAGTTCAAAAATTGCAAAAGATGTGTTTGAAATCTTGCTTTCAGAAAATAAAAGATCCTGAAATTATCGTAAAGGAAAAAGGGCTGTGCAAATTACAGATAACAGTGAAATTGAAAAAGATAGTAGAAAGCAGGTGCTGGCTGAAAATCCTCAATCTGTGGAAGATTACAAGGCTGGAAAAGAGTAACGCATTAAAATATCTTGTGGGACAGTCAATGAGATTGTCTAAAGGTAAGGCTAATCCGCAAATGATTAATGAAATGATTTTTAGTAAGACTTGAGAGTTAATATTGGTTAAATTAGGAGAGAAATGAAAAAGGGTAATACAGTATTGTTGACAGAGCAAAAGTCAAATATAGTAAAAAAATAGAAAGAAAAATATCAATCGGCTGAATAAAATATATGATTTTTGAATACATTTAGAAGGTAGATTTACTACAATAGTACAATTATAGGATTTATAGTAATAACAGCGAATCTTTATAAAATTCAAATAATACAAAGGAAACAAATGAGAGCTGCTGGAGAAGAAAAATATTCTTCAAAAAAACTATATAAAAGCTAAAAGAGGTAAAATTTCAACAACTGATGGGCAAGTTTTAGCATATGACAATGAAGATTTTATTGTTACACTGGATCCTACTTTAATTGAGGAAGATAACATTGATTCTGTTCTAAATATGTTAAAAAGATATATTGAGCCATTAGAAGTGGAAAAATTATAAAAATGAGTATTTAAAAAGCAAAAAAAGCAAAAAGCAATATTTAAAAATAAAAGCATAAAATCTCTTATAGCACTAAAATAGCAATTGAAGAACAAATTGACAATGATAGAAAAAGATACAAAAATAAAAAGCAAAAAGTATAAGAGAAAAATATAAAGGTGTAGCCTTTGAAACATCATTTACAAGAAATTATGTACAAAATGATGCATTTCAAGAAACGCTTGGATTTGTTAATAATGAAAATCAAGGAGTTTATGGAATTGAAAAATTTTTATAATAAACAGTTGGCTGGAGAATCAGGAATTATAAAAGGACTTAGAATTCCAGAAGCTTTTTGAGTATTATAAACATAAAAATAAAGAGAATTCATCCTCGGGAAAAAGATGGAAATAATCTTGTACTTACACTTGATAGTATTATGCAGTATACACTTGATGAAGAGTTGAAACAAACTTTTGAAAAATATTCTGCTGATTCAGCAATGGGAATTCTGATGGAAGTCGAAACTGGAAAAATACTGGCAATGTCATCTTATCCAAAATCAGAAGATAAAGCAAATATAAAAATAGAGCAATTACAGATTATTTTTGAGCCAGGATCAATATTTAAACCTATAACAGTTTCAATGGGATTACAAACAAAAGTAATTAACGAAAAACTCAAAGGATTTCTTCATCAGGTTCTATTCGTGTACAAGATAGAACGATACGTGATCATAGCAGTTCAACAATTGGAAACTTAAACTTAACAGATATAATCGCATATTCGGGAAATGTGGCGATGGTAAAAATTTCACAAATGATTGATAAAAATACTTTTCACAAATATTTGACTGATATTGGATTGGGAGCAAAATCTGGAATTGACACTTATTTTGAATCAACAAAGGAATTGCCGAAATTAAAGAGATTTAACTGAGTAAGAAAAGCTACCATCTCTTTCGGGCAAGGTATTTTCAATGACGCAAATTCAAATGCTTGTGGCCTTAAATACGGTTGTGAATAATGGTAAATTAATGAAACCATATTTAGTGGACAGAATAGAAGATAGTAATGGGAAAATTGTGGAACAAAATAAACCTATTGTAATAAAAAGATATTTAGTGATGAAATTTCAAGATTAAGTAGAAGATATATGAAGCCGTTGTAAATTATGGAACTGGTAAAAATGCATATATTTCTGGCTATAGGTAGGAGGAAAAAACTGGAACAACTCAAAAATCAGCGATTGGTGGATATACAAAAGTAAATATTTCAGTTCATTCTTTTGCATTCTTTCCTGCAGACAAGCCTAAATATGCTATGCTAATAACAGTTAATGAACCTAAAGGAAATTATTATGGTGCAGATGTTGCATTGCCATCGGTAAGACATGTTCTGGAAAAATTAATTGATTATAGAAAAATTGAAACAAACGGAAGAATTAAGAAAAATACTGATGATAAAAATCAGACGTTGTTAGGGAAGAAAAGAAAAAGACTTAACAAAATAAAAACAGGATTTTTGATAAAAATATTATGCCTGACTTAACTGGAATTAGCTTGAGAGAATTTTTATCTATTTATCCACAGGAAAATTTTCTCAATATGAAGTTAAAGGAAGCGGAAAAGTAATAGGGCAGTTCCCGGAAAAAAAGGGATAAAATTGGATAAACAATCTAAAAATTCAGATAGTGCTAGAATAAATAAAGATAATTTTAAATCAAAATAAAGGGGATTTTTGGGGGTAAAAAATGTATTATTATGAAATTTATGTAGAGAATAATCAGGAATATACACGTATAAATCGGAAGAGAAGTATGAAATTGGGCAATGGTGCATTGTCAATTTTATAAATAAGGATAAAATGGGAGCTTATTATAGCAATCGTTAATGAAAATCAGATTCAGTTTGATATTTCAAAAGTGAAAAATTAAGGATAACACTCAGTTTTGTCCATTCCATCCGATATTATGCAGCTTATAAGGTGGATAAAAAAATTATTACATAAGTGATTATTATAGCGTAATAAAGGCAGTTTATCCAGGAGCGTTGAAGTTAAATTATTCCAGCCATTTTCCAAAGGGAATTTTCTGAAAATAATGAAACTTTGGAAGTGGAAAAATTGAGGAAAATAATTTAATGAATATGAAAGAAAACGTCAGAAGTTACACGTTGCAACTTTGAAAAAGAATTTTTCTAGCAAAATTGTGGAAAAAGCTGTAAAATGAAAAGGTTATTTCCATTGAAAAGAAAGTGATTTTAAATTCTAAAAATTTCAAAAAGAAAAGGAAAAAGTGAAATTATAGAAAAGGAAATTATTTTTGAATAATGAGCAGCAAAAGGCTGTGGATACGATAAAAAATAGTGAAAATCAGATTTTTCTGTTAAAAAGGGATAACTGGCTCAGGGAAAAACGGAAATTTATATTAATTTTAATAAAGGAAGCCTTGAAACAAGGGTTTGGCAGTATTTTTCCTAGTGCCTGAAATTTCGCTTACAGTTCAGATGATACAAAGGCTTGAGGAGGAATTTCACAATGAAGTGGCTATTCTTCACAGTAAACTTACAGATAAGGAAAAAGCGGGAAGAGTGGACTTTCATACGAAATGGAGAAAAGAAAATTATGATTGGAGCAAGATCGGCGATTTTTGCACCAGTTCAGAACTTGAAATACATTATTGTAGATGAAGAGCATGAAAAACACCTATAAACAGGAGAATAATCCTCGTTATCATGTGAAAAATGTGGCAATAAAAAGGGCATTTTTACAAAATGAAAATTTTAAAAAGATGAAAAACTTGAAAAATAGCAAATTAAAAAGAAAATAGTGAATTAGGGAGAAAAAATGCCTATTTTAAAGAAGCTGAAATTGTAAAAAGTGAAAAGATAAAAAGTGATTTTTAGGCTCAGCAACTCCTCGTTTGAAACTTATTATCAGGCACAACGCAGGGCGATATTGAATTAATTGAGCTGACAAAACAGTATAAGAATGCTAAACTGCCAAAATTTGAAATTGTGGATTTAAATGAAACAACGGAAGAATTTTTCGGAAGAACTGCTGGATAGGATTTCACAGACTTTGCAAAAATGAACAAGTTATCTTGATTTTTGAACAAAGGCATTTTCAAACTTGCTGAAGTGCAAGGATTGTGGAAATATTCCGACTTGTCCTAATTGCAGCATTTCCTTAAATTATTACAAATATGATAATCGTCTGAAATGCCATTACTGTGGCTATGAAAAACGCTTTGACAACACGTGTGATGAATGTGGCGGACATAAAATGAGACAAATTGGGGCTGGAACCGAAAAAATTGAAGAGGAACTAGACGGCGTTTCCATCGAGCAAGAATTGTGAGTAGACTCTGAAAAGCATAAAGACAAAAGCAAAAATTATGAAAAAGCCTACAACGACTTTAAAAATCACAAATACGACATAATGCTTTGGGAACACAGATTATCGCAAAGGGACTGCATTTTTCAAACGTAACATTAGTTGGAGTAATTAATGCTGATATAATCTTAAATTTTCCAGACTTTCGGGCCTCAGAAAAAACTTTTCAGTTGCTGACACAGGCTTCGGGGCGTGCAGGACGTGGAGAAAAGGATGGGAAGTGATTATTCAGACTTTTTAATGGCGAAAATGATGTAATACAATCGAAAGTGATTATAGAAGGATATTACAAAAATGAGATGATTATGCGAAAAAAATGTTAAATTATCCTCCTTTTTGGACGAATTATAATTTTGGTAATTTCAGCAACGGAAGAAAATTTGGTAATGGAAAAAGCCAAAATTTTGCGTGAAGAAATTATAGAAATGTAAACGCAGCTATGAATTTAACTCAAAATGATTTTTATTTCAGATACTTTCAAATCTCCGATTTACAAAAATAAACGAAGATACTGATACCAGATATTTTTAAATTTGAAAGAGAAAAATATCTTGAAAATCAATTATAAAAATGTGTGGACAAATTTCGGGAAAAGGGAAAAGAAAGTTAGGATAACAATTGATGTAGATCCTGTAAATATGATGTGAGTTTGTATAATTTTATAAAAGGTAAAAAGTAAAATAGTTTCAAATTTGGACTATTTTTTTATTTGATTAAGAATAAATTTTTATAATAGAGTTGTTTGATAATTAATTCATAATCATTCAACTAATACTATTCCCCGTTTAAATAGCGAATGTTTAATAAAATTTGAATTCCATACTATATTAATAAGAAATTAAAACTTTTTGTCATAATATAGTTTCTATTTTATAATGGATTTAGTATCAGATTATTTTTATTTAAATGAGTTTAGTATAAGTAAATAAAATTTTTCGTTTGCTATTGATAAATGTGAGTGCTAAACTTACTTCATAAGTGGATTGTTACTGTGAGGCAGGCAAAGACCTTGGTTAATAAATATGAGTTTTTCGTGTTTTAATAATCAAGGTTTTTCTATCTAAAATGATAGAATGTTAATGGGAGTCTGAAAAAATGAAGATAAAAATTTTGAATAATAATGCTATCATTTTTCGAAAATGACCAGACGGAAGAAATTATCATAACAGGCAAGGCATAGCATTTGGAAGCTGGAGATTTGATAGATAGAGATAAAAATTGAAAAACGTTTATTTTAAAAGCATAATGAAACATCTGAAAAATTTAAGATTCTTTTTGGAAGACATACCTGTAGACTATGTTTTCAATTTCCTATGATATTATTGAATATGCAAAAATATATTGAATGTACAATTTAATGACTTTATTTATGTAACATTGACAGATCCCTTAGAATTTTTGCGATTCAAAGAGTACAGGAAAATATAAAGTTATGTGAATACTCTTCAGTGGGGAAATAAAGAAATTTTATCAAAAGAATATGGAATCGGATTAAAAGCTCTGGAATTTATAAATGATGAGTTGGAATAAAATTTTTCTGAAGATGAGGCAGCGAATATTGCACTATCTCGTGAACGCCAGAATTAATAGTAAAAAATAAAATTGGTGAAACAATGCAGCTTGTAAAAATGACACAGGATATTCTGACATTATAAAATATCATTTTGGAATTGAACTGGATGAAAGCAGTCTTAGTTATGAAAGATTTATGACACATTTAAAATTTTTCTTTCAAGAATTATGAAAAATACCCAGATAAATGATGATAATGACTTTATTTATCAGGAAGTAAGAAAAATATACCAAGGCTTATCAATGTGCTGAGAAAAATTGAGAATTATTTTTAAAAACATATAAAAGAAAATTATCAGAAGAAGAGAAAACATATTTTAGCGATACATGTCACGAATTACGCAGAAATAAAAATAAATATAAAAAGGTTGTAACTATTAAATTAGGTAAGACCAAGAATAAAAAGTTTGAATTATTATTTAATTTGATTTTTATTGTCAGGTTTTGCTTTTATTTGATTATATAAAATAAAAAATAGATATATAGGAGGTTGTCGTATGAAATACGAAAAATTATCGAAAGATATTGTAGAAGCGGTAGGTGGAAAAGAAAATGTTGTTAGTCTGCATCATTTGTGTAACTAGATTTGAGATTTAAAGCTGAAAAAGCAATGATAAAGGCTGATATGGAAAGATTGAAAAAGATGGATGGAGTAGCTACTGCTTTAATAGAGTGGAGACAATTTCAAGTTGTAATTGGAAATCACGTGGCTGATGTATTTGAAGAAGTTTTGCCTCTTTTGGGATTAAATGGGGATGTAAAAGATGAGCCTAAAAGAAAATAAAAATATTAAGGACATGCTTAATCTTTTGATTGACGTGCTTACAGTAAATTATTTCAGCCAATGTTGGGAGTAATGGCTGCAGCTGGGATGTTAAAGGGTGCAGCAATTTTACTATCATCAGACGTATTAAATACAGATGGAACAGTATTTGGCAATACAGGCTGCAGGAGATGGATTGTTTCAGCTGCTTCTGTATTTCTAGCATGGACTTCAGCTAATTACTTTGGAATGAACGGATTTACGGCAATTGCAGTTGCGGCGGGATTGATTTATCCTAGTCTGGGAACTATGGAATTATTTAACAAAGCTCATTTTAGGAGTTCTATTATAATTCCAGCTGGAGGATATAAAAGTACGGTAATGCCTATAATATTTTCTGTATGGCTTGGTTCTCCACGTCGAAAAATTATTTATTGTTCCAGCAATGGTAAGAACATTTTTAGTTCCATTTTTACTCTGTTAATAACTTATATTTTGTCATTATTAGTAATTGGACCTGTTATATCTAATGCTTCTGCAGCTTAGGAACAGGTTTAACAGCTTGTATAATCTAAATTCAACTATTGCTGGAGGGCTTCTTGTAGGAATTTGGATGGTTATGGTAATGTTTGGATTACATTGGGGACTGGTACCAATTGCTATGAATAATGTTACTACGTTAGAGTTTATGATACTATAATCGGAAGTTTGATGGCACATTCATTTTTGCTCTTTTTAGGAGTATTGCTTGTAATTATCTTAAAGACAAAAAGAACAAAAAAGTAAAAGGATTTAAGTATTCCAGCTGCATTTTCAGCATTGTTTGGAGTGACTGAGATCATGAATTTATGGTGTGTACTTCAAATGAAATACCATTTATCATAGCCTGTATTTCAGCAGCATCGGAGGAGCTATCGATGGCTTCACTAAAATGAAAACTTATACAATAGGTGCTCTTAGATTATTTAGCCTTTTTCTTCATATTCCGAGAAAGGAATTGGGAGAGATTTCTATATATATTCTGCAGTTGCCTAATTTCACTATATTTTTGGAATTATACTAACAATGTTTGTTAAAATTCCAAAACTTTATGAAGATGAAAAATGTAACTGGAAATACTGATGAAAAACAAGTAGACAAAAAGCCTGAAAACACAGAAAATAAAATATTGAAAAAGAAAGTTGTCTACAGCAGCCCATTAAAAAGGGACTATAAAAATTAAGTGAAGCAGAAGATGAGGCGATTTGCTTCCAGGTGCTTTAGGAAAAGGCGAGCAGTTGTTCCAACAGAAAGGAAAGGTTGTGGCACAACTAGATGGGACAATAGTAACTTTATTTCAACAAATCATGCAATTGCGATTAGAGACTGACTCAGAGCGGAATTATTAATTCGTTGGACTTGATACAGTTCAATTAGATGGAAATATTTTTATCCTAAAGTTAAAGAGGATAAAATTAAAAAGGCGATTTAATGTTAGGAATTTGACAGTGATGAAAATTAAGAAAAGCTGGATATGTATTGACAACGCCTATAATTGTTACTAATACTGATGAATATTTGAGACATAGCTTGAAATGAAAAGGAAAATGTTGAGTTGGAGATGAATTAATTACAATTGTTAAGTAATTAGGTAGTTGTAAAAGTAAAATTAATAAAAATGAGTAATAAAATTCAAAAATTTTGATATTTTATTAAAATGATTAAAATAAAAAGGTTAGAATTAAAATAAATGATTAGGAGGAAAAATGGAAAATAAAAAGATTTCCAGAAGAGATTTTTATGAGGAGGAGCTACCGCTGCACAAAATCAGCAGAAGGAGCGTATAACAGAAAGGCGGAAAAAGGATTATCGGTACAAGATGTAACTCAAAGTGGAGCAAATGTTGATGGAGAAGTGCTGATTACAGAGAGCCGACAGAAAGATAACTTGAAATTAAAAAGGTTGATTTTTATCACGGATATAAAGAAAGATATAGCTTTGTTTTACAGAAATGGGATTTAAAGTGTTTAGAATTTCGATTGCGCAGACAGAATTTTTCCAAAAGGGATGAATTGGAGCCAAATGAAGAAGAGCTAAAATTTTATGATGATGTATTTGATGAAATGGCAAAATATGGATTGAGCACTGATAACATTGTCACTTATGAAACACCACTTCATTTGGCAAGAGAATATAATGGATGGACAAAATAGAAAATTAATTAAATTTTTGAAAGATATGCTCGTACAGTGTTTGAAAGATATAAAGATAAGGTAAAATACTGGTTGACATTTAATGAGATAAATTCTGTTTTACACTGCTCCATTTATGAGTGGTGGAATTCCAACCGATGGAAGATGAAAACCGACTAAACAGGAGTGTACCAAGCTGTCACAATGAATTAGTCGCTTCAGCATTAGTCACAAAAGTGGGACGAAATTAATCCAGATTTTTAAAAATAGGATGTATGATTTTATCAATGCCAAACTTATCCAATGACATCACATCCACTTGATTCATTGGCTGCAAGAAATTTGAAGAAAAGAAAATTATCTGTTTGCAGAGTGTGCATGTAAGAGAAAATATCCAACTTATGCAAAAAGATACTTTTTAGAGAAAATGGTATAAATATTGAATTTGCTGAAGGTGATGAAAAGTTGTTAGCTGAAAATCAGTTGATTTTATGTCGTTCTCGTATTATGTAGTGTTGCGGCATGACGTAATCCACAAGATTATCAAAGTGGAAGGTAATCTATTAGGTGGTTGAAAAAACCATATTTAGAAACAAGTGAATGAGGGTTGTAGAATTGATCCCAATTGGGCTTAGAATTGTGTTAAATGATTTTTATGACAGATGCAGATTCCATTATTGTATGTAGAAAATGGACTTGGGCAAAAGATGTTTTAATTGACAGAACCTAATGGACCAACAGTTGAGATGATTACAGAATTGACTATTTGAGAAAGCATTTGGAACAAGTAAGAGAAGCGATTGAAGATGGAGTAGAAGTGATAGGATATACTTCTTGGGGTTGTATTGATTTAGTTTCTGCGTCAACGGCTCAAATGAGTAAAAGATATGGATATATTTATGTCGATAGAAATGACGATGGAACTGGTTCATTAAATCGTTATAAAAAGAAATCTTTAAATCGTTATAAAAGAAATCTTTTTACTGGTATAGTAATTGAAAGCAATGGAAGATTTGAGTTAAAATAAAATTGGTGCTATTCATTTTCTGAAAAATTTATAAATGTTTAGCACCAAATATTTTTAATAATCATAATTTAAATCATTCTTTTAATAAATTCCCAACAATGCACTGCAACCTCTCACCACATCATCATAAGTTGTATCAAAATCGCTCAGTAAACCACGGATCTTTTATTTCCCGTTTTTCTCCTGCGTATTCAGCAGCATTTTTATTTCACCTTTATTTTTGCCATCTGCGAAAAGTTTTATATTTTCTATATTGCTTTCATCCATTCCAATAATGTAATCAACATCCAAATCATCATTATTTAAAATTCTTGAATACATCATTTTACCGCTGATTCCTTCTTTGCTAAGTCTAGTTTTAGTACCATGATGGACTGGATTTCCATGTTCCCAAAGAACTTGTTGCAGCTGAATCAATAATAATTTTTGTCAGATAGCCTTCTGACCATATCTCGAAAGACTGCCTCTGCCATTGGAGAACGGCATATATTTCCTAGACAGACAAATAATACTTTTACCATTTTCACCTCTTTATTTATATTTTATCTCAATTCTAATTATTTTAATTTTTAAAAACTTCTCCAATGACTTTCATGTAAATCAAATTTACAAAATTGTCTTGTTCGGTCTTAGACTTATTTATTAAAACAGATTTTTCCCTTGAAAAATAGTGTATAAGGAAGCGGCTGGATACACGATAAGGAAGTTCCACCTATAATTGGTGTATCGAGCTTTGGATATTTCGTTTTATTGCTTTTCTAAAGTATCTGGATCAGGAACTTCTTCATACAAAGTAACATCTGGTTTTATAATTCCGTTACATTCTGGACAATGTGGAATACTTTCTGTTTCACAGATTTTCAAAAATTTCTCCAAGTTGTATTTTTCACATCTGACACAAGTATTGCTATCAACAGTTCCATGTAGCTTCAAAACATTTTTACTTTCCATGCATTTCATGCAGACAGTCGATATTTTGAGTAATAACAGCCGTTAATTTTTCCATCTTGTTCCAGCCTTCCAAATATTTATGAGCAAAATTGGGTTTTGCATTGGGATAAATAAGATGTTTTTATAAAAAAATCATAAAAATTCTTCTGGATATTTTTCGTACATTGTGTGAAACAAAGCTCTTCTGGAGAAAAATTCCTATCAAGTTTTAAATTAGTGAGACTCCATTTGCACTTCTGAAATCAGGGAATGCTAGATTCTGTGGAAACATAGCACCTCGAAAAAGACAATCCTTTTACTTTCATCAATTATTTTCTGAAACAAACTTATTTTATCATTTTTATCACCTTGTTTCATTTTTGTGAAAAATTATAAATATTTCAATTTTTCCTCTAAAAATCTTCAATAGTTTTATATCCTTTTTATCCATAATAGCTTTTAACTCATTAGTAATTCTTTCAAAAGCTGCAGGACCTTCCTTGTGCAAAGTTGTACCAATTTGAACCATGCTTGCTCCGCACTAATATGCTCAAAAACTATCTTGCCTGTAAGAACTCACCTGTTCCAATAATTTTTAATAGATGGGTTCAATCTTTATAAAATGCGTGAACATTTGCAAGTGCAGTTGGTTTTATGTATTCCCCTCAATTCCTCCAAATCCATTTTTAGGCTTTATTACAACGCTTTCGTCTTCCAATTACAAGTCCGTTTTCCGATGCTGTTTACGCAGTTTATGAATGACAATAAATTTATTGAATACTGCTGCCGCCTGATCAAAAGTGAACAATGTCAGAAATATGGAGCAATTTTACTCAAACGGCTTTTTGAAATATGAAAAATATCTGTCAATAATTTTTCAGTAGTTTCCAGATCATGAGGCAATTTGCGGTTTTTCCTGGCACATTTGGACAAGACAGGTTAAGTTCTGTTATTCCGTTAAAGTCACTTTCCTGAACTTTTTCAGTAATGCGTGAGGTGTCCTCTGTTGACATTCCCACAAGCGAGAAAAAGAAAGTTCTGTCGGGATGTGTTTTCTGTAATCAGTAAATAATCTAAATAGTAATCGAATCCTAAGTTTGGGAGTCCCATTGAGTTTATGCTTCCTGAGGCTGTGTCGTGGTATCTAGGTTCAGGATTTCCTGGACGTGACTGTAATGTAGCAGTCTTTGTAACAATGTTCCTGCTGCAGAATTTATTACTTGTTCCAATTCATTTTTGTCGTATAGTAAACTCCCGCTGCATTCATAAAAGCAGTTTTTCAAATTTCAAGTTGCCAATATGTGTTTTTATTTGTTGCCATTTTTCCTCCTAATTTTATTGAATGTACAAAGCTAATTTATAGTATTGAAGAGCTAATTTCAATTGTTCAGCTTCTTCGTAAAAGTTTTGCAACTTCAATGATATTATCAGAAATTTTAAGATATTCATTATCTTTTGGGTTTTGTTCAGCCATATCAACTTTTCCAAGTTTTTATACAGCATTTCCCAAAATTAAATCTTAATTTTTCATTATCATATTTTGACATGTCAACTTTTACATCAGTACATGAGTTGCCCTTCAATGGTTATAGTTTGTATAAGCAAGATTATAATTTTTCTTCTGAAAACATATTTCCCAATAGTACAAAAGCTTCCAGATGATTTTTCATCGGCTAGACAATGATAAATAATGCTTTGCTAAAGTTGTATTATTTTTTTATCAATATAAGATTTTGAAAAGTATTTCTTGAGATTTTTATTATCATAGTCATCAACTGCTGTTTCCAGTATCTTTCTGCAGATTCCAGATCCTTTTCTTTCTTCAAGCAGTTTTCCAAAGCAAATAATATCTTCTCCATTGTCCTTAGCTTTACGAAGATATTCTTCTGCCAGTTCAACAAACTGACCGTTTTCATAATATATTTCAAGGAGCACCTGTGCTTCCTGATCTCTCTCATCGGCAATAGGTTTTAAGTAATCTACCGCCAATTTTTCTTTTTTTAAAATGATAGTAAAGATTACCCAAATTATACTGTACTGCTGATTTCCATTATTTATAGCCAGTTTATAATAATATTCCGCTCAATTCAAAATTAGATTTTTCTATAAACGGTTTCCCAAGTTTGTCCTGCAATTCAAAATCTCCGCCATCAGCAATTTTTAAATATTTTTCAGCCAAATTCAATTTATTATGTTTCAAATAAATATCCGTGAGAATGAGAAAAGCCTTTTCTATTACCAGCCTTAGCAGCTTCGCTCCAGATATTTTTCGGCTGGTACCTCAGAATTATTTCTATAATAATTCTTTCCCATTTCATACATTCTTTCAGAATCGTTTCTTTCCCATTTTCAAAATTATCAAATTCGATATTTTTCCATAAAATTACCCTCAATACTTTTAAATTATTTTTATTATCTGAAATCATAAAGTTCTATAGTAATACCATTTTTAACTAAATTCAATAAATGGCAAAACCATTTACTCAAATCATAAATATTTATAGTTCTCACTAAGTTATTTTTAAAGGATTTGAGGTATTATTATAAATTTAAAATAATTATACATGTACTATAAGTATACTATATTTTTATATTTGTCTATACAATTTCAAAAATATGAGGAAAAATTTTTATTTTAATTAAAAGATTAAATCTAAGTCCAGTAGTACAACATTGTTGTTTCCTTGCACTTTTCCACTGCTTATTTCTACATCATGGTTTTCATACCATCCAGCTGGAGATTGCTTCGTTAATGCTCCAACTCCTGCCTTAGTCTTGCTCTTGGAAGTCCTATCCCTTCACTTTAAAGCGAACTTCCAGATAGTCCTGAATATTCAGCCTTGAAGCAAGTCCTCATCATTAAAGGCTCTCTAGTGTGTCACGTAGCCTTAGAGGTAGTTTTAGCTCCTCCATTCCATTTGCACTGCTTACCTACTCTCACTCCTGCCAATGCTGATGTCTGGCTGTAATTCTTCTTGTTGGCTTTTAGTCCAGACTGACTATGTCTTCGAGAATGAACCCTTGTTGCGCTATCATGAGTAATTCCCTGCAAACGGTGTCTAGCACAAAGTCTCCATTTGCTGTTCTTGATGTCATATCCTGTTTCACATATCCTGAATAAACTTTATCATTATAGTTTAATTTTTGGCTCTTGAATAGTCATTACTGCTCAATATGATATCCCTTTTCAGCATCACTGTCAACAAATCAACTCCAAAACGTCCTTGTAAATACCAAAGGGATATCCTTGTTCCTAATCTTCCGTATAATGAGAACTCCAAAAGTTGCTAGCATCTGATTTTTCCACCATATCTGTTAAATTTAACGTCGGCTTTTGAATAGGAAAGTGCTGTCCCTAGAATCAGATTTATCTCCCGAGCTGCTTGTCAATCCCAACTTGTCACCAAAAACTTTTTGTATCACCTTTACCATATCCGTTCTGTTCCAGCTTACCATTTGCTCCAAAGCTTGAAACCCACAGTCAAGTATCTCCAACATTGTCAAGAGTTCCAAGCATAACCAGCCTATTTGACAAGTCCTTATTTACAGTCTGTGAATGCTGGAAAGTTAAAGCCTGTGCTGATAGTAAATCTGTCCTGAAAGGCTGTCCAGAGTGCTGCACTCTGTTTGTAAGGTCAAGAGCCTGCAATGTGCAGCTTTCTTTTTCAAAGCTGGATAGATTTCCTGCCTTTCCATTTTTCAATTTCTTCATCTAATTTCTGAAAAGCTGATTCTATATTCTGTGCAGTTTTGCTGCATTTCATCCGCTTTTTGTTTCTTTTGCATATTCCAGAACATTTTTCTGTTTAATTTTTGTGAAATAGAATTTTCATTCTGGTTAATATTAGCATTTAACAATTCATCAGTGCTGACATCTTTAAAGTTTCCTTCAATTTTTATTATCTGAAGTGATTACATCTTGTGTGATTCCATTAGACGTTATATTTTCTTTCTCCATTTTTCTTCTGGTTTTTAATTCAAGTTGTGATTATTTAGACTGACTTGTCCTTTTACGTATAGGTTAGAGTTTAAATCAGCTATGATTTTTGAATTTCTAAAGACTGATAATTTCCAATAATTTGTGTAGTTCCTGTATTTTTCTAGTATTCCTTCATTCGTAATATTATTTTGGATTAGAGCATTACCTGTAGAGAAAAGAATAGCTTGTCTTCCTATACTTAATGCTGATTTATATCGCTCCATTTACTCATACTCTTCCTGCATTTATTCTAGTATCTCCTGTAAATGATAGAATGTCCAGATAATATCAATTCTCACGTTCCATTTTTAATTAATCCATATCTCCTGAAAGTATTGTTTGAAAAAGTATAAGTACCACTCGAGATATCAATAACTACATTTATCAGACAATGCAAGCTGTTTACTGAATAAACAGGTCCTTTTAACGCTTTATCAATGTTTAGAAAGTCTCATCCATAAATTTCATCGACACCTTTTCTCCTATATCAGTAGCTGTAGATAAAATTGTTTGACGAATTAGGCTTCCATCCATCCAAGGGTATTTTGTTTAATCAATGCGGCGGTTCCTGTTACGATTGGCGCAGCATACGAAGAACCACTACCAACGTAATAGAGTGTTTTTAATTTATAGTACTGATCTCTAATACTGTAACAGTCCAATTCTTTGCAACTCCAGCCGGTGACAAGGCTTTCAAATTATTCCAATCACGGTTACCGCTTTTCCAGATCCTGTCTTTTGCAGTTAAAGCAACCACATTTATCCATCCTTTTTCTAAAGAACTATTAAAAAATAAGGTAATCCAGCTTCAAGTGTTGGCTGCTTATCCGTAGAAACATTTCCAGCAGCCCAGACAAATAATGAACCATTATTTATTTCTTCTTCACAAAATCTTATAACAGCTCTTCCCATTTGTCTAACATACGTAGTAGAATCTGATTCCTGTAATGCCTCAGATCCAAATGACTGATTATAAATAGTAACACCTTTTATTTTTCAATGCACGATACATATCTAATGATACTTTCAGGATGTGTTTTTTCCTTACTTGAATCTTTAGGATCTGGTCCTTCTTACCAGCATCAATTACATATACTTTTGCCTCTTTTGCAATTCCTTCAATAGAGCCAGCTGCCAAAGCCGCCACAGCTATACCATGCTCTTCTTCTGGAACATAAGTGGCAGTAAAAGTCTGGAACTGTGAGTTTTTCTAAACGGGTTCCAAATTTTTCCTGTAAGCTCAGAAAGCAAATGCTGGATTTTTCAAAAGCTATATCAATAATTCTATATTAACTCCAGAACCTGTCACAGTCGTATCTGGTTTATTATTTGGATTGTTTTTGTTGTATGAAACGGTTGAGTCATTCCAGCCTATTGCTGGAGTTGAATCACTTGGTGTATAGGGAGTTGGGGTTGGCTTTAATGATGTACCGACTTCATTACCTCCACCTCCTCACAGCTTATTACTAAAAGCAGCTAATCCGATAAGTATAGAATTATTCTTAAAGTTGTATTTTTAAATCATCTTTATTAATGTTATTTAAATTTTTAGTCATAATAATTTTTCCTTTCAATATTTTTGCATTTCGTTTTAAATTTTTGTTACCATGATTATTTTTGAGAACATTAATTTTTATTTAAAAATAATTCACAATTATTAGATTCTAATTATTTTTATAATAAATTTCTAGTAGTATTCTACCATATTTTAGATTTTCACTATAGAATGTAAGTTTTTATTTAAAAATTTCGCTCAGTTTGCTTTATACCATAAAACTAAGTCCAGCTCCTCCATTTTTATTTTTGAAAAATTTTGAATATTCCCGCATTTTTCTTCGATTTCATAATGTTTTCACTTATGGATTTTTGGAATTTCTTCAATTACATTAAGTTCTTTTTAAATTTTTCAAAATATGCCTATCTAAAATTGCGATATTTTCTCCAAATCCAAGATTTCTTAACACGTGATTCCTTCCTTTAATCCCATTCCATAACATTTTTCAAAATCCATTTTCTTTTTCAAAAGTATCGTCAATTTCTGATCAAAATTTTCTTAGGCTGTAATTTTCCATCTTGTGTCATCAGTTCACGAAGTTCGACCAAATATCGCGATTTATTGTTTTTCAATCTTACAATATTTAGAAACTCGACAATTTCTTCAGGCTCTCCATTGTTAGTAATCCATTTTCTACCAAATTTGTAATTGCTTTCAAGCATTCTTAGCTTTTTGACTGCGGTGTTAAAATACAAAATGCCATTTCTGCAAAAACTTCTTTTTCTGTGCCTTTAAAGCCTTTTTATAATTTTTATCGCTATATCAATATTTTGCTTGATATTTTTGTAAATTTTTGAATTTCTTCGTTTTTCCTTATTAATTTTATTTATCATTTCTTTATTTTCATCTTTTAATCTTTTTATCCATAGATTTAAAATCCTTATCAGTTTTATGTTTTATATTTTATTTTTCAGAAAAATATTTTTAACTCTCGTAAAAATCACTTTAAGACCAAACTTAAAAGTTGTGATTATTCTGTTCAAAACCTAGGTTTATTTAATTTTTATCAGTTCGATATTAAAAGGAGTTTGCATATTTGCAAAAAATCGCCTATTTCATTAACAGTTTCTTCTGATTCCTTTAAAGGTGCTAAAATCCAGTCGTGGCACAAATTTTTCGCCTATTTTTATTTCCACAGTCGTTCCTACTGCAATTTCAAAGCATATCGCTTAGTTTTAAGCAATCTGGATACAAAATTTCATTTTGTTCCAAAAATCGAAAAATCTCTCAAGATTATCCATATTTACCATAAATTGGCGAAATTAACGGTTTTTCACATCCAAATCCTATACTGCTTTCCTGTCACAATTAGCCCATTTAAAAGGTAAAATCAGGTCTTTCTTCAAAATCCTTTATTTCTTCATTCGTCATGGACACATCTACCCATGGAGACATCAACACCGTTTTTGATGGAAAAGGTAATTCTTTTTTCCTTTAGCCTTTGTAAAAACGAAAGTGTGATCCACCGCAGAAGAGTCACCAAATAAGTAAAATTCATCGTTTTTATACTGTCGGTAATTTTTCGTATGTATCCATTACTACTTTGTGGGTTTTTCCACAGTATTTTCAGAGCTAATGGATAATCAATGAAAGTTATCTTCAAGTGATATGTTTTTACTAATTTTTAATGATATTTTTGTGAGCTCGGACTGCACGCATTACATAAGCTCCACCATGGAAGAAAACCACATGTTTATTGGAACTTTTGTTTGAAAAACTGTCAAAACTGAAATCCATCAATAAACTGTTCAGTGCGTATTTAATGACTTATCAAAGTTTTTATTTAAAAATCTGTGTCCACTTCTTGGATTAAGAAAATCTTTCCTTATATTTTTCATATTTACTAACTTCGCAATAGGTACTGCGATATCTGATAACAAAGCTCATTTTCTTATGAAAAACTCCTTTCATATTTTATTATTTATAATTTAGATCAAATCAAAATGTCAAATCAATCAGATTATTAGATTGTTAAAGCGGCAAATATTAAAAGTTATTAAATAAATTTAAGTTTTTACTTTTTATTCTATAAATTTTTATTTTGTCTTCAATTTCTACATAACGCTCTTTTCCAATAATCTTTTTCCAAATCTGCATTTGACCTTATGTTATCAATTTCAGGAAGCAGTTTTTATTTCCTTGTTGAAAATCCTATTTTTAATTCCTTATCGTTTAATTTATTGATATTATACTTTACAATTTCCGTCCATAATTCTCTTTTGAATTTTTGTTTTTCATTATCCACAAATAGAAATTTTTGTGCGATTTCTAGCCCTATCTTTCCAAAAGCCTAGAACATTTTTTACTTCATCAATATTTCTAATCGTTCCAACTTCATCCCTGATATTTTACAAATTTTTCAGCTTTATTTTTAGTAATTCCCAATTTTAGCAAATCCTTGTATTCGATATTGTGTCATATCAAAATTTTACATTGCTTTTGTTAAATCGGTTTCCTTTTTCGCTTTATCCGCTTATAATCCTGCTGATTTCAATCTCAGGAATATTTTTATCTTCAATTAAAAGTCTTAAAAATTACCTGCAGTGTCATATCACAAAAATAATAACATATTTTATTTTTCATAATAATCCCCTTGATTACTTTCAAAAAATTTTAAAGTCATTCTAAAATTCGCTGCTCAAACAATACAATTAATCTGATTTTTTTAAGTTTATAGTAACAAACTTCACATTGAATTATACCATATTGATTTGTTATTTAACAGAGCATAATAATTTTAGAATTTAAATAATTTTAAAAAGAACAGAATTATAATGATTCTTCTCATTTTCTTTAATCAAAAATGTTATTATTATTGTGAAATAAATAGTTTTTCCATTTATTTAACTTTTTGGAGAAAAAATTGAAATATAGTAAGAGGTGATTATTATGATTAAAGAAAATGTAAAAAACTGCTTTTCGCATTTCAAAGTGGATTTGAGCGATTTCCAATAACAATTATTTTAACTTTTATGCATTTCATTACAGGAATATACATAGCCGAAGTTAGAAATTTTCAATCTGATGAATTTCATGAAGTTAATCTTTCTTTTGTTTGCGCATTTTTATTACAGGAATGTGCGAAATAATTCAGGAAAAATATTTTTATGAAAAATAAATGGCTGGTTAGAGGAATCTATTCATTTATAACGCTTGTTTTTATCAATTATATATAGATTATGTTGCAAACTAATGATTATAATAATTTTTAAATTTTTGGGCATGATTCCTATTTCTATTATTCTATTTGTATTAATTCCTATTTTAAACAAAGAAAATAAGGAAAATATCTACAGTCTAGTTTTCAGATTTTTGTTACTATATATCATATCTTTGCAGCTGTTCTCTTTGTGTTGGAATTGCAATAGTTTTAACAACAATAAGTTATCTCTTAGTTCTAACAATGACTTCTTTTTCAGATTAACCACGTATTCTTTCTGGTTTATAGCTGCAAAGATATTTGGACTATCGCTATCTTCTATCTTTATTAAAAACAAACCTGAGTGACGATTTGAAAACTATAAATTTCCATCTATTTTCAAGTTTCATTGATTAAGTTTGTAATTATTCCGTTAATTGTTATTTACGCAGGTGTTTATATATTTATATAGCTAGGCTGTTATTTCTATGCAATTACAAAGGATTAATTTCTCACCTTGTGCACTTTGGTACACAGCATTTAGTGTTATCATTATAATTTTTAATAACACCATTTATCACAAAAAGATAAATTTTTAGGAAATTTCAAAATATTTTTCCATATTTTCAATACCTTTAATATTTGCCTTCACTATTTGCACTTTTCCAACGTGAATTTATCAATACGGAATTATAGAAAAACGGTACTATGTACTAATCTTAATATTCTGGCTACTTTTTCTGCGTGATTTTGTTCATCAGAAAAATGAATATATACAGGAATTTTCATAAGTTTAATCGCCTGTGTAGTAATCGTGATCTATACTCCGTTTAGTGCCAAAGAGATGAAAGTAATTTCAGTCAAAAGAAAGATTAAAAAGAATGCTTTGTAAAATATGGAGCATTAAAAGATGGAAAAATTTCTAAATATAACACAGAAACTGACTAATAGACAAGGAAATACATTCTTACAACAATTCAATATATTTCTAGCAATAGCGACATTCAGAAATTAAATTTCAAAACGAAAAAGGGAGAGTTTATTCAGCTCTTGAAGATTTGGAAAAAGCATTGGATGTGAAGGAATCTTAGAAAGATTATTATATAGTTAGAAATGAAGATGAGAATGGAAAATTACGATGAAAAAGGAGATTGTCGCATATGAGTAAAAATAGTGAAAATGCTGAACTTATATCCGATACAACAGGCTACGATAACTTTATATCTTACAAAAAGTTGATAATGAGGGACCCAATAAATCAAGAAAATGAATCTGAAAAATATAAAATTACAGTCAAAAATAAAATAATTGCAATTAAAAAGTAAAGATGGAACAGAACTTGCCAAAATAAATTATGAAGATGCGATTAACAAATCGTATCAAAATTAAGAACTTCGAAATTACAAGATAAGAAAGATGTAGGATATGTGAGTTTTCACAAAAGATTTGGAATATATTGGAACAACAGGAAAAATTAATTATAAGATTTCCTTAGAAAATATTAATGAACAAATAGTAAATGGAAAATCAGAAAATTTATATTATGACAATTTGATTTTTATGTTTTCTGATAAAATTTTAGTTGTATTTGAGGCTACTAGTTGAATACATCAAGGCAAACTTGCTTTTCACATTATATTCTTTTTGATGCTACAGAGAGCTTAAGTGAAGAAAAGCTTCTGAAAAGCACAAAATTATATTAAACATATTTTTAGCATTAAATAATTAATTTTTATCAAATAAAAATAAAAGTCGAAATTTTTCACTGAAAATTTTAAATAAAACAGATTTATTTTCGACTTTTTAATTACATTCTATTTCTTTTTAATTATTTACTAATTTTTAATTTTCAAATTTACTATCTTTTATTTTTATCTTTAAAAGAATGTACTTTTTATAATTTTTCTTATTATCAATGCTCCATCAAATTCATAAAATTTCTGTTTTTCAGTAGATTTGTTGGAGTTTCTACTTTTATTCGACAATTTCATCTCCTCTGTTTTTCCTTCGACTGTACTTAATTCCTTCATTTTCTCAATCTGAATATTTTTCCATTTTGAGTTCCTTCAGGGATTACTATCTTGCCTTTAAGTGTAGAACTTCACTTCTCCACCTAAAATAGCTGTTGTCATTTTTAACGGCACTTCACAACGATATCATACTCACTGATTCTTTCAAAATATCATGTTTTCAACAGTCACATATACATCTAAATCTCAAGATTCTCATTTGCCCCTGCATTCCAGCTTCTCTTACTACTAATCTCTGTCCAGTTTCAATAGCCTGATAGAATCTTACTTTTTCTCGTATATGTTTCTTTTTCAAGACCTGTTCCGTGAGCAGCTATGACATTCTTTTTCAGGTATTTTCCTGTTCCATGACATTTATCACATTCTTGAATTCCACTTTGCACTCAAACATGTGTTCTTTGCTGAAGTCTTATACTTCCTGAACCATTACATTTATCACAGGTTTTCATATGATGCCCTGGTTCAGCACCACTTCCATGCAACAAGTTTTGACATTGTCGCTTCTCTTTTATATTTTATTTCTTTTCTGCTACCAAGCTACTTCTTCAAAGTTAATATCAGATTATATCTCAAATCAGATCCTTGATGCACTCTTGGTCCCTTGACTACTGACCTCTTCCCACACTTCCAAAAATATCTCCTAAATCTTCAAAATCAAATCCTCCAGAACCTTCAACCTCAAAACCTTGTCACTACAAAGCCACCTGCTCCAGCTGCCCCATTTTTCAAATGCTGCATGTCCATACTGAGTCATAAAGCCGCCCTTTTTGCGGATCGCTTAATGCTTCATTTGCTTCTTACTGCTTCCTTAAATTTGGCTTCAACTTCAGGATTGTCCTTGTTTCTATCTGGATGATATGCCATACTCCTATACACCTTTTTATATCCTGTTCCGAAGCGTTTTGGGTATCATCAAAGCACTTCATAATAATCTTTTTGCCATTTCTACTCCTTTTATCCTTTCCACTTCTGCAGAATTTTATTTTTATCTATCATTTTTATTTCAAAGTTACTACAAAAATATAAACTGTCAAAATACTTATCATGAGACTTACTAATCCAAAAGAATAACCACATAGTGTCGTTAATAACATCAAAACGTAATTACCCACCATGATTGTTGGACGTTCTAAAATACTATCTACAACAATTACAATAAAGTATAAAATCCTCTCAAAAGGATCCTTTCCTTTTTCATCTTGCTTAACTTTTATGAAAATTGAACTTATTGAAACAAATATAAGCCCCCAAATAAAAATGCTTTTAAAGCTTGGACTCACTTTTATCAGATGAATTAATGCAAACAAATACCACATCTCAACATCTCATTTCCAAATCCAGCTTTATCGATTTGCTACACAAACATACTGCTAAGACAATTATAAAATATATAAAACATAAATATATAAATTAGTGGAAAAATCGACGTATGTCTGAAACTAATATTCAAAGAAAATTGCACCTATCAAAATTTTGCAATTCTATTTCATCCTTTCTTTAAGTGTACCTACCATTTTTCACATCGTTATAATATTCCTACAAAATGATTCTCTAATTATTAGGAGATTTATAATTTTTAAGTTTATATTAAACTTTAAATACCTACTAAAAATTTATAATCATTTTAATAATTGGTTTAAAGCTAAGTAAACATATTATAACCTAATTTCCCAATAAAGCCAACACTAAATTTGAGTTTTCAATTTTCGTTATTTTTACCTTTTACAATTAATTTTGCAAAAAATTCTCATCTTTTCTAATTTTCAAAGATTCCTGTTTTTCTTCTAATTTTCCGCTGGTCATTCTCAAAATCAGAAATTCCATGCCAAGGTTCTATACACACAAACGGTGGCTGTAGGTTTTACTCCAAAACGCAATATAAGGGAATCCTTTCATATTCAACAATTAGCTCTTTGAATTTTTACTATTTTTATAGTCTGTACTGATTTCAAATCATCAAATACTATCATCATCATCATCAAAATGGTTCAGTAATCTGCAATTGTTCTCATTATTCAAACAATCAGCTTTTTCATCAAAAACTAAGCCCGTTATCAGTAAGTTTATATTTCTGTGAAGTTTTCATTTTTCTCAAATTTCAAATAATAATCCTCAATTTCATATCATCATTTACATCAAGTGCAAATGCAGGATGTGTTCCAAGTGAAAAATACATATCAGAATTGTCTTATTCACAACATTATACTCAATTTCCAAAGTATTTCCAGCAATTGTATGAGTTATAAACAGTTTCAAAACTCAAACGGATACTTCTCCAAAGTTTCCTTATTTGAAGAAAATCTAAACTTCAGAAAGTTTTCAGTTTTTCTCAACCAGTTCAAAAATCCTCAGTCAGAGCAAACCCATGCCGTGTAGAAAGTATATATTCTTTTTCCGTTGTAACTATAAGCCCCATATAGTCCCAACAAACGGAAACAACACAGGCAGAAGCTAAGCAGCCCAAAACTCAGGTTTCTGTCCACATAAACTCTTCTCCATCCACTTTATAACTTCTTAGTCGCTCCTCTATCGCAACTGTAATTTCCAACATTTCCATATTTTAAAGTGTTGTGTACTCCATCCTTAACACATCCTTTTTAAAGATTTTTATTTCTACACAACCTCAATTTTCAAACCCAATAATTTCAGATACTAAATAAATCTTTTGGTAACTTTTCAATATATTTATCCTCTTTCATAAATATCCATTGCTCGAACATGTTCACAAAGTACTTTGCACGTTGTTTCTACTCTATTATCTAATTCTATATGTGAGGAAAAGCCTTTTTGTTGTGTTTGTTATTGGACATACAATTGCCATTTTAGTTTGATTGTGCTATATATTATTACTAACAACTAGAAACTGGTCTATATCACTGGCTGTTCATGGTCTTTATTTGGATTAAAATTTATTTTTATTATATCTGTTTTACCATATTTCCTTATAACCTCATTATCCCAGTCTAAATCTATTTTTCATATTCACCATCATAATTTAAAAATAATTTCTCAATATTAGTCAATTTTTGTTTCTATATTTTTAAAGCAATCTTCTTCTTCTTCAATTGAAATACTGTCATTTGCTTTTTAAATTTAATGTTTCTAGCATGGGTATTCTTATTCCTTGACTATTTCCCCATTTTTGTATTTTTGAAACCTCTGTCATAACAATTTCTCCTTTTTAAAAAGTATATCCATAGTATATACTTTTTACGTAAAAATCAATTATTTTACAAAAGAGAGAACTAATTCCTTCTCCACAATATTCTTTTTCTTTAAGTTCTATATTTCTTAATTCAATCACAACTTCTGCCATCTTCCACATCGTCACTTTCAGAAGTTATTATGTTCTCCTTGCTTCTCCGCCTTGTGCCGCTTGTTGTGTAGAGCTGCTTCTTGGTACATTCTTGTTGCGAAACCTTGAGAAACTTTTGATAATTCTTCGATTCCTTTTCTGATTGCTTCGACTATCGTCATCCATCTTTACTTTTTTCAATTCTTCAATTGCTTTTCGATGTCTTCTTTTCAGTTCCTTGAGATTTATCTTCGTTTTTCTTTTTATAGTTTTTCTCTGTTGCGATTACTAATTGGTCAGCTTGGTTTCTTGCTTCTACTAATTCTTGGAATTTTCTTATCTTCAACTTCATGTGCTTCAGCATCTTTTTCATTTTTCGATGTCGTCTTTTAGATAAGTTAGAACTTCCAGAAATTGTTACTGTATTTTCTTTTCAGTTCCCAAGTCTTTTGCAGAAACGATGTACAATTCCGTTTTGCACATCAATGTCCAAATATTACTTCGATTTGAGTACTCCTCTTGGTGGGTGGAATATCGTTTAAGTTAAATTCTCCTAATTTATGGTTGTCAGCCGCTCTGCTCTTTCCTTGCAATACCTACTTATTGATACTGCTGGCTGATTATCTGCCGCTGTTGAGAACACTTGCGATTTTTAACAGGAACAGTAGTATTTCTTTCGATAATTTTGGTAAATACTCACTCCATTGTTTCAATTCCTAATGATAATGGAGTTACGTCTAATAACAATACGTCTTTAACGTCTCCATTAATACTCCACCTGAATTGCCGCTCTATCTGCATCTACTTCATCAGGGTTTATTGATTTGTTGGGTTCTTTTCTAGAAGATTTTACCCATTCTTGGAACTGCTGGATTCTTGTAGAACCTCAACTAATAATACTTCGTCAATTTCGTTGAGGCTCTAAAGTCATATCTTCCAGCACTTGTTTTACTGGCCCGCTGGTTGCTTCAACTAAGTCTTTTGTCAATTCATCAATGCGCACTGAGTCAATCTCATGTTTTAGGCCCTGTTGCGTCCATTGTAAATAAATGGTAGCCATGAAATTTGTGTTTCTAGTGTAGTTGATAATTTTTCTTAGCGTCTTCTGCCGCATCTTTCAATCTTTGGATTGCCATCTTATCATTTCTCAAGTCAATTCCAGTTTCTTTTTAAATTCATCAGCTAACCAGTCAATAATTTTTGGTCAAAGATTATCTCCACCTAGTGGTTATTCTCAAGTTGAAATAACTTCTACAACTCCATCCCCAATTTCAACTACGATACGTCAAATGTACCTCCGCAAGTCAAATACTAATACTTTTTCTTCTTTTTCTTATCTAATCCCTAAGATAATGCAGCCGCTGTTGGCTCATTATAATTCTTTGAACTTTAAGTCCTGCGATTTCTCAACTATCTTTTGTTGCTTGTGTCTTTGTGCATCAGTAAAAGTATGCAGGTACTGTGATTACAGCTTCTGTTACAGATTCTCCCAAGTAAGATTCAACATCTTTTTCAATTTTTCAATATCATAGCTGAAATTTCTTGCGGTGTATAATCTTTTCCATGAATATTTGCTTTATAATCAGATCCCATTTGTGTTTTAATCGAAAATTACAGTTGAATCAGAGTTGTAATAGCCTGTCTTTTTGCTAATTTCTCCTACACTAATTTCTCCATTATCCTTTAATATTTACAACTGACGGGTAGTTCTTCACCATCAAATTTGGTATAATTGAAAAGTTTCCACCTTCCATAACTGACCACGCAACTGTTTTGTTGTCCTAAATCTATTCTATTATTTTACTCATATCACATTCTCACTCAATTATCAATATATATAAATTTAATTTATTTATTTCAATTTTATTATTTCTTAGTAACCGTTACCATCATCGCAGGCCTTACAACGCTTCCACTTTCATCTTGTATCTTTTGGAAAAACTTGTGCACAACCACGTTGTCATCTAGTTCCTCTTTGTTTTCAGTAATCATCGCTTTTATGTTCGTAAGTTGTATTCTTTTTCCAGCCGTTCAATTTTCTTCCCCACGCTTCTTCCAGTCAATAAATGTTTCAAGTTATTCAAAATCATATTAACTCAACGACTAATGAATCAAAGTTTTGACTTTTCTTTCGAGGCGTCAACCGCTCTTTTCAGATTATCTATATTGTCCAACAATTTAACGACAATTTTCTTCAGAAGCGTATTTTCTCATTTCAACAACTTCGATTTTCTTTTCTTTTTGTAAAATTTTGAAATTCAGTAACTTTCTTGTGTAGTGAATTTTTCCATTCCTGAAGTTCAGCTTCTAATATTTTATCTTCAGAAGTTTCTTCTACCTTTTTCAGCTTCTTGACTTTCTACATTTTCATTTTGTTCCTCAACCGCCTCATTCTGTGCAACTTCACTTCAAAATTTTCCTTTTCCAAATCTTTTTCGCCATTTAGCCCACTCTCCTTCTTATTATTTATTTGTGATTTAATCTTGATTACTTCTTCTGCTACATATTCAACGAGGTCCAACCGTCTTTGAGATATTCCATCCGTTTGGTCCAATCACACCAATCAATCCCATTAAAGTAGCAGCGTATAAACCGAGAATACAAATGAAATCCTCCAGCCCTGCAATGTTCAAATCTTCTCCAAAAATTACATTAACTTCTGTCCTTACAAAGTTCTCCATCTGTAAAAACTGTAGCACACACATTCACGCAAATCATTTCGTTATTAAATAGTTTACACGGTTTCTAAGGTTCATTACATCAGATAGATTGTTTTCCAATGAGATTTGTTCCCTTCAAAAAATAATTTTCTTCATCGAAATCATATCTGAAAAATCACTTTGCATAAATAAATTCGTATTTGTGAAAAATCGCTAGGATTGAGACAGTGTAAAATACTCACTAGTTTGCAATCTTTTGCCATTGCACTTATTTATTGTTTCAACTTCATGTTTTCAGTTGCGAGTTTACACCAGAAAGATATTCTGAGTTACATGCAAGGAGAATTCATTTACAACTACGTAGTACAGTCGTTTCGTGATATGTACCAGTTTGCCTTTTTACACCTTCCTGCGTAAACATGGCTCCATCTGGCTCCCGGCATATTGACTAATTTTTGACAATAATCTGATGTTTCCTCAGAAAATATCAGCATTTGATTCATCCTCTTATTGTACGCCTGCGGACTTTTCGCCTTTTCCTCCTGAGAAATATCTCTAATTTTTCAAAAGCTCATCGACATACAGTTTATATCCTTCACTTGTCGGAATACGTCAGAAAGATGTATGTGTACAGTAGGCCCTTATCTTCCAAATCTGCCATTGTATTTCGGATAGTCGTGACGACACTCAATGTTATACTTTTTCTCAGCGTCCGTGATCCCACTTTCACCGAATTTCAGATAATGTTTGATACAGCCTTTAAAATTAATTGCTTCTATCATTCATCTTGGCACTTTCTTTCTTGTTAGCACTCTCTAACCCATAGTGCTAATCCTTAGATATATAATATTACATTTTTAATTTTGTCAATACTTTTTCAAAATTTTTCATTTTTAGAAAAATTTGGTATTGAGATAAGATTATAAATATCAGTTTTTCTCAAGTTTATAATTTTAAAAATTTTTGTTATAAAAACATAGGCTGTCACAACCTTTTTAATATTTTATTTGTTTAAATAATTTTTCATTTCAGATGTCCCTAAACCACTTCCAAATCTTCATCATATATATCAATTTCGAAAGCTGTCTATGGAATTACTACTCCAGCAGGTCCTGATTGTCCTTTAAATATCCAAACTAGATTATATTGAGAATCATAAGAGCATGTCCTTTGACTCTCTATCTTTAGTATAAAATACCAATTTATCCTCACATCATAATTATTTATATACCCGTTGTAGCTACATCATCATCCCAAACTTCCCAAACTTGATAATATACTTTTACATTTCTGACCACGTTATCTCCAATTCTACATAAGAAGCTCGAAAGTATTATAACCACCAGAATATGGCACCTCTCATAGTTTAATTTTTCCAATTCCTATACAGTAATCCTCTCATTACTTATATCAACTTCAAAATCCGAAAATCCGAAAGGTTCAATCAAAATAACAAAACTATGACCCATTTTTCATAATCTAATCTCCTTTTTTATTCTTTACTACCATTAATAAGTTTCACTATTATCAATTCCATACAACCCATCTTCATCATCATAAGTTCTTCCAGTTTCATCAATATATCTTACTAAAACTTCATCTTCGTTGTAATAAAATCTTTCTTTTTGAAGTACTGTTTGTCGGATCTACATATTGTGTACGATATTTAAAATATGTTTTTCCATTTTTAAATAATATTCCGTTATAACATTTCCCCAACCTGTATACATTTCAGTAACAACTTTTCTTAAATCACCATTTTCTATAATATTTTTTCTCAACTGCTCCTTCACTCATATCAAATTCTTCTGTTTCAACTCGATAATTCTTATAATTATTCGTTTCATTATAATCTTTTCTAATTCGAGCAACAGTTTGACTCACACACTTTCTCCAGAATGATCATTCTCAACATAAAAATTAAAATTAATAACTTTTTCATAACAAATCTCTCCAATCGTATTTATCTATGCAAATCATCATACATTCTAGCAAGTTCTATTGTTCGAGCTTTTACCATATCCAATTTTGTTCCTATTTCTGTTAAAGAAGCAAAGTGTACCACATGCTTTCCTCAAATTCATCTCCCCACATGCTTCATATACTTTCTTAATTTTATTAACCATCCCTTTTTAACCAAGCTCTTTCTTCATTTCGTAATTTTGTTTTTGTGTTTCTAGAGTTCTGACATTAAAAGTTTATAAATTTTATTTAGCTCTACATCCCAACTTTGATATGCTTTATATGGATAATTTTTCATCAACTTGATGCCATTTCATCCATTAATTTCTGCCTCATAATTTGTACTTTTTCTTAGCAACTACTGGTGCCGATGTTTCTTGTGAAGTAATTACTTGTGCCATTTGCTGGTCATTTTGAGTTTTTAACATTTCTTGTTTGTTTTTCCTGCTCTATCTTTACTTTTTGCCTGTAATTCTTGTGTTTTTATAAAAGAATTGTATATCAGAAAAGCTCCTCCTAGAAAAATGTAAATATTGCAACTACAGGCTGCAATTATAATTGCAGTAATCTTTTTATTCATATTATTTTTCCTTCCATAAATAAATATTTTATAAAATTTTTCAATATTTGAAAACTATATCTTTAATATTGTACCCTTAATACATTTTATTTTTACTTATAATAAACTTGATTTTTAATTAAACTTTTTAAAAATAAATTTAATATTTTTCTAATGAAAAATTTTTATAAATTATCAAACTAAAAGAAAGTAAAAATATGTATAGTATTTTAAATCAAGCGTTATTCAAAGATGTATTGGAAAGAAATTATAAAATATAATTCTAAATAAATCTTATAAAACTAGGAGAAATCTTAATTTTTCTTTTTAAACTCTTCCAAAAGAAAAACCATCCCAAAAAGCTCATAAACTTTTTTCAAGACAGTTTTTCAAAATTAAAAATTCTATTTCTTATCCTCCCAGATAAGCTTTCTTAATATCAGGATTTGTAAGCAGTTCCTTTCAGTTCCTTCCAGAATAATTTTTACCTGTTTCCAGAACATATCCTCTGTCTGCAATTGATAGTGCCATATTGGCATTTTGTTCAACCAGCAGTATTGTTACATTTTTCTTCCTTATTAATTCTTTCAATAATATTAAAAATTTCCTGTACTAATAGTGGTGCCAGCCCATTGACGGTTCATCCAGCAATAATAGCGAGGGCTCGACATCAAGCTCTTGCCATTGCCAGCATTTGCTGCTCTCCTCCACTCATTGTCCCTGCTAGCTGTTTTTACGCTCGGCAAGTCTTGGAAATAATGAAAACATATGTTCCCATATCTTTTTATTTGTTCAACATCATTTCTTGTAAATGCTCCCATTTCTAAATTTTCCAATACTGTCAGCTCTGTAAAGATTCGACGACCTTCTGGGACGTGTGCCATACCACGGCTAGACAAGTTTATGTGCGTCAATATTAGTTACGTTTTCTCCATTTAGAGAAATTTCTCCCGATTTTTATTGGTACAAGCCCTGAAATAGCATGAAGTGTAGATGTTTTTCCAGCTCCATTTGCCCCTATCAAAGAAACAATTTCTCCTTTTTATGAAATGAAATATTTTTATAGCATGGATTCCGCCATAATAAACATTTAAATCATTTACATTTAAAATATTCACAAAACTTCTCCTTTTTCTATTTTTGTTTAATTTTATTTTTCGTTTAACTTTTTGTAATTTTATTCTCTCAAATAAGCAGCAATAACTTCCTATTATTTTGAATTTCTTCAGGCAGCCCTGAAGCAATAAATTTTCCAAAAGTTCAATACGTACAATCTTTCACAGATTCCCATTACCAAATCCATATCGTGTTCAATTAACAGATTGCAATTTTAAATTTATTTCTTATAAAAGCTAATTGTGTTCATTAATTCTTTTGTTTCGTTTTTGGATTCATTCCCGCCACGGAGTTCATCCAGTAGCAGTAATTTTGGATTTGTAGCCAAAGCCCTTGCTATTTCAATTTTCTCTTTGCTGTCCGTAAGACAAGTTTCCAGCCGATGTTGCCATTTCAGCCATATCAAAAATATCCAGAAATCCAACGCCTTATCCGTTATTTCCTTTTCTTCCTTCAAAATTTCGGAAGTCTAAAAATTGCTTCAAAAGTGTTATAGCTCATACTGCTGTTTAATGCCATCTTTACATTTGTCAAGTACAGTCAGTTCCTTAAATAACCGTATATTTTGAAATGTTCTGGCAACTCTAAAGCAACTATTTGCGGAGTAGTATTTATACTGATCTTATTTATAGAAATATCTCCATCAGTTGGTTTATAAACACCTGTCAACAAGTTAAAAATTGTCGTTTTCCAGCTCCATTTGGACCAATCAGACTAACTAGCTCACCATCCTTAATTTCAATATTTACATCATCAACAGCCCGTAATCACCAAAAGATATTCCCTAAATTTGTCGTTTTTAATAATGACATATTTTTCTCCTATTTTACTTGTTTTTGTATTTTTCTTAAAATCTTCAGTTTATAATTCAAATCTCTAAGTTTTACTCTTTTTCATTTTATTATTTCTATAATTTCTAATCCGATTAATTCTTCTCTTTGTTCCAGTGAATGTAAATTCCTTCGTTCAAGATTCCTTTTTGGACGGAAAAATCATTAATGAAATTAAGATAATTGCATAAATTAAATATCTAAATTGTGAAACATCTCTCAATCTCTCATTCAGCAATGTCAAAATTGTTGCTGCGACAATTGCCCCATGTGCTTCAAAGTCCACCAAGTACCACCATAACAGAATTTCTATCGAGAATAAACCAAATTTATCAGGGTGTCAAAATCCCACCCCATATTATGGGCAAATAACGAGACCTCCAACTCCAGCAAAAATGCTGAAAAAGCAAATCCATAAAGTTTTACACGATTTAGTCCGATTCCAATATTTTCCGCTGCAATTTCATCTTCCCTAATTGACAATATTTCCTTTCCTTTTTCGTGAAGTCATTGCCATTATAATGTATGACAATTGAAATAACTACGATGAAATAAGTATTTGAAAAATCCAAGATTGTTGGAATGTTGTTTAATCCAGTTGCTCCACCTAAAAATCTAAATTCTGAATAATATATTTTCTATTTCTCCAAATGCTAAAGTAATGATTGCAAGATAATCTCCTCTTAATCTAAGCGTACTTCCACCAACCAAAAATCCAAAAATAGCCACAACCAGTCCACCAAACAATGATACTAAAATCAATTGTATAATTGGAGTAAGTGTAATTTACTAATATTTTTGAAATAAATGCCGCTGAATATCCACCAATTGCAATAAATCCAGCCTGCCCCAAATTAAGCTGCCCCATAAGCCCTACTGTTATGTTCAGACTTACTGAAAATAAAAATAAAATTAGAATATTTATATAAATTCCCTTTGTTAACTGAAAGCATCATTTGGATCAAAAGTAAAAACTCAAAACGATATAAAGTGCAATTATTGAAATAAATGTAACTACATAATTTTTACTTTTAATTTGTTAAAAATAGTTCAAATTTTGCCATTTATATTCTTTTTGTTTCTTTATTTTCTTTAGTTTTCTGATTCTTTTCTTTATTATCTACATTTTTGTTTTTACATCTTTTATTATTTTTCTCCATATTTTTCATGTTCCTCCCTTCCAATTATACTTTTTCCTTCATATTCTTACCAAATAAACCCATTTGGTCTAAAAATCAATATTAATATCAGCACACAAATACAATCGGATTTGCCCAAGTTGTGCAGTATTGACCCTTTTACATATACCCAATAATCTAATACATATCCACCAACCATAGCTCCTGGAATACTCCAATTCCTCCAAAATCAGCCGCAATAAATGCCTTAATCCTGGAAAGCATTCCATATATGGCTCAATTTTGCGGATAAACAATCGCATACAAAGCTCCACCTAATGCTCCAAGTCCAGAACCAATTGCAAAGTTATGGCAATAGTCTGTTACATTTGATTCCATCAGTGTGCCGCTCCAGTATCCTGTGATACCGCTCTTGTAGCTTTCCTAATTTGTGTTTTAATAAATAGGTTCAAAAGCTATCATGCAAATTGAAGTAACTACAATTACAAATATTGCAAGCATACTGATCTTAAATCCTAAATTAATCTTGTTGTTATTTGATAAAAATGCAGGTATGTATTTTTGGTCCAATAACTTTTGAGTTCACCAAATATTATAGAGTGCTAGAGCTTTCAGCAAAAACTCATTCAATTGCTGTTATAAGTGCTGAAATTTTTAGGTGCATTTCTAATTGGACAGTTATGCATCAATTACAACTCCCTAGAATAGCACATAAGACGATTGATAAAAATAATAGCTACAATTAATGGCATCCCATTTGACACAGCAATTAATGTAACATAAGCCCCTACCATAAGTATATCACCATGTGCAAAATTTTATAAGTTTAACGATACTCGTAAACCATTGTATATCCTAATGCAATCAAGGCATAAATACTTCAGTCTGCTAGTCCGTTAATTGTTTGTTCAATAAAAACTCTTTAACATATTAAAAACTCCTCATACTCTCTACTTATACGTTTATTTTTCCTACTCATATACTTAGGCAACACTTAAAACTATACTCATTACTTGTATCTTAGAAAATCAGTATAATCTTAAAGCTGCTCACGTATACTTACCCAAAATTAATTTCTTCTTTTTAGATAGTTCCAGACTATTAGAAGAAAAGAAATTTCTCCTAACAACCGAACTTTATAATAATTATCTCAAATTATCATTGTTTCTAGAATTTTCTTTTTAATACAAGTTTTCCATCTTTTACTTCAATGAATGCAACTCTCAAGTTTCTTTCGATCATATTTTAACGAACAGTAACCAAATTTGCTCCATTAAGTTTTTGATTGCTTCTTTAATTGCATCTTTTTGAAGAAAAGGTCAGATACATTTTCAATGCAGTTTCAAGATAGTTCCTATATCATGTCCCAGCAGCAAAAGATAATAGGATCTATTTTGTATTCATTTTTATATGCAGCAACAAATTTTTGAACATTTTGATCAGGATCATCTGGTGCAAACTGACTTGCGAAAACTGCTCCATTGCAACTTTTCCAAAATTAGTCTGGATTCCATCCCATCATCTCCACCCATAAATTGAGAATTATCCCAAGCTCTTTTTGCCTGTGTCAAAATTAATCCAGTGTATTGTAATAATCTGGCTGCAATTACTTCAGAATTGTATCCTTTTGCTTTTTGTAAGTAATGCTCTAAAATCCTTGTCATCAACAGTATATTGTTCTTCTTTTACTTGGATTCCTTCTTTTTGAGCCTGTTCCTTAAATGCATTAGAAAGCCCAACAGAATAGTCACTACCTGTATTAGTCAAAAACAGTAATACTTTTATAACCTACGATTTTGCATATTTCAACAACGACACCTTGATAAGGATCTGTAAATCGTAGTTCTATAAAACAAAAATCTTTTCCCTTTGCGATGATCAAATGCAGTTCAGTCGCTGTAATCATAGGAATTTGTAGCTTGTTGTGCAGAAGCGGTGCAATTGCAAGAGATGGTCCAGATCGTAACTTCTCCTACGAAAAATCGTCAATTTTATCTTGTGAAACCATGAACGCATTAATCGCTTCTTGAACATCACCTTTACTGTCTGCTTCCACAATTTCAATTTTTCCCATTAATTCCACCAGCATGTATCTTCTTTTACTTTCAATTTAAATCCATTTATTGTACTTGTTCCATATTGTGCCACATTTCCAGTTAATGCTCCTATAACACCAATTTTATAACATTTTGTCCTTAGACGCGCTTTGCTCCACAACTTAGCACGAATAATGCTAATAGTGAAAACTAAAAATAATTTTTCATCGTTATTTTCTCCCTCACTATTTTATTTTTATAACTTTTTACTTAATTTTTAAATTAAAATTTTTCCTTCAATGCAGTTTTCCACCTTTTACTTCAATAAATGTAACTGCTTTTTCAGGATTTCTAGTTATCAAATTTTAATTTTTCCAGTAATTAAATCAATACCGCTAACTGCATTCACTAGCCTCTTTTTATAGATGGTCCTGTCAAATCTTTTTGCTAGATTTTAATGCAGCTTCTACAATTTCCACTGTATCATATCCAAGTGCCGCAAACATTATTGGTTCCTTATTAAATTTAGATTTGTAATCACTTCCATAAATTTCTGAACATTTTCAACCTTATCCTCTGGAGAAAATTGACTTGCACAGCTCCTTCCGCAACTGCTCCAAAATTAGTCTGAATTCGTCCCATCCATCTCCACCAAAATATTGAGCATTTATTCCCAAATCTTTGCCTGAGAAAACAATCAATCCAATTGTATTGTAATAATCAGGAATGAAGATGGCTCTGGATTTTGCCCTTTTACTTTTTGTCAAAATTGCTTTAAAATCTTTATCGTCATTTGTATATTTTTCTTCAGTAATAGTTATTCCATCTTTTCTTTAGCCTGTTCTTTAAATGCATTTGCGGATTCCTACAGATAATCGTTTGAAGAGTTAGTTAAAGATTGCAATTGATTTTACGCCTTTAGATTTTGCATATTTTGCAGTTGCAGTTCCTTGATAAGGATCCGTAAATGTGGTTCTAATACAAAATCTTTTCCTTTTGTAACATCAAGGCTTGTAGCAGTTGCTGAAATTAAAGGTACTTTTTGCGCTTTGAGCAAGTCCAGAAATAGCCTGTGAAGTAGCCGATACAACTACTCCAATCACAACATTCACCTTTATCCTGCGAAACCATTTTCTTAAAATGCATTCACCGATTCTGAACATCACCTTTACTATCTGCAATAATAAGTTCGATCCATTAATCCCACCAGCATTGTTGATAGCATCAACTTTAGTTCAACACCTTCTTTTTACTGCAGTCCCATATTGTGCATAGTTCCCAGTAAGCGGTGCAATGACTCCGATTTTATAACGTTAGTAGTAGCAGTCTTTTACCGCAGCTAACTACAAATATTATAATTAGCAAAACCGTTAAGAATAATCTCATTGTCATCCTTTCTATATCAAAATATTTTAGTGCCAAAAGTATAGCTAAAAAACAAAAGTAGATAAATATTTTTATTAAAATATTATTTCATTATTTGACTATCATAGGCTACTACTTAGTTTATGTTTAATATTATATCACAAAAGGTTGAAAAGAAATGAAATTATTTTTAAAATTTATATAAATAGAGCTGTTTTCATAAATTAGAAATCAACTCTATAAATTATGATTTTAATTACAAACTGCAATCAATGACTATGTAATTTTGATATAAAACAACTCTATCTTATTTTTAATCATTCAAAATTTTAATTATAATTAGTCTCTCCAATTGAAGTCATAACCTACACCAGTGATACTCTTCTATAATTAGTATCATATTTAAGATTATTGTGTTGATATCTACCTTTATTTTCTTTATACATAAGTTCGAAATTAACATTATTGTAATTTTGCTCCAATTCCTGCACCATAATAAAAGTCCATTTTAGCTTTAAATTTTCCATCTCATTCCAAAATCATGGTTTCCATTATTAACTGAATATCCTAAATCACCTTTTAATATAAGGTCTGATAGCTGTTGGTGTATCAAATGTATATTTGCAGTTCCATAAACAGGTACTGAGTTATAGTTCTTATAGTTTGTCTGTCAGGACCTTTATCTTTCAAATCTTTTATGAAATTGGAATGCTGTACCTGTACCTAATTCTAATCCTGGAAGTACTTCACATCTATGTTCTACTCCAACTTCACCAGAAGTAATTCTTTGTTTTTGATCTCTGTAATTCTTACCATAACGATATTTACCACCTAGATCTAAACCACCTCTAACTTCAACTTTTTCCGTAATTTGCAAACGAAGTTGCACCTAAAACTAAAAATAATCCAATTAATGTTTTCATAGTCAATCACCTTTTCTTTTTATCTGTTACCTAAGAGAAATAATGTATTATCAAATACATTATATTCTGCTATATTCAAGCACTTTAATCACGAAAATTTACTCTCCATAGCATTACTTTCTAAATCAGTCCTCAATAACTCCTGCATAGAATAATTAATTACTCTAGTACATGATTTCTTTAAATACCAACTCCTATTTTATATTTTTACTTACTAAATCAAAATTTGTATCTCAAACTTTATTATCTCCTATGCAAATATAGTATACCCCAAATTTCTTATAATTTGCTTTGTTTTGAAACATCTTTTAAAAATACAATAGTTTTATTAAATACAATTCATGAAAATTGAATTGTAAATTAATTATTAAAAATGGTGCCCAGACGCGGAATCGAACCACGGACACAGGGATTTTCAGTCCCTTGCTCTACCGACTGAGCTATCTGGGCATAATGGCGGGTGAACTGGATTCGAACCCAGACATCTTTAGCGATTTCGCCGGTTTTTCAAGACCGAGTCCCTTAGCCGTTCGGACATCCACCCACAACTCTATTAAAAATATTAACATTTATATTTTCTATACCAATTTTCAAATTATGGTTCTAAACAGAAATAAATGGTACGGCCTAGGGGATCGAACCCCTGTTGCCAGGGATGAAAACCCTGAGGTCCTAACCACTCAGACGAAGGCCGCATAAAGATTTTCAAATGGTGGATCCAGCTGGACTTGAACCAGCGACCGCTCGGTTATGAGCCGAGTGCTCTAACCAACTGAGCTATGGATCCATATGGCGTGCCTGAAGAGATTCGAACTCCTGGCCCACGGCTTAGAAGGCCGTTGCTCTATCCAACTGAGCTACAGGCACATATGGTTAAATTTAAATGGTGAGCCATACTGGGATCGAACCAGTGACACCTTGATTAAAAAGTCAAGGGTGCTCTACCGACTGAGCTAATGGCTCATATTTTGGAGCGGGAGACGAGGGTCGAACTCGCGACATTCAGCTTGAAGGCTGACGCTCTACCAACTGAGCTACTCCCGCATAATATGATTGTGGTGCCTCGGGCCGGACTTGAACCGGCACGGGATAAATTCCCACAGGATTTTAAGTCCTGTGCGTCTACCGATTTCGCCACCAAGGCATTGATAAGTATTTGTTGTTGTTTTTTAACTCACAAGTACTCGATTAGTATATCATAATTAATTTTTATTGTCAACACTATATTTTCTCATTTTTGCATAAGCGTTCTGAAAAGCTTTCCACTAAAACTGTCTATGAGATGATTCATAGAGACAATTAAGGAATTAAGTCCTTTATATTTCAAGAATAATAAAATTTAAGTTCAGAGAGAACTAGATGGCTGTAACTCCAAATGATGAATTTTAAAAATTTTTCAAAATCAGAAAATATAAACACGTTTTATTGTGAGTTTATATTTATAAAATCAAAACATTATAAATATCTTGTTTGAGTTTTCAGACGCCCATGACACAGTTTGATAGAAATTTACACTTTTTATTTTCTTTTGTAGATTGAGTAAAGCTTTTTATTTGATACATATTGAATAATTTCTTTATTGGAAAAATTGTTAAAAACATTGATAATTTGATTTGAGTGATGATAAATAATAAAATTTTAAATTACAGTAAATTTAGGAGGAAAAATGAAGACATATTTAGTGACAGGTGCCGCAGGTTTTATCGGTGCTAATTATTTAAAGTACATTTTGAGCAAATACAGGAAGAGATCAAAGTAATTGTTGTGTGATGACTGACTTATGCGGAAATTTAGGCACGATTACTGAAGAAATTATGATGAAAGAGTTACATTTTGAAAAAGTTGATATTCGTGATCAAAGGAAATTGCTAGAATTTTCTGAAAATGAAGTTGATTTTGTTGTAAACTTTTGCGGCAGAATCACACGTTGACCGTTCCATTGAAAATCCGCAAATATTTTTAGAAAACAAATATTCTTAGTACGCAAAATCTTTTTGGAAAACGCTAAAAGAGCATGGACTGTGTACAAGATGAAAATGGCTATCAGTTTACGAAAGGCGTAAAAATATTTACAAGCTTTCCACAGATGAAGTTTACGGAAGTCTGTCAAAAAGATTACGACACGGCTAGTGACTTAGTAATTGACGATGAAAAGAGTGAGTTGTATAGGAGACAAAATTTAGAAACTACGGAAAAATTTCTTCACAGAAAAACTTCACTTGATCCAAGAAGCCTGCATATTCAGCTTCCCAAAGCGAGTGCCGACCACATCGTAATCGTCACGGCGAAACTTACAAAATGCCAATAAACTTACAAGATGTTCAAACAACTACGGTCCTTACCATTTTCCAGAAAAATTAATCCACTTATGATTAAAAACGTGCTGGAAGGTAAAAATTGCCAGCTTACGGAAAAAGGAGACAATGTAAGGGACTGGCTTTATGTAGAAGATCACTGTAGAGAATCGACTTAGTTTTTAAGAAATGCTGATATTTACGAGATTTATAATATTGGAGGTTTTCAATGAAGAGCAAAACATCAATATTGTAAAGCTGGTTATCGACATTTTAAAAGAAGAAATTGAAAGTAACGATGAATATAAAAAGTTCTAAAAACTGACTTGCAAAATATAAATTATGATTTAATTACTTATGTTCAGAGATAGACTTTGGACACGATATGAGATATGCCATCGATCCTTCCAAAAATTGCAAGAGATTTAGGATGGTATCCGAAACAGACTTGAAACAGGTATCAGAAAAGACTGTAAAAATGGTACTTGGAACATCAGTGACTGGGTAAATGAAGTAGTTTCAGAGATTATCAAAATACTATGAAGAAATGTACGGAAATAAATAATTCAATAAAAAGGTTCAAGTATATACAAATTTTCGTTTAATATTAAAAATTGATAAAGAGAGGGTGATGGTTTATTGTGAAAAATTATGCTGGCATTTCTTTTAGGAAGCTTTGTTATCTGCCGCACAGCAAAATGTAGTTAATGTGTCATTTCCTAGGACTTCCGCTATATTCTAACAGAAAATAGGTTAAATTCGTCTTCGATTATAGATTTTAACAATCATTCGCTGATTTTTATATCAGATCAGAAAGACTGGTTCTGTTATACAGAAAATAACACTAATCGAGAAAAAATGTGAATATTTAAATTTTTGTTATGCATGTAGTTCGTGTTGGAGAAAGGGAGTTTGCAGTAGCTATACGGCTTTTGAAAGTAATATCAGATGGTTATCCAGATATAGGATTTAGATGATGATAGATTGTATCATATTGAGTTTAAAGATACAGGAAATAATAGTTGGAGCAGGATCTTATATAAAAATGGAAAAAATATAAGAGAAAACTATCAGACGTATTCATTGAATGATGTATATTCACTTTTTGAGAAGTAAAAATACAGTAACTTTATTTCCAAAAAGATCAAGAAAGATTCAAAATAGAATAAATTCATTAATTACAGGAATGAAACAGATTATCCAAAGTTTTACAAATAAAATTATGGATATATAGAAAGAAGCGGTGGATCATACGTTCTCATCAGGAAGTTCAGGTGGAAATTATGGATACGGTGGCTATGACTCTAATGTAAATTATAGCAAAAATAGAATGCGTTCTTCATATTCAGGTGGTGATAATGCCACTTTGACAGGAACTTTGAGACATTTTCAAGTTAGAAATTTGGTGCATCTTTTCAGGGAAGACGATAAATTTTTATGTTTTGGAGCTTCAAAATTCAATAACTGTAGATAATATGAGTGCCAAGCAAATTCAGTTAAATATTATTAATAATGATGAGCAGATACACGATATGTTAATAAAAAAGTAACAATTTCTGGATCGCTTCGAGTACCTGATACTTTGAGATTGGCAAAGAGATATGATGGACAATCCAAGTCTACAGTGAAAACAATAAAAATATATAAAAATAAAATGAACAAAATCAAATCTGCTCAAACTCTAGATTTATTTAATTTTACAAGTTTGAGTAAATATTGTATAAGGAGAAATTCAATGAACAATTTTATAGTAAAAGAAACCCCAATAAAAGACTTAGTAATAATTGAACCAAAAAGTATTTGGTGATGAAAGAGGATTTTTATGGAAACTTACAACAGAAAATCCTTTTGAAGAGTTAGGACTTACAATGAACTTCGTTCAAGATAACCATTCAAAAGTCCAAAAAGGCGTTTTACGTGGACTTCACTTTTCAGACAAAAGCACACTCAAAGGGAAATTAGTACGTGTAATAAAGGAAGTGTTTACGATGTGCAGTTGATTTAAGAAAAGGAAGGATACTTTTTGGAAAATGGTATGCAGATAAAATTATCACTGAAAATAACTGATGTTTTACGTTCCAGAAGAGCTTTGACACGGCTTTTTAACTCTTGAAGATGAAACAGAATTTGTTTACAGATGTACAGATTTATATGCTCCCTGAATACGACAGCGGCTTCTATGGAATGATGAAACAATAAATATGACTGGAAATTTGAAGAATTTGGGATAAATCGCGATGAACTGACAATTTCTGAAAAAGGATAAAGCTCAACAGAAATTTGATTTAAACAAAGATTATTTTGAATAAATTTTAACAGGCAGTAATTTTTAATGCTGCCTTTTTGATTAGAAAAGAATAAATAAAAGCAAGTGAATGAAAGGTTTTAAATACATTTTACAATAAAAATTCTAAAATCATTGTCGATATTTTTCTAAAATTGTGGTATAATTTAGAAAATATAGTAAAAATGAAATTAGCTGGAAAGGAAAATATGAAATTTATGGGATAGGAACGGATATTATCGAAATATCACGAATTGAAAAGGCAATTAATCAGACAGCTTTTGTTTTAAGAAAAAGTTTATACTGAAAAGGAAATTGAGCATATTGAGAAAAAGAAAAATCCATATGCCAGTTATGCAGGCAGATTTACGTAAAGAAGCTGTTTCCAAGGCATTTGGAACAGGTTTATGGTTTTTCGCCAAGTGATATAGAGATCTTGAATGATGAGATGGGAGCCTTATGTTACACTGTATAATGCGATAAAGGAAAAGGCACAAGGCTTAGTAATACAGATTAGTATTTCGCATAGCAGGGAATATGCGGTCAGTGCAGTTATGATTTACAAAAATAAATAAAATTATTAAAAATAGTAATTTTTAAATTAAATAGAAAAGGAAAGGTGTGAAAAAGTATGTTTTGGAGAAATGGTTTTGAGTTGGAGCAATAACGAATAAAATTTTTCGAGCTAGTAATTATAATTTTGAGTGTATTTTTGTAAGCCAGATTAATTATTCTGCTGGAAACTAATCAGGCCAAAAAGTAAAAATTGAGTATTTTCGGGAGAAAAAGACTGTAAAAATTGTGCAAACTTGGAAAAATTTCTGAAAGAATTGTCAACAAAAAGAGACGATTTTGAATATGTGAGTATAAAATTGATGAAAGTAGGAAAATAGGCATTTTTGATGAAACTACGTCCAAGCTAAAACTCGTCAAAGGGACTCCAATTATTTATATTGACGGACATATCATTCAAGGATTTTAATACGGCGGAAACTACTGGAAGGAAATTGAAAATCTTATAAATTCTGGAAAGACAAAAGATAAAGTTCAGAGCTTGAAAGAATATTTAAAAAGTGGGCAGGCTGAAAATGGGAATGTGAGCAACAACGGTGCAGTATGTACTGGAGATTCCGTCTGTGAAATTCCAGGACTTACAAAAGGTGCTGAAAATCAGGTGCTTGTAAATATTCCGATTATTAACAAAACAATTGACTTAACAAATTACTCCTTATTGACAATGTCAATAATATTAGGAACAATTGATGGATTCAACTTGTGCAATGTGGGTTCTTGTTTTATTTTTGACGGCATTAATTGCAGTTGGAAATAAAGTGAAAATGTTTAGAGTGGCTGGACTGTTTATTTTTGCAGAAGCTATAATGTATGATTTTGAATGCGTGGATTTATACGTGGGATTTTGTAGGTCTGGATAAATGGGTAACCCAATTGTCGGAATTGTTGGAATTATCGGCGGAATTTTCTTTATAAAAATTATTTGAAAAAGGCGATACATTAGAATGTGAAGTGACAAACTTGGAACAAAGAGCCAAAATTTCCAGAAAAATAAAGGATATAGCTAACAAGCCATTTACATTGCTAACCGCACTGGGAATAATCGGATTGGCATTGTCTCGTAAATGTAATAATTTGCCTGTTCAGTTGGGGATTCCTCAAACTTATACAAAAATCTTTACAAATAAACGATGTATCTTTTTGGGCAAGACAATTTTACACAATTATTTATATAATTGGATATATGATTGACTGATATAATTGCTTTTTGGACTGGCGTTACATAAGTGTAAATCAATTACAATTAACTACAAAAATATTCAAAATGGGTAAATTTATTTGGTGGAATTCTAATGATAATTTTAGGATTGATATTGTTATTGAAGCCAAGTTTGCTAATAATGTAAAAATAAGGAAAATTTAGTTTAAAAAACAAAGAAAATTTGTTATAATGTACAAAAGGTGTTAATAAAATTAACAAGATAAAAATTTAGGAGATGGAAAAATGAAAAATAAGTAATAAAAATATTATTAATCGCTGGAATGATGGTATTGTCAGCAGTTTCTTACGGAAAAGATATATTTGCAAAATTATGGAACAAGTTTGAAAAGTCAATTTATCAAAAAGTAAGCTCTACTAGTCCAGAAGATGCAAAAAGAATTGACTCGAATACTTATCAGCTACAGGAAGTGGAGAATGCAGAATAACAGATGAAGGTAAAAGAAAACTTGTTGTCAATCTAAACAGCGGAACATTAAACGGAAAATATGATGAATATTATGCCAACGGAACAAGATTTACACTAGAATTACAATAATGGAAAAAAGGAGACTGGATGGTCTATACTGAAAAATGGAAAATTATGGAAAAATATCAGTATAAAAATGACCAGCTAAGTGGAAATGTACACGTCATATTATGCCAAAACAGGAGCTCAGGAAGTCGTAGGAAGCTATATTGACGGAAAAATGAGCTGGAACTTGGACAGAATACTATGAAAACGGTGCAAAAGAAAATCACAAGGAAATTATTCAGATAATCAAAAATGGATTATTTACTGAATGGAATTCGAATGGAACATCCGAAATTAACTATGTAAATGATGAAATAAATGGGAAAATGAACGTTTACTACGAAAATGGAAGACTTTTGTATGGAAGCAAATATGAGTGAGAAACTGGAACAGTAAAGGTTATTACACAAATGAAGCCTGGAGTTTGATGGAGTATTAGAGGAAGAAGAAGAACGAGGAACTTGGACTTATTATGATAAATCCAGAAATGCCAGAACAAATTATTAAATTCTAAAATAGAGGCGAAGTTAAACTTAAAAATTAATAGTAAAAGTTTTATTATATTTTAAAAAGGGGAGGGATGTCGTATTCAGCAAATGTAAAAAGAGAAATCTTCAACTGGAAAATTCAGATAAGGATACTGTTTATGCAGAACTTTTGGAATTCTTATTGCAAAAAGAATGTAATTACAGAATATGAATTTATTTCAGCACTCGAAAAATGTCTCGCTTGCTAAAAGAATTTATTCAAATTTAAGAGACAAATATCCCTATTCAGCTCAAAAATACGTTGATTAGTAAGCGCTCTTGGAACACATATTGCAAATGTAAGTGATACTTTTTCCCACTCAGCATCAATCCAGCAGGAATACAAACTCATTTTTATCTATTTTTACAAAAATTTTCAGTCTGCTGGAGAATGAAAAACAGCTAGCTGGCATAACTCAGAGGCTTTTTCTTAGCTGTGGATATATAAAGTCTCCAGAAAAGGCTTATGCGATGGATATGAGATACTGAAGATTCTGCCACTTATTTGTATTATTTGTTTAAAGCAGATGGGGAAAAAGGTTTTTCAGACAGAGATAGAGCCTTGTTTATTTATGAAAATTCAGAAGACATTTTGGATATAATAATTGGGGAATAATCTCGTTTTTGAATTTGAGGAAGTTACGATAAATAAGGAAATTCGGAATAAAATTAATAGAAACATGAACTGGGAAATAGCAAATGAAACTAAAAACTGTCCGCTTCTGAAAAAGCAGATTCGCATGATAAAAGTTAATTGATGATGGGTCTTTTTCAGAATTGACAGACGTATTAAGCGAAACAGCAAGAATTCGGCTAGAAAATCAGAAATGTCCCTACAGGAACTGGCAGACTTAATGGAAATTTCAAATCTGGAATAAAAAACCGATTTTGGACGGCTGGAAACAATTTATAAAGGACTGGTAGAAAACTAATTAAGAAAGTTAAGCTGAGGAAAAATTAATGAAATTATTGTCGATTATATATGGATTTATCAGTATACGAAAATAAACTTTATGATTTGAATATTTTAAAAAGAAAGGTTGATGGAGTGAAATAATTTGCATTGGAAAATATTGGCAGGAGGGAACAGGAAAACACCCTAGCTGTGCAGTATTTTTGTGCAAAAATATTTAGAAAAGAAATAAAAAGTTGGAATTCTGAGTCGAGGCTACAAAGGAAAACGGGAAACTGATTTACTGCTTGTGCGAGATGAAAAAAGATTTATGCACTCAAAAGGAATCAGGAGATGAAGCCTATTTGCATGCCTTAAATTTTTCAAATTCCTGTCGTAGTCTGTAGAAAATCGTTACAGAGTGCAACTTTTAAAGGAAAAATGATGTGGAAACAATTATTATGGACGATGGCTTTCAGCTATGAAAACTGAGATAAAAATATAATTTCTAATTGATGCAACAAATCCTTTTGGAATGGATGATTATTTGCCAAAGGATCGATTGCGGGAATCACTTGACGCTTTTGAAACAGGGCTGATGAAATTATTATTACAAAAAGTAACTATGCTTCGGAGAGAAGAAATTGCGAAAATTAAGGAAAGACTGGCAAAAATGATGAAAAGCCGATTTCTGTCGCTATTTTTGAGGAAAGTTATTTTTACAAATTAAATTTTGAAAATGGGGAAAAAGTTTGATAAAATAAATAATGAAAACAAAATAGGAAAATGAAAAATTTCCATTGAAATTATTAAAAATAAAAATGTTCGATTTTTTCTTCAATAGCAAATCCAGCTGTATTTTATCAAACAATATAGCCAAGTAATATTGATGAAATAAAAATTTACAGATCATCACGTTTACACAAATGAAGAAATTTTGAAACAAGGAAAAATCTAAAAATTACGATTATGTTTTGACAACGGAAAAGGATATTGTGAAAATTGATAAAAATATAGAAAATTTAATGATTTTGAAAATGCAATTTTAAAATTGTTGAAAAGATAAGTTTAAAATTTTAATGAAAACATGATTTTCAAAAATTTATAAAACAAATTTTGATAAAATCTTGGAAATAAAAGAAACAGTTATGAATAGTAAAAAATAAACAGATGTTTACATAAAAATGAACTGAGCAGGAGGGAGGAATTAAATTTTGACTGAAAAATAAAAAGCTGGAAAGTGAAAATGTATTTAAATACAGAAAATTTTTCGAATTTATTCTAAAATATAAAAATAATTTTTGAAAAACGAAAAATATTTCCAGCTTGACAAAATTTTTAAGATAACAGCTAAAGAACCATCGTTTGCACTAGAATTGGGATATATTTATTTTAGTAAAAACGAAAATGAAAATATAAAAGCAAATCATAAGTGAACAATTTTTGGAAACATTTAAAGAAAAAGACAAAAATAGAACGGTTAAGGCAAGTTGAACTTCCCAAAATTAATAGATGGATTTAGAAGAAGCATTTTTAACAAAGAAATCAAATTTATGCTGTAAAATTGGGAATGAACTGCTGTATCGGATAAAGATAAATTTTTGAAATTTTATACAACTATTCATTAATTTTAACAGATACAAATAAACTTAGTAAAAACCTTTTGCATGATAGAAAAAGTTGAAACTGAAAATGGTTCAAAATTTAACGAAATTCGTGATAAAATAGATGAGATAATAAAAATATCATAAATTATTTCACAAAATCTGATTCAGCTTTTTCTAAATTTTGAAAATGTGGAAAACTTAAACTATTTTGTGGAGAAAAATCAAGCTGATGAACTTTACAAAAATTTATGTGGAAAATTATGATAAAATTGTGGAAAAGTATAATATTCAAAATGTATAGAATTTAGTAAAAATTATGATTTTGAAAAATTTTAAGTGAAAGTAAAGAAAAATATTATATAAATATATATAAAAAGAAAGAAATAGTAAAATTATGTTGGAAATGAGATATATAAGGGAAAATGCTGATAAAGTCGGGAGAATATTTAAAAATAGAAAATAGTGACTTTGATTTGGATTCATTATGAAATTTGATGAGGATAGAAGAAATTTACTTCAGAAGTGGAAATGCTAAAGAAAAGAGAAAGAAATGAATCAAAGTGTAGTGATAGGAAAAAATGTAAACAGGAGGAAAAAGATCCTGCTGAATTGCCGAGAATGCAGACTGTCAGTACAAAATTAAGGAACTTGACCAAAAGGTAGCAGAAATTGATGAAAAGCAGTTGGAACTTGCTATACGATTCCAAACAAATTAAGTGATACGACTCCAGTTGGAAAAAGATGAAGATGATAATGTGGAAGTTGAAAATAGAACTCCAAGAGAGTTTGACTTTGAAATAAAATCACTGATAGAACTAGGAGTAGAACTAGGATTTTGGACTTTTGAAAAGAGGGCAGCTTGGCGGGTTCAAGATTTACAGTTTATAAAAATGCAGCGGTAAGACTGGAAAGAGCGTTTGATTGCGTTTATGATTGATGTTCATCACTGGGAACATGGGTTTGAGGAGATTTTACGCCACAATTAGTTAGACGAGGAAATGATGGTGGGGAACATAGGGCACAGCTTCCAAAATTTGCTGATGATGCCTATAAAGATTAGAGGCGATGAAATGTAACTTGATTCCAACGGCAGAAGTTAGCACACACAATTTACACAACAGCGAAATTCTGGATGAAGAGGAATTGCCTAAATATTTGTGGAGTATACAGTACTGCTTTCAGAAAGGAAGCAGGTTCTGGAGGACGTGACATTTAAAGGGTCTTATAAGACAGCACCAGTTTAACAAAGTGGAAATGGTAAAAATTGTAAAACCCGAAAACTTCTTATGATGAACTTGAAAAATGGTAAACTATGCAGAAAAAATATTACAAAAATTGGAATTGCCATATAGAGTGCTCGCACTTTGCAGTGGAGATTTAGGATTTAGATGCGGCAAAACTTATGATTTGGAAGTTTGGGTTTCCAAGTCAAGGAAAATACAGAGAAATTTCTTCTTGCTCAAATACAGAGGACTTTCAAGCTAGACGTGCAATGATTAAATATAGGAAAAAGAAACAGGAAAGAACTATTTTGTACATACTCTGAATGGATCTGGAAGCATGTAGACGAACATTACTTGCAATTATGGAAAATTATCAGGCAGGATGACGGAACTATAAAAAGTTCCAGAAGTATTAGTGCCTTTATATGGGTGGAATGACAGTTATAAAAATAATAAAATCGTTATAACCAAATAACCGACTATCAAATTAATCCGATTTTTCATAACTGTTAAAAAACCACTCTAAAATTAAGTTCAATAATAAAAATAAACTATTTAAAATTTTGAGCGATTTTGAAAAACAATTTTGTTATTAAAAATAACTGAATGGAGAGAATATGGGAAAATTTATAAAATTTTTGATAATTATGGTAATTTTTGGAGGTATAGCAGGGGTTTTTTGAATTTAACGGATATTTGTATCATAATGATGTTTTAGCGAAGTTAGCTGGATACAAAGGTTCAGGGCTGGATATTTCCCATCATCAGGAAAGGTGAACTGGACCTCGTGTGATAAAAAGTACAAATTTATTATTTTTGAAAGCGACAGAAGGACAGAATTTTCCTCGATACAGATTTTTATATAACTGGAACAATGCCAGATTAAATGGCTTTTGTAGTGGAGCATATCATTTTTTACAATGACGAGTAGCGGAGAAGCACAGCTGATTTTTATACAGTAAAGTGCCTGATCTCTGATAAAAACATTGCCACCAATGATTGATTTGGAAATATCTACTATATATAAAAATCAGATGTAATGAAACATTTAAAAGATATGGTTGAAAAACTGGAAAGACATTACAAGAAAAGAGTAATTTTTCTATGTAAACTATAACACTTATAACGCATATATAAAAGGTGAATTTCCTGGAAAATAAAATTTGGATTACAGATTATAAATATTTTTCTAAAATAGCGGAAGATAATAGATGGGTAATCTAGCAAGTGTCAAGACGTGGAAGAATTGATGGTATTCCAGGATTTACAGATAAAAATGTACTTAGAAAAAGGGGTTGACAGTAGAAGATTTTGATAAAATAAAAATAAGCTGAAATAATGGATTATTTTTACTGCATGAAAAATATTTTATTTTTATCTATTATTTTGGATTTTCTATTGATTTTTATACAAAATTTGGTAACATATAATTAAAGAAGTTAATCTAATTAATAAAATATTAGGAGGCGTAAAATGAAAATATCATTACAAAGATTTTAGGATAGTAAACACTAAAGAAATGTTTGCTAAAGCAAACAAAAGAAGGATTATGCGGTACCTGCTTTTAACTTTAACAACATGGAACAATTACAAGGAATTATTGAAGCATGTGTTGAAGAAGGTTTCAGTCAGTAATTCTTCAAGTTTCAACAGGTGCAAGAAAACATATTGGTATGAAAATGTTACCTTGGCTTTGCAAAAGCTGCAACAGCTTATGTGAAGCTATCTGGATCAGACATTCCAGTAGCATTGCACTTGGATCATGGTCCAAATTATGCTGAAGCAAAAGACTGTATCGAATATGGATTCTCATCAGTAATGTATGATGGTTCTCATCACCCATACGATGAAAAATATGTTGCAGAAGCAAAACAAGTTGCTGACTTTCGCTCACGAACATGATGTAACAGTTGAAGCTGAATTAGGGTTTTAGCTGGAATTGAAGATGATGTAGTAGCAGCAGAACATGTTTACACTCAACCTGATGAAGTTGAAGACTTCGTATCAAAAACAGGAGTTGATTCATTAGCAATCACGCAATCGGAACTTCTCACGGGAGCTCATAAATTCAAAACCAGGGAGACGATCCTAAATTAAGATTAGATATCCTAGCAGAAATTGAAAAAAATCCTGGATTCCCAATCGTAGTACACGGTTCATCAGCAGTACCACACCAATTTGTTGAAATGATTAATCAATATGGTGGACAAATTGCAGACGCTAATTGGTATCCCTGATTCAGAATTGAGAAAAAGCCGCTAAATCAGCAGTAGCTAAAAATTAACGTAGATACTGACGGAAGATTAGCTTTCACAGCAGGAATTAGAAAAGTATTCGCTAAAAACCTGGAGAATTTGACCCAAGAAAATATGTAGGACCTGCAAAAGACTACATGAAAGAATACTACAAAGATAAAATCAGAAACGTATTTGGATCAAATGGAGCTTACAAAGCTGGAGCTGCAAGATAATAGTAAAAAACGAAAAAATAAAAAAATTAAATTTGGAATTATCTCAAGTTTATTTCTGAAACTTGGGATATTCCTTTTTAAGATTTAATAAATTGAATTTATTTAAAAGGTGAAAATCATCTTTTTGTGGGATCTAAAAACATTTTCAAAAATTTTTAGCTATTAATGAACCTAGTTATTTTGATATTCAAAATATTTTTAACTGATAATTGTATAGTTTTTATTAAGAATGTAGTTTTCGCTAATACTGCACAGTGACATAAAACTTTCTTAGAAGAAAAATAGCTGCTTTTTGGAATAGAACTTTTACATAAAAATAACGTTATATAAATTTGAAATAATCTATATTCAAAAAGCTAGTTCTATTTTTTTCTTTTATATAGAAAAGTCTATGCGTAAAAGCATAGGTGCAGGGGAGATGATGCGATTAGATCTCCTAGCTTAAAATAAACTTGTCAAATTCTATAAAATAAAACTTTGAGAAAGACGACTGTTACTTTGATCCATAAAAGATCAAAATATGAAAAAGAGATTTAATAGAATAGTTTATTATAATAGCTTACTAAATTAAGTGATATTTTATAAAATTTGCTAAAAATATTTAAATTGAATAAATAGGAATGATAGGAGGAAAAATGGATAAACAGTAATGATCAAAAAATATATATTTGTTACAGGCGGAGTTGTTTCGTCACTTGGAAAGGAATTGTTGCTTCTTCGCTAGGAAGATTATTAAAAGAAAGAGGGCTATAAGGTTACAATTCAGAAGTTTGATCCATATATAAATGTGGATCCAGGAACTATGAGTCCTTATCAGCATGGGTGAAGTTTTTGTTACTGAGGATGGAGCGAAACTGACTTAGATTTGGGGCATTATGAAAGATTCATCAATGAAAAATTTAACAGTATAATAATTTGACAACTGGGAAGATTATATCTGAAAATCATTGCGAAAGAGCGTCGTGGAGAGTTTTTAGGCGGAACTGTGCAAACTGTACCTCACGTGACAGATGAAATTAAGTATAATGTTATAAAAGCGGCTGAAGAAAATGATTCGGATATTGTAATTACTGGAATTGTGGAACACTCAGGGATATTGAAAGTGATCCGTTTATTGAAGCGATTCAGTCAGTTGAAAAGGGAAAGTTGGAAGAAAAATATTGCATACATCCATGTAACGTTATTACCGTATTTGAAAGCCGCTGGGGAGCTTTAAGACAAAACCTACGCAACATAGCGTAAAAAGATGCTCCAAGGGCTTGGAGATATCGCCAGATGTGATTGTAGTGAGAAGTGAGACATCCCTGTTGACCAAAGCATTAAGAAAAATATCACTTTTTCTGTGATATTGACGAAAGAAGCGGTTATTGAGATCACTTGATGCGAAAGTCTTTTATGAAATTCATTAACTATGGAAAAAAATTAGGACTTGCCGATGTAATTTGTAAACATTTTAAAAATAAAAATGAAAAGCCGTTATTAACTGAATGGACTAATATGGTTGAAAAATTTAAAAATCCTAAAAACTCGTAAAAGTGGCAGTTGTCGGAAAATATATTGAGTTAAAGGACGCTTATATAAGTATTCACGAATCAATAGAACATGCAGGATTTAATCTTGATACAAAAGTTGAGATTGACTATCTCAAGGCTGGAGAATTTGACGTGAAAGAACTTTGCAGATTATGATGGAATTTTTAGTACAGGTGGATTTGGTGATAGAGGAATAGATGGAAAAAGTTGAAGCAATTAAATTTGCAAGGAAAATAATATTCCATTTTTTGGAATCTGCCTTGGAATGCAAATGGCGTGCGTAGAATTTGCAAGAAACGTTCTTGGCTACAAAGACGCAACTTCGACAGAATTTGAAAAGGACACTCCATATCCAATCATAAGCCTTATGGAAGAGCAAAAAGGACTGAAAGATATAGGGAGGAACAATGCGTCTTGGGGCGTATCCTTGCATATTAAAGGATGATAGTCTTGCTGCAAGAGTTTATGGAAGAACTGAAATTGCTGAAAGACATAGACATAGATATGAATTTAACAACACTTACAGAGAAGAATTCGAAAAGGCTGGAATGGATATTGTAGGATTATCTCCAGATGGAAATTACGTGGAAGTAATCGAAATAAAAGATCATCCGTACTTCATAGCTTCACAATACCATCCAGAATTCAAAAGTCCGTCCAATCGTCCACATCCATTATTTTACAGGCTGGATAAAAGCGGCATTAAAAGAAACGAAATGAAAAATAAAAATATTAATTGAAAAAACAATTTAGGCAGAGAGACTTTTTATGAATTAGAAGTTTTTCTGCTTTTTGTTTTATAAAATAAAAAGACAATCTTAAAAATAAGAAAGTCTTTTTCTAGTTCAATAAAACATATTTTTCTATAACAAATCTATAAAAAAACAACGCTTTTTATTTCACTTAATACCACAATTTATTAGTCTCTAATTGTTGCTAATACATTCTCCTAAAACTTCAACTGCTTGGTCAGCATCAGGTCCTTCAGCGTGAACTGTAACTTCTGAACCATTTTTGATTCCAATTGATAATAATTTTAGTAAAAGATTTTCCGTTTACTTTTTCCTTCGTTTTTCAACTTCAACTTTACTTTCAAATTCTTTTGCTTTAGCAACAAATACTCCACTCTGGTCTTGTATGTAATCCTGTAGGATTTGTCATAGTAACTGTTTTACTTGCCATTTATTTATCCTCCTTAATTATATCTCTACTTTAATTTTACAACAGTTTTTGATATTTGTCAATAAGTGTGGAAAAACATTTTTCTATTAATCAGTCAAACAATATTTTTATTTAGAAAAAGTTATTGAACTTCGATTAACAGCGTGTGAAAGTTTGTGTAAATTACATTTCCTGGTTTACTATTTTTTTATTTTTACAAATTTTTCTTTCACAGTAATCAACTGTAACTTTGTCACCTTCTTTGGCTTTTAGAATACTCACAGCAAGGTTTGCAGCGTGCAGGAGAACATCATCTGGCACTTCCTGATTGTTTCGTAAAATAAGAACGTGACTGCCTGGGATATCCTTTATGTGCATCCAGATATCGTTGGGCTGTCCTTTGGAAAAGAAATTTCTTCATTTTCCTTATTATTTCTCCCAACGAAAATTTGAAAGCCTTTATAGTCAAATGACAATAATTCACGTTTTTCAGTTTGTTCAATCTGATTTTATTTTTCGATTTATTTCCGTTATTTGCTAAATTCAGTTCATTTTCAATTTCCTCAATTCCAATAAAATCATTTTCCTTTTCAATGAACATTCTTATTTCCTCAAAATATTTTATTTCATTCTGAATATCTAAAAATCTAGAATTTAAGGCTGAAATAGTACGTTTTTCCTTATTATACTTATTGTAATAAAAGTTTAAATTATCATTTGGAGATAAAAGTGGGTCTAGATTTATCGTAATGTCCTGATTGTTATAAAAGTCAAAAGCTGTAATCATTCCGTATTTTATCTGATGCATATTTGCAGCCAGAATATTCCCCATATTTTTGTATTTTTAAAATTTTCATTTTTCAAAGTCAACTTTTATATTTTTGAATTTTTGAATTTTTATTTGAGAATCCACATATTTTAGTAGATTTTTCTTTTTCACTAATTACATTGGAAGTAACAGTAACCTTAAAAATACTTGTTCAGTCCTTTACGTTTAAAGTTTCAAAAATATCTTTCTTCCATTTTCTAACTTTGTATTTTCTTTTTGGCTAAATTCAGAAAATTCGTTGTGTTAATACTTTGTGGATTTTTCCACGATTTAATATTTCATACATTACGGGCATGTAGCCAGATAAATATGAAAAGTGTCATAATCCCTGTGAACACTGTAATGCAAAGGACGTCCCACACCTTCAATTTTCCATAAAAGTTTCTGTTTCAAACGGAAAATTTTCAGCTTCCAGATAAAGTGGTGAAATCTTTTTCTTCAAATGGCAGCGTATATTTGCACCAGTCATAATAACTACGATTTCCAACGTCAATCGAAGTAAAAATAAGAGCAGAGAAAGTTTTTCCTTTACTTGTCAAAAAATATTGCTTGCTTTTCCCCATAATTTCAATAATTAACGTATATTTTTCCACATCTCAAACTGAGTTTTAACTTCTCAAAATCAAAATATACAATCTATCAAAAACCTTCCTGATGAATATTTATCAAAAATTGAATTTTGTAAATGTTTTTAATGACAATAAAAATTTTGACTGAAAATCAGTATTTGGATCTTTTTCATCTTTTTAAGTAAAAATTGTTGAATTGTCCTTTACTTGAAAAATCAGTTATTCTTTCCAGTGAAAATGAAACTCTATCATATTGAAAAATTTTTGTTAGTTTGTATCGTAATATTTTTCTTTTTATCTCTTTTATTAAAAATGAAATACCGATTCCATCTAAATAAAGCATATTCCTCCTTGATATTTTATTTTTATCATCACAATTAGATTAATAACTGTGATTATATCTTTAAATTTTAATTATTTCAAAATCTTTAAAACCTAATTTTTGAGCTTCTTCATCTGTTTTGTTACGGCATAATTTTTAAACTTTTTCTGATAGCTCCACCTAGGGTATTTTAAATTAATTACAAAAATTAAATATTCTAATATTAAAATTGACACTGCTATTCTATTGGATATTTTACTATTAACAAAATATAATTTGTTTTTAAATTCATCTAATATTTTGGGTTTTGTGGAAAATTTTATATCTACAATATTTGAATTATGAGCTGACAAGTTTCTAATTAAATTGATATTTTCCAACCAAGATAAATATATAATTCCAGATAAATTATGCTCTTTAGCTATTTTTATTCTGATATTTTTATATAACAATTTATATAAATCTAATATTTCCCCAAATGTCAAAATATCTGTTACTAGCCATATTGGTATTTTATTGTGATTTTGTTTGTATGTTTCAAGTAATTCATTTTACTATTTCCTAAACTTCTATCTATTCTTTTTAAAATCTTTTTCTTTAAATGCTCGGAAATGTCTACAATATTCTGTTTTATCTACCCACTTATAGAAATCTAGGTATCCATAAGCTCCAAATTTTTCACCTATTAAATAAGAAAAATTTAGTTTTTAATGAAATTTCGACTTTTTCGGTTAATCTTAATAAATTGATTCTTAAATTTTTATTTTCATAAAATCTAGTTAATATTTCATCAAAAGTAATGTCTTGTGTATTGTCCATTTTTAAAATAAGGTAACGAGCATTCTTTTTAGTTTATAGTAATTTATAAATTGCAATATTTTTTTCAGCTTTTTCTTCATCAGTAATAATCATTCCTCTATCTTTAAAGAGTTTTACTTGTTCTCTAAAAAGTCAGAAATTCATCTCTTTGCCATCATTTTCTTAAATTCTCCTAAAAGCCCTGCGTAGGTATGCTAACCTTGTATTATTTAAAAATACTGCAGGGGTTTGATATAATTAATTCTACTCTATTTTTATAAAATTGTCAATAAAAATCAAAAATTTATCACAGTTACTGTATTTAATTGTCATTGTTCTTATGTTGTTTTATTATTATCTTATTCAATGATTTTGTAATAGTGGACTTTCTTAAAGAGCATTTCTTCTAACCATAATATTTTCTGCATCTTCAATATTCAATACTTTCTCATCCCATCCACAAGCAAAGTTATCAAATATTTATCAATATTCAGAATTTTATAAGAGATTTTTATCATAACGCCTTTTTCATTTAAGTATTTTCTGATTACTACGCTTCCTTTTATTGAAGAAACCTGTACCAAATCATCTTTTTCAAAATTTAGTATTGATTCAGGCTGAATATCCTTTTTAACTTTATCAAATTTTTTACAATAGTTTCAAAAACTTCGATAAATGTTTCTAATGATGGAATGTCATCTGTAATTTTTTCAAGAATATTTGAGTGAAAAATCTCCATGATAGTTTAATGCAACTTTTTCCTTTTTGAAGTCAGTTTTACAAAAACTTTACATGCCTGTCAACGTCCGACCGGGAACGCTTCAGAAATTGCTTATCAGTTAATTTGTTTACGGCGACTGAGGCTGTTCCCATTGTAATGCCCTAGTTTGTCAGACAGTTCATTCATTGTAATTTCATTTTCCCCAATCGCTTCAATAATATGAAGTTCAGATGTAGTCAAGCATTTAATTACCTGATTTAAATTTATTTCTTCAATTTTATAATATGTTTTGTAAAATTTGTCTAATAGAGTTTCTATTTTTCATACATTTTAATTGTTCCTTTCTTACTTTTTCTGACTTTTTCATAACTTTATTTATTTTTTTAAATTATTATTTTAAAGATTCGATTTTTCTTTATAATTTTCGCTAAAAATATATGAACCTGCAACTAGCATATTTGCTCCAGCTTCTTTTTACCAGTTTTGCAGTTTCAGCATTGATTCCTCATCCACTTCAATATCAATATTTTCATTAATTTTTCTCAAGTCTTTTATTTTGAAGCATTTCAGGAATGAACTTCTGTCCATCAAAATCCTGGATTTACTGTCATAATTAACACCATATCAATGTTATCCAGATCATATTTTATAACATCCAGTGGAGTAGAAGGATTTAATGCAACTCCTACTTTTTCCAAAAAGATTTTATTAGCTGGATTGTTCTGTTTAAGTGTTTTGTAGCTTCAGCATGGACTGTGATTATGTCTGAGAAATTGTGCAAAACCTTCTATTAAGTAATCTGGTTCGTTTACCATCAGTGAACATCAAATACAAGATTGCTATGTTTTTCGTAAAGATGAAATAACAGGAGCTCCAAAGCTGATATTTGGTACAAAAATTTCCATCCATAACATCCAAATGCATGATATTCTGCTCTAGTTTTCCACTATAATTTCTTCTTTTAATTTGCTAAAATCTGCAGCAAGCAGTGAAGGTGCGATTATTGTCCTTTTTCTTTAATCATAAAAATCAACTCTTTCCATTTTTATTTTTAAATTATTTATTAAATCTTATATTTTGTAATGAATATAGATAAAAATCATATCGTTCTTGTGAAAATATTACTATTTTTCGACATTTTCCTTTTTATTGCACAGTTTGGCTCATTTGCGTGAATACAGTCTCGAAATTTGCAGTTAGGGATAAATTCTAGAAATTCTGGAAATAATTTTTCCAGTTCTTTTTTCTTCAGTTTTGGAAAGTCCAATGTTGAAAATCCTGGAGTGTCTATTATATATGAATGTGGTGCTGACATAAAAAAATCGGCTTTTCTATTGTTGTATGCCGCCCTTAGTTTTCTGGCTGACATCATTTGTAGCTAGTACTTCTTCGCCAATTAGAGTGTTTATAAGCGTGGATTTTCCAGCTCCCGATGGTCCTGAAACTTACAACTGATTTTTTTATTTATATATTGCTGTAATTCGGTAATTCCAGTATTCGTTTCAGTTGAAATTGGGAAAATAGAAATTGTTTCTTTTAAAAATTTGTTTAAATTTATTAAAGAATTCTCCAGTTCTTCTTTTGAAACTAAGTCAATTTTAGATAATATGAGTACAGCTGGAATATTTTTGAGAATTTGCGTTTAACAGCATTTTTCTGAAAATTTGTAAAATCAAAATTTGGACTTTTATTGCAAATAGAATACCGATAAAATCAATATTTTGCAATAGTGGACGATATAAAAAGTTTTTCTTTTTCAATTTTTCAATAACTTTTTCCTTTTCGTCAAATTCTACAATATCCCCGATAATACAGTTCATTTTTATCATTTTTACTTTTAATGTTCCACGTAACTTACATTCATAAATATTTTTCTTCATTCAAATTTTTGAATTTTTCGTCTCAAAAACATAGTAAAATCCTTTTTATTTTTCTAATAACTTTTCCTTTGATAAAATATTTGGGAGAAATTTCAAAATAACATTCAAAAATAACTCCCATCTCCTTTCTAATGTCATGTAAAATAATAAGTCTTACTCATCGTCATCAGCATTGCTGTCGCCTGGTGGAGAAGTTGATGTATCATCATTATTCCGTCGTTCGCCACCTTGTTGCTGAGAATTTCAGATTACTATTTTGTCTATCTATTTGATTTATTGTGTCATCAATAGTTCTCTCAATTTCCTTTCATTTATATTTTGTTGTGAACGCTTGATAATTTCTTCAGTCGATCTTTCTCGTTTTTCTTCAGCCGCTCCACTATTTACCACAATGGATACTTTTTGTCCACGCTGTATTTTTCGTTCCAGCCGCAGGATTTGTGGAAATAATTGTATTTACTGGTAATGTTGGATCACTTGTTTGAGATACAGAGCCAATTTCAAGTCCAATCTGTTTTAACAATTCTCTGGCATCATTTACATCAAGTCCAGTTATATTTGGCATAACTGATGGATCTATCATTTGCTGTGAAGACACTAATATTGAAATCTTTTGATTAACTTCAAGTTTTTAGTACCAGGTTTTGGATAGACTCCTAAAATTGTGTTTGTATTTTTGGTTAGATGGAAAATAATCAATTGTTTTCAATTTGAATATTCTGTCCTTTTAACCGAGATCTTGCTTCTAATAGTTCCAATCCGACTATATTAGGTACTTTTACATCTTCTCCATTGTTTACCCATATTCTAATAACCCTGTTTACCTTTACTTCCTTTCCTGGACGTGGATCCTGATTATAAACAGTGTCCAATGGAACTTTTCTGTCTTGGGTTAATAACTTTAACTTTTTAGTCCAGCCTCCTTCAGATATTTTATCGCATCCTTTTTATCAAGGTTTTACGACATTTGGTATTACTGTAAGCCTAGTGTTAAAAAATGACGCTCAAAAACATCTTTTCCAAATATTGCCAACGTCACTAAACAAAGCAGTACAATAATAGTTCTAAAAATTTTACCATAATTAAATTTATATTTTGTGTCATTTCTTTCACCTCGTTATTTTTATTGTTTGATTCTACTCTATATAATATCATAAATATTGAAAAAATGATAAATTTATAGATTGTAGTCGTCTTTTTATATGAGGTGAAAATTATATCTTAAATTACTTGAAAAATTAGGTTTTATATACTTATTAATTAGAAAAGTTTGTAATAAATTCATTATTTAAATGGAAATAGTATCAGATAGAATAGAAATAGAATATTTACTCAAAAAGACAGGAGTACATTCCTGTATGGGAAGTCCCTGCCTCTGTATCATATTTCATAGCTTTTTAAACCATTTGTCATCCATCTTATCTGTTTCCATGTCACATGTATCTAATAGACCCTATTTCAGTATCTATCTGCAGTAATAAATCCATCAGCCCTCTTAAAACATCTTACACCTCTTTCAGCATATCTTGTTCGTGCTTCTTTCCATCCTTTAGGATCAAGCAGTTCACATCCCACGACAGAAATATAAGTATAAATCATGAGTAAAATTTTCTTAAACATCGCATATCATCTCCTTCTGTTTTAAATATCTATGTCAAATATTTATTCTGTTTTATGTATTTACTATTTGTGTTCTTTTTATATTTTTATTATACAATATTTTAATTGGAATACAAATTGCTCGTAGGATTGCTCATTGCCGCAAATCCTTATCTTGCAGTAAGGTTTATCCTAATAATTAAAAATTGGCAAAGGTGCTACGCAATACCTATGGTTAGACTACGACTTTTATTTGCCCAACTCCGAAACTCCTCCTTATAGTCGTCAAACAGTCGTGAGTTGAACAAATAAAAAGCTCCGTCAGTTTATTAAAACAAAAATTATATTTTAATTCTTTAGAAATACTAGGTTTTATCCTTTATTGGAAAAAGTTTGTAATAAATTCATTATTTAAATGGGGTTTAGTATAAATTAAATAAAATAATCTAATACTAAATCGCATTATAAAATAGAAAACGGTATTAAGGATAAAAGTTTTAATTCTTTTTGATTAATTTTATTTTGAAATAAAAATAAAAACTCTCATTTACTTTTAATATATGTATGTTATACTTATATAAAAGATATGAAATTTAAAAATAATAAATAAAAATTATGGAGGAAAGAGATGAAAAGAATAGCAATTGCACTTTTTCTTTAGTCAATATATTGTCATTTGCGGCGAATGAGAATATTGTGAGAAAAATAAGTGTTACAGGTAATTCGAAAGAGAAATTATGCCCTGATCTGGCAAAAATTAATTTTAAAATTGAAGAAAAAGGGAGAAAAATTTAAGTAAGACAACGGATGAAGTTAATAAAAAGTGGAAAAAGTTTAAAAATGATTTAAGAGCTAAGAAAATATCATTGGAAAAATTTGGAAACAACAGCTTTTTATAACAGAAAAGGAATAGATTATGATGATGAAGATATACTCGATGTAAAAGACAGTGCCTAATAAAAATGTGAAAAAACTGATAAAAAGCCAACTTCATATGATGTCCAAAATGTCAATGCTCATAAAGAATACAGATTTTAATAAAATTTCTACATTAATTGACCTGGAAGATGGAAATAACCTTCAAAGTATTCAGAAAAATTTTTGATGAAGATTCTTTTGCATTTAGCATAAATGAAAATGATACAACGGTTGAAAGAGCTTTTAGATAAAGTATTTAACAAACTTAATACTTCAAGAAGAAAATTAGTTTCAGCTGGAATTCCTGAAAAGGATATTATTTTTAAGTGATTATAGAATTAAAGAAAAATTATTCAGAGAAATAAAAAGAAACAGAAAAGATGTGTATTTTGTAACAGATGAATTTGTGATTACAACAAAGAACATAAAAGACTTAAATACAATAATTTCAATTGCAAACGATAATAAAATAAATATAAACGGTTCAATTAATTTTTGATTTGTCAAATAAGGATAAAATTGAGTCAGAAATGTATAACGATGCTTATAATCAGTCAAAACAGAAAGCTGAAAGTATTTTACGTTCAAGTAAGATGAAGCTGAGAGGGCACCGATTATTGTAAGTGAAGATGTGGAATTTCAGCAAAAATGATTGACAGGATTGATCAGGATTGGGAAAGTGACTTATGATGCAATGGCGGCACCGTCACCTTCAATGGAGGCATATTCTAATCATAGTATGGACGCAAGAAAGTTGAAAGCAGCAGGAAGAGCCGCAGTTGACTATACTCCAAAACCGTTAAAATTGACATAGAATATATCGGTTATGTATGAAATGAAATAAAAATTTAATTTCATAGAAAACTAAAATAATAGTTTAACGTGCTATGAAAGAAAAGTGATTTTAAAATGAAAAATAATAGTATTACTTATGGTAGTTTTTCAGTATTGTCATTTGCAGATGAGTGAAATTACTGGAAAAAGAATACAAGTCAGAGGCGTTGCAAAAGAGAAATTGCTCCAAATTCTGCAAAAAATTGGACTTGTAATTCAAACTGAAAATGAAAGTCTGGATAAAAGCCAGTGAAGAAAATTCTCAAATATTGGAACGATACAAAAACTTCTTGCTCAAACAGGAACAAAATATAATAAAATTTCGTCTACAGGGTATTCAACGTATGAATCATATAACTGGGATACAGTTATAGAAAAATAAAGGAAAAAGGAATACAAAAACAAAACTTTCTAGTAAGTAGGCAGCATTTCACTTGATGCATTAAAAAAATTTTATGAGTGTACTTGCAAATGAAAAATTTATTCTTTAAACAGAAATAAAAATGGAACATATGTTTTTTTACATCGAATCTCAAGAAGCAACAAATAAAAATTGCATATCAGAATGCAATGGCAAAAATTTAATGAAATACAGCAAAAATTGGGAAGAGCTGGAATTTCTCAAAACCTTGTAAAGATTTCAGGATATGACAACAAGGAAGTAAGCCTTGAAAAGCAAGTAAATAAGATATTCAAGTTGTATCACATAAATTGAAATTGAAACACGTGATTTGAAAAATCTAGGAAATATAATAAATCTAGCAAGTTCTCTTGGAATTGGGACAACAGGGCAAATTGACTACGATATTGACAATAAGCAGCTAGAAAATGAACTTTATGAAAATGCCTACAAGGAAGCTCTGAAAAAAAGCTCAAGTTATTCTTGGAAAAACAGATTTAAATTTAAAGAACCCTGTCACAATAACAGATAAATCAAACGGAGTTATTCAGCCATACTATGATTATAACTACAATTATTACAATGAAGCAAATTACGCAACTAATATGATGCAATTGAAAAAGTGATAAGGAAATCATTGACAATGCAACAAGAAGAAATATCGTGATTTCTCCAAAAAATTAAATATTTCAAAAACAGTTTATATTGAATTTGAAATGGATTAGTATATTTAACAAAAAGATAGCAAGAAGTCTCGACTTCTATAAGTGGAAGATGAATTGCTTTTTGTAAAAATTGAAAAAAGGATATGTCTATGATACAATTTTTTGTATAAAATATCGAAGAGAAATCATTAATAATAAAATTTCTAAAGAAATAATTAAAAATAATATTCAAAATCAAAAGGAGGTGTAATTTTCATGAAATATAATTTAGCATTCAGATACAGAATTTATCCAAATAAAGAGCAGGAATTATTGATAAACAAGACTTTTGGATGTGTTCGTTTTGTTTACAATACGATTTTGTATACTGCGAATAAAATTTATGAAGAAACTGGGAAAAATAAAATAATTACACCTGCCAGTTTGAAAAGTGAAAACCAATTTTTGAAAAGAAGTGGACAGTTTGGCACTTTCAAATGCTCAATTGAATGTAAAACGATCGTTTACGAATTTTTTTTCAGAAAGAGCGAAGTTTCCAAAGTTCAAATCTAAAAAGAATAATGTTAAAAGTTACACGACAAATTGTGTGAATAATTCGATACGAATTGAGGAAAACTAAATATTTGGTTTTGCCAAAATTGAAAAAAGTAAAATTGAAATATCATAGAGAAATACCAAAGGATTACAGGATAAAGTCGGTAACATTGACAAACAGTAATGGAAATTACTATGTTTCTGTTTTTGACAGAATTTGAAAAAGAAATTCAAAAAAATACCAAGTACGATAAAGTAATTGGGACTTGATTTTTCAATGTCTGAATTATTTGTCAGTTCTGAAAACCAAAGGGCTGATTATCCAAGATATTTTAGGATGTTGGAAGAAGAATTGAAAAAATTACAGAAATCATTATCGAGAAAAGTGAAATTTTCTAAAAATTGGTATAAGCAAAAAGCGAAAATATCAAAATTACATGAGTATATCAAGAATTGTCGAAGAGATTTTTACATAAATTATCGAAAAATTGTCTGAAGCGTATAATGCTGTGGCTGTTGAGGATTTGAATATGAAAGGGATGAGTCAGGCATTAAATTTTGGGAAAAAGTGTAGGAGACAATGGGATAGGGGAATGTTTTTGAAGAATGCTTGAGTATAAACTGATGTTTTTAGGAAAGCAATTTTTGAAGATAGATAAGTGGTTTCCATCGTCGAAAACTTGTAGTAAATGTGGAAACGTTAAAGAGGAACTGAAATTATCAGAAAGAAGTTATAAATGTGAGTGCTGTGGGAATTGAAATTGATAGAGATTACAATGCGGCATTGAATATAAAAACATTGAAAAGAAATGATGGAAATATTAGAAAATAAAAGAAAGCAGGGTAGGGAACTGTCCGAAGAGCTTGGTAAATATATTTTGGCTAGCAAAAGCAGATACTACCCTAAGAAGCTCCCGCTTCTAAAAAGCGAGTAGTTCACATGCGCAAATGCCTTTATATCAATTTCAATAATAGCAGGAGCAGGAGTGAGTTTTTGCATTAACGTATATGTTTGTAAAACTTGATAAATAGTAAAATTTTAGCAGGAGTTTATATCTCCTGCTTTTTAAAAATATAAAAATGAGGAGAGTGATTGTTTATGAGTTTTAGCAATGATTTTTGTTTATTATGTTAATTGCTGAGTAATTGTGAAATGGTGCGACACGTGGGAACAGGAAAAAGTGAGAAGAAAAGAAAGTGAGTGAGAAAAACTGTGAATTTATCGAATTATGATGGTGTGAAGAAAAGTCAGTATTTTTGTACAAGGGTTTGAAAGCGGGCCTGCTGTTAGCAAAAATTATTTTAGAAATAAATGATTACAGAATAACAAATTTAAATAAAAGATGGCTGGAAAAGTGAAAAACGAATGGATTTGAACGAAAAGTGAAAATGTTTATGTGTCTGATAGAAAAGGGAAAAAGGCTTTTGACACAGGAATTATTACGCTTGAGCTGGAAAAATAAGTTTGATACAAAAACTTTGAAGTATGAAGGGACGCCATTTATATAACAGAGAAAAATAATGAATGGGCAAAAGAATATATTGAGCAAAATTGAAGAAAGTTACAGTTAATGGGAAAGATTACTTAGTTAATAAAAAGAAAATGTAATTAATAATAGAGTCTCGACTGATACAGAATTATTCAATTATAGAAGTTCATTTAGTGGAAATTACAAAAATCCGATTACAAAAAAAATGGAAAATCTGAAACTGGAAATGGCAGCTTATGAGCCTAAAAGTCTAAAATTCAGGAGTAAAAACCTTTTAATTATTTGGCTTCACGGACAAGGAGAAGCGGAACAGATCCTGATATTGATATTTTTGGGAACAGAAACTTGGCACTTGCGAAAGAGGAAATTCAGAAATATTTTACTTCTGGAGGAACTGATACGAAAGGTGCATTTGTGCTAGCTATGCAGTCGCCAACGTACTGGATGGACGAAGGAGATGGAACTAACGGAAATGGAAGTGGAATTTCCAGATATACTCAAATTTTGATGGACACAATTAAGAATACGTAAAACATAATCCGTATGTTGATACAAACAGAATTTATCTTGCTGGAGATTCAAACGGCGGATATATGACTGTAACATGATAATTACTTATCCAAATTATTTCGCTGCAGTTGTACCGATTTTGCGAAGCGTATGCTTACCACGAATATGAAAAATTCGATGGAACCTACAAGAAAAATAACATTAAAGTTACAACAAATGGAAACAATAGTATAATTTCAAAAATTTATTGAAACAACAAATTATGGGTAACGAGAGAAAAAATTCAAAAATGAAAAAACGCCAGTGTGGTTTTATTGCGGCAGCCGATGATAAAATTGTTATACCAAACAAATTTCTCACTTCCAACGTATCAAGATTTATTAAAAGCAGGAGCAGACAATGCATGGTTTTTCATATTATGAAAAACGTAGTTGGAACAGATGTATCAAATTCAAGATTTCCTGGACATTTTTCATGGATATATTTCTTGAATAACCAAGTGGAAGTGGGTACAAGACAGAAATAAAATAAAAATTCCAGAGATACAGAGACTTTTGATTTGAGCCAAGCAATGCTGGAAAAGGGTGGAAGCGAAAAGGCTGTTGAAAAGGAAAAACATTTGAAAATATATTTGAATGGATGAATCTTTCAGACGAAAAATGCTAAAAATAAAAATGATATTTGTTTTGTGCGTAAAAATGTATGATTGTAAAACTTCATAATACTAAAAATAACAGGTGTTCTGCAAAAATACTTGCAATTTTATATAAAATTGTAGTATGATGTAACGGTAGGAAGATTTTAATGAGAGATTTAAAAATCAGAATAGACTAGAGAAAAGTGAGGTAAAAAAGATGGCAAGAGAAACATTAAATCCATTTGAGATTGCACAAAAACAAGTAAAATCAGCTTGTGATAAATTAAATGCAGATCCAGCTGTTTATGAAATCCTAAAAAATCCTATGAGAGTGCTTGAAGTATCGTTCCCAGTAAGACTAGACGACGGAACAGTTAGAAACATTTATAGGATACAGATCACAACACAACAATGCAGTAGGACCTTTCAAAGGTGGACTTAGATTCCATCCAGATGTAACTAAGGATGAAGTAAAAGCATTGTCTACTTGGATGACATTCAAATGTTCAGTAGCAGGAATCCCTTATGGTGGTGGAAAAGGTGGAATGGCAATTGATCCTAAAGATTATTCTAAAGCTGAGTTAGAAAGAATCTCTAAAGGTTTTGCAACAGCAATTTCACCAATCATTGGAGAAAAAGTTGATATACCAGCTCCAGACGTGAACACAAACGGACAAATTATGTCTTGGATGGTAGAGGCTTATGAAAAAGTTGCAGGAAAATCAACAAAAGGTGTATTTACAGGTAAGCCATTAGAATTTGGAGGATCATTAGCAAGAACAGAAGCAACTGGATACGGAGTTCATTTAACAGCTAAAAAAGCATTGGCAAAATTGAACATGGATGTTAAAGGAGCAACTTATGCTGTACAAGGATTTGGAAATGTAGGATTCTACACAGCTTACTATGCACATAAAGATGGTGCAAAAATTATAGCTTTCTCAAATTCTCATGTTGCAATTTACAATGAAAATGGAATTGACATGGAAGCTGTAATCAAAGATTTTGAAGAAAATGGACGTATTTTAACAAACAAAGGTTACGGAAAAGATATTACAAATGCTGAATTATTAGAATTGGAAGTTGACGTTTTAGCACCATGTGCTTTAGAAAACCAAATCACTTCTGAAAATGCTGATAGAATTAAAGCAAAAGTAATTACAGAAGGAGCAAACGGACCAACTACTCCAGAAGCTGATGAAATCTTATTTAAAAAGGAATTGTAGTTATCCCTGATATTTTAGCAACTCAGGTGGAGTTGTAGTTTTCATACTTTTGAGTGGTACAAAACCTACAAAGCTACTACTGGTCATTTGAAGAAGTTCAACAAAAAGAAGATGCGTTGTTATCAACAGCATTTGAAGATGTATGGGCTTTAGCAGATGAATATAAAGTAGACTTAAGAAATGCAGCTTATATGAAGAGTATCGAAAGAATTTCAAAAAGCAATGAAATTAAGAGGATGGTATTAATTTATAATTAACTAATTAAAAAGACTTTTCTATTAATATTAAATAGAAAGCCTTTTTGTTTGATACAATTAACATGCCTTATACATATAGTATATAATATATAGCCATAAAATTTAAAAAATTATCTTTTTCTAAAAATATGTATCATTCCTTGCTCTACGATATGTTTTATATGTTTCATCTTCTAGAGAATAGTATACAATTTTTCCTTCTTTTCTATGTTTTACAAACCTTCCCTGTTTTAATACTCTCAGTTGATGAGAAATCGCAGACTGTGTCATTTTTCAATAAATTTGCAATATCATAAACACATTTCCTCTTGAAAAGAGCGCTTAAAAATTCTCATTCTAGTCGTATCTCCAATATTTTAAAAAAATCAGCTAAATCATATATGATTTCTTCTTTTGCATAGTTTTTCCACTCTTTTACAACATCTTTATGAATGGCTTTTGTTTCATAGTTGTATTTTCTTCTTCTTTTATAGCCATTTTTCCCTCCAGATTTAAAATTATACACTACATTATATCATACCAAATATTTAAATTAAAACAAGAACATATAATTTTTAGAAAATGAAATAAAAATTTAAACTTTTTATATATTTAAAGTATGATATAATTAAAACATAAATTTTTATGGGAAAAAAATATTGAGAATAGTAAAAATAAAATAGGAGGAAAAATGTTAGAAAAAATTAGCACACTTGAGAGAAGAAGTGTTAGAAAAACTTGATAAAGTTGGAAAATCTTGAGGAATTGAATGAATTGAGAGTTAAAAATCTAGGGGAAAAAAGGGGAATTTACGGCGATAATGAAGGAAATGGGAAATATCGCTGCTGAGAAAAGAGCTGAGTTTGGAAAAACTACGAATGAAATAAAAAAATGTGTTGTTGCGAAAAGATTTGATGAAACTACAACTGACTTGAAGGAAATTGCAAAACAGGAAAGATTGAAAAATGAAACAATAGATGTGACTTTGCCGGGAAGAAAAAGCTAATGTTGGATCGCTTCATCCACTTACTAAAAACAGTTATGGAAATTAAAGATATTGTTTCTTCTATGGGATTTGACATTGTTGATGAATCTGAAGTTGAGTATGTAAAATATAATTTTGATGCATTAAATATTCCAAAAAAACACATCCATCGAGGGAAATTACTGATACATTCTATATTAAAGAAAATGAAGTTGTATTGAGAACGCAAACTTCTGGAATGCAAATTAGATACATGGAAGACAGAAAACCACCATTTAGAATGATTTCGATTGGAAAAGTTTACCGTCCAGACTACGATGTATCGCATACACCAATGTTTCACCAAATGGAAGGACTTATGGTTGGAGAAAATGTTTCTTTTGCTAATTTTAAAGCGATTTTGGAAAATATTGTAAAGAAAATATTTGGAGAAGACAGAAGAGTAAGATTTAGACCACACTTTTTCCCATTTACAGAACCTTCTGCAGAAATGGACGTAGAATGTGGAGTTTGTAAAGGTGAAGGATGTAGAGTTTGTAAAGGGACAGGATGGCTTGAAATTCTTGGAAGTGGAATGGTAAATCCAAAAGTGCTTTCAGGTGTTGGAATTGACCCACAAAAATATCAAGGATTTGCATTTGGATTGGGACTTGAAAGAATTACGATGTTAAAATATGGAATTGATGACTTAAGAGCATTTTTTGAAAATGATGAGAGATTTTTGGATCAATTTTAACAGACAGGTCTGCTTGTTATTGTATATCAAAAAATTTAAAGGGAGGTTAAAATGTTGTATACAGTTGATGTAAATTCAAACTTAATAAATGAATTTAAAAAAGAAGTAAGAGAAAATGGAGAAAATGAAAATGAGGTGCTATCTGCTTTATTGAGAGAATATCTGGAAGATTTAAGAGATGCCAAGGAATTAGATAAGGCGATTGAAGAAAGCGATGGAAAAATTTTATTCATTGAATGATGTAATAAAAGGAGCTAGGGCTTTGAAAAATGAATTATTATAAAAATTGAAATAGAGAAAAAAAGCGAAAAAAATTAAGTAAAATGGATAAAAAAATCAATTTCTAATTTTAGATTATTTAAAAAAATACATTAGGCAAACTTGAAAAACCCACGGAGTCAAGGAAAGGCACTACAAGGCAAAATATAAGGAAAAATGGCGATATAGAGTCGGAAATTACAGAATTTTAGCTACAATTATTGATGAAAAAAATAACAATTTATATTTTTTTGATATTGGGCATAGGAAAGAGATTTATAAATAAATTTAAAAAGCGGAGAAAAAAATATGAAAAATACGTAGATTTGAAGAAAAGGATGCTAAAAAAAGTATCTGAATTGATTATTGATACATTGCGGAGAACAAATATAAAAGATTATTCTGCTGATTCAATAGAAAATCACGTAAATAATTTCCAGCCTGAAAATGTTCTTAAAAGAGCTTCGTGGACACATTTTTATGTTGCCCAAGAAAAAGGCAATATTATTGGATGTGGCGCAATTGCACCATATTGGGATAAACTTGATGAAAGTTCTTTATTTACTATTTTTATCTTGCCTGAATGTCAGGGAAAGGGAATAGGACGAAAAATTATTGAGACATTGGAAAAAGATGAATATTTTTTAAGAGCCAAAAGAATCGAAGTACCTGCATCTATTACAGCTGTCCCGTTTTATAAGAAAATGGGATATAGTTGCAAAAATGGAGTGAACAAAGCAGATAATGAAGGAATTGTAAGAATGGAAAAAAATTTAGATAATAAATTACTAATTTAATTGGAAGGTAAAAAATGAAAAATGAATTAGAAATAAAAATTGATGATGAATTTGCCAAAAAAGTTTATGATGAAATTTGGGCTGAATATAAAAAAACTGCACAAACAAAGACTTTTGCAAAAATTACATTGACGGAAGATGAACTAAAAATAACAGATAGTAAAGTTATGGGATTACCCTATGTTCCGATAGGAAAAAAAATTCCAGAAACGTCCGATGGAAATGAAATGTTTTTGATTGCACAGATTAATTGTGAAAATTTGAGAGGATTGAAGGATTTTCCCAAAAAAGGAATTTTACAATTTTTTGTAGCTAACGATAGTCTTATGGGGCTTGATTTGGGGCAAACTGTTCAAAATGGATTTAGAGTGATTTATCATGAAGAAATTGGAAAATTTTACAATACAGAAAAGTTAAAAGATATTTATAATCCACAAAAATTTGAAGAATATGGTGTTACAGAAGATAATCAAAGTTATAAAATGAATTTTTGAATTACACACCGAAAAAAAGAAAAAAATTTGAAGATTTTTTTGAAGATATATTTGACAAAAATTTGTGAAGAGAAAAAGTTTAGACCCAACACAAGAATTGAAACTTTATGAAAAGTTGCAGAACTTAATAGATTATTCAGATGATTATCATTCACAATGTGATGGTTTTTCATATTTTTACACAGGAAGATCCAAGAAAATATGAGGAAAAATACCAAAAAAATATGATACATTGCTGTTTCAACTTGACAGTGAACATGATAAAAACCAAAGGAAAATGGAAAGTTTGTATCGGAGATGCTGGAGTATTAAACTTTTTTTATAAATCGTGAAAAGTTGAAAAATAAAGATTTTTCAGAAATTCTTTATAACTGGGATTGCAGTCAAAAATAAAAATAGGATAATTTTTGAAAATGAAAGAAAAATATTAGGAAAAAACAGTTGGAAAAAGCTGGAATTTCACAAGTTTCTAATTATAAAAACTACATTTATTATGGCAATTTGCATTATTTTGGGATTTTTCCTTATAATTTCGTCGCTCGTGAACTGGGGAAAAAGTTATTTTGAGTTTTTATTCTGGATTGAATATTTCATTATATCACTTGCACCAATTCAGTTTTTTTATGGCTGAAAAATGGAAGAAAGTTCAGTTGGGAAATATATTTTTATGAAAAATAGCTTTGAAGATGTCTTGAAAAAGAAAAATATAAAGATGTAAAAATTATGTTGAATTTTGTTTTTGAAAAATGAATTTGATAAAAGAGTTAAAATCAAGATGATTTTGACTTTAAAGTTTGGAATTATTGAAGAAAATTGATTTCATGCAAAAGATAAGATTTTTAGTTTGAATATGGGTAAAAATTTGGAAAAAAAGTCAAAAATTTATGAATATATTTTTTAAATAAAAATGAAATTAGAGTGGAAAAATCAAATCGAAAAGCTTTTAGAAAATTATTTTTGGAAAGAAATTGGAAAATTACGGTTTTTAGAAAAAGAGAAACAAATGAAGATATACAAATTGAAAGTAAAATGGAGAAAGTAATTTTCAAAAAAATATGAAGTATATAGAAAAACCTGAATTATTTATAAAAGTAGCAAAAAATATTTTTAAATTTTATAAATAAATAACTAATAAATATTTTTCTATAATTTTATGTTTTTCTTTTTATAAAAGCAAAGGGAGAACAGTCGCTATCCCTTTTTATTTCGCAATATTAGTTATTTCAATTTCTTCAAATTATAACATCTGAAGATTTTGCTGAAAAGATGCTGCACTAATCCCAGCTTGTCTAAGCATTTTGAAATAAAATTGAAAACTCGCTTTTTAATAAAAAGTTATTATAAACTCTCTAAATTTTAGTAATTTAAAATCTTGAAAAAAGCTCAGACAATCAATTTTATTCCAAAAATCACGACATTTTAATTTAATTACAATGATTGTTTGATTAAAAACAAAAATCAAGCAAAATTTCGTTAAAGAAAAAAGAACTGTTTGAGATTTTTGAATGTAATTTAAATTGTAATTACTTAAAGAAATGAAATAATCTTTATTAAAAATCGAGTTTTTCTTTTTCTTTTATAAGAAAGTTTTGCATGAAAGCAGTGGGTGCAGGGAGATGGCGTTTGATCTCCTGCTTAGGACTTATGATAAATAAAAGAAAGAAAAATAATTATTAATCAAAAACTTGGATTACCATTTATTAATAAAATAGATTGTATAATATATTTGAAATAAAAAGAAAAATAAGGAGAAAAATGCTGATTTCGTTGAACTGGTTAAAAGCAGTATATAGATTTAGATGGAATAGAAATAAATGAAATGGAGAATGCCCTTACTATGATTGGGCAGGAAGTGGAAAATCGAGGTGTTGGGGGAAAATTTGGAAAATGTTGTAACGGCACATATTGTTGAAAAGGAGATACATCCTGATTCGGATCATTTGACGATTTGTAAAGTGGATAATGGGAAGGAAATTTTGCAGGTTGTATGTGGTGCATCTAATCATAAGGCTGGGGATAAGGTTGTTTTAGCACAGGTTGGAGCAAAACTGGCTGAAGACTTTGTTATTAAAAAAGGGAAAATAAGAGGTGTGGAATCAAATGGAATGCTTTGTTCAGAAGAAGAACTGAATATTGGTAAGGATTCTGACGGGATTATGATTTTACCTCAAGATACACCTGCTGGAATACCAATGAAGGAATATTTGGGAATTAATGATACTGTTTTTGAGCTGGAAATTACGCCAAATCGTCCTGATTGTCTGTCGCATATCGGGATTGCAAGAGAACTGGGGGCTTATTACAGGAAGGAAGTTAAATATCCTCGTTTTGTGATAAATACTGAAAGTAGCGAAAAACTGCTGACAATATTTCAGTTGAAATTGCAGACAGCAATTTGGCAAAAAGATATGTGGCTAGAATTATTAAAAATGTAACGGTTAAGGAAAGTCCAAAATGGCTTAAGGAAAGAGTAGAATCTATTGGAATTAGAAGTATTAACAATATTGATGAATGCTTTCAAATTTTTGTGATGATGGAACTTAATCAGCCTAATCATGCTTTTTGACCTTGATAAAATTGAAGGTGGAAAGATTGTTGTGAGAGCAGGGCTTGAAAATGAAAAACTGGTTACGCTCGATGAGCAGGAAAGAGTTAAATAGTGATGATATTGTAATTTCGGATGGAGTGAAAGCCATAGCACTTGGTGGTGTAATGGGCGGAGAAAATTCACAAATTACTGAAAATACAATATCCTTCTGGAAGTGGCGAACTTTTAACTCGCAAAATGTGAGAAAAAACGTCAAGAAGATTGACTTTATCAAGCGATTCTTCATAGATTTGAAAGAAGAGTGGATGAGGAAAAATGCGGTTAATGTGATAAATAGACTTTGCAAATTTGATTCAGGAAGTAGCAGGTGGAGAAATATTGGCTGGAGCTGTTGACAATTATCTTGTTCTTATGAGAAAAATCTGCTGAACTTAATTTTTGAAAAGACTGAACCGTTTTGTTGGGAAAGTAATTCCTCGTGAAACTGTTATTGGAATTTTAACTAGACTTGAAATCGAAGTTATAGATAATGAGAAACTTTGACATTAACTGCACCAAGTTACCGTGACGATTTGGAAAAATGAGCAGGACTACTGAAAGAAATTATCAGAATGTATGGTTTTGACAACATCGAAAACATTTTACCAAAACTGGATATTAGCGAACAGCCAGTTATTGACACAACAAAACTTTCTACGCAGGTAAAAGCTTGTGCAGCAAATGCAGGGAATTCAGGAAGTTATCAGCTACAGCTTTGTTCCAAAAGATAGCGATGGAAAAATAAAATATACAGTTGCACAGGATTGATTGATGTGCTAAAAACCAATTACAGAGGATTTGTAACATTGCGTCCGACACTGCTTTACAGCCTTATCAAAAACGCAAAGGACAATATTAACAGAAATGTCTCAAATATCAGATTCTTTTGAAGTAAGCAGAACTTTTGAAAAAGCTCGAAGAATTGGCAAAAGGAAGAAGTAAAATTGGGAATAATTCTGGCTGGAGAAAACGACAAGACATTGTGAATCCAAAACCTGTTCCTTACGATTTTTACGATTTGAAAGGAATTGCAGAAGAAATCTTTACACAGCTTAAATTAATAACTATATGATAAAAAACGTTCTGAGCAAAGCCAGTTCCATCCTGGACGTTCAGTTGACGTGTTCGTGGGACGTGAATTAATTGGAAGTTTTGGGGAAATTCATCCAGATGTGCTGGAAAACTTTGACTTAGGGAAAACATCAGTTCTAGTTGGAGAATTTAACATTGACTTGATTCAGAAATATATCGGTAAAAGGCAAATTATCAAGGAATTGTAAAATATCCAGCCGTACCAAGAGATTTTGCATTCGTTATGAAAGGAAGAAATCCTAGTTGGAGATGTTTTGAAAACAATCCAGAAAGTTGACAAGAAAATAGAAAAAGTGGAACTGTTTGATATTTATCAAGGAGTTGGAGTACTGCCAGGAATGAAAAGTGTGGCAATCAGTGTCGTATTGAGAGATAAGAACAAAGAGCACGGAAGAAAAAGTGTAGATATTTCCAACAAAATTGTAGCTAAGGTTGAGAAAGGATTATGGTGCGGTGTTAAGACAGTAGAAAATATTGAATTTAAAGGTGATTGCTATGAAAAATAAAAAGTTTGAAAATAATAGTTTTTATTAATCTGTATGTGTTATTTTTACAGCATGTGGTAAATCACAGAAAATTCTAATAAAAATATTTAGAATATAAAACAAAAATATGTGGGCGACAATTCTAAAGTAATAAATATTTTATCAAATTTAAAATATCCCAAAGAAGTAAAAGTTATAATTGAGTACAAATTCTTTTGGAAAAAGAGCCTTATGGAATACTTGTAAAATTAAATATAAATTCTGGATAAAATTCCTGAAAAATGATTTTCTTAAAGAAATCAGCTGTATAATGTTTGCTTTGATTGAAAATTTATCATTTTGTAGAAATATGAAGATGTTTCAAATAATAAAATTATAGCCGAATTTATCAGAGATGAAATTGATAATTACTTAAAGAGCTGAAGTGAATAAAAATACTAAAGAAATTGGAAGTAATGAAAAAGACTTTGTAAAATATTTGAACAAATAAAACTTATAAAGTTTAAATAAATAGGGGGAAATTGAGGTGTTAAAAATAGTAACGTTGCTATTTGATGAGAAAATTGAGAATTTGAGCAAGAAAAAATTGAGAAAAGTACTGGGAAAGATGTGCAAATTGTAAATATCAGGCTGAACTGGTGAAAATTGAGGGAAATATTACTGGACGGCTTTTTGTTGAGTGTGAAAAGTGGAAAAAGTTTTGATAAAAATTTTGAGTAAAAAGTAATTTTTACACAAAATGGAAAAAGAATTTGAAAGATGTTAACAAAAATTATATGGAATATTTGACAGAAGATGAAAAGGAACTGTACAAGATATTGAAAGAATGAGGGCAGGAGAAGCTGCAACTTTTGGGCTATCCACCCTATATCATCGCTTCAAACCAGCTTTTAGCGGATATTGCAAAAATAATCCGAAAAAGTATTGAAGAACTTTCGCAGTTAAAGGAATGGAAAACGGAAAATTAGAGATTATGGGAGAAGAGCTTTTTGCTGATTTTTGGAGAATTTTTATGATATGAAAAGTTGAGTTTTTGAGATATTAAGATAAAGAAATTTATAAAAACATAAATTTAAGAATTGGAAAATTTTTGAATTATGCTTTTTATAAAATTGGCTGTTTCATAAAATGAACCTTATGAGACAGCTTCTTTTATCTAATCAGATTTTCACTTATAATATGAAATTCAAATATTTGAAATAATATTATACGAAAAATTCCTAATTCTTCTAGTGTTTTTACTACATAAGCAATAGTATAAAATTAAACCTATAACCATCAACACTGCAACAACAAGCTATAAAAATCCACTTATTATTATTGAGCAAACATTCATAAAATTACGATTTTTTGATTTTTATGCATAAAACAGACAACACGAAAGAACATAGAATACACAAGGCATTTACTGCACCAAACATATGCGCTATTACATAATTTACTCTTAAATATTGACATAAACTTTGACTTAAAAATAGGTACTACGCTCATAATTAATGCTATTCTGCTAGCCATTAAATGTTGTTTTTATCTGCAAAAACATCATCACTTAATTTTTAATAGTTCCATTTTCATAATATATCTTCCTCTCATCTATTAATATATATTTATTTTATATTTCCTTCTTTCCTACACTCATATATTACCACATCAACCTTACGATAACATCTCTCTACTTTACATTTACCTTACTTTTTATAAAACTGAAATTAATTTATATGCTATAATTAATTGATAAAATTTTAAATAGCAATAAAAGGAGATTTTGAAATGATTGAAAAATATTTGACAAATAAATGTATTTTAATTGTTGATGATGAGCAGGAAAATTTTAGATATGACTATATCAATTTTTAGCTGATTACGGGTATAAAAATATACAGACTGCAAAAAGTGTGAAAGGAAACTATGAAATGCGTTGAAGAAAAACAGCCTGATTTAGCGATATTGGATGTTATGCTTCCAGATAGAACAGTTTTGAATTACTGGAAAAGTTGAGAAAAACAGTAGTATCAATATTATTTCTTACAGCACGTGGAGAGGATGAGGATAAATTCAAAGGGCTTTTGGATTAGGGAGCGGATGACTATATTGTAAACCTTTTTGCCAAAAGACTTTTATTCAGAATTACTGCTATTTTGCGACAGACTTTACAAAAGAGAAAAGTCAATTGTAAATTTAAATGAGCTGTCAAATTGATTTTTCACGTGGAGAAATTGTAAAAGATAATAAAAATATACCGTTAACTGCAAAGGAATATGAATTATTACAGACTCTTTACCGAAACGCGGGACGTATTGTAACCATTGATGCATCTATGTGAAGCTGTATGGGGCGAAAATGCCTATGTTTATACAAATTCACTGATGACATATAAGACGTATTGAGAAAAATTAAATTAACCCTTCCATCCTGTGTCATTATAACAATGAAAGGATTAGGCTACAAACTAATTGTGGAGGGAAAATGATATGAAAAGCATACTAAAAACTAATACGTCGTTTTATAATAACCTTAATATTAAGTTTTGTCCTACTTCTATTCTTAAATATTTTTCTATACGGATTATGGATTCTTAAATATGTGTCAAAAAGATCCTCCATGAACTATACTTTTAAAGTAGCAGATATGTTAAAATTTGAAAATGGCAAATACACTTTGCCTGACGAAAGTGACTGCTGACTTACAAAAATATGGGCAATCTTGATTGACAATGATTCAAAAGTTATATGGCAAACAGACAATTTACCTGATGATATTCCAAAAAGAATACTCAATATCTGATATTGCCATATTTTCACATGCCTATATATACTATCCTGTTTTCACTTCAAAAGTTGAAAAATAATTTACTCGTGCTAGGCTATCCTAAAAATAGTTATTGGAAATAGCCAGTAGCCAACTGGAAATACGGACTTAGTCAAAAATATTCCAAAATTTTTACTTATGCTTTTTGTCTAAACATAATTTTTATATTTTTAATATACATTATTTCCAACTCTAAACTTTTTAAGCTCTGTAAGTCCAATAATAAAGGCATACAAAATTTGCCTAAAAGATACGCCTGTACATGTTAAAGAAAAAGGCGTTTTTATCAGAACTTGCAAAAGTATAAATAAAACTACTGAAAATTTTGCAAAATCAAAGGAACAATTGCAGAAATAAAGACACGGCACGAAACAGCTGGATTGCAGGGAGTTTCTCACGATATTCGTACTCCACTATCAATGATAATGGAGCTACACAAGTCAATTGAAAACATCTTTAAATTTATCAGATGAAACGGATAAAAAGCTTTCTGTCATTTTTGAAACAAAGTGAGCGTATAAAAAATTTAATAAATGATTTGAATCTTGCTTCAAAAGTTAGAATATAATATGCAGCCTTTTGAGCAGAAAAAGAAAATGTAGTAGCAGTAGTTGAGGCAAGTGATTGTTGATTTTTGAACATGGATATCGATGAAAAATTTCCGATAGAGTGGAAGACGAAAAATGAACTTGTATCTTGCTTTGCCAATATCGATAGTAATTTGATAAAACGAGCTCTGGCAAACTTAATTCAAAATAGCATCAATCACAATGAAAATGGATGTACAATTTATATATCGGTAAAAGAAGATGATTGCATAATTTGTGTTGAAGATAATGGAACAGGAGTTTCTGACAAAGAGCTGGAAAAAGCTCAATAATGCCCCACATTATATGGTTTGTGATAAAAATACGACAGAACAGCGGCACGGGTTTGGGACTTCTTATACGTAAAAGCAAATTATTGATGTCCATAATGGTAAAATTATGATGAAACATAGTGAATATGGGAGGATTTAAAGGTCATTTTGAAGATTCCTAAAATTTAAAGGATTTTTATAATCTTGTAAATAATCAGATAAAAACAGTATAATAAATATATTAAAATTTTTTTATCTGAAAGGAGAAAAATGGAGAAAAATATGTGATGAATGGGGAGTATAAATATTCGCAGGAATTTATGGATAAATTGATTTCGGAAAAATACAGTTTGCTTTTTGTGCGGATGGAGGAGCAAATTTTTGCGTTTAAATATGGGAAAATGCCAGAAGTGATTGTTTGGGGATTTGGATTCAATTGAAAAGAGTTTTAGAACATTATGAAAAAGAATGTTTTTGATGAAAAAGTTCCCAAAAAGATAAAGGATTTTACGGATTTTGAATTGATTTTGGAAGAAAATCAGTAAAAATTGAGAAAAATAGAAATTATTTGAAAAATATTTGTTGTTGGTGGGCTCGGAAAAGAATTGATATGACATTAAGTAACTTATTTTTGATGGAAAAGCATAAAAATTTAGTATTTTTAAAGAAAATGAAGAAATATGCCGAAAAAGCCTTTTGTTCTAGAAAAATAAAAAAGGATATGGATTTTCTATTATTCCAATTAGTGAAAAAGTCGAAAAATTAACATTGAAAAGGGTTTCAATTTGAAACGGATAAGATTGATGTGAAAAAGGAAAGTTCTAGGCTTGTAAGCAATGTGATTTGTCAAAAATGAAGCTAATGTGGAATTTGCAAAGGAAAGCTGATAATAATTATTGAACATTGAACAATAGTGAATATACAAAGGCTAATTACTTTAAAAATTAAATTTAAAAATGATAATTATTCTATTGAACTCTAAATTTGTGTTAGTTCAATTTTAAAGAAGTTTGAGTATATTAAAAATTATATCTTTGTATTTTATTTTATAAATTTGATATAATTTGAAGAAAAAATTTAATAAGGAGAAAAGGAGAAAAATTTAATGAAACTAATAGTGGGCTTGGGAAACTAGGAGAACAGTATAAATTGACTAGACATAATATAGGATTTATTTTTATAGATGAATATTTGAAAGAAAATATAACAGATATGAGAAAAGTTTAAATCGATTTTTGTACAGACTAATTACAACGGAGACACAGGTTTTTACCAAAAACCTGCAACTTTTATGAATTTGAGCGGAGAAGTTGTTGAGAAGCGATTAGATTTTTAAGATTGATCCTAAAACAGAGCTTTTTGTGATTTATGACGATATGGATATGCCGTTTGGAAAATTGAAAATTACAAACTGGAAGTGCTGGCGGACATAATGGAATAAAAATCGATTATTTCTCACGTGGGAAATGATTCTAGAGAATAAAGTTTGGAATTGGAAAGCCCAAAACAAAAAGAAGAAAACAATTGAATTTGTATTGGGAAAATTCTCACCAGAAGAAAAGGAAATTGTAAAAGATTCAGAGAAAAGAATGTTTAATTTGATAGACGATATAAAAGATGATATGACATTTCAAAATTAATGAATAAGTATAATATAAAATAGCATGGGCTGGTATCTTAGAAAAATAGCTCATGTTTTTAATGTAGTATTTAAGATTAATATAAAAAGAAATTTATTTATTATATTCTTGTATACATTTTCTATATTTTTCGTTCTTTATCAAAAATCCATCCTCACTTATTGAAATATTTTTATTGCTGATTTTTATATGTATTATCATCATTTTTGCGTGATTTATAAGATGCTTTTTCCATGTTCATGAACTATGTTTACTTTTGATAAAATACTACTTTGTATCCAATTCTTCTGCATAAATCATAATCTTCCATATACATAAAGTATCTTTCATCAAATACACCAATATCTTTTTAAAATATCTGTTCGTATAAAAATAAAACATCCTGATAAAATTGGAAACTTCTATTGATGATTTATAATCATACCATTTCATTTCATAGCTGTAGTCCATTTTTCTACAATTGATTTTACTGGAAAAATCTTCAAATATTAAATTTAACGGTGTTGGAAGTAATCACATGATCTGTTAATTTCCATTAGATTCATATATTCTAGGTCCCATCTGTCCAATATCAGAATTTTTCCTCATATAGCAATAATCTTTTTCAATTGTATTCTCTTCAACATCTGCATTTATCGTAAAATGGAAATTCAGATTTTCATTCTCTTCAATTAATTTTTGTAATACAATGTTATGTCCTTGCTCCAAATCTTTATTTGAATTATTAAAGATATATTTAATCCGATCATCTGAAAAATTTTCTATAAAATTTCTTAATATATCCTTTTCAGAATTATCAGAAATCCACATTTAAACTTCAATTTTATCTTTTTTAAAACAGTTTAAAATTCTATTTAATTCTTCTTGTTCGTATTATAGGTACTATACAGGCTGTAAATATACATACAAAAACCTATTCTTTATTTGCTTACTAAATTATATCATTTTAAATTTGAATAGACAAGAATTTTAAAACTTACTTGAATTTGATATTGAAATGTGTTATACTCGTGATGTTGATATTTATAATTATTTAAAAATAAGACATACTTTTTAATTTAATTTTATTAGAAAATTAAAATAATTGCAATATAATTTGCCAAGTGAGGGTGAATAATTATGAAATTAAATAAGATTTTATATACGTTTATTATATATATTTATCCTATATATAATCTATAGTTTTTGTTGGATAAATATGATTATGTAATAAAATATCTAACAAATTTCATATTTATTTTATTCATATTCATAAAATTTTATATTTGGACAGTTAGATTTTTATGCTGAACGCTTCAGACTAAAAAGATGTATTTATAAACTTAGGAACTGACGTAATTTTCCGTAATGCTTTTATGCTTTTTGGAAGGTATCAATGTTTATTTTGTATTTTGCAGTATTATCTTTTTCAAGTAATTTTTAGAAGAATTATGTTCGCTTTATATGAAAAAGCGAAAATGTATTAATATTTTGGCTCAAATCATATTAAAAACAATATTCAGGAAGATATTATAAATACTCTTGATTATACTATATTGGGTTACATTTCTAACAGTAAAAGCAGAGTAACAAAATATCTAATTGGAAATTATGATGAAATGGAGAAAAATAATTTCGAAAAAGTATTGATATTCTTAGTGATTGTAAAAAGATATGAACAGTCCAGATTTTAAGAAATATTTAAAACGACTTTTTGATTTAAAAATAAATGGTTTGAAAATAATAAATTACTGAAGAATTTAATGAAGATATTCAAAAAGAAAATTGATATAGATAAAAATAAATGAAGAATGGTTGTTTGAATCGAATGGATTTTGATATTTTAAATAATGAAATGCAAAAATATAAAACGTGGAATGGATTTAACATAGCTTTATTTTAATAATCCCCAGTAGCATTAATAACTGCAATAATTATTAAATTTGAATCTAAAGGACCAGTAATATTTAAACAGGTAAGAATAGGTGAGAATATGCAACCTTTAAAGTTTATAAATTTCAAAGTATGAAGATGCACGATCCAGTAAATATTCAAAATATACTTTAGACAACGATATTAGAGTAACAAAAATTTGGAAAATTTATGAGAAAACAAGAATTGATGAACTGCCTCAACTTTGGGAACATATTAAAAAGGAACAATGAGTTTTGTAGGTCCGCGTCCAGAATGGGATATATTAGCTAAAGAATACGAAAAGCAAATAAATTATTATAATTTACAGTATCTTATAAAACCAGGAATAACTGGATGGGCTCAAGTTATGTTCCCTATATGGAGAAAATTTAGAAGATGCGAGCTTGAATATGATTTATACTATTTAAAAACATCAGGATTTAATACTGATGTACTTGATTGTTATAAAAACGGCTAAAGCTGTTTTGTTTGGAAAGGGGAAAATAAACTAAATTTAAAAAGGAGGAGCTTTTTATGAAGAATTATTTTAGCAGGAGGAAGTGGAACTAGACTGTATCCGCTTACAAAAATCAATCTCAAAAGCAAATTATGCCAATTTATGATAAACCCATGATTTATTATCCTTTATCAGTACTAATGCTTGCAAATATAAGTGATATTTTAATTATTTTAACCCCAAGAGATTTGCCTTTTATTTAAAGATCTTTTAGAGATGGAAGTGATTTAGGAATAACATTGAAATATAAAGTGCAAGAAAAACCAAACGGACTTGCAGAAGCTTTTTATCGTTGGAGAAGAATTTATCGGTAATGATAACGCTAGTTTGATTTTAGGAGATAATATATTCTATGGTAGTGGATTTACAGGTTTGAAGTGAACAAGCTGCAAATTAACAGAAAGGAGCTATCATATCTGGTTATCCTGTAAAAGATCCAAAAAGCTTATGGTGTAGTAGAATTTGATGAAACTGAAAAGCTATTTCTAGAGAAAACTAAAACCCAAAAATCAAATTATGCAATACCAGTGATTATACTTTTATGATAATACAGTAATAGCTAAATCAATAAAAACCCTGGCAAGAGGAGAATTAGAGATTACCGCAGCAAATGAGAATACCCAAAAGAAGGAAAACTAAATGTAATACAACTTGGAAGAGGAACTGCTTGGCTCGATACAGAACTCATGAGGCCTTTACTCAAGCTGCTAATTATGTGGAAGCTCTGCAAAATAGACAAGGATTCTATATTGCTTGTATAGAAGAAATAGCTTATCAAAAGGTTGATTAATAAAGAACAATTACAAAAATTGTCAGAAACTTTTGATGAAAAACGGAGTATGGAAAATATCTAAATGAGTCACTAAAGAGGAGATATAAAGTAAATGAATAAAAATATGAATGTTGTTTTTGAATTAGTAAGAAGAGACTTATATATAGAGGTTCTATGTTAGGAGTAATATGGTCTTGTTAAATCCTTTTATTGATGATGATAATCTTTAACTATAGTGTTTTCAAATGTTTTTAGATTTGATGGCAGAAATTATCCATTGTATCTTATTACTGGTCAAGTTCTTTTTGGTTTTCTCGAAGCAACAAGTATTTCAATGATGTCTATTATTTTCAAATTTTCATTGATATATATGTAACTAAATGGTTATTTCCATTTTTCATCAGTGACTTTTTCTTTTGTAAATGCTATTTTTCTTAGTTGCAGTATAGTATTTTTACAGGTGGAAAAATTTTATTTGAGTTATTTACTGATACCAGTTGTATATGTATACTTATTTATTTTTCAATAGGATTGGGGCTAATATTAGCTTCAGTTACTGTATTTTTCAGAGATATGATGTATTTTATATAATGTATTTTTAACAATATTGATGTATTTAACACCAATTTTTATCCTGAGAACATAACACCAGAAAACATATAAAATATTAGTTAGTTTAAACTTTAATTTACTTTTAAAATATTTTAGAAAATTAATTTTAGAAGCGTTGTTCCGGAGTTGGTTTAAATGTTACCTGTTTACTTTATATCAAGTGTAAGTTTAGTAGTAGGAATACTTATATTCAAATTTAAAGAGAATCAATTTGTATTAGACATTTAGAATATGAAAGGTAATTAAAGATGAGACAAAATATGCTCGAAATAAAAATGTATCAGTAGTTTTTAAGAAAACCGGAAAAATGACTAGTTTAAAAGAATATTTTATAAACAGTTTGAGATAAAAAGAAAAATTTGTTGCGCTAGAAGATATTAATATAACCATAAAAAGGTGAAATAATAGGATTATTAGGATTAAATGGAGCTGGAAAAAGTACTCTTTTGAAAGCAATCTCGAATAATAAAACCAACAACAGGAGAAGTAAAGTTAAATGGCAAAATGGCACCATTAATAGAATTAGGAGCAGATTTGATCCAGAATTAACAGGAAGAGAGAAGTATTTTTTAAATGGAAGCTTATTAGGATTTTCAGAATTAAAAAGATGAAAATAGAAGATATAATAGAATTTTTCGGAATTAAGGAATTTATTGATGTTCCATTAAAAATTATTCGAGTGGAATGTATGCAAGATTAGGTTTTTCAATCGCAACAATATACGATCCAGAAATTCTAATAATAGACGAGGTTCTTTCTAGGAGATTTTCATTTCAAGAAAAAGTTTAAATAAAATAATGAAATGATAGAAAAAGGACGACAGTATTATCTCGTATCACATGATATTGAACAAGTTAAAAAGCTATGTGAAAAAGTAATAGCTTGAGGTAAAATAAGAGTAATTGGAGAATCTAAAAATATGTGAGGAATATTCAAAGAGTTAGGTGATTTTATGAAAGATATTGTTATAGGATTAAGAAAATTTCGTAGAACATGCATATATAATGTTATATTCTTTATTAGAAAGTAACAAAGATGTAGAATACATATATTGTCAGATAAATTGATGTGTATATTTTACTCCTCTTGATTTAAGTGTCAGCTAAAGTTGTATACGATTGATATTTCAGACATATTAGATTTTAGGGTATATTGATATTTCAACATTTTATAGATTAAAAATGGATCAATACTTACCTAAAAATTTGGAAAAAGTATTATATATAGATACTGATATTGTAGTAAACGGTTCGTTAAAATCGTTGTTTGAATTAGAATTTGAAGCGAATATATGCTATGGCTGTAGAATGTAAGATATCAGTGAGACACTTATCAAATATAGGTTTTAAAATAAAAATACTAATGCGGGTGCTAATTTATTTTGATTATCAAAAATGTTTGAAATAATGATTTAAAAAGCTTTTGAATTTGCTGATGATTGATGATAAATATGATTTTATGGATCAGATGTTTAAATATAGTATTAGAAAAGCACGTAAGTATATTTCGCCTAAAATGGAATTATTCTGGATGCAGTTTCGGAATTACTAGGTGAAAAAGCCGATAAAGACGTCCATAGTTATACATTATACTGCGACGAGAAAAACCTGGAATTACATGAGTATAAATAAATACAGTTTTTATATAAAAGAAAAATATGAGAAATATATACAAAAATTTGAGATAAGAGACAAGACGTTTAGTAAAGTTATTAAAAACATGTGATACTGTATAAGTTTATTTTAACCATAATACAGTATTTGAGAAATAGATATAGGCAATAGAGTAAAATATGAAAATGAAGATTTTTCAGCTATTATGGTAATATATCAAAATTATAGAGAACGATATTATAGTACCAATTCAAGGAGGTAAAGCTATATTACAAGATAATCAATCAATTAAACTAAAAGATTCAATATTTCAGAAATTTCATGATATGTACAATGAATTTTCAGTACTTTATGTTATTTGAAATATTACTCCAAAAGATTTAGATTACATAGACTATGTCATTATAGAAGATATTTTGTTTATGAAAAGATATAATTTATTTTGAAATTGTAACAAAAATATTCAAAAAGAATCGTGCATATGTTTTATAAATAGGAACAACTTTTAAAGTTATATTATGAATTGATAATTCCAAAATTGATAGACGTGTCTATGAAAGAATACTATGCCACATATAAAAGAACATTATGAAATTTTGAAAATGTAATAAGGAATGAATTCGATTTTTAAAAAGAGCATCTTAATTTCTTTTGTTTCAGAAAAGAAAAGCTGGATATTTTCTTAATATGTTTATAATGAGATTTATTTGAAGAATATTGTAAAACTTATTCAAATTTTTGAATATAATAGAGATAAATATCCCAAAAGATGATAAGTATCAGAAAAGATATTAGGTTTTTAGGAGAAAGATTTACTAATTTGATTATTATGTATATTTATTAGAGAGTAAAATTATAAATAATTTTAAAGAAATGTCAATAATAACAATAAAAATGAAAGGAACTAAATAATGAAGCAAAACTTTACAAAAATAATTTTTCCAGATAGAAAGATTTGTAATATACAGGATATGTTTTTAGAACTGAGAAAAGAAATTTCTATAACGAGGAAACTGATAAAATAATGATTCAAAATTGACATTAGATGAGGTTGTTAGTTTTAATACATATTTTAATACTTTCTGAAGTGGATATACCAAATTAGATAATTTAGTTTTCTAAATTAAAGAAAAGTAAAGGTTAAAAATTTGCAGTGCAAGAATTTTAAAAGATGAAATTATTTCGAAATAGATATATAATAAATTTTGAGTAAAATAGAAAAACGGAAGTTATAAGTTCGATCCAGAAATATCAAAAAGATCTGAAATTTATTTTGAGAATTATTTCATAGAAGAAAACAGAAATTTTTGATAAGGAATTTTTACGAATGTTGATAAAACAAAATTAAATGATATAAGACTAGGAGATGGAACGTGTACTTATTTTAAGGAACAGTATATTTACAAAATTTTGAACCTTATTAAAATATAGTTGACAAATATTTGGTCCGAGTGAAGATATAAAAGTATTACGTAATTGATAACGGTAATACAATTGATGAAAATAAGCTAAGGATATGAAAAATTTGAAAAGTAACCTACCTAAAAATATGGGAGCTAGTGGAGGATTTTTCCTAGAGTATTTTGCTGAATCCATAAAAAGAAGAAGATACTCATATTATCTTTTTAGATGACGATATTTTTGATAAATCCATATGCCATAATCCTTTTATAAATTTTTACAAATTATGAAAGAAGAATATTTAAATTATGGAATAGGTGGAGCCATGTTGATTTTAGATAAAAATATATTCAACATGACAATGCGAGTTATTTAGATAAAAATATTTGGAATGAATGCTCATATTGACTTAAGAAATTTTTAAAACATAGTTGCAAATTCATCTGAAAGATATTATGATAAAAATTTTAATGGTTTTTGGTTTTGTTGTTATCCAACTGAAGTGTTGAAAGAAAAGGTTTAGTCATATCCTTATGAAAGGCGATGATGTTGAAATAGGTGTAAGAATCTATAATGATAAATTTATAACAATGAATTCTATTTGTGTGTGGCATGAGGATTTCTTTAAAAATTTACACCCAGTGTATACTAATTTTTACGAAACTAGAAATTTATTGATAATAAATTCTTTAATTTTTAAACTACTCTGAAGCGTATAGTTTAATTTTTAAAAGGATAATAAGAGAGTTACTATTTTTAGATATGATGGCTGTTTGCTAATATATAAAAGCAATAGATGAATTTTTAAAAGGAAGTAAAGCAATTATAGAGAAAGATAATAATCAATTTGTAAAAGAAAATAGAGAATTATATGGAATGATGTCTTTTAATGAATTAAAACATAAAAAGTAAAAAGATTATTTAAAAATATATGATTCTACATTTTACAAATAAATTCTTTTAGAATTTTAACATTTAACGGACAGTTATTACCTAAAATTTTTCAAAAACAGGTGGAAGTTCCTATTGTGACAGCAACTTTTAAGAGCGTGGAAAAGAGCTAGAAAAAAGTTTATTATGATTTAGAAAATGAAATGGGGATATATTACTCTCTTAATAAAGTAAAATTATTTATAAATTTATTTAAGATTAGTTATATATTATTTTATATGTTTTGCTTTAAGTTTAGCTAAAAATGATTGATTTGAAAATCATCCATATGGTAGGATTAAAGTTTTGGGAAGAAAAATTTAGAGGAATGATTAATGAAACCAGATTATATTATTGTTGGATGTGGACTTTGCTGGTATTATAATGGCAGAAAGAATAACGAAAATTAGGAAAAGAGTTTTTAATTTCAGAACAAAGAAATCATATTGGTGGAAATTGTTATAGTTATTACGATGAGCTATGGAATTTTAGTTCATAAATATGGTCCTCATATATTTTCATACAAATTATAAAGAGTATATGATTATCTCTTTCAACTACACAGATTGGCATATTTTATCAATTTCAAGCTAGAGTAATAATTGATGGATAACTAATATACCATTTAATCTTAATACAATGAAAAGATTTATTAGAAGAAAGTCTTTTATAATAGATTGTCTTCTAAATTAATAGATTTATTTGGATATGATACAGTTACTGATTTTTAAAATTAAGAGAAATCAATGATAAAAGAAATAAAATGGTTAGCAGATTATATTTATGAAAAGTTTATTTAAAATTATATGGAAAAGCAATGGGAAGTAAAACTAGAAGAGCTTGATGAAAGCGCAACAGAAAGAGTTCCAGTATATACTTTCAAGAGAGATAATAGATATTTTAAGGATGAATATCAAATGATGCCTAAAAATGGATATACTGAGATGTTTTAAGAAAATGTTAGATAATCCAAAAGATAAATATAATGTCAAAATACAAAATGCTTTTTGATTTAATTGAGCTAGATAAAAGAAAAAGGAAGTTAAATTTTTAGGAAATAAATTTGATGGAAAAGTAAATATACGGGAGAAATAGATGTTTTATTTGATAATATTTGGAGATTTACCTGATAGATCATTAAGATTTGTCTATGAAAATTATCAAAAGAAATATTTTCAGAAACTCGCAATGACAAGTTATCCTAATAATTATGATTTTACTCGTACAAACAGAAACAAACATATGACAGGACAAGATTCTAAAACAACAACGGTAATTTATGAATATCCTCAAAAATATAGAAAGGAATGTACCCAGGAAGGATGTTCCTATTATCTATTCCAAATAAAGAAAATGAGAAAGATATGAAAAATATAAAAACATGTTGAAGATTATAAAAATTTAATTTTAATCGGAAGATTAGCAAGATATTTATATTATAATATGGATCAGATGATAAAATTAACACTTGATACTTTTTGAAAGATAAAATAAGGAGAGAAGGATTATGAAAACAGTTTTGATGATAGGTGGAGCTGGATTTATGGGTTGTAATTTCAGTGAATATGAAAAAGGATATAGAGTACAGTTATGATATTAAAGAATCAAGAATAAAGAATTCTAATTTAGTAAATGTGATAGGAAATTCAAAAGATACAAATAAAAATGAAAGAAATATTTATAACAATAAGATAGATTTTGTTATTTATACTTTGTCAAGTTTTTGGATAGTTGACAGTAATGAATCTTATCAAGAACTAGTGTTGGAAAATTTATTCTCAATAATAGATTTATTAAATATAATGAAAAGAAAATAATGTAAATAAGTTTATTTATATTTCTTCAGGTGGCTCTATATAGGACAATCAAACAAACCTATTTCAGAAAATGAAAAATTACCAGTTAGTTTTTATGGTGGATAAAAGAAGCGCAGAATCATACATTAAATATATGTCAAGAACTAATGCTGATTTTAAATATATATAATATTTAGGCCTCCCAAATGTTTATGGTAAATATCAACAATTAAATAGAATAATAGGAGTTTGCTCTCTAAAAATGCTTATAGTGGAGAAAGAAATGAATATTTTGGTGATAGATGTACAGATTATATTCATATAGATGATTTTTCAGAAATAGTTCTAACTTTAATTGAAAAGATGGAATGATGTTTATAATATTGGTTCAGGGAGAGCCTGCAAGTACAAAAGAAATTTTTAGAGTATGCGCAAGAAATAACAGGAAACAAAATGAAGATTAATTATAAAGAAACCAAGACAGGTGATATAAATTATAGTGTACAAATGTTGACAAAGTATATATTAGGGAAAAATAGACTGCTAAATGTTTTTGATGTGGATGAAGAGATATGTTTGAATAATAGCATGAAATAAATACACTAAAATAAATATTTTGGAGAGTAATATGAAAATGATTATATTTTCTAATAATTTTCTACTATTATTTACTTCTAATATTTCTATTTTCTAACTTTCAAATATGTCTCATTAATTGGCAATTGGTTTGGAATGATGAATTTAATGATGATAAATTAGATAAGACTAAATGTGGGCTTATTGGGAGAATGATAATCCTTTGGAATTCGGGAAATTATTTAGATGAAAATGGAAATCTAGTAGATCAATATGGATTTAATGCTAAGCATTATTATTTAAATGAAAACACTAAAAATAGAAAACGGAAATTTTAGGGTGATTACAATAAAAGAAAATAATAAGTTATACAGATAGATGGAAAAGAAAGAAAATATTGTATGGTCTGCAAGAGTTACTGTTCATACAAGACATTTATTTTCTGTTAGTGTATATGGTAAAATTGAAATAGGAGCAATACCAGGAATTGGGCTCTGGCCAGCATTTTGGATGTAGCTGCATTGGGTCATAATCCAAGCTAAGAGATGTCTGGGCTGATGGAGTAAAATAGAGATATTGTGGAAGTTTATGGTGATGATTTTAGAGTAAATGGAACAGATTCATGTGTTAGCCAGAAACCCATAGAAAATATCAATCTTTTGATGAACATAATTTGATTATCATGAAAATTTATCTAATCTTTAATACCTATGCTTTAGAATGGGATAAAGAATTAAAATGGCTATTTAATGGTAGAGTATACAGTTTCTATGAAAAATATATAGATATGCGAAAAATCCTTTTGAAAACCATATTATTACTTAATCTGATAAATGCAGCATTACATAACAGGAAATGATGGAGATGTAGATTTTCTCCGACACAGAGTTAAAAGTAGATTGTATGCAGAGTATATAAAAGTATAAATTAGATTAGGAGTGTTGGAATAATTTTAGGAAGAGTACTCAATCTTTTTGATAGAAAAGTTCTCTATATAACCCTATAGAAATTAAAATTAATAACTCAGTTTAAAAGCTATTTTTGCAGTTTTATATATAGTATTAAAATATGTATCTTTATGGCACATTATTAACTGTTTTACGATTAACATTAGTGTGTCTGAAAACTATCAAAATAATGAATTTTACAATCCCAACACACACTAATAACACTGGATTTTATCGTAATTTGTATATTTGTAAAATCACATTAAAATAACATAGATTTTGAGTTTTCCAGACACAGACTAGTTTACTAATCACCTTTTAGTTATAATTATATAAAAATTATTTTTACAAAAAGTAGGATGAAAATTAATACGAGTTAATTTAAAATTACTATAATGTAAGGAGATATAACGAAGAAATTTTTAGTACTAGATACATCAGATTTTAGGAGCAATTTTGGTAGCTTTAGGTCATTTTTCTTTAGTATGGGTGTAAAGAATGCAGTACCAAATTTCTATATATATTAGTTGTTGAGTACTTTTTGTTTTTAAGTTCATTTTTATTTACTTAAAACAACTACAAAAATATTCAAATAAAGAAAGAAACTTATTTAGAGAACTTATTTAAAGGTCAAATTATTAGATTACTTTTTCCTATACAGTAATAGTATTGTTTTATTATATAGTTGTTTTTAGAAATTTATATCCTGAGGCTCATATTAGCATATATCAATTTTTATAAATGTTTTTATTACAGGTTTAGGATTAAATAATGACACAATTTTTACTATAAGTGGCTTGGTTTTTTGGGTATAGAGTTGTATGTAGGAACAATCTATTTATATATAATTTATCTTTTTAAAAGATAAATTTGAAGATAAAGTATCTTTCTTTATTGATATGCCTTATATCTTTAAGTATACTAAAACATTATTCATCAAATTTTATGGAAGTTCATTTTTGAAGAAATAAATTATTACATTTGGAATAATAAAGAGGATTATTTTCATATGGTAGGAACAATGTGTGCTATAGTTTTGATAAAGTAAAGGATATTGATTTTAAATATAGAAAAAGTATGTTATGCTTTTTAGAGATTTTAATTGTATTTCTAATTATAAAATTTTATGGGAAAATAAATTATAATAGAGAGAATGAGTTTATATTTCCCTTTATTATTGGCACGTTAATTGTTATTTTCACATGAACTAGGTCTTATTTCTTTTTCTATTCATAAACAGTGCAATAATTGCGACATTTTACTAATTTTTAAAAAACCAATTTCGTGTAAAAATTTTTCAAATAGGTGTTGCATAGTTTAAACATTTTTCTTGGTCTTGAGTTTATCAGCATTAATACATTTAGCAACTCTTCTGTATCTATTTTTGATATGTCGGGTCTTCTGGGTGCAGAAATCTCTTGCAGAAGGCCGTTGCTGTTCTCGTTACATCCTCTCTGCCGCAGGCAGTATAGCCATCTGCAAAATAGAAACCTATTCCATTTTTCTCCACTTCCTCCCAGCATGAATTCTTGCCCCTGTCTGATGTAAAGTCTTAAACGCTGCTTCTGAATATTGGCGGTCAGCTGTTTTATTGCTTCCAGCATTGAATTCCTGCTTCTATCCGCCATTTTTATTGCTACGTAAAATCTCGTCTTCAACTCCACAAATGTTGCAAAACAGGTTTTGCTCCCTCCTCTTGATGAAACTACCGAATCCAGTTCCCAATGTCCAAAAACTTCCTTTGAGCTTACTTCAGACGGTCTTTCATTAATTGATTTTCCAATATTATTTTCTCTTGTCTCCTTGGTTTCGCTCTTCTCCCTTTCTTCTTAAGAGTCATTCAGGAGACATCAGAAAATCGCTGTACAGCCAGTTATAGATAGTCTTAAAAGGATAATCTGCCTTTGGTTCCTGACCAGACAATCTGTTCAGGCGACCAAGTCTTGTAGAGCCTGTCTTTATCAGATTTTTTTCAATTCAGGGTAATTTTTGAATTTCTTCCTTTATGTAGCAGCCTTTGTGTTGGCATCCGCCTGGCATTTTTCAGAAGAGTATTCGCCATTAATTCTTTTGATTTCACGGTAGATGGTAGCCCTGTGCCTATTAAGGATTTTTGGTGCAATTGTTAGATAATTTTCTTTTTGTAGAACCTCTAGCTTATTTCTTTCATTTATGGTAAAATATTTATGGCTCATGATATATTTCCTTTCGTTAATGTTTTTGTCGTTACTAACATTTTAACATCAGAAATTATCATGAGTTTTTATATTTTACAGTTTGTCGCAATATATTATACAATCTATGTATTAAAAATTTTTGTTTAGGTAAATTAGGATATTCTATTTGTTTAATACATCCAATATTCTTAGAAATATAAGTATAAAATAAAAATATTTATCTGTATTTATTACTAACTCTTTTTCTTCTATTTTATTTTATTATTTTTATTGAAAGACGAATTATAAAATTAAAAATATAATATGGTATATCTGAAAATCCGAAATCAGCGATTATTTAAATTTATCTATAAATTGCAATATTAATTGCGACATTTACCACATAAAACTAATTTCGTGTAAAAATTTTTCAAATGGTGTTGCATAGTTTAAATATTTTTCTTGGTCTTGAATTTATCAGTATTAAGGTTTTTATCAATTCTTCTGTTATTTAATCTTCTTTGGGTAAAAATTCTCTTAGAAGACCATTGCTGTTTTTCGTTACAACTTCTGCCACAGCAGTATGGTTCTGCAAAATAGAAATCTATTCCCAGCTTTTTCCACTTCTTTCCAGTATGAGAAAAGAATTCCTTATCGTAGAAGTTTTAAATGCTTTTTGGAATATTGGTTTGTCAGCTGTTTTATTGCATTGAATTTTTACTTCTATCTTCCTACATAAACTCGCGTCTTTAACTCCACAAAACTAACTGAATCGACCCCCGGTGTCCAAAATTTCCTTTGTGCTTACTTTGGACAGTCTTTTCTTTAATTGTTTTTCCAATATTAAATTTTTAGTTTTCTTCTTAAAACGTTTGAGGAAACATCCAGAAAATCGCTGTACAGCCATTTATAGACAGTTTTAGATGATTGCTCAGCGAATCTATTTTTCAGTCAGAGCCTGTCTTTTATCAGATTTTTCAATTCAGTAGTAATTTTTGAATTTCTTCCTTTATTAGTAGCACTATTGGCAGCCGACTGAGTATTTTTCAGAAGAGTATTCACCACTAATTCTTCTGATTTCACAGTAAATGGTGGCTCTATGTCTAATAAGAGTTTTAGAAATTTTATAATTTTCTTTTAGTAAAACTTCTAGTTCATTTCTTTCATTTATTGGTAAAATATCTATGGCTATTTCCTTTCGTTTGTTTGAACATTTTAACACGAAATTATCATGAGTTTTTACGTTTTTAAGTTTGTTCACATATATATATAATCTATATAAAACAAAAATCAGCAATTCAATATAAATATTGATTTGCACTATATATCACATTTTTAGCTATTCTAATGGTGCCCAGACG
>BNJU01005604.1_pt1 | contig 122786 bp, 164 predicted proteins | sample 8539281 | NCBI WGS metagenome assembly BNJU01 (sample SAMD00202456, study PRJDB9452) | human saliva metagenome | isolation source: human saliva | place: Japan | reverse complement strand
ATTTTCTAAAGATTTTTGCATTTTTCTCAGCTTTTTTAAATTGCATCTAACATTTCTACTAATTTTTTATTTTTATTAAAAATATTTTAGTTTTTTTTTTTATTTTATATCAATTATTTTTTACAGTTGTCTTATATTAATACCTTTGGAGCCATTTTTAAGATGTTCTCTCTTCCAAGGCGTTAAATAATTACAATTGGCATTTGATTTTCCCTATATAATGAAAGTGCTGCTGTATCCATTACCCAGATTTTTGAAGTTAGGCCCATCAAAAGTTACTGTATCATATCTTTACAGCATCATCAAACTTCACCCATCTTTTGTCATAAATTCCATCAACTTTTGTCCTTTTGGTGTTACATCTGCCTGAATTCCACAGCTCTAATGCTCCTGAAGAATCTGTCGTAAAATAAGGATTGATTTGTTCCACCTGCAAAAGGCCTGGTTCTCCTTTTTCCGTATGTCTTATTGCTTACGGTCTGATAGTAAAGCTCGGCTATTTCTTGCGGCATTTGAAGGCTGTCATAACCTTATAGCCTCATGTTTTCAATCGCATTTTGCAGTGCTCATTCCAGATTGAAGCAAAAGACCATTGTATCTCCAGTCACTCTGTCAAAGCTCTTTTCCATCCTATTATCTACGAAAAATATTTCCACCACCAATAACGATAGCAATTTGTACACCTTTTCATGCACATCTCTGTTGACTTTTCTCCATCTTAAATTGTCAAATGAATTATTGTACTTGGGGTAAATAAATTGTTCATAGTAACACTGCTTCATCTCTAACATATTTTTTATACTACAGTTTTCTTCTGTGAATTTTTCTATTTTTCCATCCAATATTTTTCAATGATATTAGCTGGTTTTCCTTCTGATTCTAACTGATGTCTGGGTAATCTTCTTTTTTCTTTCCAACTATCGCTGCAATGTATTTATCTAATATTTTGATCCATTGCTGCAATGTATTGCATGCACTTTTGCTTTTTCAATATTTTCAGAGTAGCTTCTCCATTAACATTTAATACTGCACGACTTTTCACCATGAATATAAGTTTGATAACCCACTGGTTGAACAACTTTAATCTTTCAATATTCATTTTCACCAATTTTAGCAATTAATTTGCCAAATGAGTTTCTAACAGTTTTCCTTCAAGTTCAAATGCTTTTTGACCATCTTCGCTTGTCAAGTCATGGCTTAAAGTCAATCCTCACCAATTTTTCCAGTGATTTGAATTCATCATTTTTTAGCAACGAAGTCAGTTTCAGAGCTAGAATCTCAGATAGCACCTTTTTTCATTCTGACAGCTTAGTTGCAAATACCAATCCTTCTGCTGCAGTCCTTCCGTATTTTTAGCCGCCCAGTAATTTCTTTTCTTAACCACCAATTGCTTTTTCAATATTCCATCATTTTCTTGTGTTTTTACAGTCAATATCTTGCTCCTGTTCTTTCTCTTAATTCTTTATTGCGCTGTTGACTGCTACTCTATTTCCCTCCTATTTATTATACTGCCCGAATTCGGTAAAAATATATTTTACTATGATTAATATTCCGATTGTTTTTAAAATTATAGCATGATAATGTAGTGAGATTTCAGTTCCAATGCAGATAAAGTAAAACAACCTGTATTCTTATAATGATTGAACACATCAAAATATTCGCTTATCTTCCACAAACTCCTAGTTATTTTTCAGCCTTTAATGATTTGTTATATAATTTTTTTCAGTTATTTCTCCAAAATGTTTCCATAGTAAACACAGAACTAAAAGAAAAGTAAATCTTTTTCAAAAATTAATAATTTGTATTTTGGAAGAATTAAATGCATATGTATATCTTTGATTTTAAAATTATTCTTCAGTAACTTCTTCTGCCACTTCCTCACCGATTTCTTCGTTTGCAGTGAACTCATCACTCGCTTCAGCAACATTTTTCATCCCACTGTTTCTTCCAATTGCAGCATGTGCTGCAATAATCCTCAGTGCAAACAATTTGTACTCATCTATATAGCATCATCACTGCTGGAATTTTGTAAGTTACCAAATCTCAGGATCTCACGTTTGTATCGATTAACGCGACGACAGGAATTCCTTAATTTTTAGCTTCTTCTAATGCTAAGAATCTCTTTGATGTCAACCATGAAACAATGCTGCTGGTAAAGTGTTCATATCTTTAATCCCACCAATATTAGAAAGTTTTGCCATATCTCTTTCTTAATAATCCAGCTTCTAGTGTATGCTCTGTCAACAAAGTTCCATCTGCAACCATTTCTTCCAAGTTCTTTTAATCTTTTTACTCTGATTGTTTCCAAGTTAGTTAAAAGTCCACCCACGACCATCTGTGGTTTATAGAAGTCCTCCAGCTCTTTCAGAGCTTCTTCCTTAACTGCTCTCCTGAGCTTTGTTTTTAGTTCCCACGAATACTACTTTCCACCTTCTTCAGAGATTTGTCTTACAAATTCGTAAGCTGCCTCTAGTTGTCTTGAAAGTTTGGTAAATCCAAACATGGATCCCATTTCTCTCTGTAAAATGTAAGGTTTCATTTCTAGGGTTCCGTCTTTTGCACTTGATGTCCAAAATGTGCTCCTACTTCTAATAATTGTTTCATTGGTAATTACTGCCACATGTTTTTCCTCCCATGCCTTTTTCTCCCACTTTTCTTTAAAAGAGCAGATTGTAATTTTACTTTTATGCCTTATAATATTTATAAAAATAAATTTCCAGAAAATCCCCAACACCATCCTTAAACACTGCTAAAGCGTGGATTAATCATAGTATCTGTCAAACATGCTAACTCTTGGCTAACACTTCGCAAAACTTTCATCACCTTTTACCCGCTATCATCAAGCAGAACTCGTTCGCATCAGCTTTCTTTCCCTGCTTTTAATTCATTGCGCCTTTGCAACGAAGTTTTCTTCAGTTAATCTTGATCTTTCAATCATCAACTCTCACGTTTAAAAGCCCACGTCTGCATCTGTGTGTAAACACGTGACTTTTTGCTCATGCCTGTCAACAATACTACAACAAAACGCACCTTTTGACTCTCCATCAACTTTTTCACTCGACACGCCTGAGAGCTCAGCGACAGAATTCATGTGGCTCCGGGAACTGTCCATTTCTGTCACCCTCTCGCAATTATTCTCTGCATCCTTTCCTCTGCCCCATTTCCTTCCAACTTTGCCTATCTCCTTGCTCGACCTGGATCAATCTCTCATCTCCTTCAGCTGATATCCAACAAACATTTTGACAACCTTTATCTGCCGATTTTACATTAGCATGTATAGCCTTGAAACGAAACCACTTTAGAAATCTCCTTACACCATAGATCTCATCAATAGTCCTCATAGGAATAGGATAAACACTTTATTCCAATTACCAACGTAGCAAAGTGCTATATTTTCACTTTATTCATCCTCATCCTTTCATTAATTCCATAACTCAATTTTAAAATAGACATTTTCTAGTTATTTTGAACTGGCTGTAGTTTGGCGCCTTTTGTAATAATAACGTCATGAGGATGGCTTTCCTTCAGTCCTGCCTCTGGTTATTTTTACAAATTCTTCCATTTTTCTTTTAATTTCCCACTGTACCAGCGTTCCACAGCATCCCATCCAGGAACGAAGTCCACCGCAAATTTGGTGTAAACTGCATCCTTTACGCACCTTTTTATATGAAACCATTGATCCAATTCCCTTCGAACTAATTTTTCTGTTGCTGCTTCAAGCTTGAAAGTATCTGTCACTGCTACCCTCTTCATTGGCTCGCAAGCCGATCCCATCTCTGTGCGTAAGTCTTTGAATTTTCCGTCGCAGGCCAAAATTTCTTCTCCTGGTGCTTCACCAGTTCCCGCAAGTATTCCTCCCAGCATAACGCAGTCCGCTCCAGCTGCGACAGCTTTTTACAACATCTCCAGACACTTACCCCACCATCGGCGATAAGTCCGATTCCCTTTATTCAGTACAACTTCCAATATTCATTACAGCTGAAATTTGCGCACCCAACCTGACAACTCTAGCTGTACAGATTGAACCTGGTCCAACTCCGACTTCTACTGCGTTTGCATTCCTGCTTTCTATCAAGTCAAGCGCTGCCTCCGAGTTACGCGATATTTCCTCCGATAATGTCTAAACTCCAGGAAAAGCCGCTCTAATTTCCTTTTATTTTATTAAGGCACCCTTTGAATGTCCGTGTGCGAATCAACAAGCAATACGCCAACTCCAGCTTCCCACTAGAGCTGCAACTCTTCTTACTGTACTCCTGTTCCAACTCCAACTCCTGCCCCACCTAAGTCTAATGTTCATGTCTTTTGCAGCATTAGGATAATTTATAACATTGTCAATATCTTTAATTGTAATCAAACTTTAATTTGAAGTGCACTTCAATCTATTGGCAATCTCATTCTATTTTCCGATGAACACATTTGTACCTTTCAAGAGTTGTTCCAACAGCAGTTACCAAATTATCTTACCGTCATAACATCTGCAACTTTGTACGATAAAATCTCCTCTATATTTCAGTCATCATCGATAGTACACCTTTTAAATCACCGTCAATATCAACTACAGGAAGTCCCGAAACTTTATAATTTTTCATCATCGTCATCTGCATCTTTTAAAATAGCGTCTTCCTTTAATCGTAATCGGACTTTGAAATCATGCTGCTTTCGGTACTCTTTTACTTTTGATACCTCTTCAGCCTCGTCTTTCAATTCGTCAGTATTTTTGCTGACAAATCCAATCCCCAATCTCTCTCTCGTGTGCAAGCGCACAGAGCTCTTGATTCTGTAACGCATCCATTGCGTGCACTCAGCATTGGTATATTTTAGTACCCACTTACAATTTTAGTTAACGAGTCTCAGTGACACTTCAGCGCACCACATCTGATGCCTCGTGGAACGAGATAGTACATCATCAAAAGTCAATCCTTCAGAAATTACAATTTTTATCTGACTCATTTTTAAACATCCTCCCATTTTTATAGACTTTTAATTATTTATCCTGCAAGTTTAGTAAACCAAGGAAATTTTACAAAACTCTAAATTATACCATTTTAGCACGAAATAAGTCATAATTTCAATACTCAAAAGATTTTCTATGCGTTAATTTAGACACTTAGATACAAAGTCGTTGAGTTTCTAGCAGAACTATTGTTCCGGCCATCTACTACTATTAGTCAGTCTGTAATAAATCCAGCTTCCTGGCTTGCTAGAAAACTGCATGTATAACTATATCTCTCAGGTTTTCCTCCCAGTGTGTATCGCATTATTTCTTTTATTTGACTCATAGCTTTTAGAATTCTTCCATGCTTAAAAGTCCAATCGCTTACAACATTTCCTGGTTGAACTGCGGACTACTGCATCCCACATTTTCAAATATCTGGTAGCTGCACTTCGCATAAATCCAAGCTGAGCGGATTTGTTAGCTCCAGTTAGTGTGCCCATCCAGATAGTCCTGTAATAGGTCTCCTGCAATCGAAGAGGTCAGTAGTACACTCGTCCATAACTTTGCTCATATATATTTAGTGCTGCTTGGTTAGCAAAAAGTCCCTTTTCTATGTTTATATTTTTGTACTGCATCCCAGCTCCTCCTTTCTCTGTCATCAATACTTGTTCCAGGAAAAATACACTGCATTTGAACGAAAGTATGCTGGCCCATTTCTTTCCTCAAGTACTTTCGTAACATGGATTGCTATAGTCCACCAAATCTTTATCTGTACGCATCAAAATGACGAAACTAACTCCCATCCCATTTATGCATCTCTCCTTTTCGGCCTTTGTCAATGTCCCCTATAATCGACTTTCTTTGCCTCTGCCTGCTTCCAATGCCTCTGCAATTCTTTCCAATGCCTTTTTGCCCTAATCTGTACTAAAGAGCAACTTCCCACAGATCAAACATTTAATCATTCACACCTGTCATTTCCATATTTTCAAATTAAAACTTTTAAATTTGAATCAATTTTCAAAGGATTAGAGTCATTAGTTTTATCTCCACTTCTTCCTTTCTCTTTTGCAACTTATTTGCCTTTACGAGCTGCTCTGCAACTGTAAACTCGTTTAAACAGCACCAGTCCCTGTATTTTATTTTATTTTGGCTCTTTTAACTCTTGTGCACATACAGCCCGCTGCATCAGTGCATAGTGCATCCTCAATCCATTATCCTTCGTGCCATAACATATAAGTTTCCTTAGAATCCCCAACGCTCGTCATATTCCCATTCTGAATACACTATACAAAGATAACAAGCATCGCTGCATCTGTAATGACTCTTGTTATATAAGAGTAACCGCTCTTTATCCATCTTTTTATACTTTTCTATTGCTACCTTTTAATATCTTTAATCGACCTTGCACCAATTTTATTCTGAAATGTATTGCGGCTTAGCGGAAAATGATCCTGCAGCAAATCAGGAAACACTTTATCATTCTTTTAACAAGAGCTGAACTGTCTCTTCTCCATATCCACCTGTCCGTGGCACTGCAAGATTATGATTACGCCATCGACTTTTGGGATCAGCCTCTATCGCTTTTCCCAGTCACTCCACTGGAACGTGTTGATATTATTTTCATGATGATAAACAAGATTCCCAACACATGGTGAACACTTTTCTTGTCCTCTCTATTGCCTGTAAAAACAATCGCTTCCTTCATAGTCATCCTGTATCTCAATAGCCTTAAACGCTAGTTTCAATAGATCTTTATGACATGACCAAGTTCATTTAACTCTCTCTCAGTCAAACCCTTCTACTTCCTTCTGTCTCCAGGTCTATCTCTTTAAATCTTATCATGCCATGCTAAGTTTCTCACTGTTTGCTTTTCTAGAGAATCATTTCCACCAATATAGTTTCCTTTTATTTTCAGTTACCGAAGGATTATTTCATGATGCCTTTTACTCGAAAATCCATAAAACTGCATAAAATAAAACTAACCAATAAAAATCAGCATTCTCATCACTCCCTTTTATTATTTTAACTCTTAAGCCCCCTTTAAGCATTCAAAAATCAAATACTAAACTGATTAATAAGTTTTTCTTCAGGTTTAATTTTATTGTATTTCCAGTAACATCCAATCTATAATTTGTTTCATTCAATTCATAAAAAGATTATCACTCAAAATCAGACTTTATTGTTTGTTTTAACAGAATTATAACTTTAAAAATATATGGCAAAGATAGTTCTGCACTTTAATTACAGCACTAAGTTGAAAACCTCGTAATTCGTCGTTCTATCCACTCATCTTCTGCCAGCAAAATTTCATTCTTTAATTTCACTGTAAACTTATCAAAGCTCCAAAAGTATTTTCGTAGGTTTAGAATTTTTGTTTCTATATTCTTATTTTAATGTCATTTGCTTTTCATTGCTCAAACACGATAATCATTATCAAATAAAACACGACTAACAATGTTGCTAAAATGAAATAAATCGATATTTATCTATAGCATTTATATCTAATCCTCCGACATTTTAGAGTCCTTTTGGAAACATATGCACCATGAACATTTATTTTCAAAAATTACACAGTATCCTTTCTTATTATTTGAATTTCCATTCCAGTTTTAATTTTCTCTGTGATAACTGGATAATATTCATATTGAAGTTATTTCTCTTAATTTTTGCTCGAGAAAATTACTACTTTGCAATTAATATAAATTATAATCTTTCTACTTTATTTATATCTCCTTCGTATACCCTTTTCACTCCCATCTTCTCACGCATTCAATCTCATAATTCTGCTACACTCACACCAGTTGCTAGAATCATACTCATGCTCATCGAAATTCATATTTCCATGGAAATTTTCTCGCAGCAAAATATTTCCTCTGTGTTGAAGTCCCATAAAGGAGATTTTTGAGCCGTCTGTTCCACCACGGATTGGCTTGATTATTGGTTTCTATTTCAAGCGTTTTCCATTGCTGGCTATTTCTACGATTTCCATGCGATCTTTTTATAATTTCTCCCATGTTAGTACATTTGATCTTTTATTTCTACTGTTACTTAATGTAAATATTTTCATGAATGCGACATTTTACAGTAAATTTCTCTTCAAACTTCTGTCTGTCGTGACTCTCTTAAATACGTATGATAATTCAGCATCCTCACAATTTGCACATGAATCAAGAAAATAAAACCCTTCAGATCCTTCTCAGATCTTTTTCAGGCACTTCCATCTGCTGGGAGCTGTATTTATAATCTCTCCGCTTATTAAACTGCATTTACTCATTTTTCCTATGGCTGTTCCTCGGATGAACGCACTTTTTGACTCTTTTATTTTGGAACATACAGCTCCAGCCGCATTAAAACTGTCATATTCAAGTTCTCCCACTGGTCCGCCATCCATTGTATAGGCAAAAATCCGCCTCCAAATTCATCTACATTAAAGTTGTCTGCTCCTGACGCTCCACTTTCCCTCATCAGGCCCAGCAACGCTATTTTACTGTTCTATGTTTGATTTCTGGATGGTTAATCAAATATTTCATAGCCTCAATACTTCCACAACTCCAGCCTTGTCACTCAGCTCCCGTAAAAGAGTTGTTCGTCAGTAGTAATTACGAAGCTTCCAACATATCTCCTTTTCTTTAAATTTGGAAATTCATCGAGCAGATAGATGGCAATATTTGCTCCTGATGTCAGACAATATCTTCCCATCATAGCGTTTTCTCACAATCTGTGGATTTACATTAACCTGCATTAAAATCTCAGCAGGATCCATATGTGCAATAAATCCAATAGTTTTTCACATCTTTATCAACATTACTTCTTCAAAGTCGCATTATCACAAACAATGCATCTCACATACACATCTTCCATCCCTTTACTCTTCCAGCTCTTTTACAAGCATTTTAAGTAAATTCAAGCGTGATGGTGTTGGATGGAATACTCTCTACTTTTCTCATCTCGATTCTAGTTTCAATCTTTGCATATTTCAAAATCTATCCTTCTTTAATGTTTCATATATGTCTTTCAAATCCACTTTATTTTCCTACTACTTCTCCACATTTTATAATTATAACCTATTTTACACTTTTTACAGTTTTCTAATGCTAATCAAAAAATTTATAAATAAATTTATAAAATATAACCATATAATTATAGAATATTTTTATTAATACTATTTCCGACGAAGAGCAAAACCAAAAAGCAGAAATCAAAGTCATTTTTAGTTTGTCAAGAGGTATTGCGTTAATCTATGATTATTAATAAATATTTTTCATAATCTCTGTTTTTCTTTTATATAAGCAAGGGAACCAATCGCGCTTCTGTCAGCCTGCAATATTATTATTTTAACATATTTAACTAATAGAATATTAAAGAGTATCGGCGGTGCCGCGCACTAACCCTGGTCGTCACATTTTGAAGATTTCAAAATTTCTGGGCATTTGGGGAAAGTAGCTCAAACATTTATTATTTGATAAACCTAAATTAACATGAAAACGAAACTCGCTAGAACACCACTTCTCAAACAGCATCAGAGCAGCTCCATAAAATATATTTACTATGAAGGTCTCATGAAAGAAATTAATATTAAATGTTTTAGTCGTTTCTTTTATCCCAAAATCAATGACACTTATGCCAAATTATATAGATTACTATATTTAAATCTAGGCTTTATCTAGAAAAATATTAAATACAAAATTTCTGTCAGCTGAAATAACCAACATTAGAATCGATTTCTTTCTGCCATAATCTCTTAATGATAGAACTTATTTATGTTAAAATAACCCATTCATGGTGCGAGCGGCTTACGAAGGTTTCTTTATTTTTCTTTATAAGAAAGTTTTGCAGTGGCTGTAAGGGCATGGCGTCTGATGTCTTACGTTAAAAATATAAATGCTGTTAAGAAAACATTTATTAATAATAACATTTATAAACAAAATTGGCTGTCCTTAAGATGGATACTTAAGAACTAAATTTTAATTTTTTAAACAGTTATCAACTATAAAAACGCGTCATTCAAACCATGATCTAGCATTTTTCTAATAAAGTTTTCCCCTTAACCTATTGTTTAATCTAAATTATTCCAATCTTTAAACTTATTCTAAAAATCGTTAACATCCGAATGCTGACATCAACATCCGCATTTAAATATTAACTTTCATTTTCCGTGCAAATGCCTCCAAACCGTCTCATTTCTGAAACATACATCAATCAATTCCAACTTAGAACATCTATTTTTTCGTTTTACTTTTCCAAATTGATCATTCTTTCTAAAATTTTTCCATATCTCATCCTATTCTTTCATCATCAACAAAATAAATCTGATTTATTAACGCACTTCCACATTCTTTCAATTAATAAAACCACCACTGTAATTAACCCAACAACCACGATTAGATAACATCCTTAGTGTCAAAAAATCTCTATTCAATTTCCTTATTAGAATATATAATGCTCATATTTTCCAGTAAATCCCATAGATGAAAAGAATGTTTTTCGTGTGGCCTCAAGATACCTAGTCAGTATAAATCATATTTCCAACTACGCAAGTAAACATTCTCACCATTAGTGTTCCCAGGTTGTATTTCTCCTCATTTATTTCTCTTCCATACAATTTCTCCAATTTTTGTCTATATTCTTCACCCCAAAATACGACCTCGTCTTTTTCATAATTGAATCATCTCTATTTATACCCGTCATTATAAATCCAATTGCTTCAAATCTTCATGAAAATCCGACTTCAACTGCCTTCATTATATGCTTCCCGTTTCCATTTCACATTTTCATCACTTAACACCCTTCATTAGTAACGGCATATAAATATAAAAAAATCAAATCCAATCAATCTACTGTTTTATTCCCTGAAAACTTAGTCAGCACATCATCCTGCATAGTCCCAGCCCACTTTGGCCACTTGCCTCAACGTTATTCTCTTGCAGTCCTTAGCCATTTTCATTTCTCTGACTTCCGACAATTACAACTTCATCGATTTACTTCCACATGTTTCTATGTCCGTTAAATCAAAATCATATCCATACAAATTTCTCCAACGATGCCTTTTGTCCATTTTCATTAAAACATATGCTTCTTCTGAATTTTCAATTTGCTTTTGAAATCCATGTGCATAGCCTAATGACACAATGCTCATTTTTAGAGTCTCTGTTTACAACGCCTGGGTATCTGTAGTAAAATTTTATCGTCTCACGTTTCTTATGTTTCAGAGCACTCCAGACTTTTACTGTTGCACGTCCAATAATCCCACACTCACAAGACAAAGGCCTCCATTCCATAAAGTGCTATCTCATCTACTCAGCAAAATCATAATTGTATTTTTGTCCACATTTAAAGAGCAACGACTCTGTCTGTAAATGTTTGATAATAATATTTTACATTATTTTCGTCAAATATCTTTTAAAATATTTTCATATTTCTTAACCTGCTTTTCAGGCTCTAATTCTTGATTTTCCGCGTCTGAAATATGAGAAAAATCGAGATTATTTCAATCTGTTATTTTGTAGAATTTCATTTCCATTTTCTTTATTTGTCTCAATTAATTCCAAAATCTCGCTTCTTTCACTGAAATCCAAGCCCGTCTCATCCCACTGTTTACTTTTCTATACGGATTTTCAAAACTGTATTTTGCAAAGGATTATCCAAAATTTTTAGCATCTGATAATTGGTGAAAAATTAAAAATTGTAAACGCACAATATTTTCTATCACATATTTTCAAATTCCTTTTAGGCTCAATGTAATTGGCGCTTATTATCTTTATTTCTCATATTTCCAGAGCACTGTCTTTTTCAAATTTTAGAATTTCACGAATTTTACTGCTTCTCAATATAAAGCTGCTGCAAAGTAATTACAATTGTTTTCCAGCAATATCGGAAAAATATTTTCAATCTCCTAATCCATAAGCATTATCTTTTAATTACACAACAATATTTTATTTATAGAACGTATGTCTAAGTCTCCTTTTTAGACTTTTCCCTATTTATTTCCAACTTTACTAACATATTTTTGCTCTCCTTGACAAACTCTCTAAACTGTTATTATTACGAGTCTCATTATCTCCTATAAGGATAACTAATCTCAGAAAGCAGGATTTTACGATAACTTTTGATACTGTATTTCGGGTATTCCTTTTCTTTTTAGGATCCTATTGCTGTGATTTCCTATTAGAAGTGTCACTTGCTGCTAACGGTTTACGCACGGTTCGAATAATATTCTTTCTCCATTAACTGCTTCAAATGTATTCCTTGCGTTCCCACATTTATCCATGATCCTGGTCGTATACTATCCAAATTTTCTTTTCCTTCGTATTTAGGCCGAAACTGCCCTCGTATTTTCAACTTCTGACTCTCAATACCTCGAAACAACACATCCAGACAACAATGGCAGCAACTGGCAGAAAATGCTGAAATTTTGTCCTTGCAACTCGAATCCAGCAAAAGCAATGCTACACCATAAACAATAGACAATATCGCTATTAATATCAGAATTTTATCCACTTTCTGTGAATCAATCCATTAAGTTCAATCATTAGTACTCTATAATAAACAGCTCCTTCCAGCCTAATTTAAGCAATTACTAAAACTGAACAAAATTCTGCGTAATTTATCTAAATCTATAGTCTGAAAACAATTATATATTTACTTTTCTTCCAGAAAGTCCTGACGCAATGAGTTTCTGAACGCTCTCTGCCTGATGGCTCAGCACTCTTTCTTCGTCATCTGCTTCTCCCAAATGATTTTCCTAGCTCATACGAATATTGACAGTAGCTAAATCCATTTGTTACCTCGTGCTTCAAACAAAATTCTCCTCTCTATTTCTCCACGAACATGACGACTTTCTCCATTTGGAAAGGCAGATGACTTACAACAGATACAAAATGTGCTTTTCTATTTTCTCACATCCCTTCCGTGAAGTTCCAAGCATGTTCTTTTCGCTGTCAGTCGCATTTCTTTCTCCTCCAAATCTCGCCGACAAACTCCAGGCCCTCCATCCAAAGCATCTACACTAAAGTCCTGAATCATCTTGAAATTGTTACAATATTTGTATAATCTGCACTTTCCTGTATTTCCTCGTGAATTCTTCCCCAAAAGTTTCTTCCATCCTCCACAACATCAGGAATATCAAGCCCATCTAAAATCCCAAGTTACAACTTCCAAACGTCCTTTCTGTCAGTTTGCTCAAAATCTTTTATTTTTCCCTATTTTTCGTCGCTGTAACATACTCTCTCATTGTATCGCCTTTCCCTTCTTACGCAAAATAGTATACTTACCTCACCCAAAGATTTTCTCTTCTGTATAATTATCTTTATAATTTTGCCTACGCATTGTAGAACTTCCTCTTTCCTCTTGACATAGATTTGTAAATCTACTGGCTTATCCACAACACCTTTTTATATTTTTATTTCGTGTTACCTTTAAACTTTTACTGGCTTTTGCACTTCATATAAGTCTCTAATAATTTGTGATCGGCAAAATTCTAGCATCTGTATCTGTTGCGAGTTTGAAGCTTCCTTTTAAATTCACCAATTGTACCATCCTCACTTCTTGCTTCCTTCTAGGGAAAATTACAAGAAATGTCTTTTTATTTTACTGATGGCATCCTCATATCCTTCATATCCCTGTCTTGGCATCTATCCAGTAAATATACAGTCGCTGAACGCATTCAACGTCCAAATTTGCAGTACCATCTTTTCATTTCCTGCAATGAAAAGAAAATCGAAGTGGCAATATCCTAATAATGCAGGAATATCTACATTACTCTGATGATTTGAGATTAATATAACTGCTTCTTTTTGTGTCGTATATATATCTTCTTCACCGCCATTCTTGTAAATAACTTTTCACTTTTGCTTCTCCAGCTCAGATCAGATTTTCCTTCCCAATTTTTGGCTGCTACCGGCATACATTACTCCATATCTTTTTCGCCTTTATTGAATATTAGACACCATATATGAACATTAAACTTCCATAAATAAAAAGTTCCAACTAACACAAGCATGGTAAAGACGTTCATACATGATTTCCTCCCTCACCGTTATTCATACTTTCTCTTTATATTCTTTCAGCTTTTGTAAATTTCCTATTGGCGGGACCATCTCTTGCTAGGTACTGTATGTAAGTTTCCGTTCTTCCTATCTTCCCTCTCATTATTTATATTAATCTTTTACCATCAATCAATTTTTCTAACTTTATGTCATCACTGACATTGTCTTCTTTTTCCTCAGCTGTGCTCGCCAGATGCTTCTTCTTCAACTGGTAGACTCCCATCAATTCCTTTCAGTGACAAAGGTTGTAGGAACATGCTTTGCTCACTGCAAGTTCCGCCTTCCAATATAGCGAAATAGCACAATCCAGGTCATTTAGACACCCTAGTTCTTCCAACTCTACTGCCTGTAAAATAGCTGACTTGTTTCCTAAATCTCTCTCTTCCAGCTTTAACCGTATTTCTGTCTCTGTCTTTTAATGTAAATGAGTATCCTTTTCAAGAGAGGCTTCCATACTGCAAATCATCATCATAAAAACCTCTCAATATTGTCATTTACCTTTAACATATTTCTGCCTGATAAGAGGACTCACATCAATAATTTCCCTCAGCATCAAGATATATCTTAATACGATAGATGTATTAATCTTCATCTAGTGTCTTCGCTTCTTTATTTTCCGTATTTTCAGATTCAACAGCTTTCTACTATTTTATTGCTCTGTTTCCTGTTTTGGTCGAATAGCATCAAGCACTTGCTTTTCAAGTCTTCCATACTACTTTGTTTTCCTCTGGCATATTTTCAACATTTACATCGTCCCTGTCCAGTACGTACGTTCATCGCCATAACTGGAACCATGCCCTGCTTTTTGAAGTCACTCCCAAGACTTTACTCGTTGCACTGCAAGCATTTCCCTAATTTTAGAAATCTCTCAGTTCCATAGCATAACATTTAAATTTAGCGCTTTAAATGGCGGTGCAACTTTATCGTAACTCTTACTACAACTTCACTTCCAATACCGTCGTCTCCTGCTTAACAGAACCTCACTCTCCTTTCACTTCCATTCTTACAGTTGAAAAAGAATTTGAAAGCTACGTCCTCCTGAAGTCGTTGTCTGCACTCCCGAACAAATGAAAACCCTCATTTTTTCTCTGATTTGGTTAATAAAAATCATAACTGTATCAGACTTTTGAGATACTTCCAGTCTAATTTTCTAGTGCTTTTGACATAAGTCTGCCTTGAAGTCCCATTTGCTGGATTGCCCATTTCTCTCAATCAGTTTTTGGAACAAGTGCCGCAACTGAATCGACAACAATTAGTATCCATTGCTCCACTTCACAAGCATATCTGAAATTTCAAGTGCCTGCTCTCCGTATCAGGCTGTGAAACTAAAAAGTTCATCATATACCCACTAAGAGCCTTTTTGCATAAACTGGATCCAGCTGTTCCGCATCAATAAATGCCACTGTTCCTCCAGCCTTCTGAGCTTCCACGCAATAATATGGAAGTGCAAGTGTTGCTTTTCCTGAAGACTCTCGCCCCATAAACTTTCAACACCTCCTCTGGCACTTCCCGCCAATCCCAAGGCCATATCCAACCAAACTCCCTGTAGAAATAGCCCTTATATTCACTTTTCTGATTTTCACTCAAGTTTCATTAATCAGCACCGTCACCATAATCCTTTCTGAATCTGCTTTTTAGTGCCAAGTCAAGCATTTTCTCCTTTCGCTTAACGCTTTATCATCCTTTTTCTTTTCTTCAGCTTTTTCTAGCCATTATAATTCCCTCCTTATTTATTATTCTATTCCAAACATTATTATATCACAATTTGATTTCTTTTATATATTTTTCTTTTCTATTTTGATTTCTTTGATAAAATTTTATTTTATAAAACGGAACTCGATCATATATTTTCTAGCGACATAGCATTTCATCATTTACATCTTCTATCGTCCTTAATTTGCCTATCTCTAACTGCAGGAAATTACATCCCAACTTATATTTTACTGACAGTTCTTTTGCTACTTCATAGGCACTCTTCAAGCACTCACCTTTCGTGACTCCTCTTTTCTCCAGTTATTTTATTTTCTCCCTATTTTCATAAGTTTCTGACTAAACTCAAACGAATCATCTAAGACAACAACGCCTCTGGTATTGCTATCCATTCTAAGTTCATTAACCAGTCCAAAGAGTATTTCACGTCCAGATTTATCAGACATTTTCGGTACTTGATGAATCATCATATTTGAAACTGCACACTCATCACTAATCACAATCCTCCACACGCTGTAAAATTTCTCCCATCCAGTCTTAAACGAAGCAAACCTGTCAACTGAATAAAGTACAGAAGCTGCATAAGCATTGACACCTTTCCGCTGCTCCAAATCTCACCCGTGCAAGATACATTTTTACAGGCCTCAGAAGCTCTTGCTTTTCGTTAATCTGGAAAAGATATCTCATTTCTCCCTGTCTCCTTTATTTCTTTTTAATTAGAAAGCAATTCTGCCTGTGTCTGTTTTCCACTTCCATCTGTACCTTCTATAATTATTAATTTTCCCATTTTTAATTTCCTTTAGCCTCAAAGTATTTATAATAAAACTTTATTTAAAACTAAAACCAAAAAGCTATAGACTATTTATTTTAAAAATATGTGTGCACTGCTAAATTTTAAATTGTATTTTATTTTATTTTATTGATTTTTTCCTATTTTTGTTCTTCAGCAAATATAAATCGCTATATTCCTTTAAAATTGCTAGATTTTAATATAATTTAGCCTTTTAATCCAAGGCATAAGTTTTTAATCAAAATGCAACTTTTTCTTTACACCGTGATTTCCAAAATTTGCCTTTTTCTTTTAAGAATGGTTGTCCTGCTTTGAGTCTGCTAAGAAGTCATTTGCACCACCTGATTGACACTGCTACTCTGTTCTCATAGCTTTCGTCAGCAGTTATAATTTTTGGCCCTGTGATGCAATCTCCATATTCAGCAGTGTTTGAAACGGTTTCCTCATTGTTGCCAATCCACCTTCATAACCGTTTGCCGATAAGTTCTGGACGTAATATCTGCAAGTATTTACATGACTGCATCCAGCCTGTCAACACTTCAAATCCTACTTTCTGTGTTCACGACCCACCACATGTAATACAGCTTGTTCAACACTGAAGTTTAACTGTTTGTTTCTTGCTTGAATGTAGTTTCAAGGATCTCGATCTTCCACCAATAGCTGATGCCCATGCTTGAGTAACTTCCATTGTGTCTCAAAGGTCTGCAACAGCTACTAGACAAGGTACTCCACTTCCTTCTTGGAAAGTTCTCTTACTAGCAAACGTCCCTTTGGTGCAAATCCTATGAATACGCTTTATATCTTCTCTTGAACAATCTTTCCAAAATGAATATTAAATCCAGTCCAAACAAGATGAGAGGCTCCTTTTCTTTTCAAGTTTTCTAGCAATATTTATACATCAGCCTGAATTTATCCTGAATCAAAATCATAACTATCTGTAACCTTTTACAGCATCTGCAGTTTTTACTGTAAATCCTGCTTCAGTAGCCCCATCCCCAAGATTTTGAACCTTTTCAAGTCCACAATAGTTACATCAACCCACCTTCTTTGTTCGCAGTCGTGTGCCTTTTGTGGTTCAGCACCTAATACAGTGACTTTTACCTTCCACTCACCAAATCACAGTCAGTAATTATACTAATCATACCTAAAATATTTCCTGCTATTTTAATATCCTCCAAATTATATATGATATTATATACTTTTTAAAATATTTGCAAATATTTTTATCAAAAATTTAGATATATTTTGAGCATATTTTTGAATTTTATTTTTAGATATTTTATTAATAAATATTTTTTCATATCTCCTTATGTTTTTTTATTTTATAGATGCTGCTCATTGTAAAAATCCCACAGATTAGTTTATACTAGACTTTGTTTAAAAACAAAAAAAATTATATTTCAAAATTTTAAAAATATTAGATTTTATCTTTTATTAAAAAGATTGTAATAAATTAAATTATTTAAACGATATTTAGTATAAGATGTTATTATCAAACCTTTAGCGAGCATTTACATAAGCATCTTTCACTACACGCCTTTACATCTCCCGAATTTAGAAATAGCCCTAAATTCCCATTTTTATTTTTATCAATCAGTCAGTGCATTCACAGCATCTCCGACTTTTGTTCCTTTTTATCAAAGCAAGGGATTTCAATAGTAACATTTTTCCTTTCTGCTTCCACCATTTGTTAAAACTCCCTGTTACAATTGTCAGTATTCCCATCATTTTTCAACTTTTTGCCTTAGAAAATTTACACTTAACGCCTTTTCGCATTAATTTCTCCATCATTTTCATGCCAATTATCTCATTGATAATATTTCCAGTAGTTTTAATTACTGCTCCTGTAACAGTTCCAGCATGCTAATTGTCCTCCAGCAATACCTTCCCAGCTCCAACAACTCCACAAGATGAAAAGAACAAGAGCCATTCCCATTATCGATTATTATTTTTCATAATTTATAAATCCTTTTCAATATTTTTACTTTAATACTTACAAATATTTACTTGCTTCTTCAATACTTAATTTTGCCATATTTTCTTTATCAATAAAACTTTTACCCACTCAGGATCAGTCTTGCTATAATCAATGCCCAGCCTATCGCCTCTATTGATAATTCAGTCTGTCCCAAATTGTTTTTCAAAATTTTCCAACAATCTAATATCTGTCTTTCTCAGAAAGCTGATGATCAATCGCAAATTCTTCTAAGCCAAATATTTTCATCAGATCTATTCCAGCAATACTTTATTCACATTTGAATCTTTTTAATGCCAAAGCTCTATTGTCATATCTAAATTGTCTATCGTATCTCACCACGATCAAGATTAACTGTTTAAGCTTTGGAATATCGTCTATTGTCAACTATATCTTTCATATTCTTTTAGGTAATCTGCTCCAACATACTGGAAATTCCTGTACTTATTTTTCCCAGCATTTATTTACAAATTCCCAGTCGATTTTTCTTCATTCTGTATCTCTTTGGATTTTTAAATATTTTTACGTCTTTCAGGCGTCTTAATCCCAATATATTCAAATTTATTAAGCATATATTTTTGACATTTGTCTTGCCTCGTTCTTCATTTTTATACCGAATCATTTCTTCATAAAGTTTATTAAAATCCATAAGTTTCCTTTTTTCATTTTATTAAAAACATTAATTTCTATTAATTACAAAATTCTAATTTCTTAGCTGTTTTAATCTTGGCTTAAAATTTTATTTTTCTAATACTTCTTTTATTTTACAAATTTAGATTTATTATGTTTTAAATATAGAATTTTTATAAATCTAGCAATTCCTTTTCATGTATTAATTTATGTTCTTTACTGTTCTATAATCTTTTATGTTTATGATTATGCTTTTTCTCTGATATAAAATGACTATGCTCATGTTTCATGCGTGATAATATGAGTATGTGTTTTCCCATCATGTAGTGAACAATTATGTGAGAATGACTATGACTGTGACGTTTAACCATTGTATCATATACAACAATTACGCACTGATTATCATAAAAACAAGACCAATGAAATATACCAAAGTAAGTTTTTCTCCATTTACTATAAATGCTAAAAAGTTCCCTACAAACGGAGCTACAGCATAATATGCACTAGTTTTTGCAGCGCCTAAATCCCTTTGTGCCCTGATATACATAAAAATACTGAGTCCATATGCCACAAATCCAAGTAGCAAAGCAGCTATTATATATTTGATTTCAGGAATTTTCTCTCCCAAAATAAGGGCGACTATAAATGAGCCGCTGCCAGAGAAAAAGCCTTTCAGCAAAACAATCTCATAAGTGCTTTTATCCGAGATTTTTCTAGTGCAGTTATTTTCAAGTCCCCAACAGCAAGTTGCCAGTATAACAAACAATGAGCCTAATGAAAAGAACTGGAAACTTTCAGCCCCTTCAACTGAAAGAACTATGCTTGATACTGTAATAAAACCGATAGCAATCCATAACTTTGATGTTACCTTCTCCTTAAATATCAAAAGAGCAATAATTGTTGTTGCTACAATTTCAAAGTTACCAAGCAGTGAAGCATTTGAGGCTGAACCAATATTTATACCAATCATCAGAAATACAGGTGCCGCAATATCAAGGACAATCATTCCAATAGTATAAGGAAGATCGTCCTTATTCAACTTTTTATACTTTTCTTCGGCTTTCCTACGAAACAAGTACATAATACCTACACCGTTCCAGCTCCCGGATATAGAAAAGATGCCATCAATGTTGGAGGAATCTTATTTAAAAGCACTTTAGAAAATGGTGTATTAATTGCATAAAAATAGCTGCAAGCAATGCTAAAAATTACTGCCATAAATTTTTCTGCTTTTATCCATGTTTAATAAATCATCTCCTTTTAGATAAATCTCAAATTTATCTCACAATCAGCCAAGGTCTTTTCATTTTCCCAAACAATCTTTACATCCAAACCAAACATCTGAAAGCAATTTATCAGTCAAAATATCCTTTTTAAGCCCTTTTGCCAAAATCTTTCCATCGTGAAGAAGTGCCACGTGAGTTACTGATGGCATAATTTCTTCAATCTGATGAGTTACGTAAATAAACGGTAGTGCATTATCATTTTTGGAATTTTCTCAATACTTTCAAAAATACTCTCTCGAAGTTACATCAAGCCCCGAACAAGGCTCGTCCAGTATAAGCAAATCAGGCTCATTCATAAACGCTCTTGCAAGTAATGTCCGTCGTTGCTCTCCTTGTGACAAAGTTCCAAATCGATTATTTTTTTATACGAAATTCTAAAATCCTCAATAATCTTATCCGCCTTTTCTCTATCCTCATCTGTAACTCATCATAAATCCCAATAGAACTAAACTTTCCAGAAATACAACATCTTCCAGTTTTTCGCCATTTTAATGTGCTTGAAAAATTATTTAATGTCGAACTTACAAATCAACTCGATTCTTTATTTTCAAGAATACTACCAAATTTATGCAAAAACTCTCACTTCTCCGAAGTTGGGAAAAATGTAGGCTGGTATCATCTCCAAGAAGAGTTGACTTTCCGTAGAACCATTAAGCGACGCTACCACCTCGCTTTATGCCTATATGCCAACAATCTTTTCAATGCATTTCCATTACGCTTAAAAGTTACATTTTCATAGTGTAATATTTCTCTTCCATAAAAATATCCTTCCTCCAAAATTTTGTAGATCCTAACATTAGCAATCCTCAGTTCCTACTTTCATCAGTTCCAACTTTCTTCATACCATCTGGTATAAATATCAGCTGTTCTAAACCCTGCTTCCAGCACTTCTTCCACAGCTTTTTCTATCGCATCAGCCTCTTTTTGAAGATTAAAATGAATATCTTAACATCAGTACTGCTGAAAGTATTGTTGCTAATGGGTTTTGGCAATATTTTTCCAGCCGAATATCAGGTGCTGAACCGTGACTTGGCTCATAAAGTTCAATCCTTTTTCCATCTCCCAAGACTGCTGATGGCAGCATCTGCTGATCCTGTAAGCATGAAGCCTCATCTGACAAAATATTCCAAACATATTTTTCAGTCAAAAATCACGTCAATTGTCTAGGATTGGCAATCAGCTGCATTGCTGCACTTATTCTATACATGTGCAAACTTCCACTTCTGGATAATCTTTGAAATTTCCTCCACAACTTTTCTCACAATTTTGAAGTATCCAAAACATTGTGTTTATCTACACTCGTAAGTATTTCTAAGTTTTGCAATTTCAAATGCTCGCAATTCTTTCAATTTCAGGGTCTTGTGTAGTGAAGTATCAAACGCCTTTTCATCAGAATATTCCTATGCCCTACGGTAAAGCCCTCCAGTAGCTCCCTTACTCATCACATCAAGCCCATCTCAATTATTTCTTCCTTCAAGGACTCACTTTTAACGATTTAAACAAAATCGCAGGGTCCTAACTCGTATAAACTCCAAGTTCCTTCCTAATCGCAAGAGCCCTCTCTCAGGACGCTCTTCGGGCTCAATATTAGTCCCATTTGAGGCCCGCCAATAGCCCAGCAAAATAGCATCACTATTTTACAAACTCACAGTTTCACTTGACAAAGGAACTCCGTACTTATCCACAGACTCCTCCAAGATATGCTGAACATGACTCAAATTTATGCCCAAACTTCTCTCCAACCTTTGTCCAAAAACCTTTATCGCCTCAGCCACTATTTCCGTCCAATCTCATCTCCATTTATACTGCAATTTTGTAGTTCATTTTTATATTTCCTTTCTTTTATTCAAATTTATCAATCTTTTTCATTAACTTTTATGCCTCTGAGTACTTTTGTAAATTTATTATCTCTTGTATTAAAAAGCACCTTACTTTTCATTTTGATTTTCATTATTTTCATTTTTTATTTTTCTATTGATTCTATTGTTTTAGTCGATACATTTGTTTCTATTCCCTCTATATTTTCGACAACATTTAATTTATCATCATTTAACATTCCAATAATTTGTCAACAAAATCAAAATATTTATTATAAACTTTTTCAATAAAATTTCAATCTTTGAAAACTTCAGAATTATTATTTCCTTGAATATTTCTAACCCTATTTCCTTTAAATTTTCTAGATATTCTTTATAAAATTTTTTGAAGGATTTCTATTATAAATATGGAATGAAATAAGAATCTTTTCCATTTTTCTATTATTTATATAGTGTACTACTTATTTTTATTTTATCTTTCTTAAAAAATATTCAATAATTTTATCAGATAATTCTGATTTCTTTTTTATACTTTTTAAAATGTTCTATGTAAACATTTGATATTTTATCCTCATCATTGTATAAAATCACATCTAAAAACCTTCTTATCTTTCATTGTCTTAAATAATTGCTCCATTGTACCCTAGCATACGCAGGGTTCCTAAATAAAAAAGGTATTTGCTGCTATCATGATAAACTCCATCAAACATTTTATTAAAAATCATTTCTTATTCTCTTGCCATTTTTAAACTTTTTCTTTAACTTTCGATAAACCTTTCCTGTAGACAATATTCCGGCATTCTAAATATGCAACACCTTATCGCTTTTTCTCAATTTTATCAATCTTTTCTTTAATCCTTATAACTATTAACTGAGCACAAAGGATAATTGAATAATGTGGTATATATTTAAATTTTTGCCTCAATAGAATAATCTTCTAATATCTTTAAAACTAGTCACGAACGAATTTTCTCTCAACAGAAAGAAGACATCAACCTTTTTCCTATTTTACTAAATAATAATCATTATGATTTTTTTCAAACAAATTTTTTAAAAATATATTTTTATTATTTATATAACAATCACTATAATCACAGATAAAATAGCTTTATTCTTAATGATATTAACAAACCAGATCTTCTAATGTTAAATCTATATTCTGCTTGTAAAATTTATCTTATTGGAAACGTTTCACAAAACTTTTAAAGTATTTTCTATTTTTTCATAAAATTCATCATATAAAATTTTCAAAAACATATGCAAGTAACCTTTTCAATTTCCATTCAGAATAACTTTAAAAATTTAGATATTTCTTCACAAAATTTTTAGTATCATTCTCGGAGAAAATTTCTAAAGAACTTATTTTTATTTTTCCCTTTTACTAAAATTTCAAAATCATAATTAAATTGAAATACATCCCTGTTTTTTGATATTCTTCCGATATATATAAATATCTTCCGTTCAATTCATATAAAATTTAAAATCTTCTTCATTCAAATTATTTTAATGTCATCTCCTTTTTTTAATAATTCTATAAATGGTATATTTGTTATTTTCTCTAGTTACAGGAATGTATTTTTTCAAATAGTTTCTGTTATATTTTCATCCATATTTTTAAATTTTGTAGAATTAAATAATACCAATATTTTTATATTTTAATTGAAAAATCACTTGCAAACGAGCAATATCCTTCAATTTTTCTTCATTTACTCTATCAATATCATCAAAGACTAAAATTATTGTTTTATCAAGTTTTTCTATAACTTCTTTTAAAATAATCTATTTCATCAATGTATGATTTTTGTGATACACTGCTTATACCTCCAAAAAAAATGTTATCTAGTAGCTTTTAAAAAGTGCCACTTAATTTTTCAAAACTAACTGTAAATATAGAATCTTATCAATATTTTCCTAATTTTTTCAAACATATGAATAAATTTCTTCTTTCAAGCAAGTAACATTGGCTAATCTAATTTTTATTACTCTAAATTTTTACAACTAATTCTTCAATAGTTTTTTCTATAATAAAAGTTTTCCCTGTTCCATATCCTGAATCCATCCCCAAATGTTAAATATTTATTATCATTATTCAGCAAATTTAAATAAATTCATTCTTTTTCTCTATTTTAAAGTTTTTCAATGAAATTTTTTCAGCTTTCAGTTTTTTAACATTTAATTATGTCTCTATAGTCCCAATAATTAAAGGCGTATTCTAATTATTTATTCTTTTTATAAAATCCGCTTATATCTGACATAAATATTTGGTACATTATTTAAAATTATAAGAAAAATAAGAAAAGTTGAAATCGTTATAGTATTAATATATTCTTTAGATTTTTATTCACTACATAATACCATAAAAATAAATAAAATAGTTACGTTAAAACAATCCAAAAATGTAATGTTTTATTTGTATATATATAATTAAAGATATGAGCTATATAACAATCACTAAAACAAATTTTTTTGTACATTATTTTTCCTTTGAATTCTAGTCTTACTCTCAAACCCCCAAATCCCTCAAACAATTCTTCAGCACTATTATACCCTTTCAATTTCACTAATTTAAAATATCTTCAGTTTCCTGCATTGCCTTTAAAGTTTCCTCCATTTGAAACTTCTAATTCAAACTGAACTCTGTCTGCAACACACTCTTCCAAAACAAATCCATAGCAGTACTCATATTAAGCCCCATTTTTAAATAATGTTTGCCTTTTTCACATTTTCTATCAACTCTAGCTGCACAGTAGCTTATTTTTTACCACCTTTGTATGTATTGTATATATAATGTAATTATATTACTGCTGGTGTAAAAATCAAGATTTACTAACTTTTTCAAAAATTTACTTTTTCATTTTTCAAATCTATTAATCTGTTTCGCTACTAAATAATTTATATTTTCAATCACCCAGTTTTTATTCAAATCATAAAAAATATCAATTCTAAAAGCTTACTTCTCATTTATCTAATTCTAAATATAATTTATATCTCATTATACTAATTTTAAAACCTTTACTCTTTTCCTGTGTACGCATTTTCCTCATTTTACCTAGAGTATTTCAAGTTGTATTCCTGAAGGTATTTTTACTGTTAAGCATCACACGAAAATATTTCACATGGCTTTGTCTCTCTTTACAAAAGTCCATAATACTTTCTCTTAAATCAACGTTATCGTAAATAAGTTTTCACCGTTAATTCACGCATCAGGATACAATCACCTTCTGTCGCGCAATATTACGTACATAAATATCTATCATCTTTATCTCACCTTTGATAGTTCGTATAATATCTCCTGAGTTACTCTGAAAATATTTTCTTTGTTAAATCCAAGCATACTGCAACTCATAGCACGTGTACAATATCTCTTTTAACTGAAGCTTTCAAGAATTTTATTTCTTCTGAAATTCCACTGCATGCTGTAAAATTGATGTTTTCTACACTAGCCACTTTTCTGCTTGACTAATTTCCATTTTTACAAACATCAATGAAATTTTTAACTACTGAGAAAAAGTCGCTTTCATACTTAATTTTTTTGACCTAAAAACATCTCCTTTTTTTAGATTATACTAAAACTTGAAATTTATTTTATAACTCGTATCTCTATTTTATATCCATACCAATTTTTCATTTTCAATCAATTCTGAAATCAAATTGTCTGCTATTTGAATAACCTTTGAAATCACATCCAAATCTCATCACTAAACTGAATATTCGTTTTTACCCCTGTATCTGCCAATATTTTCTGCTAAATCATTGTCGTCAACGGATAAATAATGTAAAATAGTTTCCACAGTGTATTTCGTATGATTTAAATGGAAGCTGATATTTATCTGCAACTTTTTGCATAACTCTGTAAAACTGTCTACTGCTCGTCTTTTCCTCAAAAGTGAAATGTCGACTGTGATTGAACATATATCTTAGGAAGAACGAACTGCTATTTCTAGGGGTTTGTTCTATCAAATGGAGGATTCATTCCAGCGTAGTCATATTTTTCTAATGACATAAGTTCTGTTGCCGCTCCCATTGCAAAAACTGCTCGAAAACCTTTTGAATATTCCTTAATACTGCCTTTGTCCCACCTGCTATGTCCAACAAGATAAATTCTATTTAGATCAACATAAGGCAGTGAAGCTACATACTTCCTAGCTTCTTCTAAATCTTCAATTTCCCCATAAAACATTTCATATTTTCCAGAATTTGCATTTTCTCCTCTAACACTTGGTATTGCAAGTACAAAATCATCTCTTTTAAATGCATCTTCTCCTTGATAATTATTTTCTAGGTGATTCTTCATCCCAACCAAACTCACTATCCCAATTCACCAAATCACCGTTTAAATATATAATTGCTGGATATTTTTCCGTTATTTTCTTTTTGCTGTAATATACATTGGCATTTCTCTAATTTTCATGGATAATTTACCAATGAAACTTACGTTTTAGGCAGAATACCTGGTCTCCCATCAGCACAAACCGCTGCCCATCAACAATCTTTTTACCTAAAATTTTATACTCTTCCAATGTTCTCCATATATTCAAAAATCAAACCATATCAATTTCTTTGCTATTTTTCACTCTTTGAACTTCTAGACGGTGTTTGAATTTTACTCCTTCCCGCAAGATAGCCACTGCAAAAGTTGCTAAATTGTCAGTCAAAAGTAATATTTTTCACAGTTACCTTTCAGTTTATTGTTCCAAGCTTTTACCCAATTTTCAGACATACCAAATATCCACTTTTCAATCAGATTATTTCTGTTCTGCATCCACCATGCCTTTCCATTATTAATTTGGGCAAATTTATTATTTCTTTTTTTATTTTATCTCCAGCTCTACTGATATTGTCAATTTAGTGCTGATCTCAAATCACTTTTCTATATCATCAATATCTATTCTGCTAAGTCCCTGATCCCACCAAGATCCTAATTTCGAAAAATGGCATCATCCTCCTTAAAAAGCATAGCACGGCCTATCTCGTTAATCAACTCAATAGCCCCATCATCAAAAATGAATTAAATTTCTCTTTTAATACCGTAAATAAAATTTTTATCATACTCTATCCAGATTGTTTGAAATATCTTCTTCTACTTTCAACTGTTCTCTTTTGATTTTTCCTCGCTATTTTGTAATCTTCTTTCACAAATTGGTTATTCAGATTATCTTAGCGATTCTCCCTCATACTCCTAATCTCATCTCCTGTTCCAATGTCAACTCCAATCGAATCAAGCCCTTTCAGCAATCTCTGCTTCAGCTTTTCTTCAGCTCAAAGAAATAATCTTTCCCATTTGCTGTCAGTTTGTTATTTTCCAAATCAACTACCACTTTAGCATCCTAGCAGCTAGCCAGTTCCAGTCTATCAGCTTCTGGCAAAGTTATTGGCAAATGTCCGTTATTTTAGCCAGTTCATGTAGAATATTCCTGAATACCCTCCTGCAACAATTACATGAAATCCATAATCCTGCAATGCCGAAGCCGCATGTTCCTGCTCGAACTGCACCCAGTTATCTCCTGTAATCAAAATTGTTCCTGTCTTATATTCAGGCTTGTTTAAATTAAAATCCATATTATCTGTTCTGTCCTCATTGTATCTCCATTCATCAAACACATATTGTCCAAATCCTGTTTTTCAATACTTTTTAAATATTGTTTTGGAATTAATTGATCCGTGTCAATATTGTCATTCATTATTGGAACGATTGTTCCTTCATATTTTGTAAATGGTTTTCATTTTTCTCTCCTTTATTTTTATATAAAAATCCTATTTTTAACTACTTTTTAAAAAGTTTTTCAATTTATCTTTTTATCCTTTTTGATTAAATTTCACACTATCCCCATTGACTCTGCTAATTTTGATCTAGTTCTTTCCTTTTTACATTTGCTTCTCTTGTTAAATGTTGATTCATATAATCACAAGTATACCTTTCGTTTGGAAGCATTCTACAAATATTGCCCATCTTAATGTTGCTGCAAAATACAAATCTAACACAGGTAAAAATTATTTCATTACATATGTTTTTCAGAAATCAGTTACAGGTATTTAATGCTGTATCATAATCTCCGTAGCCTACGCTTCTTCTTCTCTCTCTTCACTTGATGGAACATCAAAACTTGTCAATAAGTAGCATATCTAATTGAACTAGAAACATCCAACGATAAAATTCTCCTTTCCAAAGAATTAACTGGTGGTATCAAGTCAGGATACATATCTGCTAAAAATATTAATACTGCTGCTACTGTAATTATTTTTCCGTTCACCTCCAGTGCTGGAGATTTCTATTGGATTTACTGAGAAGATATTTTCTGATTTCATTTTCACCAAAATGAACTAGGCATCACATCATACTCTGCTCCGCATTCTTCTAGCATCCACCTTACAATCGCCTCTCGAACGTGGATTTTGTATAAAAGTTATCTTTTTCATAGTATTTTTCTCTTTCAATATTCTTATTAATTATCATTAATCAGTATCAATTTCTCTTATTTTCACTTCATCCAATTCCTCTTTACATCCACAAATTTTCCCAAAAATAGCAGCAGCAGCAGCCATTGCAGTGACTCACTAGATGAGTTCTGCACCCTTTCCTTGTCAGTCCTTCAAAAGTTTCTGTTGGAAGTTGAGGCACAATGCTCCAGCTGGTATCAAATCAGGGTTCATTCCAAGACAAGTGGAACATCCAGCTTCTCTCCATTCAAATCCAGCATCTTTTAAAATTTGTGCAATTCCATTTTCTTCAGCCGCCTTTTTAACAACTTGTGAGCCAGGAACTACAACTGCTGTAATATTTGGTGCAACTTTTTTACCTTTTACAATTTTTGCTGACAATTTCCAGATCGCTCAATCTTCCATTTGTACACGAACCGATAAATACATGCTTTAATGGTATGTCAAATGGAGTTTGTCCTGGTTTTAAGTCCCATGTATTCGTATGCTTTTTCATCATTGTGATCTTTAATTTCTGGAAATTTTTCTGTAACATTGATTCCCATTTCAGGATTTGTCCCCCAAGTAACTTGCGGCTCAAGATTTGAAACATCCACTTTTATATGTTTGTCAAAGGCTTCTACAGAATCTGTATACAATTCTTTCCATTCAGCCACTTTTTTCTCAAATTCCTCACCTTTTGGTGCAAATCTTCTTCCTTTCACATATTAAAAGTAGTTTCATCAGGTGCGATAATTCCTGATTTTCCTCCTCCTTCAATTCGCCATATTACAAATTGTCATTCTTTCTTCCATCGAAAGCCCTCTTATCGTATCTCCAAAAAATTCAAAGGCATAACCATTTCCCAAGTCCCAATTCCATAAGTCTTGATTATATGAAGAATTATATCTTTTGCATATACACCTTTTTGCAATTTCTCCAGTAATTTCAATTCCCATTGTCTTAGGTTTTTTTTGCCAAATTGTCTGTGTTGCACAGAAACGTGTTCAACCTCACTTGTCCCAATTCCAAATGCAATCGCTCCAAAATGCTCCCATGAGTCGCAGTATGGCTATCTCCACAAACCACAGTTTTTCCAGGCTGTGTCAGCCCTTGCTCAGGTCCCACCATATGCACAATTCCATTATTCTCATTAAACATATCAACAAGTTCAATCCCAAATTCTTTACAATTTGCAGACAGTGCATCAAGCTGTGCCTTTGAAATCTTATCTTTAATATCCATTCTGTCAGCCATATATAGTAGGCGTGTTGCGATCCATCGTTCCCAAAATGTCAAGTCAGGTCGTCTAACCTTTCTCCCAGCAAGTCTCAATCCTGAAAAACGCCTGTGGCAGTAACCTCATGAATCAAGTGCAAATCAATATACAAAAAGTTGTGCTTCTCCAGGCTCTCCCTGTAATCACGTGTTTTTCCCAAACTTTATCAAACAAAGTTTTTGGTTTTGTTTCATTTTTAATTTCTGACATTTTTCTCCTCCGATTTTTTCTCTCCAAATTTTTTTATTTATATTTTAATTATTTAAAATTGTTCTATTCTTTTCTTTTCAAATTCTTGTAATTCCTTTTACTTTTATCAAAAAATAATATCCACATTCTGTTCCCTTAAATAATTCATATACAAGGCTCTATCATTTTTTTCAATCACAAACGGACTTATATTTTTCCTGAAAACACAGATACATCATAATCAGCCTTCCTGTTCGTCCATTTCCATCACTAAAGGATGAATTCGTTCAAATTCTATATGAGAATTTAATATTTCCACAATTTTTCATCATCATTTTTACATAATTCAAGTCTATAATTAAGATTTTCAATCCAATTTTTGTAGAACTGGTGCTTGACTTGGTGTAGACGTTTTCAAAATCTGCACCAATTATTGCATTACTATTTCTCTTAAAATTTCCTGCATTATCATTTAACCTATCCAAAATTTCCTTATTTATACTCTTTTATCACGTAAATATCAAGTTTTTATCATTTTCAAGTTCACTTATCATATAGTCAATCGCCCTTTTTATGATTCAAAAACTTCAAAAAAACTTCACGAACACTCTTGCTACTGGTATTGTACTATCTAAAAATAATTGTAGCCGTCTCATTTTAGTGTCAATGTATTTCCTTCAATAGCATTTGAATGATGTGTCATTCTTACTGATAAATCTAAAAAATATTCATAATTTATATTTTTATATCCATTTTTCCCAACTTTCTATTTTCTATCATCCAATAAAATCAATAACAATCCCAATTGTAGAAAAACATCTGAAAAAAATCTTTATTTTTCAATTTCTCTCGATTAATAAAGAAATTCATCACTCCACAATCTCCAATCATAATTTCTCCGCCACTGTCAATTTGAAATAGCAAAGTATCATATTCTTTTCAATTGTTCTTCATCTCTTGGCTCGAATTGAGTAAAAAATGGGAATCCATTGCATTTTGTTCCACCATTTTCCCCATCGGAATTGCTTTCAAATAATCCTTCAACTTTTTGATACAATTTTTCTTTTTCATTTACATCGATATTTTTTTCTTTTAGCACTTCTTCAAATAACTTTTTCCAAAAGCGTATAATCAAAGTCTCTTTTTCACTACTTTTCCAAAGAAAAATTTCATTTTACAAGGCTTACTTGCTATTTCTAAATTTCCTGAATTTTCTCTATAAGGATTGTACATTTTTCTTAAACTCAACTTCCGAATAGATAATCTTCAATTTTTTTCATAATAAATCACATCAAATCCATCTCGATTTGTATAATCGTCAAAATCCAATCCCAGCAAATCTTCTCCCAAAATCCAAAACTGCAAAAATCCTTCCTGCGGGAAATCTTTCAAGCTCTTCAAATCCTCACAATTTATCTGTGCAAGAAACATAAATTGTTGTCCTTTTGAATTTGTTGGAATTTTTCTCCCTTTTTGGAATATACGGAATCCTTCAATTTTGCTATCCGTTATTTTTATTTCTTTTGAAGCATTGACCGAAGCATCTGCAAACTCATCATTTTCTTTTTGCTGTTTCTTGATACTTTTTCTATTTTATTAAAAATATCTTTTTGCTAAAATCTTTATTTCTTTCTCTTCCATTTCATACCTCTTCCAAGTTTTAAATTTACTTTTCTTTATTTTTAACATAAAAATCCTAAACTTATTATTATTAATTATAACTATAATTTAATTAGCATCATATTTGTAGTAAGTCCAGCCGCTGTTCCAATAAGCAAGATTGTATTGCTGCTTTTAATTCTTCCATTTTCCAGTCCATGAACTAATGTTATAGGGACAGATGCTGATACCATATTTCCAAATTCCTTGACTTCATCTAAAAATTTATCTTTTTCTATTCCTAATTTTTGCATTACAAGAGGCATTGCAACGCTAGCCTGATGGGGAACTGTCATATCTATATCTGAGACTTTTCATTCCATTATTTTTAGAAAAATTTTTCATTAATTCAGGAATTTTACTTATTGAAAGTGACAATACTGTTTTTCCGTTCATATCGAACATATATTCCTCTTTTTGTCATTTCAGAATAATTTTTGGGATGAAAATTGCTTAAACCTCCTCGAATTTCAGTTGAATGTGCTCCTTCTGACCATGTTTTCTGTATTGCATCAATAACTCCTATTTCCTTTTCAGTTTTTTCAATTACAAATGCTGCCGCACCATCACTGAAAAAAGCTGGAAACTTTCCTTTTGTTTTGGATTTAAGGCTATTGAAGCTACATCGCAGGAAACTATCAGTACTCTTTCATATCTTCCTGCTTCTACAAGGTATGACATGGTATCCAGAGCAGTTATAAAACTTGTACAGGTAGTATTTATATCAAGAGCTGGAATTGAAGTCCCTTTTGCTATTTTTTCATGAATTAGGGCTGCTGTGCATGGTATAGGCTGTATTCCGACAGCACTGGCTGAAACTATGCAATCAATATCATTAATTGTTATATTTGCATTTTTAATGCTTTTTCACTAGGCAGAAACAGCAAGGGAAATTTGGCTTTCACCTTCACTTATTCTATAACGAACTTGTCCTTTAAGTTCAACTGTATTTTTGGTAATTCTATTCCGTATCCTTTTAAATTGAATTTTTCTCATTCTATGACCTTTTCTTATTATCCTTTTTAATTTTTGTGCTATCTGTTTTATAATCTATAAATCTGATTTCTACATTTTCTATATCCAAAGAATCGAACAATTTATCAAACTCTTTTTTTCACCAATTTTTCTTGTTCATTATTTATATTCAAAATTGCAATCTCCAATAAATTGCTATTTACTTGAAAAACCTGATATCTCTTTATATTTTCAGCAAAAAGTATTGTTCTTCTAATAAAATCTGGAAATACAGTAATTTCTTTATCAAATTTATTTCTAAACCTGAAAATATCATCTGAACGCCCTTCAATCTTTTTCAATTCTCTGTAAAACAGAACCGCACTCACATGGTTCTTCTGATTCAACTAGAATATCATTCAAATAATAATTTACAAAAAGGCTGGCTTGTCCTCCTGAAATCTGTAATTATTGGATAAAAATCTTTTGCATCTATATTTTCCTGTCAAATTTTATTAAATCTTCATTCAAATGGAGATGTCCATATTCACAAGTACAGGCTAAAAAAACCTTCTGTCGCCTGGTAAATCTGATGAATTACTTTTTAAATTAAACTGCTTTTTATATATTCCTCATCAGGTTTCTCCAAAATTTCTGCAACTGAAACAACTTTTTCACAAAAAGTTTTCAACTTGCCTTCTTCTATTTTTTAGCCAGCATTAATAGCAAGGAGGGGGAGCAACAATAATAGTTGGATTGTATTCATTCAACCTCTCAATATGTCCGTCAATATCTTTAAAAGTATCAAAATATTCCAAACTTATTAAAAAGAATTTATAGATTTATACAGATCATTGTCCGCTCTTAGGAAAAATGCTATTCTATGTCCAAGAATACTATTTTTAGGCAGCATTTTAGCCAAAATCGTCCCTGCCCATATGCCTTGCTCTTCAGAGTAGTAATAAACATTCCTCTATGTCCAGAAGTTCCAGAAGACAACCCTACTGAAACATCTTTGTATTTCTGATTAAAATTTCTTGTTTTTTTCACTATTTAAGGCAATTTCCATGGCTTCATCCCTTTTTACTCCTAAAGTATTGAGTTCATCAAAAATTTTCCATCATAAATGCTTTTGTTCATAACAAAATTTTTCAGAAATTTCGTGAGTTTTAAAATACGGAGATTTTTTTCTTTAGAAATTTTAAGTGTTTATTTACCTGCTTTTTTCTGATATTCCAAAAGTTTATCTCGTGAATCCCATTTATTAAAATATCTTATTTTTATAAAACTTGATATAATCTTAAATATTTTTCATTCAATATCCTCTTCACCTTTTCTTTATTATCATGACTGACAACAACAGAAATATCATCTTTTAACAATTTTTTTCAAAAAAATCACTTCCTGCTGATAATCCTCAAAGTTATTCTGTATTTTTCTAGCAAGCTCATTTCATTTTTATCTGTAAATGAAAGATATTCAGTCCCCAGCATACATCAGCACCAATAAAGCAGTTTTAATTCTGGCATATATACACATGCCTGACCTTTGCATGTCCGTCTATCTCAACCATAAGCATAGATGAATCAGAAAATAAATCAAAACTATTTTTATACAAAAACAACTTGTTTTTCCTTATAATTTTCCTTTCTTATCAATGTCAATCTATTTTCAAAATCATCTGGCAGAAGTTCATTAAAAAATCAAAAAAATTATCTTTTTGACTTAAAACTATTATAGCAAGTCTCAGTTAATATTAAATTAGAGTTTGGAAAAAAATTTCAATCCTCCAATATGATCAGGATGTAAATGTGAAACAATTATATATTTTATTTCTTCTATACTTATACCTTTTTCTAAGCTGGTAATCAATTGTATCTTCTTTTTAAGGTTATCGGATTGGGAAATCTATACAAAAATATTTAAATTTATTTTTTTAAAAATATCCATAGAATAACCAGTATCATAAAGAATATAGCCCATTCTTTTTATGCTTTATCAAAAACACTCCCTGCATAAAAATCAACCACTGTCTTACCAAAACCTTTAAAAACCTTCTTTAAATCATTTGTACAATAGCTACAGGCAAAATATTCAACTTTTTCTATCATTTTCTGCTGATGCTTAATATATTTTTACTCCTTCAAGGACAGATATTTGCGGATAGTATCCTAATTCTTTTTGCCTTGTCAATATTCAAAGTCTGGCTGTATTTCATTAAATATAGCGTATATTTGGTAAGAGGAGGCTCTTTTTCAATTCCGAAAAAGTTTATAAACTTTTTCTAAAATTGAAACTAGAAAAGTTAAAATTAGTCTGTAGTTCCATTTTAAATATTTACCTTCTGTTCCCATCTCGTTAAAGAACAATGTCAAAATTTCCTTAAATTCTATCGGCTCATCATTTGTTATATTATAAGTTTGTCGTGAATACTTTTCATTTTCTAGTGCCAGCCTTAAAAGCATGAGGCAACATTTTCAACACAAGTTACATCGACTTTTGTTTTCCATCAGCAAAAGAGGTATTCCATTTTTTTATTCAAATCTAGAAGTCTTGAATTATGCTTTGTATCTCCGATTCCAAATAATCCACGTGGACGAATTATCATATAATTTAGCTTGAATTCTTGATTATATTTTCTGCCATAATTTTACTTTTTTTATATAAAAAATTAAGGTTATTATCCTTTGGAGCCCTCATTTTCCTTAACATCCAGCTGATCCTTTGCCCTCAGCATATATGCTTGGGAGATGAAACAAAAACTAATTTTAAGCCCTGCTTCTCACAAATTTCAACAATATTTCGAGTTCCTAGCACATTTACCTTATAAAAATTGTTCCATTTACCCTAAACTGTAGATAATGCCGCAGCATGAATTACTGCACTGCATCCTTGCAAAAGTCCTAGCAAATCTTCCTTATTTTCTATATCTCCCTTAAAAAACTCAACATTACTGTCAATCAAAGTCTTGCCAATTTTCTCATTTCTTCCAAATGCAACAACCTGATAACCATTATTTTTCAATTCTTCAACTATATATTTTCCTAGAAAACCAGTTGCCCCTGTGATTAAAACCTTCATCGCTATCCTCCTTTTAACAGCCTGTCAATTTCTTTTTCAACATTTCACTTGGTAAATAATTATTAAATTCTTTTGATAATTTTTCAAATTGTTCCATTCTTCTTTTTAGCATTTTCTTAAAAGCCTTTAAAATGGACTTTTCTTGATTTTAATTTAGCTGGTATTCCAATTTTAGCTAAATCAGCCCTTACTGCATAATCAAACTGGTCATAATCATGAGGAACAATAACAGCAGGCTTGTTATATTTTATACAGGAATAAAGTATTCTGCTCCACCATGATGAATAACATAATCTATCTTGGGCAAAAATTTCATCATAATCTAAATAATGGTAAATGTAAAATTATTTTCCTTTACAATACCCTTTATCTTTTTCTAAATAACTTCCCAATGAGACTACGAACAGAAATTCAGGATAGATTTTTGAAAGTTCTTTTGCCAGCTCAATTATTGACTTTTTAGCCCATTTTAGATAGTGTTCCGTTAGTTAAAAAAATACAGTTTTTTCAAATTTTTATTATTTTCAAATTGCACACTATTTTTAAAAAGGACGAACAGCAAGGCCCAACCCAAGAAAAATTGACTTGGAAAATCATCTCTAAATTCAATTTCTTTCATGCCTAAACCTAATATAGAATATGGAGAATAAATATTTTCTTCACCTTTTTCGTTGTACAAAGTGAAATTAAATTGTCTTAATTGATTTTTTTAAAATAAAACAAACCATTCTTTTTAAAAATTTCTGACAATATTTCTTGATAGACTATCTCTTAGTTTGAATAAAAATTATCTCTGGATATAGTCCTCCCATATAAGCAGGTGTTGTTGTTCTGCTTTCTATTGCAAATGGTGTTGGAATGCTTGTAATCCAAGGAATATTATTTTTGCACAAATCCTGCTGGAACGGCTGTAAAATCTGCTATAACTATGTCAGGCTTTCTTTTCAGAAAAAAATCTTCCATTTCTCTTATTATTTCTGGCATAAGTCCCATATTTTCTTTAAATTGCTTATACATAATCCGAAGATTAGTCTGTTTATCAGTATCAGATATTTTTTTCAAAGATAGCAGGCTTATCTCTAAGAAAAAAACTTTTACAGGAAATCCAAGTTTCTTTTACAACTTCCTCTTTTTGACAACCTGTATAAATACAGATATTGTATTTGTCCTTTTCCTTTAATAGAGGGAGAACTAACTCTAAAGCTGGATAGAGATGTCCGCTAAAAGGTGGAGCAACAACTGCAATTTCAATTTTTCCTTGTAAAGTATTCATAAATTATTTTTTTACCTTTCTATCCTTAAAATATTCCAAATGTCCACAATTTACAATTCTGTCAGTTTTATGAAAATCTAGAAGCCAGCTGTAAATATCTAAACTTCCCTTAATAACTACTGTATTTTTCAAGTTTCCATAACCTTTCGCTACAGGTCCTAAAGCAAACATCGTAATATTCCCATTATCATAATTTGCTAAATCCATAAATTTATTCCAAACATTTAAGCCTGAGCTTAAAGAAATAACTATCACATCTTTTTAAATGCTTAACAGGCTCTAAATGTCTCAAAAATCTCCTGTTTAAATTTTTTTATTAAAAAGAGTGCCAGAATAATAAACAATATTTGATAAACTTGCTTTAAAAATACTGATATCTTCATATTTATCATGTTCAAAGTCTTCATTATATGGAAAATTTGAATTTATAATTTTATATCCAAATTGCTGAAAAATATTTAAAATCTCAAATCTTTCTTGTCCTAAGGCAGCTGTTTTAAGATTACTGCTTTCCACTTATAAAAAAAGACAATTTTATCTTCTTTTTAAAAAGTTTTTGAAAACATCAAGACTTTCCAGCTTTTTCTAAATAGTCGTTAAACTTCATAATGTATTTTTCCCATCTTTAACTCTAATTTTTATTTCTCCATATAATCACAGGCGGTGTTAAAAGAGTATAGACAAGTATAAAAGGCAATAAAAATTCACTTGCTAACTCATACGGCAATTCATCAGCCTTATGAAAAATTACCTTTCTTTTGTATTTCTGACTGATAAATAAATAATCTCACTATATGGAACAATCCAACCTTTCCTACAAATAGCACTATTATCATGATAAAATGATTTATTCCAAAATAAAAACTTAAAAAAATAATAGAATAGCTGGTAAGAATACAGGCAATAATATTATAAATAAAAATTTAATGGAAAATGCATTTTTCATATAAACATTGCTAAATAAAAAGCCATCTTTTTCATAAGAAGAATATATTTTCTAAAATTTGGAACAGTATTTCTCACATTGCAAAAATAGTACTTTGTATAATTTTTACATTTTTGGAAAAGTAAATAAGTTGCAAGTGCTAAATCATCACATAGCCAATATTTTATCTCTCAAAAAGCAGAATATTTTTTTAAAATATCAGTCCTTAAAATATAAAACATTCCATTTATAGTCTTATTTTTCCTTTTAAAAAGACATAGAAAAGTATGAAAAATAGAATTAGAATTTATAAAAAGCCGAGATTAATTTTTGAATAGAAGCCTTTAATATTATAATTATAAGGAATCCCAGTTACTATCCATTCAGCCTTATCTTTTTCTCATAGATACTTAATTCATCCAGTCTGTCAATAACTGCATCATCATCTAAAAATTACCGTATATTCTGTTTTTATTTTCTTTTATAGCTTGTGATAATTTAAATACTTTTGGATTTACTTCTTGCGGAACATCGTCTAAGTAAATAGACTTCTACTCTGCTAGAATAATTTTTATTTTTTTAAAATATTTTCAACTGTCTGTCTTGCTAAACAGTCACTTTTATCAACAAAGCCAAATAAATTTTCATGTCATCAGTATTTTTAAATTTGCAGACAAATCATCTTCCAATCTTGTATCTCCAGACAAAAATAGGTTGAACTACTGTGTATTTGCTCTCATCTATCTTATTTTTTTTTCTCAGACTATTTATTCTTTTTAAAGTAAACAAAAGAAAATATTAATTTTAAAATGAGCAAGATTACTGCCAATATCAATAAAAAATTAAACAATACTGTCATTTAATCACCTTTTTCAAGACTAATCCCTGCCAGCCTTAACTGTAACGAAATTGGTAATAAATTTATTAAAAACATGGACACTCTATTCCTAGAAGCCAATAATGGAAAATCTTTCTTCCCTTTTCCATTGCTTTTATAATTTTTCGCCGTTTCTTCCGAACTCATCATAAATTTTTGAGAACTCCGAATTTTTCCTGTGTATTTTTATCAAAAAAATTACTTTCCGTTGGACCCGGGGCAAACTGATAAAACTCTCACATCTTTATTTTTATGTGCCCAATTCTTCATCTAATGCCAAAGAATAATGCAATAATGCAGATTTTTGCTGAACTATAAACTGCCATATACGGATGCTGATATAAAGCACCTGTTGAACATACGTTTAAAATTATTCCTTTCCTTTTTGCAAAAATTTTTCTGAAAAATTTTTTTAGTTAAAATTAACGGAGAAACAAAAATTCACATTCACAGTATCCAAATCTTTCTTTATCGCTTAATTTTCAAAAATCTGTAATTTTTCCAAAACCAGCACAATTAATAACTAAATCAACATCACAATTTTTCAACAATATTTTCTAAATTATCTGTATCTGTTAAATCATATTCTATGCAAATACATTCAATTAAGAATTTTTTCTTCTAGTTCTTCTTTTAACAAATTCAGTTTATTAGAAGATCTTGCCAGCAAATACATTTTTTACTTTTATTTGCCAAATTTTTGCCAATTCTTTTCCAATTCCTGAACTTGCTCCTGTTATTAAAATTTTTCCATTATTTATTCGTCCTATGTTCATAATCAAATAATCTGCTACATCACTAAATCATTATAGTCACTTTATTTATTTGATTTTCTATATTTAAATTTTTCAATTTTAGCACTACAATTTCAGGCTGTGCAAAAAATCTTATGAACATTTCAAATGCTCCACCACCAACACCTGAAGTAGTATAAATTTTATGTCCATCATATTCCTTTAATCCATATCCGTATTTCCAAGGATGCTTAATTTCCGCCCATAATATCAATCCAAACAATGTTATCTGTCCACCATGAGTATGCCCTGCCAAAGTCATATCTGACCTTTCCTTCTGTTCATTTGTCATTTCTTCAAAATAATCAGGATTATGTGTGATGAAGATATTAAAATCATCTTTTTTTATGCCATTAAGCGCCTTCTGTGCATCAGGTTTCCCTTTTAGTAAATCGTCAACTGCTGAAATGTAGATACTCTGGTTATTTACTGTTATTTTGTCACTTTTCATTTACCAGCACTTTGTACCCAAGGCTTTTCAGTCCAGCCATATTTTTTTCCACAGAATTATAATCATGATTTCCCAAAACTGCATAAATTCCATATTTAGGCTTTTCCAACTTTTCCATTCCTTTGTAAAATCGTGGAATTTTACCTGTCCAGTTAGTATAGTCACCACCAAGAATTATAATATCCTTCTCCTGTTCATTTATCAGTTTAATAATCCTGTCAAGCTGCTTCTGATTAAACCTCGCATAAGTATCCAGCTGAAAATCTGCCGCAAAGACAATCTTCTTTCCATCAAATTCTTGCGGAATATCCTTTGAAGCAATTTCTATTGTTCTGACCTTGAGCTGTATATTCATAATGTGCATAAATTAGGCAGATTATAAAAATATTGCTAAAATTCCTAAAACTGAAAAATACTGTTTTTTTAGTTATCATAAAATTTTTCCTTTTCAATTGTTTTATTTTTCTCTAATTTTGAATTTATAACTTTTCTATTTATTTCTTAATCAGCAACTGCACTTACTTCTATTTCTATCATCAATTCCTTATCAATTAATGAAGACACCTCTACCATTGTTGCAACTGGTTTAATGTCCCTAAAAAAATTCTCCATGTGCTTTTTCCGTATTCTTCCCATTTTGAAATATCTGTAACAAACATTCTTGTTCTAATAACATTTTTTTAACCCCAATCCTTCCTTTTTCAAGAATCTTTTTTTATATTTTTCAAGAATATATTTTGTCTGTTCATAGGCATTTCCTACTGCATAAGGCTTTCCATCCTTGACAGCTGTTGTTCCTGCTATTTCAAAAATATTTCCTCTCCTTACTGCTCTAGAATATCCTACAATGTCCTCCCACGGAGAATTTCCACTTATATTTTTTCTCATCAATTTAACTCCTTTCAAAATTTCATACTTCTCTTATTTTTCAATAATAACATTCACATTCTAGTGCCAATCTTCTGAAATGAATAATACTTTCATCATAAGGGAATTTCTTATTCCTTATTCTTTTTAAAAAAATCAAATATTCCCATTTCTTCTCTCTTTCTAAATCTAAATTCTCTTCAACTCAAAAATCACAATTTCAGGCTGTGCAAAAAATCGAATAAACATCTCAAGAAAAGCACCACCAACTCCAGAAGTAATATAAATTTTATGTCCGCCATACTCTTTCATTCCATAGCCATATTTTTTTCTTATCCTTCACTGCCGACACAATAATTTTTTTCCAAAAAAAGTAATCTGTCCAGCGTGGGTGTGTCCCTGCTAAAAATCATATCAGCTTTTTCCTTTTCAGTTTCCAACATTTGCTCAAAATATTCAGGATTATGAGTTAAAAATAACACAAAGTCTTCTTTTTTCGTACCTTCAAGAGCTTTTTTCGCATTAGGTTTTCCATGCCACAAGTCAGTCACTCCAGCGATGTATATTTTCTCATTATTTATCGTTACTTTTTCTATTTTTCATCTGTAAGCAGATTAAATCCAAGTTTTTTTCATATTTTCAGCAGTTTCCTTTTTCACCTGGATACTCATGATTTCCATAAATCGCATATACTCCAAGTTCAGGAATCTTTAATATCTTTTAGCATCTTCATAAAACTTAGGAATATTTTTTTTCTCCCAAGTCGCATAATCTCCACCTAAAAGAATCATATCCTTTTTTTGTGCATTAATCAATTCAATTGCCTTTTTTTCTGCTGTTTTCTATTAAACCGTGTCATCGTATCATACTGAAAATCCGCTACAAACAGCACTCTTTTTCCATCAAACTCCTTTGGCACATCCTTTTGATTTTATCTCAATCGTCTTTAATTTTTATATTTCGATATTCATAATGTGAATCACATCAAAAATACTATAATTGATCCTAAAAAAACTATATAAAATTTAAGAATCCAACCGTTTTTCCTTTCATTTTCTTCTCCTTATTAATAAAATTTACTCCTAACCCCATAAGAAATATTACATCCAAAAGAACCAATATAAGCAATATAACCGTAAATAATAAATATCACAAATATTCCCAATTTATCATCCCCAAGTGACAAATCTAAAAATGTTCCTTGAATCCATATCCATAGTATCAATATCTTTACTATAATTGCAGCTATTGTTAAAACAATTACAGGTTTTTCTCAATTTTTGCTTTTACATAAAAATACGAACAAAGTATATTAAGAAAAATCATTATAAAATAAATTATTCCTAAATATTTTTCTTCATCAATTTTTAAATACTCTGAAAAACAATTCTCCCACCATCACCAATAGAAAAATATTAAAATATTAAAAACAAAGCAAATGAATAAAATAAAAACTCCTAAGAAATATTTTTCATTTCTTCTCCTTCTAAATAAATTGAACAATAATCCCAAATAGAAGTATAAATTTGTCATTCCCATATAAGCTCCAAAAGCCTGCTACCATGAAAAATGCAAAAATATACTTTCTCCCGTATCATCAAGGGACGTTATATTTTTAATATACAAAAAGTATTACTGCTTTTATTGTTACTATAACTAATGGAGGAATTAACAAACTTTTTACCCACTTTTATTTTTTTGAAATTAAATAAGCAAAAAAATGAAGCTAATGATAATAAAAATAATTTCTTCTAGTGAAAAATAATCTTTCTAAAAATCCACTTATTTTTTTATATTTAAACTTTCTAAAAACTATAAATGCTATTATTAAACCTTATAATCACCAAAATAATGTCAAAAATATTAAAAAAACAATAAGTAGAATAACCAAAAAAATACTTTTTCATTTTCATTCTCCACCTAATTTTTTTATTTAACTATTTAAAAATTTCAAAAATTAAATTTTTTTCTTTTTCCAAAATCTTTTATCCATTAGGGGTTATCATCAAGAATTATCGCACAAATAATATAAGCCAACAAGCCTGTTCCTGCACAAAGAACTAAAATGAGCCACACTATCCTTACAATATTTGAATCAATGTCAAAATATTCCGCAATTCCTCCACATACACCTGTAAGTTTTCTATCTTTTTACTGATTTGTACAATTTCTTTTTCATAAAATAAAAACTCCTTTTTTTCATTTGCTTTTAAATACGAGTATTTTCTATTTTTCTTCCTAATTACTCACAAATTCCTTAACTTTTCTCAAGAAATTTTCTTTTCCCTATCCTCATCTTTACCTTTTTGCTCTAAAAACTATAATGAATCCATTTAGTTTTCTTTTATCCCAATTCCACCAAGATTAGCTTTTTCATTGTAATCCCAAATCCTGTTATATTTAACAAAAATTTTGGTGCTGTAGCAGTTGTAATCATTTTTTGCCGTTTTTACATTAGTCAAAAGCCCTTTTATTCCATTCAGTGTATTTTCATATACAAATCCTTTAACCATAACTTTGTCAAAAAAATCCTTTTTAATATCGCAGGCATTGACATCCACCAGATCGGAAATACAAGTATCAGTTCATCAGTATTTTTTTCAATATTTTCTGATATTTTTAAAACTAAAGGATCAACACTTTTTCCCTTGTGAATACAAAGATAATTCTTCTTCTGTCATTACAGGATTAAATCCATCCTTATTCAAATCTATAATTGTATATTTTTCTTTTGTTTCATCAAGTTTTTGCACTACTATTATCTAAAATTGCCTTGTTAAAACTTCTTTTGCTGTAGGATGTGAAAAACTATTGTTTTCATTTTTTTGAACTTCCTCTTTTCTACAAATAACTTTTTCAAAATACTTTATTAGAACTTTTTGGATACATTTAAATTTAATACAAAAATTAGCGATTTCATCTTTAAAAAATTTTTAACCTATAATCTTTGAAATTAATTTGGCGAACAGTGTCCGCCATTTTCCAAAACCATAAAACAATAAAAAGTTTTCTGAAATTATGCGAACGGTGTTCACACTTTTTGTATTTAAAAATCAGAAAAATTCCCTCCATCTCTACCTAAACTAACATTAGTATTTTATCTATTCTTTTACTTTCAGAACTAAAAGGCTTTCCTATAATAAGACACAAATTACCCAATACACCAAGCGTCAAAGCGCTTAAAAAGGAATTTACTTGTTTCTATTTCTCCATTTAAAGTTTTAAATAATAAAATTGTAATTGAAAAGCCAAAATATCAAAAGCAAATAACCAATTTTTCCAATTAAATCTTATTTCAATTTCCATAACTTCTTTTTCAATGTTTATTTTTTTGTTCCGAACTTTTAACAAAAAGTGTACTTGCTTTAATTGTATGTTCTCCATAATCTACATATTCAATTTCTTTTTGTTCCTTTAAATGTTATAATTTCATCATCTAGAAAAAAATTCATTGAAATATTTTGTCTAATATTTGATTTATCATTTATAATCAATTTGAGCATAAAGTTTCCCTCTCGATCATTCAGAATTATTTATTATAAAGCCTATTTATCCCTATTAATATAAGCCTTTATACTTGCTTCCACAACATCTGTACTTTGTCCCTCTACCAATAAATCTATTTCCATTTTTCATCTTTCCAAAATCAATTTTTGATTATCGGTAAAATCTATTTACTCTTTATCTTAATTTATTGAGAAATATGCAAAACTTCGTACACTTTTTGAATTTTTCTACTCTTTAGGAGCATCTTCAAAAAATAATACTCTGTCTGTTTCCAATTTTCAGGGTTATATACTAATGCTTTTTCCAACAATTTTATCATCTGATATAGAAAAATTCCATTCTTTTTCATTTTTTTCCATCAGTTTTGTTTCGTTCTCTATTTCCAATAAATATTTTGCTTTTAGAAAAGTTTTCATTAAACTCTTGCAACAATGGTATTCCAATATTTATAGTCTGCCAGCCAAAAAGAATTTAAAAATATTATCATAGAAACCATCAAATATGAATTTATTCATTCCTTTGTTATCTTTCCAAAAAGTATAATGGCGAATATTCTTTATTTTTCCTCAGAGATTAGATAGGCTTTTAAAAAAATAAATCTTCAAATCCATCTGTTTTAAATCCATTTTCTTGCACTCTTTTTCTAATATTGTTCATATCAAAAATCATTTGGAAAGTTTTACTTTTATACTGCATCATTATCATATCTTTTTATCCTCCAATATTTTCTATTTAATTACTATATAATCTATTTATTCCATTAATATAAGCCTTTATACTAGCTTCAACTACATCCGTACTTTGTCCTCTACCAATAAATCTATTTCCATTTTTCTCGATAATTACAACTACTTGTGCCTGTGCATCAGTATCTCCAGTTATTGCCTCCAGCTTGTATTCTTCTAAAACAAAAAGTGTCGCTCACTGCTAAGATTTACTGCATTATAAGCTGCATCAACTGGCCCATCTCCAAGAGCTTCTTTAACCAATTTTTCTCCATCCAAGTCGATTGTAACTGTAGCTTTTGGTTTTTTACCTTCCTGTCTTGAAATTTCAAAGTGAGTTAATTTGATTCTTCCTTCAATTTTTGCTGCATCTCCAGCAACTAATGCGATAATATCTTCATCTAAAAACATATTTTTTTCTTATCTGCTAATTTTTTTAAATTGTGCGAAATAATTCTTCTACTCTGTCACTTCCAACATGATCAAATCCTAAAGATTCCAATTTTTGTACAAAAGCGTGTTTTCCAGAATGTTTTCCAAGTACTAAGCTATCTGGATTTCTTCCTACAGATTCAGGACTCATAATTTCGTAAGTTTCAGGATTTGCTAAAACTCCGTGTTGATGGATTCCTGACTCATGTGCAAAAGCATTTGCTCCAACGATTGCCTTTATTTGGCTGTGTTGTAACTCCCTGTCAAAAAGACTTACTAATTTACTTGTTGGATAAATTTGTTTTGAGTCAATGTTTGTGTAATATTCTTCAAACAAGTCTTTTTCTTGTTTTTCAAAGATCATCGCAATCTCCTCAAGTGAAGTATTTCCAGCTCTTTCGCCAAGTCCATTTATCGTACATTCAATCTGTGTCGCTCCAGCTTGAATCGCTGCAACCGAATTTGCAACCGAAAGTCCCAAGTCATCGTGACAATGCACAGAAATATCCACATTTTCAATTCCTTTTACATTTTTTTCTCAAATAAGTTATAAGTTCAAACATTTCATTTGGAGTTCTGTAACCTACAGTATCAGGTACATTAAGTGTAGTCGCTCCAGCTTTTATAGCTGTTTCATATACTTCCACCAAAAATTCTTTTTCCGTTCTAGTCGCATCTTCCGAAGAAAATTCAACATCATCAACAAATGATTTTGCAAGTTCCACCATTTCTTTTACTCTTTCAAGAATTTGCTCTTTTGTCATTTTCAACTTAAATTCCCTGTGAATAGGTGAAGTCGCAATAAACGTATGAATTCTAGGTTTTTGCCGCACTTTTCTAAAAGCTTTTTCCCGCTGCCTCAATATCCTTTCTCACAGCTCTTGATAAACTACAGACTGTTGAATTCTTTACATTTTCCGAAATCATCTTAACTGCTTCAAAATCCCCAGGCGAAGCCACAGCAAACCCAGCTTCAATTATATCCACTCCAAGACTCTCAAGCTGTTTTGCAATTCTCAATTTTTCCTGTGCGTTAAGATTAACTCTTGGTGTCTGTTCTCCATCTCTTAGTGTCGTATCAAATATTTTAATATGTTTTTTTTCATTGTCTCCTCCTTATAGATAATACTTTTCATTTTATTTTTTTATTTTATGGAATAAATCGCCGCCTCTTCTGCATGAATAACTCGCTGTATCAAACAATGGAACATCAGTATCCTCATTTTTTTATAAGAAGCCCTATTTCAGTACATCCTAGTATTATACCCTCTGCCCCTTTACTTTCTAAGTTTATCAACAATTTCTAAAAAAATTTCTTTTTTTGAATTAGAATTGATAGTTCCAAGACAAAGTTCGTCATATATTACTTTATTTATAATTTCTATATCATTTTTATCAGGAATTATAACATTTATCCCTTTTTTTCAATAAGTTTTCGATTTATAAAAAAATCCTGTTCCATTGTATATTTTAGTTCCAAGCAATGCTATATTTTTTAATCCTTTTTCTAATATCTTTTCTGCTGTCATTTCGGCGATATGCAATATTGGAATGGAGATTTTTTCTTTAATCTGGTTAATAACCTTGTGCATTGTATTGGTGCAAATAACTATAAAAGTCTGCTCCCGCTTTTTCAAGATTATTAGCAGCCTCTCCCAAAATTTCTCCACTTTTTTTTCCCAGTTACCATTTGCCTGACATTCTTCTATTTCCTGAAAGTCAATACTGTATAATATACATTTAGCCGAATGAAGTCCACCTAATTTTTCTTTCACAGTTTCATTTATTATTTTATAATAAGTTACTGTGCTTTCCCAGCTCATTCCTCCTATTAATCCTATAGTTTTCAAATTCATCTTCCTTTCAAATTATCTATTCCTTCACAGCCTCAAATCTCAATCTCACATAATCAGCTATAATTTGTCCATTTTCATTTTTTTCAAGTTCTTTTTCTACTTTTTCAGCTATTTCATCAATCAATTTTTCGTGCATTTCTTTCGGAATATTCACAAAAGCAGGTGCAGAAAAGGTTTGTAGCCATCCTTTTATCCCTGTAGGAAGTAAAGTTGGACGAGAAAAACTTATCATTCTTTTCACTTTCAAGCCGTATTTATTAAGTAATTCTGTTTTTTCTTTTTCTGTTGGAAAAAACCAGCATTTTACAGTTTTAAAATTATGTTTTTCTGCAACTTCAAACATTGCATTTTCTATTTTTCCCACATTTCCTTTACAGCCCGTTTCGGCTACAAAACGTCCGCCTTTTTTCAAGGCTCGAGATACTCCTTCCATTACTTTCTCTGGATTAGTCATCCAATGTAGCGCCGCATTGGAAAAAATCGCATCAAACTCATTTTCAAATTTCATATTCTGTGCATCTCCCTGTACTGCCTCAACCCCAATTTTTCTTGCCGCCTCAACAAATTTTTGACTTCCATCAAGTCCTAAAACTTTGCACCCATATTCAGTAATTTTCTTAGTCAATACTCCATCTCCACAGCCTAAATCCAAGATATACTCGTCTTTTTGTGGATTTAACCATTCAATCAGCTCTTCTCCGTAAACTGATACAAAACGTGCATTTTTCTCATATTTTTCCTTTTCCCAATGTTGACTTACCCTCATTTTTTTGAACCTTCTTTCTGTACTATTTCTGTTTATATTTTCAACAAGAATTTTTTTATTTTAACAAAAATATCTCTATTTTCCTAATATTTAATCTCAAAATTTATTTTCAAAAATTTCTAAAAATTCTATAATTTTTTTCTCCACGGCTCATTGCTACAACTCCAGTTTTAGCAATTTCCAGAACTCCATAATTATGCATAATTTCTACAAATCCACGTAATTTTTTTACACTTCCAGTCAATTCAACTACTAGGGAAGTTGGCGACACATCCAAAACTTTTCCCCTGTAAATATCTGCCACTTGAACGATTTGGGCTCTAGTTTCAGCATCAGCCTTTTACTTTTATTAACATTAATTCCCTTCTAATAACATTTTCAACTGGGAACACTTTCACTTTTACGACATCCACAATTTTATAAACTTGCTTTTGAATCTGATTTAATGTTTTGTCATCTCCTTCAACAGACAAAGTCAATCTTGCATAACCTGGTTTATTAGTAACCCCCGCTGTCATTTTTAAAACGGAATATCCTCTTCTATTGAATAAAGACATTATTCTCGACACAATTCCATCAGTATTTTTTGCAATTATTAAAATTTCATGCTCTCTATTCATTTTCTAACACACCTTTCTTTCCGATCATTTGACTTACAGTTTTTCCTGCTGGAATCATCGGGAATACATTTTCTTCTTTTTCAACAATACAGTCTGATTAACACACCTTCATCAGATAATATTAAATCTTTTCAATTTTGTTCTCAAATCTTCTTTTGTTTGTAAGTCTTTTGCATTTTTAATTCCATACGCTTCTGCAATTTTGATGAAATCTGGATTTATTTCCAAATCAACGAATGAGTATCTTCTGTCTTTAAACAATTCTTGCCATTGTCTAACCATTCCCAAGTAAGAATTGTTTCAAGATAACTACTTTTTACTGGCAAATTATACTGTTTAATCATCATTAATTTCTTGCAATGTCATTTGGAAAACCACCATCTCCAACGATTAACACAACTTTTTTGTCAGGTGCTCCTATTTGTGCTCCAATTGCCGCAGGAAGTCCAAATCCCATTGTTCCAGCTCCTCCTGAAGTTACGATTGAATCAGGATTTTTGTAAGTAAAATATTGAGCAGCCCACATTTGATGTTGACCAACATCTGTTACTACAATTGTATCCCCTTGCAAAAATATCGTCAATCTGCTTTTTAGAACTTCCTGTGGAAGCAATTTATCTTCTCCAACTTCTCTATGTCCTAATGGATACTCTTTTTCCATTCAACAACTTTTTTTAACTCCATTCTCGTGAGTTTGTGCCTCAATTTCAGCATTAATTTCAGTCAATCACATGTTTTAAAGTCCCCAACAATCGGCACATCAGCCCTTTTTATTCTTATCAATTTCAGCTGGATCAATGTCAATGTGAATAACTTTTTGCATTTTCAATAAATTTATTAGGATTTCCAGCAATTCTGTCATCAAATCTAATTCCAGCCGCAATTACTAAATCTGCCTCATCTGTCGCATAAATTTCGCTGGTACAGTTCCATGCATTCCTAACATTCCAAGTGATAATTCATGCGATTTCAGGAAATGCTCCCAATCCAAGTAATGTCGTAGCCACAGGTGTTTGTGTCTTTTTTCAGCATAGTCAAACAATTCTTTTGACGCTCTGATTTCATAAACTCCCTGCTCCTGCAATTATCAACGGTTTTTTTGCTTTCTTTTATCAATTTAATTGCTCTTTTAATTTGACCTTGATGTCCTTCATAAGTTGGTGAATATCCTTCCAATTCAATTTCTTTTCATCAAATAATCTCTTAAATTCTTCATATGGAATTTGATGAACTTGAATATCATTTGGAATATCAATAAGAACTGGTCCTGGTCTACCTGTTGTTGCAATGTAGTAAGCCTCTTTTACAACTCTAGGTATTTCTTTTATATTTTGAATCAAATAATTACATTTCGTAATTGGCATTGTAATTCCAACTGTATCAGTTTCTTGGAAGGCATCTCTTCCCAATAAATTTGATCTAACTTGTCCAGTTATCGCAATCATTGGTACAGAATCCATATGTGCCGTCATTATTCCTGTAACCATGTTTGTCGCACCAGGCCCTGAAGTCGCAAGACAAACTCCCACTTTTCCAGAAACTCTAGCATAACCATCTGCCGCATGTGACAATCCTTGCTCATGTCTTGCAAAATAGTAATTTATTTTGTCATAACTATAAATTTCATCAAATATTGGTATTACTGCCCCTCCCGGATACCCAAAAATATCTGTTATTCCTAATCTGTGTAGCGATTCCAGTAAAATTCTACCACCGTTTATCATCTTAGTTTCACTCATTGTTTCAACCACCTTTTCTTAATTTTTTATTTTCTAATCATCAATCATTTGCTTGAGCATTCAATCTTCTAATTATATATCCTTTTTTTCTCAAATTCTTGAGTTATTTTATTAATATGTTCTTCTCCATTTGTTTCAACCGTAACTTGCAAAGTTCAACTTCATGGAAATCTGTCTAAGATTTCTTTAAACTGATTATGTTCAAGTCTAATTACATTTCGCATTTTGTTCTGAAAGAATTTGTGACACAGCCACCAATTGTCCTGGTTTGTCAGGCAAATCAACTGAAAATCTAAAAATTCTTCCTCTAGCTACTAATCCTTTATTTAATCATAGATGAAATAGTTAATACATCTATATTACCACCACTTATTATTGAAAATTATCTTTTTCCCTGTAACATTCAATTTTTTTCAATCCTGCCACAGCCAAAATTCCCTGAATTTTCCGCAACAATTTTTGTGTTTTTCAACCAAGACCAAAAAAATGCCGCCATTAAGCTCATAATCAGATACAGTAATTATGTCATCTACATATTTTTTTCAATATAGTCAAAATGTAATGTCACCAATTTTTTTAACAGCTGTTCCATCTGCAATTGTATTTGTTTCATCAGTTCAACCACATGATGACTTTTTTTCTAGCCTGCTAATGCACTCAGCTGCACCTTCTGGCTCAACACCAATTATTTTTTTATCAATGGATTTTTAATTTCGCAGCCGAAGCAATTCCTGAAATAAGTCCTCCACCACCAAGTGGCACAAAAATAATATCCGCATCAGGCAATTCTTCCAAAAACTTCTAAAGCAATAGTCCCTTGTCCTTCCAATTACATCTTCATCATTAAACGGATGCACAAAACATGTACCCTTCTTTTTTCCTGCAATTTCTTTTGCATACTCATAAGCCTCATCATAAACTTCCCCAGTTAAAATAACTTCCGCACCATATCTGTCTAGTCGCTTCAACCTTTAATAAGTGGAGTATGTTTAGGCATAACAATTACAGCCTTAATTCCCAATTTTCTGAGCAGCTAGTGCCACACCTTGAGCATGATTTCCAGCTGATGCTGCAATAACTCCTCTTTTTTTCTCTTCTTCTGTCAATTTTGCAATCTTTATTATAAGCACCTCTTATTTTTAAATGAACCTGTTCTTTGCAAATTTTTCTGGTTTAATATAAACTTCATTTCCAGTTTCATTGGAAAAATACTGAACTGTGAATCAATTTAGTTTTAGTAATCACAGTATTTAATCTTTCTCTTGCTTCTATAAAATCATATAGTTTATGCAATCTCTCCACCTTTCTTCAAAAATTTTTATTTATTTTAAATATCTATTTTTATATAATATTTTTATTTACATTTTTAATTTTTAACGTAAGGGCATCAATCGTCATGCCCTTACATCCTGCTTTATGAAAACTTTCTTATAAAGAAAGAAAAACTCGCTTTTGAATTTCAACTATTTTAATAAAAGTAACTGCATTTTATTCAAAATATATTCCAAAACTCAAACAGTTCTTTTTCCTTTAACAAATTTTGATTATTCTTTTACTATTACAATTAGTAGAATTAAGTTAAAAATGTCGTGATTTTTGAAATAAAAATTTATGTCTGAGTGAAGCGAGTTTAATTTTTTATTTTTCAAAAATGCTTAGACTAAGCCAGGTTTGCAAAGGGATGATGACTGTTCCTTTGCTTTATAAAAAGAAAAACATAAAATTACAGAAAAAATACCCATTAACTATTTTTATTTTTAAATATTAGACATTTTTTTATCTTTTCATTTAAAAACTCTATTATTATATTTACAATTTCTGGCTGAAACCAATATTCATCAGAATGTCCTGCCCCAGTTACTACATATCTTGTTGATTCTATCCCTTTTTCAATTAATGCCTTGTGAAGTTTTTCTGTATGGATTGGAGGGACTAAAGTGTCTGCGTCTCCGTGCATCAATAGAAATGGTGGTGTTTTGTCGGAAATATACGATATTGGGTTTGTTACTTTTATATCATTTCTTACATCATTTAGCCAAAATTTCACTGATAATAATATTGCTCTGTAACCTTCATCAATATCATCTGAATTTCAAAAATCCACTTCTCCAAAGTCTGTTACTCCATAAATATCAATAACTGCCTTTATATCGCTATTTTCAGATAAATTTTTCACCTTTGTCAAAATCTCTTGTTCCATTTGTCGCTCCAGCCATTGCTACAAGATATCCACCAGCAGAATCACCCATTATAGCTATTCTTTCCTTGTCTATCCCATATTCATCAGCATTAGCCTTCAAAAATCTGATTGCTGCTTTTACATCTTCCACACTTTGTGGAAATACTCCATCAGGAATAGTTCTATATTCCATGCTTGCAACCACATAACCAGCCTTTACAATTTCAATTCTTTGCTGTAGATAATTTTTCCTTGTAACTATGTGCAAATGAACCACCTGTTACAAACAGCACTGTTGAAACTTTCCTTCCCTATTTGGTTTCAAAAATATCCATTTCCAATTTTATATTTTTTTCTAAAAATAGCTGACTGGCTGTGAATAAGTAACATTCACTATTGATTTTATCTTTCTCTTGTGTCAGCTCAATATTTAAAACTTTACTTTCTCCACCATTTCCCATTTCAATCTCCTCCTTTGCTAAAAGCATTAATCCAATATCTCAATAGCCCCTCTATCTGCAGAAGACACGTGCATTGCATATTTTTCAAATACCCTTTACTTCAATTTTGAATGGCTCCAATTTAGCTTTTTCTTGCTTCAATTTCTCATCCGAAACTTTTTGATATTAATTGCTCTGTTTGAATATCAATTTCAACAATATCCCCATCTTGAACTATAGCAATATTTCCACCCGAAGCGGCTTCTGGCGAAACGTGTCCAATTGAAGCTCCTCTTGTCGCTCCTGAAAATCTTCCATCTGTAATCAACGCAACATCTTTATCAAGTCCCATTCCAGCAATCATCGCTGTTGGTGATAACATTTCTCTCATTCCAGGTCCACCTTTTGGTCCTTCATATCTAATAATTACAACATCTCCTGCTACGATTTTTCCACCAACAATTGCTTCTACAGCTTCTTCCTCACTATTAAATACTTTTGCTGGTCCCCTGTATGCTGTAACATTTCTGGATCTACTGCCCCTTCTTTAACAACACAGCCGTCTGGTGCCAAATTTCCTTTTAATACTGCAATTCCACCAGTTTTGTATGCTGGCTTATCCCAAGGCTTGATTACATCATCATCATTTATAAATGCTTCTTTTGCAAGTTCTCCTTGAGTACGCAATGCTACAGTTTTTGTATTTTCATGCAATCTTCCATTTTCAAGCATTCTTTTCATGACTCCTGTTACTCCACCCGCTCTATACAAGTCTTCTATAAAATGTTCTCCAGATGGCGATAATTTACACAATTGCGGAGTTATTTTTGCAATTTCATTAAAATCCTCCAATGTCAATTTTATTCCTGCTTCATGTGCTATCGCTGGCAAGTGTAGAGCTGTATTTGATGATCCACCAAGAGCCATATCCATTGCAACCGCATTTTCAAATGCTTCTCTTGTCAAAATATCATTTTTGGACGAACATCTGCTTTCAATACTTCCATAATTTGCATCCCAGCTTTTTTAGCAAGCCGTATCCTTTCTGAAAATACCGCTGGTACAGTTCCATTTCCTGAAGCCCTAGTCCAAGTGCTTCTGTTAGGCAGTTCATTGTATTTGCTGTATACATTCCCTGCACAAGATCCGCAAGTCGGACATGCCATTTCTTCAACAGAATTTAAGTTCTTTTTAGTTATTAATCCAGTTTCATATGCTCCAACTGCTTTCAAACACGTTTACTAAGCTCCCTATCTTTCTTACCTTTTATACACTCCCGCAAGCATCGCTCCTCCACTTACAAATATTGCAGGTATATTTAATCTTGCAGCGCAATTAACATTCCAGCACTACTTATCACAGCTTTGGCATAAATACAATCGCATCAAAATGGAGTAGCCATTGCAACTGCCTCAATTGAATCTGCGATTATGTTTCTAGTTACCAGTGAAAATTTCATTCCAATATGATTCATTGCAAGTCCATCACAAATTCCAATTGTATTAAATTCCATTGGAACTCCTCCAGCCATTCTTATACCATCCTTCACAGCCTGAACCAAATTTTTCAAATGCACATGCCCCGGTATAATTTCATTAAATGAATTGGCAATCCCAATTATCGACTGATCCATTTCATCGCTCGTAAATCCCAACCCTTTCAATAGTGATCTGTGTGGCGCTCTAGCCTCTCCTCTTGTTAAGTTGTTACTTCTTCCTTTTCCTTTCATTGTCATTGATTTCACTCTCCTAAAAATTTTTTATGTTTTCCAAATGCAGATAATCCCAAAAATTCCAAGATTTTCTACACATTATTGTATAAATAAATATTCAAACTGGCTCTAATTCACTTTAGCGTTACTTAAAAAGCCACTTGATTAAATACCAAAAATTCTTTAAAATCCAAACTAAAAATTTAATCTTTTCAATTTCAATCGGCTTTGTCTATATTTTATCACATTTTTATAAAATTTTTACATTTTTTTATATGTGTACAGTAAAATTTCTAAAATTATAAATTTTATCTTAAAAAAATAAAAGACGACTTAATATAAATCGCCTTTTAAAAGTTATAATTTTTATTATTATTCTAAGTATATGATTTTACTAATTATTTTGCAGCAAAATTAGTCATTACATCTTTACCATTTACCGACATAACAAAAATCATTTTTAGAAACTTTTAAGGCAGCATGTTGTTTGTTTTGCACGACTATGATTTCTAAAATTTCAATAATCAGTAATAATGATAAGACTAAAATTAATAATGACATAATTTCCTCCAAATTTTCTATTTTTACTTTCATTAATTTATGCATAAGTATTATAGCAAAAATCAATCATTTTGTAAAAATATATGTTATATATAAGACTTATATATATTATTTATACTAACAATTTTTAATCAAAAAAATTTATTATTATTTAACCGCCTCTCGTAATCTTTTCTCTAAATCTTTCACCAATTCTGTATTTCCTGCGTTTCTAGCTTTTTACTATTCCTTCTCTTACCGATTTTTAAAAGCTTCTATATCGTTTATTTCCTCATATGAAGTGATAAACTGTAGTATGATCGCAAAAAATCCTTTTTCTAATACTCGCTAAAAACCACTTTTCTGCTTTTCTTTCATAATTTTTCGTCCCTAGATACAATCCCTAATCCTTGTTCTGGATGACCAAAAATAATTATCTTGCTTAATATAGTCTATTGCTAGTAAGTACCAGTTTTTGCATTTTATAATCTCCCAATCCATAATATGCTTCTGCAGTCCAGTAATAATACTCAGGAACATAATCCATATAATATGGATTTTCCATTAATATTTCCTTTAATATTTTATTATATTCCAGAAGACAATCTAATCCTTTTTATATTCTTCACTTTCAACATAGGCCCTTCCTAGATAAAAATATGCTAGAGAACTTCCACTTTCTATAGCTTTTAAATACCATTTTTAGCTTCTGAAGAATTTCCCTCATTTGCATAAAACCATCCTATCGTAATTAAAAGAATCTTATCATTTGGATATTTCTCTGCAAGAGACAATAATTTTCTTATATCCCTATTAAGAGCTGCTTCATCTACCTGTGCATTTAACTCGTCTTGTGTTATCGCAAAGCTTTGAACTCCTAATCCTAAGTTTGCAATTAATAGCAGTAAAATTAATGTTTTTTCATTTTACACCACTTCTTTCTTTTTAATTTAGTATTTTAAATTTAATTACCGCTTTCAATATAATTTATTTTTAATTTAAAATATTTAATATTTTTCTCAATATAATTATAACCTATATTTTTGAAAAAGAATAGCTGTATAAAAATTTGCTTGAAATACAAAAACTTGAAATTGAAAAATTTGAAAAAACACGGTATTAGAAATTTACGAGGGGAGAATGTCCAATGAGAAGAAATATCCCAAAAATAAAATAATTAAAAAGACAGTCAGAAAAAGCTTTTGTTGTATTGTTTAATGACTGCCCTAAATATTTTACTCCGTCTTATATATGACTTATATATTATTTATATTTAATAATTTTTAATCAAAAACTATCTTAATTCCTGAATATTATCAAGCGTTTCTTGCAATTCTTCCTGCAATTCCGTATCATTTGTTTTTAGCCATTTCTAATCCTTTTTCTTACCCATTTGTCTGCAGTTTTATAATCTCCCATACTAATGTATAAAGCTGCTAAACTGTCATATGCCCACAAGTTTCCTTTTTCAATAGCTGCTGAATACCATTTTTACTGCTTCTTTCTGATTTCCTTCTTTAGCATAAATTATTCTAATCTCTCTTCTGAATAACCATCTTTATCAAATTTTATTGATTTTAAAAACCATTCTTTTGCAGTTTTTATAATCTTCCAATTCATCATATGCTGCTGCAATCCAATAATAATTATCAGTATTATCTGCTATTTTTTTGATATTCCTTTATAATATTTTATTGCTTTTTCATATTCTCCTTTTTCAAAATAAACGTATGCTAAATTTGAGATTGCATTGTAATTTCCTTTTCTATAGCTTTTAAATACCATTTTTCAGCTTCTGAATAATTTTTCTTTTGTTATCATACAGAACTCCTAATCTGTTTTAAATATTCAGCATTATTTGGAAATTCTTTTTACATATTTTGTAATTAAGAGAAGTAATTTTTCTTCATCCTCTTTTCATATGCTTCATCTATCTGATCTTCTAATTTTATTCTTTCATCTTTTGTCATCACTGCAAAACTTTGAACTCCTAGCCCCTAAGTTTTGCTATTAATAATAGTAAAATTAAATATCTTTTCATCCTGTACCTTCTTTTCTATTTAGTCTAATATTTCTATTAGTTTTTACATTGTAAAATTTTAATTTTTACTTTCGATATCTTTGATAATTTCCTGTATAGCCTTGATTCCTTCAGTATCTTTTTCTTTTTTTACCTCTTCTAATGCTTTTCTGAACCATTGCAGTGCTTTTCGCATTATCCCTAAGCTGCTATAAAAAAATTCCTAAATTTGGATATGTATCTGGATTCCTTTTTCAATTGACTTCAAATACCACTTCAAAGCTTCCTTATGATTTCCCTCTTCATAATAAATTTGTCCTAAAAAGTCTTCTGAATCTCCTTCTTTATCACTAATATATGATTTTAAGAAATATTTTTTTGCTTCTTCAGGATTTTCTTAATGCATAATTTGAAACACCTATCATGTATTCCTTTTAATCCAATCACATCCTTCATATATTTATCATCAATTTCTTTTATACCATTTTAATGCTTTTTCATATTCTTTTCCAGATGCATAAATATTCCCAATTATTAATCTTATATCATATTTTTGCCATCATCTCCTATAAAAGGATATTTTTGTAATGCCACTGCTTCATTTAACTCTTTTTTTCAGCTTCCTTCTTTTTACCCATATCTTCATACATCATTCCCAAAAAAACCTTTTTAATTCAAGATTTGAAGGATTTTTTTAATATATTTTCCTTTAACATTGACATTGCTTTCTGCTTGTTTCCCTTATCGTATTCTTCAATTACTTTTTCTATTACTTTATCAGAGTTCTTTGAAGTTACTTCTGAAAAATCCTTGCACTCCAAAAATTAAATTAACCAAAAATTGCTACAAAAATTAGTCTTTTTCATTTTACACCTACTTTTTTCTTCTTATTTTTTTATTTATTTCTTTTTAGAAAAAACTTTCTATTTATTTTATCATAATTATAAAAAATAAAAGACGATTCAAATATAAATCGCCTCAAAATTACAATTTTTATTTAATCTTATATCGACTTCGGTTTTATCCATTCACTTTCTTTACCCATCGCATAATTTCTCAGCACTTCTTCCTTATATTCCTTAAATTTTCCATCAATAATTGCCTCACGTGCATTATCCATAAGTTTTAGCAAAAAATGCAAGTTATGATACGTCGCAAGCCTCTGTCCCAAAATTTCTCCAGCCTTGAATAAATGCCTAATATACGCCCTCGTATAATTTTTGCAGGCATAACAGTCGCAACCTTCATCAAGCGGTCTGTCATCTCGTGAATAAATCGCATTTTTTATAACAAGCCTTCCATATTTTGTAAAAACAGTCCCGTGTCTACCAATTCTTGTCGGCTGAACACAATCCATCATATCAATTCCATGTTCCACAGCCTCAAGCATATCCACAGGCTCTCCCACTCCCATTAAATAACGTGGTTTATTTTCAGGCAATTTTGGGTGTAATATATTTCAAAATTCTGTACATATCCTCACGTGGCTCCCCAACGGCAAGCCCTCCTAAAGCATACCCAGCAAATCCATAATCAGACTCGTACAGCTCTTCAAGACTTTTATCCCGTAAATCCTCATAAATTCCACCTTGCACAATCGCAAAAAGCCCTTGCTTATTCTTATTTCTATTTGCTTCGATACAACGCTTAGCCCATCTCGTAGTTCTTTCAATGGACGGAATCAAATATTCACGTGTTGACAGTCCTGGGGGGCATTCATCCAGCACCATCATAATATCGCTTCCCAGATTATTTTGAATCGAAATAGATTTTTCAGGCGATAAAAAATGCTTTGAGCCATCTAAATGGGAACGGAAATGAACACCTTCCTCCTTTATCTTTCTCAAATCTCCAAGACTAAACACTTGAAATCCACCGCTATCAGTAAGTATTGGCTTATCCCATCTCATAAATTTGTGAAGCCCACCAAAATCATTTACCAAATCATCTCCAGGTCGTAAGTATAAATGATATGTGTTCCCAAGAATAATTTGAGAATTAATCTCTTCCAGCTCCTCCCTAGTCATAGCTTTCACAGTTGCCTGCGTTCCAACTGGCATAAATACTGGTGTTTTTATCTCTCCATGCGGTGTTTTTATAACTCCCGCACGTGCATTTCCATCTTTTTTTTCTAATTTATACTCTATTGGATTTTTAAAATCTTTATTTTCTTTTTCAATACACATTTTTATCTCCTACATTTTAATTTCTAAATTCTATTTGCATTCCATAAATTTTTCTTAGCATTTTCAGTAGTTACTTTAATAACTTGCTCTACTGAAATTTCCTTAATTCTAGCCACTTCTTCTGCTACATATTTTGTATAAATCGGCTCATTTCTTTTCCCTCGAAAAGGCACAGGTGTTAAATACGGACAATCAGTTTCAGAACAATTTTTTTCCAAAGGTAACTCCTTCACAAGTTCCTTCGTCTTTTTATTATTTTTAAAACGTCAAAGTACCACCAATTCCCAAGTAATACCTATCTAAAAATGGCTTTGCTGCTTCTAAAGAACTTGGATAGCAGTGCAAAATCCCGCCAATATTTTTATAATCTTTCAAAACATCAAGTGTATCCTGCAAAGCCTCTCTTGTATGGATAACAACAGGTTTTTTGACTCTTTCTGCAAGTTCCATCTGCTTTCTAAATCCAGCAATCTGAACATCCTTCGGATCTTCCATCCAATGATAATCCAGCCCAATTTCTCCAATCGCAACAACCTTTTTCTCAGTCAATGCCAATCTTTCCAGTTCTTTTTCTATTTCATCGTTATATTTTTATATCCACAGGATGAACTCCAATTACTGCATTCACAAACGAATATCTATTCGCAAGTTCAATACTTTTAAGTGAACTTTCTAAATCAAACCCAATGCTCACAATCCCTTCCAGCTCATCCTCAATTCTTTTCATCACATCATCAAAATCATTTTCAAACTGTTTATCATAAATGTGCGTATGCGTATCAATTATTTTTACTCATTTTTAATAAGATAAAGTTTATTCAAAAATTTCAGAATAACTTTCATTTCTTCTCTTTATTGTTCATTTAAATTATTTTTCTAAATTTTCAAACACAGAATTAAATATATCAAAACCATCACTTTCTAATGTTTCTTCATTTTTATATTCCCATTCTTTTTTTCTTTTTTTTCCAAAATCATTTTCGTTTTTCTCAGTCATATATTCAAATTGATTATTTTCCAATCTTTTTAGCATTTCATTTCGAGATTCAGATAAAATTATTACATTTGCTTTCAGTCTTTCTTCATCAGATAATTTTTTTGAATTTTTTTCTTTATCCAATTTATATCCCAATTCTTTTCGAAAACTTTGTCTTCTAGCATTTTTATTAAATTCTTCAGAAAAACATAATTTTAAAAAAATATTCGGTGATTTTTTTCTGTATAAATTATTTCTACTTTATTTTTGAAATAAAATTAATTTTTCAATTTTATAAATTGTTTTTTTCATAAACTTTGTTATTCATCAAAACATCAGGGTACATTCACTTTAAAAATTTTTTTCACCAGTTTCCAAATTAGTATTTTTCCGAATATTCAATTCCCTTATTTTTTTACTTTCATCCTATCTGAAATTTCTTTATTAAAAACTTCAACAACTTTTTCACTTTGATTTTTCATTTCCTCTTCTGATAATTTTAAACTCTTATTTTTGTAATTTTCAAAATTTTCTTTTTAATTCAAATGAAAAACTTAACGAAAAAATAACCAAAAATAAAATCAGTATTTTTCATAAAACTCCTTTTTACAAACAATCAAAAATAATAAAAAGTAAACTCAAGAATTATATTTTTATGTTGTATATTTTAAATGCTTAATCTGAATAAAAATTTTGACAAAATTTCAGTATATCTAAATTTTCTTATCCAAACTTATTTCAATTTTTTTCATATCTTTTTAGATAATTCAATCGCTCTATCTCTAGTAGAATTAATTAGAGATCCTGTATACTCCAAACCATAACCCGTTCCACAAAGTTTGTTTCCATTTACAGTTTCACAAAATCTATCTGCCGCTTCTTCTAGCCGCTCTTTCTTTTCTTTTTATCCATGCTTTTTCTTCATTTCTAAGTTTTCAATTGTTCTTTTTTTGACAATTTTGACATTAACAATTTATAAACTTTATCTAACTCATTATCCCAACCCTTGAAAAATTGCCACAGCTGCTTCTTTCATTTCGATATTGCTTCCTCCAAAGGAATCCTCTAAACTTTTCTCTTTAGTTTCCATTCTATTAATCATATCACTCGTATAACCAGCAAAACTGCTAACTGAAACCATTAAACTTGTAACCAAAATCATTACTTTTTTTCATAAAAAATCTCCTTTTTATTTTCAAAATCAAACTTAAAAATTATAATCTTTCAATTTTATTTTATTCCACTGCAATTCCATTTTTCCCTAAATTCATCCAGTAATTTCCTCATCACAGCAAGCAATAAAAAAATCACCTTTTTCAAATTTTTTTAATTTTCTCAAACCCTTTTTACACTATGTGTCTGAAATAAATAATCTTCTCCATCCCAATTTGGACAAAGAATACCATAAATTTCAAGCCCACCATCAAAACAAATTTTATCTACTTTTTCCAAGTCCTCTGCCGTCAATTTCACATTTTCCAAAAATTTTAAAAATCGGCTCAACTATAACTGGATTAACAAAATTTCCTATTTCAAAAACTATAATCATCATATTTTTTTCTTCTAATTTTTTTCAGTCAATTTTTCAAATTCTTCAACAAAACTTGCATTTTTCCCAAGCAAAGTTTCCAAAACAACCAGCTTAAATCTAAAATCTTCAAACATTCCACTTTTTATCAACCATTTCGTAATCGTCAGGATAAAAGTTCTCCAAAATCCTCTTCTTCAAATTCATCTATTTCCGATTTTTCACAAATTCTTCAATATTTTCCTCTTTTTAAAAATGTAAGGCATTTCTTTCTCTCGTTCATTAATTATTAAATCGTAAATCCATTAAAATTCTTTATTTTGAGTTATTTTATTTCCATAATACTACATTAAATGAAATTAATTCAAATTTAAGATATGCCTGAAAACAATCAAAATAAAATTATTAGAATATTTTAAGACACATCAAAATATTTACTTATTCAGGATAATTTAAATTTTCTTCTCCCAAATTCTCCAGCGTTTCCTCCAAATATTTCTTAGCCTCAAAATTAGCCATTGGCAGTTTTGATCCAAGTAATTTCACATTCTATAGCAGTCGCTCCTGGATTGCTCCTTTAAATTCTGCCATAAATTTGTAAAGTTCCTTCATTAAGTCAACAATGTCCTTTGATTCCAATTTTCCTTTTTAAGATAAGATAAAAATCCTGTTCTGCAGCCCATAGGCCCAAAAATATACGATTTCATCTTTTCCAAGTTGGATGATTTCTCAAAAATGTTGCTCCCAAATGCTCCATTGTATGAAGTTCAGCAATGTTTATTACTGGCTCTCTATTTGGTAATTTCATTCTTATATCAAAACTTGTCAACAATTTCCATTAACTTCGTCTATTCTTGACATATAAATTCCTCTGTTTAATCTGATGTGATTCTACTGTAAAACTTGCTATTCTTTTCCATATTTTCCACTTCCTTTTTCATATTTTTTTATTTTTCATATTTTTTCAAAATTCTTACTTTATTTATCTTTCCACTTTTATTGAAGATTCTATCAATAAAGTCCAATGTTTGTGCATAATCATAACCCCTTTTGAAGCTGTACTTTTTGGCAATAAGCTGGCAGATGTCATTCCTGGTGATGTGTTTACTTCCATAAAATACGGTGTTTCTTCATTTACCACCATAAAATCTATTCTTGCAAATCCTTCACATTTTAGTCCATAATAACTGTCTTTTGCAAACTTATTAATTTCAGCCTGCACTTTTTCAGGAAATTCAAATACATATTCATTTGCTCCACCTTTTGCATATTTTTGATTCATAGTCAAAAGTAATCTCCTGCAAGAGCCTCAATTCTTATTGTTGGAAAAACTTCCCATCAATCACAGGCACACTGATTTCCACACCATGCAGAACTTCCTCAATCAATGCCTCCTTATCCATTCCAAAAACAAGTTCCAGCCCTTTTTCAAGTTCTTCCTGATTTTCCACAAAACTTACTCCAATGCTCGAACCACCACTATTAGGCTTTACTACAACACGATTTCCCAATTCTTTTTTTATTGTTTCAAAGTCAACTGTTTCTCCTGCTCGCACGCTTTTCCATTTTGCAATTCTAACTCCATATCCAGCCACAATTCTTTTTGAAAATTCCTTATCCATGCAGACTGCACTTGACATCACTCCAGGCCCGCTATAAGCCACTCCCAGACTTTGCAAAATCGCCTGTATTCTCCCATCTTCCCCAAACACACCGTGTAAAGCAATATAAACAAAATCCAGATTCAAGTCTTTTACTTTCTCAAAAACTTCCTTTTCTGAATCAATTACAATATCAAAAACCTCATATTTATCTCTATTCAAGTTTGCTACAATTTCACTTCCTGTCTTTAAAGAAACTTCCTTTTCAGTTGAAACTCCCCACGTATTACTCCTACTCTTAATTTTTGACATTTTCTCTTCCTTTCCAGTTTTTTATCAATAATCAAAATATTCACTTTTGTATTTTTGAAAAAGTCAAATTCTATTCATAACAAAAGGGGTCGCCTCTTGATAAACAGTATATATAATTTCAAGCAAAGTTTATTTTATAAATTTTCAAAATCTTCTTTTCCAAAATCATATTTTTTTACCGCAAAATGGCATTCTACTTGAATTTTTGCCTTCCTTCCAGAATTTTTATCAATTTCTTCTTTTCCAAGCGTGATTAATCCCTTTGTAAAACTTTTCTTTAGTGCAATTACATTTATACTCCAGCTCTGATTTTTCCAAAATTTCAAAATCTTCCACATAAACCTTTTTATGAGCGCCATCAACATCAGTTTCTTCCTCAAATACCGAAATATCTTCATAAAGCAGTTCCACAATCTGCTCAAGGCTCATTCCACCTTCCAGAAGTTCAGTAATCGTTCTAATCTGCTGTAATTTATTTTCCAGTTTGTCAATAAATCCATCTTCCACACCTGGCAACAGCTGTATCAAATAACCTCCAGCCCTTTTTAATTTCTCCATTTTCATCCAGTTTTACACCAAGTGCGACAACTGATTTTATCTGCTCTGACAAAAGAAAATAATGAGCAATTATATCTGCAATATCCTCTTCATTTTATTTTTTTGTAACGCCAGAAAACGGATCACGCAGTCCCAAGTCCTTTATAACTTGCATTGTCCCATTTCCAATAAATCTCACTTGCCCAGTTTCATCTTTTATAAAATTTCCATTTTCGTCAATTATCTGATGAAATTTATCTTCAGGATTTCCAATATAACCTTTTACTTCCCTTTCATATTTCCCAGTTGCAAGCATATTTCCATAAGGTCCGTCTCCATTTACTCTAACTGTCACCAAATCTTTCTCATTTTTCAAATCTTTTCCCCATCATAGCTGTTGCTGTCAATAGTTTCCAAAAACAGTCGTTGCTATTGGATCAAGTCCATGTACTTTCTTTTGCCTCTTTTACAAGTTCTGTTGTATCACAGACAAAAATCTTGCACATTTGCTTTGTCCTCTAATTATTTCTGATTTTCCCATATTTTTTTCTAACATCCTTCTTTATTTTAAAAATTATAATTATTCTACTCAAAATCAAATTTAGCTTAATTTTCATCAGCCCAATTTCAATTTAATTCAAGCATATTTTTTTAAAAATTACATTACTAGAATATCACATTCTATACAAAAAAACAAGATAATTCATTTTTCATCAAAATTCAAAAATTTTAACAATACCACCATTTAAAACCAACAGCAGTATTTCTGCATTCTAATCAATTTTTCCTATCCAATTTCATCATCATAACAACCAACCCATCTTTTAGAAATAAAATTATCTATCTTCTCAAAGCCAAATTTTTATAAAAATCTATAAGTTTCTCTGAATTTTCTACATTCCAACCAGACATACCTAGCTGTCATAATTTTTACTTCCAATAATAAATTAAACGCCAAAAGTAAGTAAATCTACACCTTTCACTTGAATTTCTTTTCGGTAAATCATAATTTTTGCCTAATTGCCCTATTAAGTAACTATTTACAACCAAATGTCCATTTTCAAGTGTTTGTCCACTTTGCAACAATCTTTTCCTTTTACTGTTGCTTAATTTCTCTATTCTTTCTTTTGGTAAAATCAAACTTTTTATTTGATAATGATAAATACCCAACTAATTTTTATCATCAAATAACAAATGAGTTGTAGAAATAGACTTTTTCAATTTCTATTGCTTTTATTATGTAAAAAATTTTTCCACATCATTATTTGTTAAACTTTTTAAAAACTATTTAAAAATTTATTTTTATATTTTCTTCAGTATCATATCTCAACATTTCACTCAGTGTTATCATTTTCATCTATTAACCCCAATAATTCCTTTTTATTTCCTTTTCATCAGTTATTGTTTCCACTTTCACATCTGTTAAATTTGGTTTTCTGTCATTCTCCAACGCCTTTATTAAACCATCTATCTCCTCATCAGTCTTAAATTCTGGAAATCTAAAAAAACTTGATGTAGTCATTTTTATTCCTCCTTTTTTTATTTTTACACTATAATTATACAATAAAAATATTTAAAAATCAACTTTTTAATTTTATTTTAATACTAAACCCCATTTAAAATAACGAAATTATTACAAACTTTTCTAATAAAGGATATAAATCTAATATTTTCAAATAATTAAAAATATAATTTTTCATTTTTCAAACGATTCTAGTATAAATAAAAACAACCAAACTCACTTATAAAAGTAAAAGAATGATTGTTTCACTTAATAATTAAATTATTTTTATTTTTCTGATTTCTAAGTTCTTCTGGTTTTTGCGATAGTCCTGTTGAAGGTCCTGTTTCTGGTAATTCTACTGCTTTTTCTTTAGGCATTCCTAAAGTATTTAAATTTGATAATGTTGTATTTAATTTCCCAAGTAATACATCAATATTTTCAGCTGTTACTACTATTTTTTTCTCCATCTGCGGTCTTTTTTTGACAACGAACTGTGTTGTATATTTTTGATTTTTGGTTTGTTCTTGGATTCTAATTCCTCTTTTAGCACTTCTTCAACTGATAAAGGTCTTTTTGAACCATCTTTTGAAAAAGCTCCTTTAACCATATTTTGGAAAACTTGTAAAAACACCTTCTGCATATCTACATTTTTATTTCCACAGTTACAATTGATGTTTCATCATCTTGTTTCTCAGTTTTGACTATTTTGTACTCAATGTTTTTAATAAGGTCTTAAAAAAGAAATTTCTGAATTTCATTATTGTATCCTGCTTCCATATTTGCTTTAAAACTTTTCATCACTTGTATATTTTGCCGCCTCATTAAATTTTTCAGCTTTTATTGTCAATAAATTTTTGAAACTGTTTTATCAGGTCCAGAACCACAGCTAACTACGAATAAAAACATTAACATTCCTAGTAATATCTTTTTCATTCATAACTCCTTCTATTTTATTTATAATATTTTTAACTCTTTTGTTATTTATTCTACATCATTTGCATTAATAAGTCAAGAAAGTTTTGAAATTTATATAAAAGATAATGTTAAGAATTTTCTTTATTTTAAATTATTTTTATTTTTAGCTCTTTTTCTAGTTTTTCTCACACGCTTTACAAGTTCAGGGACTTTTTCCCATAGCCATTTTTACTCTCAGGTCTTCCATATGCTCACGAAGCGGATACCCTGACATCTGTTTTCCATCTAGCACATCATTAGTAACTCCTGATTTTGCCGCAATTACTACATTGCTTCCAATTTTTAAATGTCCTGCTACTCCAACTTGCCCTGCAAGAGTTGAATTGTCTCCCACTTCCACACTTCCAGAAATACCAGTCTGAGCAACAATTAAGCAATTTTCCCCAATTATATCATTGTGGGCAATATGTACTAGGTTGTCTATTTTTGTTCCTTTTTTTACAATCGTATCTCCAATTGCGCCTCTGTCGACACATGAATTTGCCCCAATTTCAACTTCTTCTCCTAAAAATCACGTGTCCAATTTGCTCTATTTTAACATTATTTCCATTAACTTTCACAAATCCAAATCCATCTGCTCCAATTACAGCTCCCGGTTGTAAAATCGAGCCTCTCCCAATTTTTGAAAACTCTCTTATTGTAACATTTGAATAAATTATACAGTCATCTCCAATTTCTGTTCCTTCAAAAATTGACACATTTGGATAAATTATTACATTTTTTCCAATTTTCACATTATGCCCTATATAAGTGTTTTATTTTGGAAACATTTGCTGTTTTGTCAATTTGTGCAGAATTTTCTATCTGATTTTCAAAATGGCTTTAATTTGGGTTTGAAATAATTTAATAGTATTGGCATCAGCTCTCTAGGATTATTTTTTACTACAATAAACGTTTTTCAGCTGGCAAATTTGGTAAATCTGGTACAATAACAGCACCTGCATTACATTTTCCAATATTTTTCAGCATTTTCTCATCTGCTGCAAAAGTTAATTCCTTTTCATTTGAATGAAAAAAATGGAGCAAGTCTTGTAAAACTCAATGTGTCATTTCTCTTATTTCACCATTTATCAGTTTTTGCAATTTCTTTTTATATCGTACATTTTTTTATCTCCTTTTTGCTTTATAAAATTAATAGGGACTGAAATTAATCAACCCCTATAATTAAATTTGTATTTAAATTTTTTAAAATTAGAATGATTGTCCAAAGCTAAAGTAGAATTTACCTTTATCTTTTTCTCACCTTTTTCTCAGGATCCATAGGCCAACCATAATCAAATCTTAACGGTCCAATTGGCGTATTCAATCTTACCCCAACTCCATAACCTTTTTTAAGCTCTTTAAAGTCATGAGCTTCTTTTCTATTTGGTTTGTATACTCTCTCACCTGTAACAGGATCTCTTCCTTCTCTTTGCCAAGCATTACCTATATCAAAAAATGCTACTAATTGTATTGTATCATTAATTTTTGTTCTATTTTCAATTGTTGCATGGAACTTGTCATATCCATCAAATGCTCCAGAGTCGTATCCACGAAGTGATTCTGCTCCACCAATACTGAATTTTAAGGCTCAGGAGTTCCGCTTCCAGTTTTACCCCAAGCCACCCTATATGCCATTACGTTTTTCTCACCAAAGAAAGTTGGATGGTAAGCTCTTAAATCTGCTTCAAATTGATCATACTGTCTAGGATCTTTTATAAGTTCTCCTCTTTCGTATGACAATGTTGCATAAATACCTTTAGTAGGACTATAGTCATTATCTCTTGTGTTATAAATCAACATTGGAGTAAGCGCAACTAAATTATATTTATCATTTACTGTTTTATTTCCAAACAACTCTTTAAAATGTTCATATCTTGCAGACAATCTTACAAAGATATCACTATTTAATCCTTTACCAATTGTCCAACGTGTTCCTATTCTTTTAACTTTTTCCACTTCAGTCTTTTTCTGCGTTATCATCGACAGATTCTGTCCAATAGTCGATCCTCCAGCTTGAACTCGTTCAGTTCCTCTTAGCCAAGGATCAAACCAGCTTAATTCAAATGTTTTATCTCCTTTATTTGAAGCTGACAAAGTAATCGCAGCATCCTGTGCTCTTCCTAGAAATTTGAATCTGATAATTTAACTTCCTACCAATCCTACAGAAGTTCCATACGAAATACTTCCGTTAATTGTAGTTGCAGGTCTTTCTTCTACTACAAATTCTACAATTCTTGCATTTGGATCTTCTTCTTTTTCCTCCAATTTTTGGTACAATTGAAGTAAATATTCCCGTTCTGTAAAGTTCTTTAAGTGTTGCTGCCACATTTTTCTCTTCAAATATGTCTCCTGGAATTATTTTTGATATCTTCAAATACATATGGTTTTTGTTCTTAAAGTCGTATGTTTTAAAGATTGTCTTTCATTACTCTCTTAGATGGGGCTTTCGAATATTCAACAGAATCTACAACTCCTTCCGTTAATCCAAGGTTCAAAATTCCATCTTCTGAAACATTTATTGATTCAATTCTCACAAGAGTGTATCCATTTTGTTGTATAAATCAAGTATTCCATTGTCATCAGGATCTAGCAAGTTGCTGTTTAAGATTTCACCAACTTTTTTACTTTTAAAGGCTTTTTCCTATTTTTCATTTTGAGAATAAAGTATTTCCTTCAAAATTCATACCTTGTATAATTGGATTTTTCTCGAACTTCAAAGAACTGATACAGTATTGTCAGCTTTTCTATCAATTTTTGCTCAACTGCTGAAAAAATATCCTGATTTGAATATTTTTGCGCTCCATCAATTGCTTTTTGCGGTATAAAGATATCTCCAGATTTTATAGGAAGATCTTTTAGATAATCTTCTTTGTTAAGTAGCTTAGTACCTTGAATATCTACAGTTGTTACTGTGTAGTTTGTTTCTCTTTTCAGTTCTTCCTGTAATTGCTGTCTTTTTAAAATTTCTCCTGCATTTTGAGCTTCACTTACTTCAACCGCTATATTTACATTATTTCCTTCAGCTTGTGGGAAAACATTTACATCCGCTACATATCCTAGTCTTCTAAGTGACAGATAAATATCGCTTAAACTTTTATTTGAATAATCGTCTCCAGTTCTTACAGGAATTTGTGATGTTAACAATTCAGATGGTACTTCACCTGATGATTGTGAAAGATTAATTGAACCAACTTTGTAATCTATTTTTGTTCTGGAATTTGTGGTAAATCTTTTTTTCTTTGTTTTTATTTTTTTGTTTTTGTAGCATTATTTTTTTAGTTTTACTTTTATTTTAATTTTTTTCCTTTAACTTGAACTGATTCTATTTCATCGTCAAAAGTTAAACTATTTTGCACTGTTTACACTACTTGCTCATTTTTCACTAACAGTATCAGCCGCTTCACTTTCCTCTTCACTAGAGGTGCTTTGATTATCTGCTAATTCATTAGTTCCATTAGTTCCAATTATTTTTGCTTTTTCTTCTGCCTGTGATAAATTATTCACAGAAACAAACAATGTTACCACAACAATTAAAGCATAAATTTTTATTTTTCACTTTTTGTCTTGACATTTTTCCTCCTATTTTTAATGTATCGAGTTTTCTCTTTTTAAATATTTTTCTTAAAATATCTCCAAATGTGTCCGCTCTTGTCGAAAAAAATCAATTCCAAAAATAATAATTTATTCTTGATCCATTAGTCATGTATACTTTGGACTTATTTATATTTTCTCCTCCAAGACGTAAATCTAAACCATTTGTAACATTATAGCTAAGCCAGGCATTATAGCCTATAGGTTCCTTTCCTTCTGATTTTGAAGTTTGATACGGAAATTTCACAGCCGCATTCCAAAATAGTTTATCTTTATATAGATTATCCTGAAGCGTAAGCGTTGTAGATGCGTTATATCCTCCTTCTCTGGCTGAATTTACATTTGTTGAAACAGATACTTTAGACAATCCTAATGTATCTCTAATTTTACCAGTTACTGATGAAAAAATCAACTCATTTAACGCACTGTTTACTAGAGAACCTGCAATTACCAGTCCATCAGCTGAATTGTCATCTCTTCTTGCACCATCTCCGACAATAGTATTAAATGCAAGCATTGATATGATTTCTTCACGAGTTTTTCCTGAAGAAGATGAAAAACTTATTTTTGGATCATTTACGTTTCCACTTACATTTATTTCTATTCTATCTCCGTTTACTATTGTACTCGCATCGAATATTACAAAAGGGATTGGTGATTGAGTTGTTGTTCCATTCATAACTGGAACAAATCTTATTTCTGCACCGTCTATTTTAAAATCATTTCCATTTACTGAAAATGAACCTCTTGTAATCATATATTGTCCATCTATTCCGACTTGACCATTATCATAAGTGATTTCGGAATCTCCTTTTTATTTTTTTCCCTTTATATTTTTACAACACTTATATTAGGAATATTCAGTTTTACATTATTTCCAGTTCGTACATTCAGTTTAACACTATATTGCTTTTAATATCTTGTCAATAACCTCTTCAACAACTCCCTCTACAATTGTCTTATCCTTTGATTTTTTTGCCTGTTCTTCATCAGATAAGGTTGTTGTTGTTTCAGTTTGAGAATTAAAATTTGGTAATTCTCTTATTTCTGCACTGTCAATGGTCAAATCCCCGAATAATCTATTTTCTGTAAATATCGCATCTCCTGAAAGTGCCAGATCAATTCCTTTTTCCATAACGGATTCCAACTTTATTAAGTGCCGCATTCAATTCAATTTTTTTCCCAGTTCCAAACGTTTTTGTCTTCATAAAATCTGCTGGGAATTGTAGGGACATCCAAATTTCCTGTCACTTTAAAAGTTCCGCCATTATATCCTCCATCTAGTCTATTCACGATAAGTTTATTATTTTTTTAAATCAATATTGGCATTTTACATTGTCTACAAAGGGTCATTTGATCCTTTGTTTTATAATTGAAATTATCCAGCAGGATATGCCCTGTTGTAGATTCATTTGAGAAAATTGCATCTATATTTTGCAATTCCGCTTGCCTGTTCTATATCTTTATTAACTCCTAAAAATTTAAATTAAAAATTTTTTTGCAAGCATCGAAACATCGTATTTTATAGGTGCAAATTGAAAATATCCATTTACTAAGAGTGGATTATCTTCATATTCCAAATAAAACTGTCCTATATTTAAGGTTTTTCATTAGCCTGAAGATCAATATCTACATTTTTACAGGAAAACCGCTAAGTTTAACCGCATCTGACTTTATTTGAAGTCCTGTTATGAATTTTTCAAAACTTCCACGATACATGAAACTAAGATCAATGTCTCCACTGTATCCCTTTATCTTTCAAATCCTGTACCGAATCAAGTGAAAAATTTCTGATTTGCCAGCTTATAGTCGATATTTACGTTAGCCAAATCAAATTTTGTCTGTGTTTCAAATAGTATCTCATTATTATCTCCAAAAAAATTTTTAATTTTTATGTCGAATGTTCCGTATTTAAATAATTTGTCGATATTTCCATTGGAATATTCAAGATTTGCTACAATTTGTGGGATTCTATAAGTCTTTAAAGCTTGTATTGTTTAAAGTTAGTTCACCTGACAAATTAAAATTGTTCAAATCACCTTTCAAACTAAGATCTGATTTTGTTCCAAATGTTAAATCTGGCATATTTAGAAGTTTTTGGAATATCAGGCTCTTTTTAAAGTTAGTTTTATATCAGAAATTCCCGTTTTCAAATCATAAGTTCCAGATAGCTTATTTTCACGTAAAGTTACGTTCTGAAAATCTATAACTCCCATTTTTTTATATTTAAAAAGGCATTTGTGTCACCTACATAATTTGAGTTTATAGTAGTCGGAGCTGCTGGTAACGAGATTGTTCCTGATAGTTTGTCAACAGTTCCTGACAAGTTTGCAGTTAAAACTCCAACGTTTAAAGTTGATTTTTCTGGCTGGAAGTATTATAAAGCATATAATCCTTTTAATTGTGCATTTATATCCATTTTTCCAGTTTTTATATCAAATTTCCCGCTAGCTGTCAAATTTTCGTTTTGTATTTTTGAAATATTGACAACATTGTCTTTTTATATTCAAGTTTCCTTTGACATTCTTTAAACGCTGATATCCAAACCAAAGTTCATCCATATTTGTATTAATTGTCATATCCAGATTTTTTTCAAATCGTTAATTTTTACCATTTACACGTAACTTTTTCGTATTCTGCAATATATTCCCCATAGGGACTGAAAAGTTCATATGCTCTGAGAAATGACTGCCTTTTCCACTAATTCTAGCTGTCACTGTCGCTGGTAATTTTGCTTTATTCAGTCCCTTAAAATTATAGCCATTTGCTCTTAGTTCCTGTGCAATGTCTACAGTTTTGGGAATACTTAACGTGTAAGAATGTTTCATATCTGAAGTTGTCGTTCCGGCAATGTTTACAATTGTTCCACCCTTTGTTCCTGCTGTTCCAATTATTTTGTAGTTTCCATTGTGAATTTTGATATTTGTTCTTATTGTTTTTAATAAATGGAACTGAAAGATCCTTTAATTTTAAACGTAGTCTTCCTGAACGCAAAACGTTGGCTTTCATTAAATTTCACAACTAGATTTTCAATATCTGGACTTACTACATAGCTGTTTCCACCGTAATTTACTTTTTATATAACCCTTGCTTCTGGCATTTATTACAACTGTTTGTTTTTTCGGATTTACAGTGTATCTTGCATTTAGAAGTCTGGAGTTTAGTGTTCCAGTTATGACGTTTTTGGATGAAATTTTTGCATTTCAGTGAATGTTTTTATGTCAAAATCTGAACCTAAATTTTTAGGACATAGTTTCCGCTTCCGTTTTTATTTTTCAAATCGTACACAAATTTTCCAACTTTTAACATCCTGATTGATTCTAAATCCTGAAATTTCTTCATTAAATACAAATGTCGTATTATCTAAAAGTTACCTTATTATCTGCGATTTTCATTGCAGTTTTTACATTTTGGAAATTATAGTTCGAGATAGTTATGTTATCTGAAGAAATTTTCCGTCAAGTGTAGCTTTTTGCCTTTAATATCGACATTTACGTCAAGGTTTCCTGTAATTCCGCCTGTAGCAGTAAATTTCGTATCTTTTATCACTTTATATCGGGCAATTTCTTCAAAAGGAACATTATTAGCGTTTAATTTTAAATTCAGCTTGTTCTTTTTCAGGAAGATAATCAAGTGCCAGAGATACTGGCTGTTCACTTAATTTAGTATCAGCTTTTACTGTAATTTTTTCTTTTTCAAGTCAATTACAGCATTAACATTTTCGATATCGCCGTCAAAATCAACGTAGCTAAGTTTCCCATTTTTTTATTTTCAGATTTCCCAGAACGTTCATTTTTCTTGACTTTATTTTTCACTTAATTTAAGCACTCCGTTCAATATTCCGCCTTTTACTTTTATCATATCAAGCGGTACATATTGTCCCAGTTCTTCCTTTATGCCAATGTTTCCAAAACTGAAATTTAGACGGAAATTCCTTTCGCCGTTTATCGCTATTTTTCATTGTGTCAAACATCGAATAAATTGACTGTTTTGATTTTTACAAGCTGTTTTAGTTCAATTTTTTATCTGTTCCGTTGTTCCATCTTGATTTTTATTTCCAGAACCTTTTGCTACTAATGAAAATCCACGAGATTTTGCTGTTTCCAGATTTCCGTTTACTTTTACATGCTTTTTCTGTATTTTTTTAGGAAAAGCTTATGTCTGTATAATTTAGAACTGTATTGTGAATATGAAGTTTTTCCTATTCTGCTTGTCGGATCAAATGTTTCCGCTTTTTGAGATCTTTTTATTACGTGAAAAATATTGAAGTCATTATTTTTCTACGTTCCAGATTCCAACACCGTTATAGACGTCAATTCGGTTAAGTCTTGTCGGCACAAGCAAACTTATTCCAGCTGTAGTTTTTACCGTAAATGACTACTTTTTCCTTTCATATCCTTAACTTTTTAAATTATTAACCTGAAGTTTACTAAATCCAATAAGCCAGACGCCATTAAACTCAACATTCAGTCCACTACTTTTTCAAAAATTGAGGTCAGAACACTTTTAAAGTTTTTAGTTGAAATATAAAACTTTAACGCAAATAAAGACATTAGAAGAAAAACAAACACGATTAAAGATTTCTTTATGTATTTTCATCTCACGTTTCTTACCTCCTCTTGCTGAAAAGGATAATTATTTTTCATTGTCCTAATTTCTACTATTTTTCTTTTATTTTTCGTCTTTTGAATTATCACAATTGAAATTATGAATATTTGATGTAACGAATGAATAAAGAAAAATATCTTTTTATTTACCACAATTTTTCTATAAAAATCTATTATTATTATACGTTTTTCCCTTAGACTGTATTAAAAATCTAAAAATCATTATATTTTTAACTTTTTCTAATATTTTTTTATTAATCAATGTTATGTTTTATTTTTTTATAAAATTACATTATTTACTAATTTTTATTTTTAATTTTTAAAAAGACTGTTCTACTTTAAAACAGTCGTTGTTTAACTTAAAAATTATTTTTCTTCTTTTATCAATTCTTTTGGAATCAAATCATAATCATACATTACCATCGAATTGTTATCCCAGATAAGTTCTTTACTCAAGATATTTTCTGTTGCTTTTTCAATGGCATTTCTATAAATTTTAGAGCTTCTGTAGTATTTGTCGCCTTTTTTTCTAAAATGATGATTTTCTTCAACTAATTCATATTTCCAAGGAAATTCTGTTTCACTTCTTAATTCCGCCTTTAATTTCCCATCTTCACACCATACAAATAATTGTATATTCTGGTCGGAATTATTTTTGAAATCGGTAATCGATGTAATTGTATGAAACTGATGTTCCTGAGCTGAATGGAATTCTGTTTTTCTGCACCTGGATCCAGAGCGTCAGAGTGAGTGTGAAGTTCCACTATTTCCAACGGACTGTGCAAAATTAGCCAATTTATCGTATTTCCAAGATTACAAAGCCCTCCACCGATTCCAGGCTTGATTTTTCCTTTTGATATGATACGTCCTGCTTTATAGCCTTTTTTTCTTGTTGCTTTTCCAACTGTTTTCCAGAAAGAGAAAGTTTCACCTGGACGAATTATTATTCCGTTAATTTTGCTGCTTGCCAGTTCCAGATTCACTGCCTTGTTTTCTTGAAGAATTGGGTCGATTCCTTTTCCTTTTCTTATGATGTTAGAACTGTGAGTTGAAATGATATTTGGTAATTTTTCTTCTTTTTTAGTTTTTGCAAATTTTTCTTTTTGAGAAAAAAATCTTTTATGTTTCGCTTTGCGATTTCCTTGTGAAGAGAAATTGTGTAAAAATGGGTGAATATCACAAAAATTTCTTCTTCTTCTATTTCCATTTGACATAATAGTTACTCCTTCTCTTTTCAATATTTCCAATTCTATTTTGATATTTTTACTTCTTTTATAAAATCCAAGAATTATTTTTCAGCTGCCTTCTTTTTACCAATTTTAATCTCATTGCCCTTATCCATATATTTTACAAGAATACTAGCTATACCGCTTCTGTTAGCTCCCAAAAACATCTGTAAAAACCTGATCGCCTATAACCACAGCTTCTTTCCTTTTTCAAATTTAACATTTCAAGCGATTTTAAATAATTTGGAACACTTGGCTTTTTGGCATCGTGTATGTAAAGTGAATCAATGTTTTCAAGAAATTTTTGCACTCTTTTTCACTATTATTTGATAATACAAGCGTCTTAAAACCTATTTTCTGCACCTCTTTAAATAATTCGTCGATTTCCCTTGTGGAATCTTCCCCATGATGCACTAATGTATTGTCAATGTCGAATATAAGCCCTCTATACCCCTTTTTCATACAATTTTTTTATAATCAATAGAAAAAAACACTTTCAACATATTCATATGGATAAAATATTTTTAACATTCAGTTCTCCCATTAAAATTTTTTATTGTTTAACATATTCACAAACCTTGTTAATCTGCTCTTCAAAACTTCCGTCAAACTTATTTTCAAAAAATGCGCTTCCAATCGTAAATGACCACGGATTAATATTTTTCAGCTCATCAAGCCTTTCATATCCATTTACGCTTCCAGCTATGCACACTGGAGCATTTACTTCCAGAACAAATCTTTCATTTAGTTCAACTGCATTTCCAGTATATCTGTAACCTAGCAAATCAAATCCATATACGCCTTTTTTCAAATATTCATTAGCTTCTTTGATGATTTCATCAATTTCTCCTTCAAGAATAGATGGACGCTCCGTAACTTTTCCCACAAATGGCATATATCTTAGATTATTTTTTGCAAAATTCATTAATCGAATCAAAAAACATAGTTCCCATAAGAATATCACAGCCACATTCCAGCAATCTTTTTGCTCCTTCAGACCTTCCTTTTTCTGTATATTCCACAACTTCAAGAAATGTGGTTTTCCCACATTCCTTCATATATTTGTATAAATTTTTCATCTGTTCTATTGGAAGAGATTTTTCTTTAAATCCCCAAAATTTCGCGTCAGAATTTTTACATTTTTCAAAAAAATTTCATGAGCATTATTCACAGTTTCATCATTATGAGTCAACATTACGATTAAATTTAAACTATTTTTCACGTAACTCCTTTCCAAATTTGATAAATTTAACTCTTATTTTTATTTTTAATTATCTTATACAAAATAATAGCATATATATCACTAAAAAAATCAAATTTTTCCTTTATTTCTAGACGATTATCCATATGTTGTTAAAATAATTTTTACTTTTTAAAGTTTTTATATAATTTTATATTTAAAGAATTTTTAGATTAATTTTAATATATTCTACATTATTATCTCAAAAAATATTTTTATAATCAAAAATAAATTTATTGACTTTTTGTATAACACATGTTATATTATTATACATCAAAATATGAAAGTGATTTTAAATTTAACAATTTTTAATTTTATTACAAGATTTAAACTTTGTTTGTAAAAATATAAATTTAAAAACGAGGAGATTAAATATGAAACTAAAAAATAGCGATTATATCAATTTTAACTGCAATCTTTGCGAATGCGGCAAGTATTGACTATTTGTCAAACAACTCCGCTTCATACTTTCAAAATCCGTCTCAGGCTGGAAAAATTTCTGTAGAAGGAGTTTTTACAATCCAGCTGGAACCGCATTTGTAGATGATGGAACTTATGTAAATTTAAATATGCAAAACTCCATAGTCGAAGAGTCAATGACTTTAAAAGGGAAAATGAAATCCCACAGATATGCAGGAGCACCGTCTTTCAATATTTTACACAAAAAGATAATTATTCAATTTTTGGAAATTTAAGCGTCATCGTAGGTGGAGCAACTCTCCGTTACCATAATGGAGTTGCTGGAATTGAGCTTTGCTGGAGATACTTTCAACAATTTAACAGGCGGAAGACTTGGAGCAAAAGTTGTAAAAAACCGTTTTACAGGGCAAAATCGTTATTATCAGTTAATGCTTGGCGGAGCTTATAAAATTAATGACAATTTTTCAATAGCAGGTGGCTTAAAATATGTTTATGCACATAGAAAACTGGATGGAGAAGCTGAATACGGCTACAATTCCGCTGTAGGAAATGCAATCGGACTTAGCAGAAATCATCTGTCTATGAATTCAAGACGTGATGCGGACGGTTTTGGAGGAATCATCGGTTTAGATTACAAGCCTACTGACACGCTAAACTTTGCATTAAAATACGAAACGCCTGTAAAATTGAAATTTAAGTCAAAGGCACAGGAAAACGACAAGATGATATTCAGGGGAATGCCTCTTGGAATTTCATTTTTCTATCCTGAATATGCAGATGGAGTACACTCAAGACGTGATTTGCCAGGAGTTTTGGCTCTAGGAGTTTCAAAAGATATAAACAAATGGACTCTTTCAGGAGGGTACACACATTATTTCAACAGAACTGCAAAAATGGATAGATTTAAGTATGATGACGGTTATGAAGTGAATTTTGGAGCAGATTACAAAATTAATGAAAAGTTCACTTGGCACGCTGGATTTAATTATGCTAACACAGGTGCAAAAAAAGAATCATTCTCAGACGTCGAGTTTGCAATAAATTCCCAAATTTATGCTACAGGAATTACTCACAAGCCAACAGATGCTTCCAGAATGGAAATTTGGAATTGCCCACGTAAACTATAATTCATCAAATGGAAAAACGTGAAAAGACATCACTTCCAGGCATTTATATTGATAAATCAAAGTAAAATATGATAAAAGCATAAATGTATTTACATTGGGATATACACATAAATTCTAGTAATTTTTAAACTTTTAAAGGCAAGTCAAAAATTTGTTTTTAAAGTTTTTATTATATAATTAAAATATATTACTTTAAAATGATGAGAAAGGAACGTAAAAATATGATATTTTTTTAGATAAAGCTATTTTTATATTTGACGCAAAATATTGAAAAGAGCGTGAAATTATAGAAGAAGAGCTAGAATTTGTAATAAAGCAAAGTATTTTAAATTATTTAGTAAACGAAAAAGAATTTGATATTAATGAGTTGTCCGATTTGAATGTAACACTTGTTATAGATTTTTGAAAATGATGAAATTAATAATCGAAAAATGGTTGTGGAAGAATATATGTTTGAAGTAAATCATAAAAATGGCGTTTTAGTCCGTACTTTCAGAGCTTGGTACAGATAATGAGCATTTTTATCAGAAAGCGACTTAAAGGAACTGGAAAATGAAATTGATATATTTGAAAATGGAATTGGAATTCTGTAAAAATGAAATTCAATAGCTGTAATTTTTCATAAAACTTGTTATTCTTTAAACGTCTAGATATAATATATACAAAAAAGAGGTGATAATTGTGAAAAGAAAAAGGTAAAATTATCGACTGGATTAAAAATATTTTGAAGAAAAATGGGAAAAAACTGTAAAGCTGTCATAGGAATTTCAGGAGGAACGGATTCCTCAGTTGTAGCGGCACTTTGTGTGGCAGCCTTGGGACAGGAAAAACGTAATAGGAGTTCTTATGCCGAAAGGAACACAGCACGACATTGATTTTTCATTGAGTGGAATTTTTACAAATAAAGCACTATGAAATAAATGTTGAAAAACCCGTAAATGATTTGAAAAGAGCTGATTTTTCACAAATAGGAGTAGATCCTGATGAATTTGATGCTTACAAAACGAATCAGCCCGCCAGAATACGAATGGCTGTACTGTACGGAATTTCTGCTGTTATCGGAGGAAGAGTAGCTAATACTTTGCAATTTGTCCGAAAGATTATGTGGGATATTCGACAAAATTTGGAGATACCGCTGGAATTTTTCACCGATTTCGATTTTACAAAAACTGAAGTGCGAAATTAGAAGGGAACTGGGACTTCCTGAAATGTTTCTCAAAAAGTGCCTGAAGACGGTATGAGCAGGAAATCTGATGAAGAAAATTAGGATTTACTTATGACGTTTTGGACAAATATATAAGAACGAGGGACTATTTCAGATTTAAAAGTAAAAAGAAAAAAATAGATTATTTACGTAAAATTAATTTACATAAAAATACTGCCCTATGCCTAAGTATAAAAAGGAGATGAATAAAATGAAACTAAAACCTATTGTAACATCTTTACTTGATACAGATTTTTACAAATTTAACATGAATCAGGTAATATTTCATAAGCACACAGATTTAGTCGGAGAATATCACTTTAAATGCCGAACTCCAGGGATTGAATTTTACTGAAAGAAATGCTAAAAGAAATAAATGAACAAATTGACCATTTATGTAATTTGCGATTTACGAATGAAGAATTAAATTATTTGAGTTCGATAAGATTTATTAAATCAGACTATGTTGAATTTTTGAGATTATGGCATCCAATTAAAGATTATGTTACTACAGCACTTCAAAAATGGTGAACTTAAAGTTATTGTCAGCGGTCCCTTTTTAGTGCTATGCAATTTGAAATTTACTTGCTTGAAATTATTAATGAAGTATATTTTTAGAATGAAATTTGACTACGATGAACTGGTTATTTCGAGCAAAAAGAAAATTGAGAAAAATTTTTAGATTTTAAAAATAAAAATATAATTTTAAATTTGCTGAATTTGGCTGCAGAAGACTTTCAAGAGAATGGCAAGAAGAAGCAGTGAAAAATTATCCAGTGAAAATTCAAAATATGGTTGGAACTTCCAATGTATTTTTGGCAATGAAATATAATCTAGTACCAATCGGAACTTATGCTCACGAATATGTCCAAATGTATCAAGGGAATTGACTCCATTCCATTATCTTACACAAATCATTACGCCTTAAAAAGACTGGTACGATGAATACAAGGAGACAACGGCACAGCACCTACAGATACGATAACTACGATTTATTTTTAAGAGATTTTGATAGAAGCATGGTAAACAACTACACGGAGTGCGGCACGATTCGGGAGATCCATATATCTGGGCTGAAAAAATATTAAATCACTACAAAAATATGGAATAGACCCAAAAACAAAAACACTTTTTATTTAGTGATTCGCTAAATTTTGACGAAGCTGAAAAACTATACCAGAAATTTAAAGACAAAGCAAAAATTTCTTTTTGGAATAGGAACATTTATAACTAATGACACCAAAGGAAAAACCGCTAAATATCGTAATTAAACTTCAGTATGTAAACGGAAGGCCTGTCGCTAAATTAAGTGATGTGGAAACCAAAGTAATGTGTGATAACGAAAAATACTTAAAATATTTGAAAGCGTCAGTAAAATTTAGGCTCGAAAGAGAACACGAGTATTAAAAACTTATAGCAAAAGATGGGAGGAATTTTAATGAAAAAATATAAAACAGGTTTAGTTTTAGGGAAGATTCCAAACATTTCACAAAGGGCACGAATACATTATAAATAAAAGCTCTTGAAAGTATGCAGCAAAGTTTTTGGTATTTATAGGTTCTAGCGATAAAGATGGAACTCAAGAAAAATCCTTTTTCCTATGAATTAAGAAAAACTGATATTTATGAAAATGAAATAAAAATCAGTTAGTAATTTTTCCACTAGCTGATTTAGGTGCAGAAATGTTAGCGAATGGGGAGATTATCTTTTGTAACGAAGGAAAAATTAATAGGAAAAGTTGACTGTATCGTGTATGGCAAAGAATCCAAATGTCAAAGCTGGTTTAGCGAAGAAATCAGAACTTCTGTGAATTTTATTCAGTTTCCAGAGATGATATAAAAATAAATGCTTCCACCTTGAGAAAAATATATGCAAAGAAAATAATTTTGAAAAATGGAAAAAAGTTTATAAACGAAAAAGAATTGGGATGAATTTGAAAAAAATGAGAGAAATTTTTGATTGGAATATAAAAGTTATTCAAAAATTAATGAAAAGTTTTTCTTCTTGCTAAATAGTATAAATTTAAAATTTATAGGGAATCTGTTGTCAAATGAAATATGGTATTATTTTGTTGTATCAATTTTTGTTTTTAACTAAAAAACTGGCTCATTCTTTTGAAACGAGCTAGTTTTTATATTTAGTATTAATATCTTTTATTTATAATGTATATGAAAGCTTTAATCCTTTATAAAATAATAATTACTTTTATCATATCTTTAGTTTTTATACAGAATTATTTTTACAGAGCTTCATAAATTTCTTTTAATAGCTTTTGCCAAATCTTTATCAAATTCATCATCACTTTGCTGTGCTGACAACCCTTCCAGTTAATGCTCTTGAGAAACTTGCGATAACTCCTTTATTTTTAGCAAGAATTTCGTTTGCTTTTTCTCTTGGATAACCTCCTGATAATGCAACAACTCTCACTACTCTTGGATGTTCTGTCAAATCTTCATAAAAGTTTTCAACTGTAGGCAAAGTTACTTTCAACATTACATTTGAAGTTCCAGGTAATTTATCAAGATGTTTTTTGATTTCATTTTTCAAAATTGTTTCACATTCCGCCTTATCAACATTATGAATATCTACTTCTGGTTCAATTATTGGAACAAGTCCTGCTGCAATAATTTTTATCTGCAACTTTCAAGTGCTGATCTACAACTTTTGCAATTCCTGTTTGTGATGCCTTTTTATATAGTAACACACATTTTTGTTCCAAAAATATGTCTTTCATTCGCTCGGCTCAAAAGTTCATCTAATCCTGACATAGGTTTCATTATCTGAACTCCATCCTCTAATTCTTCAAGCCCTTTATCAACTTTTAAAAATGGCAAAACTCCCTTTTCTTCCCACAAAAAGTCAGCTGTATACTTATCGTCAATTTTTCTATCCATAGTTTGTTCAAATAAATAGCTCTACAATTTCCTTATCACTAAAAGCAGGACTTTTTATGATTCTTGTTCTCATTTTATGAATTAAGTCAAACATTTCTGTATCATTAGAATACTCGCTTTCGTCAATTCCATACAATTTCAGTGCTTTTGGAGTACTTCCACCACTTTTGATCCAATGCGGCAATAAATCCTTTACCATTTCTCATTCTTTCTAATCTTTCTTTTCATCGTAAATTCCTCCCAAATTAAAAAATAATTTGATTTACAAAACTTTTATCTCTATCTTTATAATATCACTTTTAGTCAAGAATAAATATAAATTTTTAAAATAAAAATTCCTTTAATTTTTCCCATTGATTAGACTATGATATAATTTTATATAATCAATTTAGGAGGAAAAATGGGAAGACATGGTACAATAGCTGGGCGTAAGGAAGCACAGGATAAAAAAAGAGCCGCATCATTCACAAAACTTGTTAGACTTATAACAGTGGCAGCAAGAGGTGGAGAAAATCCTGAATTTAATGTTGCCCTCAAACATGCAATCGAAAAAGCAAAGGCAATTAATATGCCTAATGACAACATTAATAGAGCAATCAAGAAAGGAGCAGGAACTGACGGTTCAACAGCCTTTGAAACATTAAATTACGAAGGTTACGGACCTGCAGGAGTTGCAATCATTGTAGAAGCTCTTACAGATAACAAAAAAATAGAGACAGCTTCATCTGTAAAAGTGGCTTTTGATAGAAATGGCGGAAATCTTGGCGTTTCTGGGATCAGTTTCATATATGTTCGGAAGAAAGGTGAAATTATCATTGAAAAAACTGACGACATTGATGAGGAAGCATTGATGGAAGTGGCACTTGAGGCTGGAATGGAAGATATGGAAACTTTGGAAGACAGTTTTTATATCAACTGAACCATCTAACTTTGACGCAGTTGCAGATGCTTTAAGAAACGCTGGATACACATTGCTGGAAGCAGATATTCAATATTTGCCATCTATCAAGTTGATACTCTTGGTGAAGAGGATTTGCAAAAACTTAAAATTAATTGACACTCTGGAAAAATGATGATGATGTTCAAAAAGTTCATCATAACTACGCTGGAGAATTATAATAAATATTTATGAATTTACAAATTTTAATTGCGGAATTATTTTCCGCATTTATTTTATCATAAGTACAATATTAAGATATTTTACAAAATTTATTAAATATTCTCTATTTAAATGGAATAGTATTAGTATAAAAAGAGGAGTTACATTTTATGAAAAACGGAGAAGAAACAGTTACTCCAATAAAAAAATATGAAAATTATTCAACGAAATGACTTTCAAAACTTCACACTTGATTCTGTCTTGCTTGCAGACTTTGTAAAAATTAATCGAAAAACTAAAAATCCTTGATATTGGGACTGGCTGTGGAATTATTGCATTTACTTCTGGCACAGCGGTCAAAAAGCTCAAATTGCAGGCATAGAATTACAAGAAACAATGGCGGAAATTGCCATAAGAAATATTAATGGCAATAAATTTGAAAAATCAGGTTAAAATAATAAACGAAGATATAAAAATTATAAAAATATTTTTAACCATGACGAATTTGACACCATCGTCACAAATCCCCCATATTTTTGAATTTACTGGCGATATTTCCCAAACAAACAATTTGGAACAACTGGCAAACGCAAGACACATAATATTAATTTAACACTTGAAGAAATAATAAAAATTTCTTCTTACTTATTAAAAATATGGGAAGTTTCTCAATTGTTCCGAAGCGAACGTCTAGTAGAAGTTCTATCACTTTTTACAAAAATATAATTTAGAGCCAAAACGAGATGAAAAACTGCTACACAAAAATGGAATGATTCAAAATTTGCCTTTTAGAAGCAATAAAGATGAAAAAAAGGATTTTCTATTGAAATGCCAATTTTTGTTTATGATGAAAATGGAAGAAAGAGTGAATATATTGAGAATTTGTATAAATAGAAAATTCAAAAATATATTTTTATTTTCTTTAATATTTTAGATAAAATCAATTGCTTTTTAATTGTTCATGAATATTTTTATGAATGTATTATCTAATGAAAAATATTGTCGAAGTAATTATGTATCATTTCGTTTTTAATCAAGCAAAGAGAACATGTCGCTTTTCTATTTTACTAAATTGAAAACTAAACTTTGAGCCAAATGCTTTGTCTAAAAGCGATGCTTTGTAAAATTGAAATCGAGAAGGGAGATGAAGGTATGGCGTCTGATCCTCTGCGACTCAAAAATAGATTAAATAATCATGATAAATCAAAACTAAATCCTAAAGACATTGATACATTCAAAATTATAACTAATTTTCTTATACAATTCTTTTATATCTTCTAAATTTGTATCTCGTGGATTTCCACCTGTACAAACGTCATTTAATGCAGATTCAGCAATAAAGTCCAAATCCTTTTATATCCATAATTCCTTTTTAGATTGTCTGGAATTCCAACATCGCTTGCTAGTTCTCTTTACTTTATCAACTGCAGCTTTTCTATATTCTTCTAGCGACATTGTTCTTGTATGTTTTTACGCAAATGCTTTTACGATAACTTTAAATTTTTCTCCAGTAAATTCAGCATTGTATTCCATTACAGTTGGAAGGAGTATTGCGTTTGCAATTCCATGTGAGTACCATAAAATGCTCTAACGGATGTGCCATTGAGATGTACAATTCCAAGTCCCTACATTTGAAATCCCATTCCAGCTAAATAGAAGCAAGTGCCATTTTTCACGTCCTTCAGGTTCATTATTTACAGCACTTCTCAAATATTTTGCAATTAATTCAATAGCTTTTAGATGGAACTATCAGTCATTTCCCAAGCAGCTTTTTGTTGTAAAATCACTTCAATTGCATGAGTTAAAGCGTCTAGTCCAGTTGCAGCAGTAAGTTCTTTTGGCATACTTGTCATCATTCCAGGGTCAACAATTGCCATAATTGGTAAATCGTGGGGATCTACAGACCAAATTTTCTGTCTTTTTCAACATCTGTAATTACATAGTTAATTGTAACTTCTGCAGCAGTTCCAGCTGTTGTTGCAACAGCGATAATTGGTACCCATTTATTTTTAGTGTCTGCAACACCTTCAAGACTTCTTACATCAGAAAATTCTGGATTATTTATAATAATGGCAACTGCTTTTGCAGTATCCATTGGTGAACCTCCACCAATTGCGATAATGTAGTCAGCACCTGAAGACTTATATTTTTCAACACCATCTTTTACATTTTCAATAGTTGGATTTGGTTGAATATCAGAAAAACTTCATACGCTAAATTTTTCTTTATCTAGTAAATCTGTAATTTTTGATACTCCTCCAAACTCTAAAAGCCCCTTATCTGTACATATAAATGCTTTTTGAATTTATTTTTCTTTACTTCTTCTGTAATGTGTTTATTGCTCCAAAAACCATGATACGAAACTTCATTCAAAAATAATTCTTTGTGCCATTTTTCTACCTCTTTTCAAATTTTTGTTTTTAATAAACATTTCTACTCTAATTATACGACACTTTTTCACTTTTCAAGTTTAATATTAACTTTATTTTAAATAATTTTTATTTACTATTTTTACTAAGTAAGAATTTTTCTTTCAAATGACACAATAAATATGAAATTTTTAAAATTTAATGCTCCAGCTCCTGTTGCCACAATATTTGTTAAAACATGACTTTCAAAAATATTTTTGACTAACTTTTCCAACAATAAATATTCAAAAGCAAAATATAGCCATTCGTTTTTAAATATTCAAAAATTTCCCTAAACTTTGGATTATTTTTGAAAATAGAAATTTTATGCACTCCATTTACAAAGTAAATTTATATTTATTATAGAAATAATGGCTCCAATTAAATATCCAAAATAAAGTTCCACACAGTTAAAAATTATTCCCATAATATTGTCATAATAAAAAATAGAAATAATGTATGCTTTTTATATTTTCTGGCATTCTTTCAAGCATTTCATTTTTCCTTTCCTCAATTTATTTTTAAAAATTAATAAATTATTTTTATATTGTTCACTTGTTTTATAAGTGACCAGTATCCTGAAACTGCCCCTATTATAAAAATACAATTAAAACAAGTGGCTGATCTGTCTTAAACAAGTATCTTTTTAATAGCATATAAAAATCCTAACATAATTAATATTGGCAAGGCTAAAATATAAACCATATTTGTAGCAAGTGCAAAATATTTCATAACTTTACTATTTCTTTTGTTTTTTTATTTCTTTTTCATCATTATGCCTACCCAGTCTATTTCAAAAGTCTCTGTTTTCTTTTTCTTCTTCATCAATTATTTTTCATTAGTTAAATCTTTATCGTTATTATTTTTCTAAATTATTTTTTTCATTTTCAAAATTCATAAAAACTTACTTCCTTTTTATAATTTTTAAAACAAAAAAATATTCTACTTTCCCAAATTCAGGATTAGAAGCTGTATCAAATATTTCAAATCCTTTATTCTGCACAGTTTCCACAATCCATTCAGGCTCATAAATAAATTTGTTTTGAACTTCGTTATATTTTCTGAACAAATTATCATTTTTATTTTCACGAATGAATAAATCAATTTCCACAAGATGTTTTCTTTTTGCCTAACTTTTTCATGCCGCCAAATACTTGTATATTCAGGCTCTTCATCCAAAAATATATCATTTTCAAATATTTCTTCAAAAATATCTTCCGTCACAGCATCAAAAATCAAATATCCACCTTTTTCAGATTCGATTACATTTCTCAATAAATTTCAAAAATTCCTTTTTCATTTTTCAAATAATTTACCGTATCAAAATTACAAATAATATAATCAACCTGATTTATTTCACTTTTATTATTTTTGTTGTTTTCAAAATTCTGATTTTTCATTTCCATTTTCATCAAAATTTATTTTATTTTCATAATTTATAATATTTTTGTTTATCAGACTATAATTATTATTTTTCAAATTTTTCCTTTTTAATTTTTTCAGAAATTTCCAGCATTTTTCTGACAAATCCACTCCAATAACTGAAAATCCATCTTTCAAAAATCTCCATATAAATTCTCCAGTCCCACATCCCAAATCCAGAACTGTTCCCTTTTTAATAAATGTTCGTAAAAATTTATACCATCCATCATAATTTACATATTTCATAAAAAAATATCGTAAATTTCTGCAAACTCCTTATGCATATTTCCTCTTTTCAATTTTTACTGTAATATATTTGAATCTTTTTAATTAAAATTAGATTTATTATAGCACTTTTAGTATAACTTGTGAACTATATTTATTTAAAACTGGATTTAAAAGAAAAACTCTCAAAAATTTTATTGAGAGCTTTCTATTTTTATTTTATTCGTTTGAAAGGGAAGGTTTTTTTCTAATTTACTTTCCCATTCTGCAACTTCATTTGGGAAATAATCTAAAAATTTATTGACATTTTTCCTTTGATCTCGATATCTAAGATTTTATCACCTTGTCTTAATAATCTTACTATTCCTAAATCTTCACGTGTTTTTGTTCCACCAATGATAGTATGCTTCCCGTCCAAACTACTTATAGCTTGCATTGTTATAAAAATTGGCTACTATTAGTATTGGGCCCAGAATTTTGCCAAAGCTAATATTCCTGCATAATTAAAATTTAGCCATTTCACAAATTCATCATTTACATAATAACCTGTTGTTCCCGTTCCATCACCTTTATGATCTCCGCCTTTGCACTAATCCATTCGGAATAACTCGATGGAAAGGTAAATTATTATAAAAATTTTTCTTTGCCAGAAATACAAAAATTTGCGACATTTTTAGGAGCTGCTTCAGGATATAAGTAAAAATGAAATATCCCTTTTTGTAGTTTTTATAGTTGCTTCCAGCCGAAATTCTTCCATTATTTTATTAAATTTTTACTTCCTATTTCTACTTTTTCTACTTTTTATTTTCTTCTGTATTTCTTGTCTTTTTGGTTTTGTTTCTTTTAGCATTTGCAACATTTACAATTAATAACATTAAAATGCTAAATAGTATTACTATTTTTTTCATGATCTTTCCTAACATTTTTTATTTTTAAAAACAGTGGCTTTAATTATATATTGTTTTTATATGTCCTATCATTTCCTCAATTTCCATTTTACCATTAAAATCAAATTCCAAAAATTCTAAAATTAATTTCCTCAATTTCCAGATTATATTTTAAAAAGCTCCTTTTCTTCCAAAAATATTATCATAAATAACAAGTACAGAAAATTGATTCCCAAAACCGTCCACTAATTCTAAAAGTATTAATCACTCTATTTTTCTTTATTTTAAGAGAATTTCTTACTATTTCATCTGCAATTCTTTTACTTCTTACCGCCTTGTAAAAGTTCAGAAATAACTTCAGGCAATTTTTATTGCAAATAATATTTTTAATTCTTCTCTTCTTTTTTTAACTTTACTATTGCCATTCTTTAAGTTCCTTACTTTTTTTATTTTTGTAATTTTTATCCTTGAATTGCTTTTGTCAATGGCGGAATAATTTGTTTTCTTTCTTGAAACTACACCTTTTAAAGTCACCAAATTACTGTCAACTTTTTCTCCAAACGCTTTTTCAATAACATCATTTCCATCACCTGAAACAAGAGCTGTAGAATCATTTGTCAAAATATTTGTAATTGCAAGCATAAAGAATTTTAGCCCATCTTTTTACAATAATATTATCAATTTCAGCAAGCAATTTTTCTTTTCTTTCCAAACTTCTGCTTCATTTACAGTATTAACCTGTGCTACACCGATTTTTGCACCGTCAATTTCAAAGATTTTCATATCCATATTTAACAGTTCTGCTTCAGATTTATCTCCAAGAGCAGTTCAGCCTTTTAACATTTCAAGTCCGTATTCATCTGCATTTACTCCAGCAATTTCAGCCAGTTCCTTCCCAGCCTTCACATCACATTCTGTACAAGTTGGAGATTTGAACAATAATGTATCTGAAATAATCGCACTTAACATAAGTCCAGCAGTTTCCTTGCTTGGCACAAGATTATTTTCCTTAAATAATTTCAAAATAATTGTCGCAGTACATCCAACAGGCTCTACTCTTGCATACAAAAGGCTCGTCTACATTAAAGTTTGAAATTCTGTGATGATCAATCAGTTCCAAAATTTTTGCTTCTTCAAATCCGTCAGCAGTTTGAGTTCTCTCATTATGATCCACCAAAATAATATCTTTTTCCAGCCACATTTTTCCACCAATTCAGGTTTTTCAGCTTTAAAAATAGTTCAAAGGCATACTTTAGTTTCTTCATTAATTTCCCAAGTCTTACAGCCTTAACATCTTTTCCCAAGTTTATTTTTCAGTTCTCATAAGCAATCGCTGAACAAATTGTATCTGTATCTGGATTTTTGTGTCCAAAAAAACTAATATTGACATATCTTTTCCTCCTAAATTTTAATCATTTTATATTATTATAACCTATTAATCTTATTTTTAAAAATAGAAAAAAATCCGTTTTTCAAAAACTAAATAAAATAAATGTTTAAGAAAAATATTTTATTAGCAATAATTTATTTTATAAACCTTAAACAAAAAAATATCTTGTTTGTTTTTTAGACTTCCAGCAATTTAGTAACTATTTCATATCCATAAATTTTATTTTTCAAAAATTTCTTTATATTCATTAATCTGCTCCTGATACTTCTCATTCGTTTCAGGCTCAAATCCAGTCTTGTAATCATAAATATAAATTTTCTTATTTTTCTCATCAATGTTAATTCTGTCAATAATCCTTTTTCACCATCTGCATTTAAAATCTCAAACTCTGTATAAACCTTGTATTTTTGAGCTATACATTTCTAAATTTTTCGAAATGAATTTATCCAGTCTTTCTATCAAATCTTCAACAATCCAAAGCATATTTCCATATCGGCTGTACAATGCTGATTTTGCAACAATCTTATCATTTTCCAAGTCATTTAAAATATGCTCAAAGTAATAGTGCATTGCAAGTCCTTTTTACACTTAAACTCATTTTCCAATGTATTTGAAAGATTTTTACAACAAATTTGTCATCGTCAAAATATGTTTTAAATAAATTATCGCTTACTTTCACATCTGATGTGTCTGTTGTTTCCTCAGAATTTCTGATTCCACAATTTTACCTTTTTATATTCATTCTCATCTTTATAAACATCAATCCTCTTTTCACTAAAGAATCAGCATATTGCTTGTCTTTTTGTTATTTCAGCGTCAAAACAGTAATATCAGATTTTTAGCACGAGTCAATGCAACATAATCATTGTTAATTTCTTCCATCATTTCTTTTTGAGAAATTTTTATCTCTCATTTCACTCAATTCATTTCTAATCATTCTTTTATTATAATCTGTAAAACAATATCACAAATTTTTCATATCATTAAATTTTTTTATCAAAATCTAAATAGCTTTTTAAAATTATCTTTATCTGGATTTCCTTTATTTGTTTTTCTCTTGTAATAAAATACTGTATCAAACTCAATCCTTTTGAAGCGTGAATTGTCATCAAATTTATTGCATTAACATCCTTGCTGCTAACCTGTTTCACATTTTCCTTTTCTTCCTCGATAAATGTTACAAATTCATACAAATTATTATATTTTTTCAAAATGTTAAAAATATAAAAAAATATTCTTCAAATCACTGTTTGTAGAATAAAAATTTCGTTATCTCAAAGTTCTCAACAAGTTTTTCTTGAAAAATTTTCTTTTTGATATTTATCATTCAAGTTTATCGACAATGCTCTCAATTCTTTAATTTTCTCGATAATTCCTTCAAAAATTAAACCATTTCTTTCTAAAAGTATTAATTTTTATATCCTAAAAGTTTTTCCTTTTATCTCGTCATCTTTTTGAATGTTAATAAACTCTTCAAAACCTTTTATTTTAGAATTTTCTCTAATATACTTTCATAATCTCATTTTTTATTTTTCAAGCAGATACTTTTACGTGGCTATTCAATCCGCCAATCAAGTCACTTCTTACAAAATTCCAGTAAATATTTAAAAATTATCAAATGCAAAAAAATTTAATTAACTGGTACATTGAAACAATCGGCTTATACTCCAAAATCGTTGCTTTTACTTTCAAGCGTATACGGAATTTTTGCCTCATTCAATGCTGCTGCAATTTCTTTTAAATGAGCATTTTTGACGAGATAACTGCACTTTTACCCTAAATTTTTGATTTGACCATTTTTTATCATATCAACAATTTTTGTATAAATTTTTCTCTTTTTCTTTTGTATCTTGAATAAAATACCCAAAATATCCTCTTTTATACTCTTCATCTTCTCTATAGCTAGAATCCGTATAATTCCAGTTAATGTCATATCCATTAAATATTTTATTAACATTTTTCGATAATTTGCTTGTAACTTCTATACGATTTATCCAAAGTTTGAACATTTCCTTCAATCATTGTTTCCAATTTTCTCAAATAATTCCTTTTTCACCACCACGCCAGTTATAAATACTCTGTTTTTCATCACCAACACAAATAATATTTTCTGAAGTATTCAACATTAATTTTCAAAATTTTCCACTGCAAAATGCTCGTGTCTTGAAACTCATCAATCATAATCGTGTCTATTTTTCCACCGATTAATTCAAGAAATTCTTCTGTAACTTTATCATTTCTACAAATTTTAGTTCTTTATTGAAAAATAAAATTCATATGTATACACCAAAATATCGTTGTAAGTAAATCTTTTTGAAGAAATTTTGATTTTTTTGAGCAATATTAAATATGATTTGAGCGATATTTTTTTAATTTTTGTCTAATGGCAGTACTTTGCTTACAAAAATATATTCAGATAATTTTTCTTTTAAATCTTCAGAACTTTCTTCCAGTGCTTCTCTATCATCTTGATTTTTGCTCCTGTAGTTTTCTTCCATCCCAAATTTTTTCAAAAATAAATTTATTTCTGGAACAATCAACTCTAATTTTTCTTTTATTTTTCTGATTTTCATTTTTACTTTCATCTTTTACTAAAATACTGTATTTCTTGTAAAGACTATGAAATGGTGCTGTTAAAACTTCTTCTATATCTTTACTCTTTTTTATCAGCAATTTCTTCAATTTTTCTCAAATATTCCATCAGTTCATCTATAAACTTATAGATACTTTTTATCCTTTGGCATCTCAAAATCCTTTAGCCAAAACAAATTTTTGGATACATCTCCAATATTTCTTCAATAATTTTTATATAGACTCCAATATTTTTTTCTCTTTCTTTTTCATCAAAAATAAATTTAAATTTTTCAAAATTTCTTTATTCTCAATAATTTTAATCAAAACTTTTGAATAAAATTCATCTGTTTCCTCATCTAAAATCTCGTAATTGTAAATATTAAAATACGGTGCTATTGCATTTTTAAAGATTTTGGTTAGTAAAAGCCGTCGATTGTAGAAATCCGAATATCCTCTTTTATTTTCTTTATCATTTCAAAATAAATATTCTGCAATTCCTTTTTATTCAAATTATCAAATTTATAGATTTCTTTTAAATTTTTTCTAATTCTGTTCCGTTACCCTCGTCCAAAAAGCGATTTGATGTAAAAAATCATAAATTCTCTCTTTAATTTCAGCTGTAGCTTTTTCGTAAAAAGTCATCACGACTATATTTTTATAATTAACACCTCGTATCAAATTAGCTATAAATTCTAGCGACAATCTATACGTTTTCCCTGTTCCTGCACTAGCTTTCAAAAAATTATATTATTCGTCTTCATCGCTAATTCATCCTCCCTTCTACAAATATTTTGCATATTCTTTATAAAAATAATTTTTTTGAATCTTTAAAAATTTGTCCCAAATCATAAAATTCGCTTTCTTTCTGTAGTCTGCTAATTACTTCCTCAATATTTTCCTTAGTTAATTTTTATCTTCAGTTCTCTCATCTGATACTAACTTTTACCTTCCCAAGTATCTACAATAATTTTTTTCAATATTTTCATTATTGTCATTTTCCAGCATTAATGAATAGTAATCTAACTGTTCCATTGCTTTATAAACTTTGTCAGTTTTTATAACCCTTTTTCTATCTCTCAATTTTCCTGACTTATAATCAAATAAGTAATTTTTATTACTCGTTTTTATATGCAAATCTGTAACTCCATTAATGAAACACATTCTCAAACAGCTCTTTTCTCCGAAGATAATTTTATTCTCTCTTTCAAAATAAATTTGAATATCTTTTTCAGGTTTCCAGCTTCTTAATTAATTTCTTTCAAAAATATTTTTCCGCTGAATTTAAAATTTCTTCAAATGAAACTTTTTGTAAAATTCCAAATATTCTTTAGGAACTTTATACTCAAATGAATTTATTACATTTTTCCAAAATTTCTGATAGCTGGTTTCTATCAATTTTCAAAAAGTTTTATTTTCCAAAGTCTGCCTTATTTTTCATAACGACATTTTCGTAAAAAGCGTGAATTATCGTTCCAAATATCTTAACATTTTAGTTTCATCTTCAACCTTTCTTTCAACTTCCTGTTCTCCCTATCAATTTTTCCAAATAATATCCATACTCAAATCTCTCATCTTTCTCAAATGAATAATATCCCAAACTCAGTTTTTCAGTATTTTATTTTCTCAAGATCTTTCTCCAATTTTCGATGGAATAAACTCCCCAATTTCCTTTTTTATCCCATTTCTCTTTTCTATCCTTCAAAAAATATTTTTCACAAAATAAAAGCTCTTCCACTTCACTTATTTCACCTTTCTATCACTTCAATTCCATACTTTAATTTCAATTCCTCGATAACGCTCGCCGAATCAATATTTTTCTCCAAATCCTTAACATATGCTAAATACACATTTTTCGCATAGTATATTTTGATAAATTTTAAACATTTCAATCAATTTTGTCATCGCTTGTTGGAAGTCCCATTTTTGCACGTTGAACTTTTTGAGAATAAAAAGTTATTCATTCTTTATTTTTGGAAATGAGATCCTGCAAATTTAAAAATAATTATATTTTTCCTTCGTATTTTTCAGAAATATTTTGAAACAGAATTTATCGAAAACCTATCTTCCAAATCTTCTTCAGCAGTTTCCTCCAAAGTTCAATCCAATCGACTTTTTTTATCCAAATATTTTCAAAAATAGTTTCAATAAATTGGCTGAAATATTTTCATTAAAAATTTATCCCACAAATTATCAAAAGCTAAAATCTTCCAGCACGACCATTTCCGACAAAGCCTCAAAATACTTATCCTTCACATTCTTGTCTTCTTTTACTTTTCTCCTCATTATTCAAATAAATTTTTCCAAATAATCGCTCATATTCCTTCAATGTCGTATACTCGTAAATTTCTTCCAGTTCTTTCAACAAAATTTAATAATTTTACTGATAGCCGTCATTCTATAAATATCCTTAAATTTTCTCCTTTTGATTCTCTTTTTCCAATTTTTCTAGTTCATCTTGATTAATTCGCTCAGTTCCTCTCTTTGAAATGTATTTATAATCTTTTTGAAACCAAATCTTGAAAAATATAGTAGCTGTCTTTCAAATCAAAAAAATATTCAGCAAATCATTAGATTTATATAGCATCATAAAGATCTTTCACTCGAAATAAAAAGTAATTTTTCCTTATCTTTCCTATTAATTTTCTTTCATATTGTCCAGCAAATTGTAAATCAAATTCAAGATTTTGTATATCTTGGTATCTTTCATAGTTATTTCCAAATTTGAAGAAATTTTTTCTGTTTTTAAAAAGATGATAGTCATTTTTCGCCTCTTCAGCATTTTCCTGTGCTTCAAAAATTCTATAATTCTCTTTCCCAAAAGCTCATTTTTCTTACTCGCCTTTTTATTCTCCTTTCTCAACTTTCCTCCAATTTTCTCACTAGCCCCAACAATTCTCCAAATTTACTGCTAAATTCATGAATTTCTATATTTATATCTTTTCTATCAAAAATCTCTTTCGCTGGCAACGAAAAACTTTTCAGTTTATTTTTCAATTCTTTTCTATCAAAATCATTTTCTGACAATTGCAAAATATTTTTCCACAATTATTCCCTTTTTCCTCAAAATTTTTTTCACAATTTCCTTTTCAAACGGAGAAAATCTGACTTTATTCACAAAAGTAAATTTTTATATCTTTTCTAAAAATTATCCGAAATATTTTTCCACATTTCTAAGCATATGCAGCAAAATCAAACCTTTTCATTTGACAAGTCTCTTTTCACCTTTTTCATCCACCATTTTTCAGCGTTTCAAACAAATTTTCTGCCAATTTTTCCAATTCAATATTTTCCAAATCAATCTTATACTCCTGTAATTCCGCAAACAAAGTTGATAATAATTATAAGCAATATCAATAATATCGTAATAACTCGACACTTCCATCCTTTTTTCAACTTTTCGTCCAACGAATTATAAAATACACAACCTGCTTTTTCCTCTTTCACCACAATCTTATCTGTAACAAAGACATTTTCATAAAAAAATCATAACTATTTATCATCTAAAATTCTGAAAAAAATCCCTAAATCCTGCTGACATTTCCTCATCTTTGTAAAAATTCCTTTTTAATCTCAAAAACAGAAGCCGAATTTTCAAATACAAAAAGCGTATTTTCATTTTTCCTAAATTCTTCAAATAATATTCTTTTTAAATTAGATCCAATTCCCTTTATAACTAATTTTCATAGTATCTTTCTCCTTAAACTGAAGATTTTTATAAATTTTTTACTATTATAACATCAAAAATTGTGAAAATATCCAAAAAGTTGTCTCTCAAATATTAATTTGCAAAAGTTTTAATACTAAAATCCGATTATGAAAAAGAAATCTACATAAAATATTCTAAATCAACATTCAACTTCTTCTTTCTCAAATAAACCACTTACAAAATCTAAGATATAATCATCATAAATTCTAGAACTATCAACTCCTATAATTTATTTTTCTCTATATCTATCTTTTTTTAATTACTAAATCATTATAACACATAGTAAACACATAGTAAATGATTTTTAAAACTATAATATTTTTCCAATTTTCTAAATAAATAAAAAGATGCTCTTATCATTCTTATTAGTATTAATATAATATTCTAAATCTTTTGATGAGTGTTAATTTTGAGGAACTTATATATAGTTTTAGTCCCTTCATTTTTGGGGTACTCTAAATCTCAAATAAGGATATCAAATCGAATTCATTGTAGTTTTAGTCCCTTTCATTTTTGGGGTACTCTAAATCCCATCGAATTATGGGATAATATTTTATATTTTACTTTAGTTTATTTTAGAGTGTGCCTGAAAAATTAAATGTATTTTTAATGGTTTCCAGACACACTCTAGCGATTTAGATTACCCCGTTAATTTATTTTATCATATTTTTCATAATGCAAAACTAATATTCCAAAATTTTTGTTTCTTTTCTGATATTTTCTCTGATACTTATTTCTCAGATATAGTTTTCTTTTTGAGTTAAAATTCTTTTTACATTTTTAGTTTTTCAGATCTTTCCATTTTATACTCAAACATAACTTTCACAAGTTTACAATTCTTCTGAATTTCTATCAGTCATTATAGTTTTTCTTTTATCATTATCTTTTTCAAAGTGTCATTTTTCAAATGTCTTTTTCCTGACTCTAAAGTCTGAATTCCTATTTTCTTATCTGCTCTATCTTAAATGTTCCTACAAAACCATATTCCTTTCAATATATCCACTACTGATTTCATAATTGCAGTTTTTAAGTTTTTCTATCATAAGAAAGTAGTTTTCTTAAATTTTCCAACACTTCTAAAAGTGAAATTTCAGCATTCGGAATATAGTTAAAATGTGCAATATAGTTTCGTATATACAAATCTTTTTCTCTTGTTTTAATTCTTTTTACTTTTTATCCAGAATAGATGCTTATTTTTACTGTATCGTCTTTGATATAATTCTTTATAAAAATTTTATATACTTTTTCAACAATTTGCCCACTTTTTATATTTTACATTCTACTATTATCAAAATTAAATATTTCTTCATATACTGATTTTCAGGAAATTCACCTTTCAATCTAAATCTTAATCCCTTTCCCAAATCGAAGTATATCCCACAAGTCTATGAGTATTCTTAATAGTAAACCTTTGCAACAAATTTAATTCATTAAATTCACTTTATTTTTCAAATGAGTATATTTCTGTATATTTCTAATTGCCTTTTTCATATTCTTTATAATCTTCATCAGTAAATTTTTCATCTTTTTAGGTCTTGCATATTTTTTCTATGTAAATTTTTCCTGCATTGTATGATTTTTCTATTTCATATTACTGTATTTTTTCAATTCTTTTATACTTATTTTATACTTTCTGCCTTATCAGCTATTTTTCTCAAGTAAATTTAACATCCCATATATATATTATAAAAAGCTCTATGCTTTATAATATTTTCTCCATCAAAAATATATTTTCTTTGTGTCAAATTTCTTCAATTCTTTCCTATCTTTTATTTTATTTCCATTAAAAATCTAAAAATTTTTCCAATTTCATTCACTTCTAATTCAAAATCTTCTGTTACTCTATTATTGTCTAAATTTAAAAGATTTATAAGTTCAAGTTCATCTGAAAAAGTTTCTTCTTTATTTGCACTCTGATATTTTTCAAGACTTCCTTTCAAATTAGTCAATTCTTTATGATTAACAATTTTTAAAATTAGATAAAACATATTCAAACTTTCAGTGTATTTTTAATATCTTTCCTAATTTTATCTCTCTACAAAAATTCATTTATTTCATGTGGAATTTCATATTATTTCTATTATTTTTTCCATAATTTTTCAAAATTTTATCGTTTCTTTTTCTTTTACTATCTAAAGTATTTATTTGTTCATCGTTTCCAATGTATATATAGGCTTAATCTTCCGTTATTTTTAGTCAAATAAGTCTATAAATCCTTTTAAAAATATTTTTGAATAAAGTCAATATGTATGTCTCTTCTTCATCCTGATTTCCAGCATTAATTATATAAAAGGCTTTGTATCTTTTGCAAGATATTCTTTAGACTTCTTTTGCTCATATCTTTCAAATTTTTGCTAGTTTATAAAATCCAGTTTTTACATTTTCTTTTTATCATTTTTATTTAATTTCAATTACTTTCTCTGCTTATCTCAAAAATTCCGTTATTGCTCATAAAATAATTTAAAAATTCTCCATAATAAATATTTTTCAAAAAGATATATCTGAGCATCATATTTCTTTAGTCTTTATTATCATCATTTGTTTTTGAGTCTTTCCAAGAAAATACCTAGAACTGTTCCTTAAATCATCTATCTTGCTGTACAATTTCGTAAAAGACGGAACAAAATGGAATATTTCTTTATTACAAAAACTAAATCGTGTATCTCTTTAAATAATTTTAATATTTTATATTTTTCATCAAATACTAAATACATTGCACTATTCAACTGCCTAAATATCTTCAATTTCAATTTTTCTCATTTATTTCATTTTTGAAACATGAAATTTCAGAAGGAACGATATTTTTAAATGCAAATATATCTTTCCCTTCTAATTCCAAATTAAAATGCACAATCCATGTCTAATACTGCTAATGGCTTCATCAATATTTGCAGAAAAATCTTCTATTTCTATTTTTATTATCCATATCAAAATCATAACTATAGAAACATTTTTAAATTTTATTTTTACTTCATTTTGCTTGTTTTTCATATATATATTTTGATCAACTTCTCCAGGAACATATTTTTCTTCCCCATTATTACTCTACAGTCTTTCCTCTATTCTACCTGTAATATCATCTCTATTTTTCAGTTTCAAGAATATTTCTCAATGAAAAAATATGCAACTGAAGAAACTCCAATTATATTTCGTAAAAATGCTTCCATTTTTGTCTATTCCTAACAATAAAAATCACTTGTTGCAATTTCTCCATCTTGTAAATAATAATTATATTTCCCGCAATTTCTTACATAAGTATCCAATTTATTTAGTAATTTATTTTCAATTAATTTTTAACTTTTGATATTCAAATATTCTTTTCACTTTATCATTACTTATATTACTCGGTTTTTATACACTAATTTTTCGAAGTTTACTCATTTCAATTTCTACAAAATGACAAAAAGCATATTTTATATTTTTCATCATTAAGTTCTTCTTTATCCAAATAATATTTATAAAAACACTTGTGATTTTTAATTCACTCATATCTGGAACTTTTCAATTAATTCTTTTTATATTATTTACATTTGTATTTCTTCATAAATAATTTTAGCAAAATTTTCTTTATCATTTTTCTTCCAATTATTTTTGTGATAGTATTCTCTTATTTTATATTTTCATGTTTTTGAATTTTCTATTATAACTTCTCAATATCTTCTTTTTATACAATTTATCAAATGCTTCCTGTACATTATTTTATATAATCATTACGCTTTTGCTGATTCTCTATAATAATCATAAATAATATTTCTTTTGCTCTTCCCTCCAACTTTTTCAACATTATTTTCATTAATTTTCTGATAATTAGCCTTATTTTTTCTTCAAATGAATATTTTAAAGAATTTATCTTTATTCAATTTTTGCCTCAACTATCTTTTTCTAAATATTTCTAATTCTTCAGAATTTACATCTTCATTTAACAATATTTTTCTTTAAAAACTGACACTATTTTTATCTTTTTAAATCATATTCTGAAATATCTCTTCAGAATAATTTTTATCCTGTCAGTATTTTTCTCTTTTCCTATTCTTTAAATAAGATACTATCTTTTAGATACAATACTTTTATTTGAAAAAGACTTTTTAAATTTTCTCTTCTTATTCTATTTTCTTCTTCACTTGCATTATCAGGATTTTATATACATATCCAGTCTCATACTTTAAAAGTCATGACAATCTCTCACTAGTCCTATTTTCTTCGCTCGTCCTTTTTGCTAATTTTCCTCTTCACTAGTATATTTTTATGCGAAATTCCATCAACTTTTGTAACTTTCATATATAAAACCTCCTAATATCTATATTTTTACTCAATACCTAATTCTTTTCAATGCTTTTTGTAAAATCTGTGAAAAAATTCAGATTTTTCCTGTGCCAATATATCTAACCAAACAGGAATTGTTAAAGTTTTTCTTTTTTTAAGTGCATTTGTAACTTTTTGCCACTTCATACACTGGATCAACAGATAAAATATACAAATACTGATTTTCTTTCAGTTTCACATCCTCCACTTTTTGAAGGCTCAGGAAATTTTTCTTGACATCCAAAAATCAGCCAAATGCAGACCCAATGTCTCTCTCAAATTGGAAACAGCCTCCTCCATGCTATCTCCAAATGTAGCATAATAATTTATCTCTCCATCTTCAAACTTATCAAAATCAACAATACAACCATAATAAGTCCCATCTTCCTTAGTTACCACTGCTGGATAAAATACATCCATTTTTCATTATCTCCTATCTTTTTACGTGTTGAACACGTGTATAAGTGTTTGTAAAATTTTAGCATTTCTGCTAAATCAAAATAATTATTTTAAATTTTTCTATTTTAATCATTCATTGAGAATTACTATATTCATATAACTTTCTTTTCATTTAACCTTTTCTAAAATAATTAGAATTTTTCAAAAATATTTTTATATTTCTGTCAAATTAAGATTTTCTTTCATTTTTGGGGTGCTCTAAAATCAGATGTAACATATTTATTTACTACAGTAATGTATCGTTTTTAGTCCCCTTCATTTTTGGGGTAGCTCTAAATCCCATCCAAATTATGGGATAATAATTTTTAGTGAAAGCAGGAAGGGACTAGAATTTAATCCCAACTTGTCTTTTCAATATTTTTACTGTTCCGATAGGTATATCTTTTGAGTATTGTACTGTTACAACACCTTTTACACCTGGAATTTTCCATTGATAATGACTACCTCTTATACGCACAACTTTTCCGCCTAATTTTCTAAATCTTTTTCGATTTTTCTGTATGACATAAATATCATTCCTTCTAAAAATAACGTTAATCATAACTTCTAATAGAAAGTATCTGAAAATTAGGAATAGTTGAAAAAGTTTTACAAATAGTCATTTTCAACTTACAAATCTATTATAACACGTACTACAGTACATTGTCAATAGTTTTTAAAATTTTAGAAAAAATCACAGTCAATATTCTTAACTGTGATTTCTAATATCTTTTACTAAAAATCAAAAAAATTACTTTTTAAAATTTCATTCAAAGTATTTATCTTACAATTTGGAATAAAATTGCAACGACTAGAAAATAATGTTGCAACGATTTCTGTAAATTTTTCAATTCCTTCTTTTTCTTCATCCAAGATATTTGCAGAACTTTTTGCTAAACCTTGGCTTCTGTCTGGCTGTAGTAAAATTACGCTTATCATGATGATTGATAAAATTACTAAAGCTATAATTAATAAATTTTCTAACACTTTATTAGTTCCTCCTATAATCTAAAAAACAAGAGAATAGCTAATTATTTTTTATTTTCAAAACAATTATTTAGCTGCTGCATCTCCAGCTTTTATTATTACAGCGAATTTTTCAGGAATTAAACTTGCTCCTCCTACTAATCCACCGTCAATGTCTGTTTGTGCAATTAAGTCAGCTGCATTTCCATCGTTCATTGAACCACCGTATTGAACTGTTACATTTTCTGCAACTTCTTTTCCGTATAAGTCAGTCAATAATCCTCTGATGAATGCATGAACTTCTTGAGCTTGATCTGGAGTGGCAGTTTTACCTGTTCCAATTGCCCATACTGGTTCATAAGCAAGTACAACATTTGCCATTTGTTCAGCTGTAACGTCTTTTAATCCACCAACAATTTGAGTTTTTACAACATCGTTAGTAGTTCCAGCTTCTCTTTCTTCCAATTTTTCCCCAATACATAAGATTGGTTTCAAATCGTGTGCCAATGCTGATTTTACTTTTTCATTGATGATTTCATCAGTTTCGTGGTAATATTCTCTTCTTTCAGAGTGTCCTAAAATTACATATTCTACACCTAAATCTTTTAACATTAATGGTGAAACTTCTCCAGTATATGCTCCACTTTCTTTAGCGTTCATATTTTCAGCAGCAATTTTAATGTTGCTTCCTGCAGTTTCTCTAGTTGCTGTTTCAATGCAGTGAAAAGGTGCTCCAATTATAATTCCTGCATTTTTAACATCTGCTACTAAAGGTTTTCAATTCATTGAAAGAATTTTTGCTGCTTCTTTTTGCAGTTTTGTTCATTTTCCAGTTTCCAGCTACTATTACTTTTCTCATAGTTTTTCCTCCATTATTTATTTTGATACATTTTTCTTTTTTTATTTTACCATATATTACCTTTTTATCAATGCTAAATAAACTATTTTTACCTGTTGTAATGGATTTTTCAATTTGATTTTTAGATTTTTATGTTAAAATTCTTTACGTAATCAAAGTAAATTAAATATTTAAAATATATTAGGAGGTTTATAGGGTAATAATATCAGTGAGCAAAAATCAATTGCAGGATTAAGAGCAATACAGCTGCTTTTTATAGTAAATCTGAGCTTTTTATGGGACTTGGCTATATTAATTCAATTTTTGCATTAATTTTAGAAGATAAAAATAATTTTGTAGAGCATATTCAAAGCAGACTTTGGCAATTACAGTTTTAACTTTGTGTCATTTTATTAAATTTTATTATATTTATCGAAATCTAGCTTTTTATAATTTTTATATTATTAATTATTTTCAAATTGTTGCGGCAGGGAGCATCAATTTTTAGAAAAAGAATTTAAAAATTCTATATATATAGATTGTAAATTTATTATTTGTAGACTAAAGATAAATATATTTTTAAAATAATCCAGGCAGGGACAATTCAGATATGCGAATGGTCCTTCTAAATTAAAAAGTTATTGACAAAGTATAAAAACATATGATATACTAATTGAGTAACATATGGGTGGATGTCCGAACGGCTAAGGGACCGGTCTTGAAAAACCGGCGAAATCAGCAAGATGTCTGGGTTCGAATCCCAGTTCACCGCCATTTAAAATTTATATTTTTGGAGAAGTGGCAGAGGGCGAATGCGCCCCCTGCTAAGGGAGTATCCGGGCTAAAACTTGGATCGAGGGTTCAAATCCTCCTTCTCCGCCATAATAAACTAATTAATAAATGACTTCTGTAGCTCAATTGGATAGAGCGATCTGACTACGGATCAGAAGGCTATGGGTTCGACTCTGTCAGGTGCGCCATTAAATAAAATAATACTTTATTACATAACTTGAAGAGATTTAAAAATATCTTTGGAGATAATTTTGGGGACATTTTTAAAATTCTTCATTTTTATTTCTGTAAGTATATTTATTGCTTTATTTCCATTTTTATTTATTAAATATATAAAAAGACTATCTTAAAAATATTAGGATAGTCTTTTATTTTTAGTATTAATCTTAAAAATTTTTAAAATCAATCAGTGGCAAAAATTAATTTGCCAATGCATTAACTTTAATGTTAATCTAGATTTTTCTTGATGCAGTGTTTTTCTTGAGACACCTTTTGTTGACAGCTTTATCTAATTCTTTATATGCTGCACTTAATGCTGATTTAGCTTCGTCGACATTTTAGCTTCAACAGCGGCAAGCACTTTTTACGAAAGTTTTGAGTTCTACTTCTAATAGCTTGATTTCTAGCTGCATTTCTTTCACCAATAAAAACTCTTTTTAGATGATTTTGAATTGCCATTTTTCTCCTTTCAATAATTTTTACTTATGAAATAAAAAATGCTATATAATTCAATATATACAGTACACAATATATTATCATTTTTCAATAAAATCAAGTCGTTTTCATTATATAAAAATAATCTAACGTTATGGGATAATTTTAATTTAGACTATTTTATTTTAAATTATATGCAGAGGTATCAGACGCACAATTTTACACTGCAGCAAACTGTCTAAACATTTTGAAATATTCCCAAATTTTTGATTTGAGAAAATAGTCTAAATATCATTATATTATTCCCAAGAGGTCAAACCCTTTGTTAAATATAAAGAATATATAGGTTTCTAAAACAATTCTAATACTAAAAATGGAATTGGGTGTAATCTAAAATTTATACATTAGAAAAATTATAAATTTTATCTTAAATAAACTTGACAGTGATAAGATTTAATTGTATAATCTTTACAGTGGTAGAGATATAGAAGTTAGGAGAAGCTCAATATGGAAAAATCTAAAGTTACCATCATGAAATTTACAGGAAGAATTGATTGAAAAAGGGATAGAGCTGATAAATGAAGTGGGAGAAAGAAAATTATCTTCTAAGAAAAGTGGCTAAAATGTGTGGAGTAAGCATGCAGCACCGTATACATATTTTAAGAGTGATTTTACTTTACGCAATGAGCGATTATATGAATATTGGCAGCCGAACTGGATAAAATAAGGAAAAGATATGAAAATCAAGAGGTTTGTTAGTGAAATTAGGAGAAAACATATGTATGTTTTTGTGAGAATTACAGATATTATCATTTTATGATTTCAAGAAAAATACGAAAATCAGATTTATTCTCAAAGTTTTCAAAATAGAAAATATAATGAAAAAGCTTTTAGCATATTAAAAATTGAGGCAACGAAAATACTTGAAAAATGGAATGTCAAATCAGGCTATACAAGATAAAATTGTAGCAATGTGGGCGTTGGTACAAGGATTGACAACAATAATGATTACAAATGATATAAAGTATTCTGAAAGCTGGGAAGAAAAATAGAGGAAATAATAAAATCAGTTTGCTATAGCAAAGTAATCTTAAAATATACTCGAATCCATTTTAAAGAGGCTATTAAAAATTATATAAATTTAGAGGTTGGGTAAAATAGTCATGTTTTTGAGTTCGATTTTAAGCGGTTTTCACTCGGATTGAAGATAAGAAGGTGTGTGTGAGTTTGACCCTAAGTTTGATTAACATTTAGCATAAATTTTAAATGCTTTAGCATATGTATGGAAGGTGAGAAATATGGAATTAATTATACACGATTTAGATAATGATTGGAAAAATTTAAAGTGGAAATTGAGAAAAATTATGGATAAAATAAAAAGAGAGCATAAATCAAAAGAAAATAATAGATAACGAAAGATATATCTATAATTTGTGATAATAATAAAAATTAAAAAGCTGCATGGGGTGTTTTAGATGCTGGATTAAAACCTAGGAAAAGTGTAAAATTAGAGATGGATAAGGAAAAATTTAGCAAAATTATATTCCAAAGCAGACAAAGTTGTGATTATAAGTCAATGTGTTTATGGTTCTTACAGTCCGTTTGTAAATGTGCTAGATAGGACAATCCCATATTTATTACCATTTTTTAAATTCAAAAATAAAGATGGCACCATATCACACGAAATAAAACAAAATTTTAACTTAGAAATGTATATTTTATGGAAAAGATTGTCGCCAAATGAAAAGACAGCTGCTAAAGAAATAGTAAAAGGCTAATAGCGTGAATTTAGATGTGAAAAAAATTTTAAGGTTTCTTTTTAGAAAAATTAGGAGAATGATGAAAATATGAAAATTAGTATAATAAATGGAAGTCAAAAAGTAGGCAAAAGTAATTCTGAAATATTAGAAATTATATTTTATCCTTGCAAAGACAATGAAATAAAAATATTATTCAATTTCTGTTAGATTAGATGATAAAATTAAAATAAATTCATAATAAGTGATATTTTAATATTTCTTTTTCCTCTTTGTATGTTGATGGGAATTCCGTCCAATCTGTTAAAATTACTTGTAGAATTTTGAAAAGGAAAAAGTTATAAAATCTGGAACTAAAATTTATTGTATAGCAAATAATGGATTTTATGAAGGTAAAACAAAAATCAGTTGGCAATTTTGCAGATGAAAAATTGGTGCGAGAAAAGTTAAAGGCAGACTGGGGACAAGGAATTGGTGTGGGTGCAGGCGAACTGTTGCCATGTTTATATATAAACTCGAGCGAGGACCACTCAAAAATTTAGGTAAAGTGTTAGATAAATTTTCTACTAATATTCTAACTTTAAAAAGTAATAAAGATATTTATATAAATCCAAACTGGTTAAAAAGCTGATATTTTTTCAAGGTTCAATTTCATGGATTTTTAAAAAGGTAGAAAGAATAATTTGAGAGTAAGAGAACTTTTTAGAAAAGTAATTAAAATTTAGGAATATTTCAAGAAAATGCTTAGACAAGCAAGGATTCTAAAGGGGATAGCGACTGTAAATTGAATCTCAAAAGTTGGACAAAAGAAAAATATAAAAACCTAAAAACATTTATTAATAAAATTCTTTCGAATAACTACATTGAAAAACTATATAAATTGACAGAGATAAATTTTTTATTCAAATTCTTGATAAATTTAGAAAAATTTGTATAATAGATGTAGAAAAAGAAAAGTTATTTAAAAAAATGGAAGGAAGAATGCTTATGAAGAAAAAGACCAGTAGTTTTAATAATTTTTGGATGGATGAGAATGAACCATCATGAAAATCAGGTTGATGGAGTGAAATTGGCTCATCCGATTAATTTTAACAATTATCTTAAAGAGTACCCTCATACTGAATTAAGAGCAGATGGAGAATTTGTAGGATTGCCTGAAGGACAGTTTGGAAATTCGGAAGTTGGACATACAAATATTGGTGCAGGAAGAGTAGTTTACCAAATGCTGCCAAAAATTTCAAAAGCTATTAAAGAGGTACAATTTTAGAAAATAAAGTGTTATCAGATATTATGGAAAACTACAAAAGCAAACGGAAAAGCTTTACATATTACAGGATTAACTTCTGACGGTGGAGTTCATTGCCACATTGAACATTTAATTGGATTAGTTGATATGGCTAAGAAAAAAGGATTGACAGAAGTTTATGTTCATGCGATTATGGATGGAAGGGATACGGCTCCTGAAAGTGGAGTAGAATACTTGGCACAATTACAAAAAGCATTGGATGAACTTGGTGTAGGAAAAATCGCTACAGTTGTTGGAAGATATTATGCAATGGATAGAGATAACAACTGGGACAGAGTGGAACTTGCCTACGATGCCTTAACTTCTGGAGAAGGAAACTTGGCAGCTACTGCTGATGAAGCAATCAGAAATTCTTATGCAGACGGAGTTACAGATGAATTTGTAAAACCTGTAAAAGTTGGTGCAAAAGACAATGGATTAATTAAAGATGGAGACGGTGTAATTTTTGCAAACTTTAGACCTGATAGAGCTAGACAATTGACTAGAACTTTTGTTGATCCTGAGTTTAAAGGATTTGAAAGAAAAGTTTATCCTAAAGTAAACTTTGTTACAATGGCTCAATATGACGCTACATTTAGCTCACCTGTGGCATATCCGCCTGAAACAATCATAAACGGTTTTGGGGAAATTGTATCAAAAGCTGGATTAATTCAAGTAAGAACTGCAGAAACTGAAAAATATGCACACGTTACATTCTTCTTCAACGGTGGAAAAGAAGAACCATATCCAGGAGAAATCAGATGCTTTCTGATTCACCAAAAGTTGCAACTTATGATTTACAGCCTGAAATGAGTGCTTACAAAGTTAAGGAAAGATTACTTGAAGAATTAAATACTGGGAAAGTTGATACTGTTGTATTGAACTTTGCAAATCCTGACATGGTTGGGCATACTGGAAATGTGAGATGCTGTTATTCAGGCTTGTCAAGCGGTGAGACAACTGTACTGAGCAAATTGTGAAAGAAAAGTATTGGAACTAGACGGTGCAGTATTAATTACTGCGGATCATGGAAATGCTGACTTATTGGTAAATCCTGAAACTGGAGAACCTCATACAGCTCATACTGTAAACCCTGTTCCTTTCATTTTTCATCACAAACGACATGAAAGATGCAAAATTGAGAACAGATGGAAAATTGATGATGTACTCCAACAATGCTAGATTTACTAGAGTTGGAAAAACCAGCTGAAATGGATGGAAGCACTTAATTATTAAATAATTATGATATTCATTTTAAATAAAAAGATAATTGGTTAATTTTAACATAAAACTATTGAAGAAATCTCTCTAAAAATTTAAATTAGGGAGATGTTGTAAAGAAAAATATGTTATAATAGTACGATAAATAGCATAGTTATAGAAGTCAATCAGTTTAAAATTATCATAATATATAGTTCTGAATAAATATTTAAACTATATTGCTCAAAACAGATTAAACTAGAATATTAAATAAATTTGAGAATATTATGAAAAAGAATAAAAATTTTAAATATGATTGACTATAATTATGAAAAAGCATTGATAACAATTAGCAGAGTAATAAAGAAAATAAAATAGAAATTATTGATTTCAAAGTTAAAATTTAAATAACTTTATAATAGAAAAAGGAGAAAAATGAGTAACAATTTAAAAACAGGCGAAAAAAGATTTAAAGGCTTTTTGCTAAAAGAGCGAAAATGTAAAAATACTGGAATCATTACTATTTTTCGATTTAATAACAGGGAATGATAACATTTTCAATTGGTATCAATACATCTTCGGATGTACTTTTATGAGCGTATGAACAAAGAACTCGTAATGTCAGAGAAAAACACGTACTGCAATTAAGAAAAAGAAAAAGCAAATAAAAGAATCAATAGAAGACTTGAATTTGGAATTAATTCAATTAATGGAACAGGGAGACCAAGTTATAAAAATCAAAATGATTCATGGCAATTTGGTTCAAATACATTTGCATCAAGAAACAATGGAGCTTACAAAGGAAGAGGGGATAAAGCTTCAAAATACCCCTTTGTAGGAGTTTATAACCGTGGAAACTGGGGGAGAAACAGCGCTTTATCAAATAGAAGAAGAGTTCTAAATCCGGCAATTAATTCGTCATCTGTAGGTTCAACATCTCTACGGATTTAGCTCATTGCTGCATGTGCAAGAGCCTGAGTAGAAATCCAAATAATGGCAAATGTACGTCCATCTGGTTTTTAAAAGAAGAATAACAGTACCACAAATTGATGTAGCCAGAGAAGTGGTAAGACCAGCAATTAATTTAGGGTAACTAGCAGCACCAGCAGCTCTGCCACACATTAAATCCTGTAGCAATAGAAGTTGCAAAATTGATGGCCGTGCCCCTCACAAGATGATCAATAGATGCTGAAGCTGGATGCACAAATGGCACAGAATCTGCGCCCACATAACATCATTGCTGGCGATTAGCGCTGAAGCTGATAAATACGGTAACGATTACCTCAGGTTTCGGAGTTAGTAGAATAAAGTAACTTCGACCAGATGGCGCAACAGTTTAATACTCCAACATTTGAAGCAATAGTTCCTGGTGATTTTTCAATTGGGACTGCACAATTAATCTTACTCATAATTTTAAGTGGTAGCAAAAGTTACCATCTAAATATAATTTACCTTCTATTTAAATCAATCAACTAATAAAGCCGTAAATATAAAACGTGGTGTCTTCTGGCAGGGATACAATATCTAATCTTAAGATATTAATCTTAATAGATGTAAATGTTTTAACAATGAAACTTTTGATATAGATGAAGGTGTAGATGATTTCAAGTTAGATCGTTCACATTGGAACGATAGTTGTCAAAGTCAGAATATTGGAATAGTGTTGGGGACTCATACTAAAATATTCAGGATAAAGTCCTAAGTAGTTCTTTTACCACGATGAGTAAAAGTTGCAAATACAAAATTATAAATAAAAGGAACCTAATTTGGAAAAGCTAAGATGGTGCTTCCGGTGAAAATCAGGGTGGTTTTAGTTTAATAATTATGATACATCAAACAATAATACAGAAATGAATTACACAAAATCATGGAACTGCCAACATTAAATTCAAATTAAAAGGTGGGTATGGCTAGACAGAAAATACAAAAAAAGAACAATAATACTGATCAAGGCAGGCTGAATACGATGGCAGGAATAAATAAAATGAGTAAATTAAATGGATATAAATTTTGGTTTGTCACTGCAGAAATAATAAACAGAGCGTATGTTTATAAACACCTTCTTACTAACAGTGATTCTGGTGGCTAGTTACAGAAGATTAGTAGGATGCAGGTACAAAGATTTAATTATATGATGGAAGTAGAAATGAAGGGCAGATATAAATGTTGATTCTTCAATACGAGTTTGGTTGCTTACTTATTATACAAGGTACATAATGGCGAGACAATAAACATTGGAAGAAGATCCAGCAAATAAAGTTAATAGTGATAGTGCTTCTGGTGCAGCGATCATCAAGACAATTTGGAGTTTGTGGAAGTTCGAACCTTTGATAGATAAATGAATACGATGATTATGCAAGAAAATAAAGGAACTATCGTTGGAACTCATGGAATTGATTTAAACTGGAAATGTTTGTAGAGGAAATATACTACTAAAAAGTGCTGAAACAAGTCAAAGAAGGTTCACGTAACTGTAAAAGAAATATTACAATAGAATCGTGCAAAAGAAAATTGTAATTACTGTAATTGATAAGATAATTATATTGAAATAAAAAAAGAACCATTGGGCTAGAACAACAGAAGAATGATAGGAAGAATTAATCTTACAAATTGCTGAGAATATATGTGGCGGCAGAATCACTTGGGTATGTCTTACTTAAAGAGAAAGGTTCAAATCTGGAACTACTCTTCTCGAGCTAAAAAATTCATTAGTTTTAGCAGAATAAAGGAAAATTTGAAAATAGCGAACTATAACCAACGTGGTGAAGAAAATAGCACAGTTGTTTTAAAACACAGGCGGAACAACGCCTTCAACACAAACTGACTTAATATTACAGAAGTGCAACAATAAATACAGCTGGGACAGTTGAATATATACTCAAGGGCAGTTCGATTTCTCATTCTGGAACTAGAAAAGTGCAGCAAGCTGGTGCCACGAATTTATGCCATTGATGCTGGAACGAAAGGACAATATCATCTAGGTAACTGCAGGCTCTCGCTGAATCTGACAGTGTGAGTTTGTTCGGATAAAATTCTGAATTGGTAACATTGAATGCTGATAACACAGGAACAAAGGACGAATGGACTACTCACGCTGGTGAATGCGGTGATCTTAAGGCTCTGAAACAAGTATCGGAGATAAATCGCGCCTGGCTGGTGCAACTACGGGAACTCAGCCAGCCTTCCTCACTAATAAAAACGTTGAGAAATCTAACAAAAATTAGGAGATGAAGCGACATTATTTATAGAATGAAGAACAACAATAAATGGTAAAACGTTGATATACGCTTTTGCAAATATTATGATAGCTCAGTTGTAGTTTCAAATAAAAATGCTAGGTGTGCTGGAAAAACTACTCGTTCTAATTTAAAACTACATTTCAAGTTCAATGAGCTGTGTAAGTAATTTCTCAGTGAAAAATAAGGGTGACAGTTGGAATTTATTTAAAAAATTCTGGAAAATGTGTGGGTAACTCTAGGCTGGATCTAAAATCAATCAGAATCTATGGAATAAAAATCAATTTAAAAACAGAGAGTTAAAACATAAAAAAATCATCTGCCAATGCTTGGAAATAAAGTACAATAAAAATATTTCAAGCGGACTACTCAAATACCAGAGAGACGTCAAGCAGGGTTATGGTACTAACGAATCAACAATTACAAACGAAGGTACAATAACTGCCAAGAAAAACTGGATCAGCCGGAATTTATGCAGATGATAGTCAAGTTACAAACAAGACAGGTGGAATTATAGATACTGAAGAAGGAAAATCAGCTGGAATTTATGCTATTTTTAAAAAGGCAAAAATATTGAAAATTCAGGAACAATAAATGTCGGAAACATCATCGTCTCCTGGAACAGAAACTCAAGGAATTAGATTTATACAAAATTAGATACAGCAGCAGCAGGAAATTTGAAAATTGAAAATAAAGGAACTATAAATATTAATATACAAAAATCAATTAGGATTTTATGCACAGAATGAAACAGGGTTCTGATGAGAGTTACAGTTGAAAATAGTAAAGATATAAGTTCCATTGCTACTGCTAACGGAGCTATAGGAATAATGGCTAAAAAAGCTAAAGTAACCAATATGGCAAGTACTGAGGAAAATAGAACTAGGAGGAAAAACATCAGTTGGAATTTATGGAATAGAAAATTCTGAACTGAAAAATTTTTGAAAGTATTTTACTTTACCAATACAGCTGCAGATTCAGCTTCAGTTGGTATGATGACAGATGGAAAAAACTTGAAAAATGACGGAATTATCACAATGAGTGGTGGAGCTTCAGCAGGAATGATAGGAAAAGACGGAGCAACCATAAAAAATAATGCTGCGGGAACTATTACAATACAAGGTGAGAAATCAGCGGCAATTTATACTGAAAATTCAACGCCATCAAATGCAGGTACGATTAATATTGAAGGTAAAGAATCATCTGGAATATTTGCAAAAAATACTGACAGTAAGGATTATACTATTGAAAATACAGGGACAATAAATCTGAAAGGAACTGCAACACCTGCTGGAACTAAATCAGCTGGAATTTATGCCGAAATTGGAGCTTCAGCTGGGAAAACTACAGTGTACAATAAGAATCAAATAACTGTGGGGCAGAAAAATTCTGTTGGAATATATATAAAAACGATGTGGCTAGAGAAAAACGGAGAGCTATAAATACTGGGACGATCGATCTGGATGTTGAAAGTACAGTTGGAATCTTTGTGAATAAGGCAATTGGAGAAAATAGAAATATAATAAATGTAAAAGATAAGAGTTCAGCTGGAATGTATGGAAGTAACGATTCTGTAATAACAAACTAAAAATGAAAATCAATGTTTTCAAGTGAAGATTCAGCTGGAATGTATGCTTTAGATTCAAATGCTACAAACACAAGTACAGGAAAAAATAACATTGACAGCGTCTGAGTGGAGCAGCTAGCGGTTCAGCTGGAATGATGGAAAAATTATCAAGTTCATCAGTAAAAGATTATACAGTATTGAATGAAGGAGAAATCAAACTTACATCTGTTACTAAAAATGTTGGGAATTTATGGTGAAGCTGCAAGTGGAGCTGCTAAAACATTGACATTTACAAAATAATAAACGAAAATAAATATTGATAATGGAAGTACAAAATCTGTTGGAATTTTTGCAAGAAACGACCTTTCTAATGGTGTAGATACAATAAAAAGATTAATAAGGCTGGAGCAACAATTACAGTGAAAATTCAGAAGAATCAATTGGAATTTCGGCAGTAAAAAGTACAGTTGATAATAGTGGAACAATTACTATGAACGATAAAAAGTCCGCAGGAATTTACGGTAAATCTGGCTCAAAAGTAACTAACTAAGAAAATTGAAATGAAAGAAAAAGAATCAGCTGGAATTTATCTTGAAAATAGTGATGCTACAAATGCGACAGATGGAACAATTACTATTGATAAAGGAGCTCGGCTGGAATTTATGGTAAATTTACAAGTGATGCGACAGATGACAACACAATAGTAAAATAATGGTAAAATTACTTTAACTGGTACAAGTGGAGAAGAAAAGAGCGCTGGAATTTATGGAGAACGTGATTCAACTGCTACTAAGAAATTGACAATAACTAATAATAAAGAAATTGAAGTTAACATGAAGAAATCTGTTGGAATATATGCCTTAAATGAAGGAACAAAAATAGAGATGATTTAGTTGCAGAAAATAATGCAAGTAATGGGTGAAATTAAAAGCAAATTCTGAAAAATTCAGTTGGAATGCTTGCTAATAATTCAGTGGCAAACAACAAAAATAAAATAACAGTAAATAATAAAAAGCTACTGGAATGTATGGAAAATGGTTCATTAATAACTAATGATACTACTGGAAAAATTGAAATCACGACTGCTGGTGAACAAGCAATGAGAATTTACGCAACAGGGAAAAATACATCTACAGGAAAAGTTACAGAAGGTGTAAATGACGGAACAATTGATGTAAAAAGGAAAAAGAAGGCACAGGAAATGCTTGCAACTGCCAACGCTAAAATTGTTAATAATAAATCAATAACTGGTTCAGTTGAATCTGTAATTGGAATGTATGGAGTAGGATAGCGGAACTGAAGTAATAAATAAAAAGATATCGAATTATCTGGTAAAAATCTACAGGAATATTCGCAAAAGATGATGCCAAAGCACTAAATAAAGGAAAAATACTGTTAAAATCTACTTCCGACAATTCAGTGGGAATGTTTGGGAGTGTCAAGCGGAGCTGGGAAAAATTACTCTAACTAATGATACCGACGGAACAATTGATGTGGAATCTGAAAAATCTACAGGAATGTTTACAAAAATGATGGTAATTTAACAGATTCGACTGTAAAATGAAGGAATTATAAATCTTAAAACAAAAATACAGTTGGAATTTATACTCCAAAATCTGATGTACAAAAAGTAGGAAGAATTAACTTGAAGACGATGCTGAATCTTCAGTAGCTGTATATTTATCAGAAGAAGCCAAAGCAGATGCTTCAACAGGAATAATTGACTTGAATGAAAAATCTCAAAGCAGAGTTGCTTATTATATAAAAGGAACTTCGCCACTGGCACTGGAAAAACTTTATGGAGCAAATATCGGTACAATAAAAGGTTACGGAGTTGGGTATACCTTGACGGAGTACATTGGACGGAACTACTCCTAAACTTGATTACACAAGTGGAAGTACAGGAAATGGGATAATTGGACTTCTTATGAGAGGAGCAAGTGCTGATATTTCAGCTTATACCCAAGGAATAAAAGTTGGAAATTCTATATTAGGCGGATCAAATGTTTTTGCAATAGGAATTTATACTGATGAACAGGGGACTTCTGGAACTCCGAAAGCTATTTCAGCTGATGTGACAACGGGTGCAAATGGAGTAGGACTATTTGCTGAAAATTCGAGTTATATTACTTATACAGGAACTATGAGTATAGGAAATAATGCAACAGCTGGAACTGGTATTTACATTGGAAATGGTGGAGACGGAACTAAGACTTCGACTGTAACAATTGATAGTGGTGCAGATATTAAATTAAACGGAGTAAATGGAGTCGGAGCAATTGTTACCACTAATGCAACAGTTAATTTTGAAACTGGTGCAAAAATTCAATTTGGTGGTGATGGAGTAGGTATCTTTGGTCAAAAGAGCTACATATTAATGATAATGGTGGAACTTTGGTTACTAATGGGCATTCAGTAGAAAGAATAAGAGTAACTGAAGGAAAATCAGAAAACTAAAGTCATTTAACCTTAGAAACTGGAAGTATTATGTCACATGTATATAAATGGAGAAGCTATTAGTAAATGCTGGAGTTACTGTTGATTCAAAAAGTAAACTCTAAAAAATATTGTGGCACTTATGGCTGATGGTAATAAAATCCATCTCAAGTCACACTACATGGATAGGAACACCTGGATATGATACTGAAAATAATGGAAAAATTGATTTGTCAAATGCCGTTACAAGTACAGCGATGTATCTGGATTCTTCGAGAGGTATTAACAATAGCGAAATTATCATGGAGATAAAATCAACTGGTATTTATGGAATTTATAAAAATTCAACATCAGTTTACAGTGATGCATGCTGGAACTAAAAACACAGGAATAATTACAACAACAGCAAAATTCAAAAATTACAATTGAAATGAATCATCTGCCATTTATGCCATTGGATTTGATAAAGTTGAAAATAATGGAGAAATAGAAGGAAAAGACAAATCTGTTGGAATTTATGCAAAAATACTACGTCTAGTACTAAACCAGTAAATGTTAACAATACTGGAGATATTACTTTAGGAAAAAGGATCAGCAGGAATTTATATTTCGCCTGAAATTTCAACTGCAACAGTAGTAAATAGCTGGAAATATCACAGTCGGAGATTCCACATTAAATTCGAGCGGAGATGTCGAATCTACTTCTGTTGGAATATTTGTAAAAATAAAAACGAATTTAACTACAACAGGGAGATGTAACAGTTGAAATAAAGATTTACATTATATGGAAATGATTCAACAATAAACGTAAACGGTGGAAACTATGAGTTTTCTCAAACAGCGAAGCCTTGTCTACCTTTGAAAAACAATGCTGTTCTTAACTATAACAACAGCGGAACATTGACAACATCATCAGAACCAATGCTGTACATAATTAACAGTAAAGCAAATATGAATAATAATGACATTATCGTAACTTCCAAAAGGAACTGGTATTTATATGAATGGAGTTTCTACATTTAGTGGATGGAACAATATGACTTTAAATGATGGTTCAACTGGAATTTATGCGGATAATTCAGATGCAACAGCAACTGGTAGAAAAATAACAGGAACTTCTGATAAAGCAAAAGGAATTGTTGCAAGAAATTCAAGTGTTACGAATAATGCGAATATGGATTTTTCAAATGATGATTCAATTGGAATCTTCTCACAAAATAAATCATCAGCTGTAAAAATATTGTAAATAATGGAAATATTAACATTACAGGAAAACGTTCAATTGCTGCATATTTAGAAGGTACTATGGAACAAACATTTGAAAATACAGGTACGATAAACGTTGACAAGACGACAACTTCTGTGAAAAACGATTCTACAGTTGGAATTTACGCACAAAGCGGTTCAAAAATTAATGTAAAAATAGTGGAAAAATAAATGTAGATGAAGCTTCATTTTGGAATTTATTCACTTAGTGAAAACGGTAATATAGAAACAACAGGGAACTTCTGTAATCAATGTCGCAGACAAAGCTATTGGAGTTTACAAAAAAGCTGGAACTGCTAATCTTGGTGGAATAATCAATGTTGCAGACCATAATGCAACTGATGTGAATAGTGAGCCTGTAGGAGTCTACGGAACAAGTGGAGTAACAATTACTGACAATACATCAATCTTTAAAGTTGGGGATAAATCTTATGGAGTAATTTTGGCAAATCCTGGATTAAGTAAAACAAATGTTTATTCAAATTCAGCTTCATCAAAGATAAGTTTAGGAAAAGAATCGACATTCCTTTACACTGAAAGGAACATCACAGGCTACAAATAATGGAACAATTACATCTGGAACAAATAATGGAATTATCGCAATTTACGGAAAAGATGGAGCAAACATTGTAAATAACGGAACAATTGACTTGTCGCAAGGAATCGGAAATCAGGGTATGCTTGTAACAGGAGCATCAAGCGCTACAAATAGAGGAGCAATAAAAATAGGAAAAACTGACAAGTCTGATCCAGATAATATTATTTACGGAATCGGAATGGCAGCCATTGACGGAGCATCTGCAACAAATACAGGAGATATCTATGTTTCAGGAAATCTAAGTATCGGAATGTATGGAGATAAGAGCGGAACAACTTTGAGAAATGATGGAAATATTTATCTTGATGCTTCTGGAGCGACTTCAACTGACAAGATTCAGACTATGATGGGAGTGTTTGCAAATAATGGTACAACATTTGTAAATACAGGAACTATAACTACAGTTGGATCATACGTAGGTAATGGCAATGTGCAAGGACTTGTGGGAGTTGCTGTATTAAACGGAAGTACATTGGAAAACTATGGAACAATAAACATTGATGCAGACACTAGCTACGGTGTTCTTATAAAAGGTACAGAAAACAATAAATCCATAATCAAGAACTACGGAAACATTAACATTAGCGGTCTTAAATCTTATGGTGTACGTTACGATGGAAATTCGAAAGGTGTAACTGGAAATGACCTTCCAATAGGAGATGACGCAACACCTGCCAACACACTGCCTGCAATAAATTCAGGAGCTGGAAAAATTACTTCATCAAATGGAGCGCAAGATTATTATGCTCCTAAAGACCCAAGCAAAACTATCGGTGGAACAGGAATTGTACAGCTGCCTGACGGAAGACTGGCAATTCAAAGAAACGGTGTGCTGCTGGATGAAAACCAAGTTCAAGTAATAGACTACACAACTCCAACAGTAAACTATGCTCTATCAAACTTTGGGGTATACGTGATACACTTGGAAGAACGAGACCAATTAATCTGGATAGAGCAACTGATATTGGCATAAATAGTGATCTTCTGATAGGAACAGAATTTTCTGTACTTACAAACAAGAAAGATGTAATAATAGGAAAACAAATACTGCAGCCGTTCCTTAACCAGATAAATGCTGGAATATTCAACTTTACACCATATTCAGCTTCGTTAACATGGATGGCGACACCTGAAGTAGATCAACAACACAGCAAATTACACGTGTACTTTATGGCAAAAATTCCTTATACAGCCTTTTGTAGGAAGAACTGCAAATGAATTTAACTTTGCTGACGGGCTGGAACAAAGATATGATGCAAATGCTCTTGATTCAAGGGAAAAACTGATATTCAATAAGTTAAATACGATAGGAAACAATGAAGAAGCCTTATTGGCACAGTCTTATGATGAAATGATGAGACATCAGTATGCAAATGTTCAGCAAAAGAATCTTTGAAACTGGTAATTTATTAAATAAAAGAATTTGATTATTTAAGAAGAGAATGGGATACAAAAAACAAAAATTCAAATAAAAATAAAAACATTTGAATGAAAGGGAATTATAAAAACAGATACAGCTGAATCATTGATTATAAGAACAAGGCATATGGATTTGCATACTTACATGAAAAATGAAACTGTGAAAGTGGGAGAAGCTTCTGGATGGTATGCTGGAGCTATTAAGAATAAATTTGACTTTAATGATATAGGAGGTTCAAAAGAAGAACAATCTATGTAAAAGCAGGTGCATTTAAATCAATGCCAATTGGAAAAAGATTACAATATTGGTCTAAACTGGACTATTTTCAGCCGAAGGATTTTATGGGAAATGGAGAAACAAAGAGAAAATTCCTGGTTGTTGATGATATATTTGACGCAAAAATCTGATTTTCATTCATTCAGTTTGCTGTGAAAAATGAGAATTAGAAAAATATTAGAACAAGTGAAAGAACAAGTATTTCACAGTATGGAAGTCTAAAACTTGAATACGGAAGATTTAATGGTATAAAAAGAAGATAACGGTCGAGATGCGTCTAGAAGTAAAAAGCAAATGATTATTATTCAGTAAAACCTGAAATTGAGTAGAATTTAAATATAAAAAGCATTGGGAACAAGAACAACTCTTATGCAAAAATAGGAGCAGCTTATGAAAATGAACTAGGACAGGTTGGAAATGTGAATAATAAAGCAAGAGTCCGTTATACTTCAGCTGATTATTTCAACATAAAAGGAGAAAGATGACAGAATCGAAATGGAGCTTGACTTTAATTTCGGAATTGAAAACACAAGACTTGGAATAACTGTAAATGCTGGTTTATGATACAAAAGGTAAAAAATGCAAGAGGTGGAATAGGATTAAAAAGCCATTTATTAAAAAATATTTTTAATTGATTTAGAGAGTGCTTATATTTGGGCACTTTCTCTAATAAAAATAATCTTCAAACTTTTCAAATATTATTGCTAAGTTTTTAGACCATTTTTATATTACTATTTATTTTTATTGTTATTTATAGTAAAAATATTCATTTTCCTCTATAATTTTTGTGAGAACGATTGTAATATGCCAGCTTTCTACTAGAACTACAGTCTTTCCTCTTTTTAGATTACTATGCACTTCTTCTGAAAGATCTTTTTCCTCAACATGAATGAGCATTTTGCGGAATAGCAGGATGATCCCAATTTATTTTTTGTTGGGATTTACTCCGACACACGCTGCGATTAATATCTACGTGATTCATGCTAAGATTTTTATCGTAAAACGTTCTGTGACTAGTTACAAAACATTGCTGATTCCTAATGTAATTCATTGTACCACTTTCCAGATCCTCTACAATAGTTGCTGGTAAATGCTCAACTGGTATCCCTTTTCTTCATTTGTAAATTAGCAAACTGTTGAACGAAAATAATACAAAAATAAATAAAAATTTCATAGATTTTATATTGTTTTTCATAATCATTCTCCTCCTTTTTATTAATTATATAATAATTTTTACCCATATAATTTCTTTAATTTTAGTATTTTCACTTTTAATTTATATATATTTAAATAAAAATTTTTAGTTTCTATAAAATGTTCTTAAAACAAAAATTTGATATTCGAAATATTTTACTTTCAACATAATAAAATAATGAGTATAATTATATAGAAATATAAATTAGGAGGAATTTTTATGAAAATAGGTGAACATTACTACTTATAGGAGCATTAGTAGTAATTAGCTGTGGAAAAAGGAATACAGGAAAGAAGAAGGAAAAGCTGGAACAACAGCTGGACAGGCTGCTAATCAGGACTGGATTTTGAGCAAAGAAACCTGAATATAAAATATGTTGAGTCAGTTGATATGCTTTTAAAAAGCATACGAAAACTTTATTAAAGGACGAGAACGGATGGGCTAGGTTCCGTTAATCCATGAGCTTATGAAAGATCTGAACCTATTGCAGAAAGTTTGAGAATCTAGATGTTAAGATAGATTATCGTCTTGTTGGACTTAAGGAAGAATTTTAAAAATGAAGAAGGATGGAAAGGTTTTCATAGAATTGATATTGTAGAGCACAAACACAAAAGGAACTGAAAAATACGCAGATGATCTTGTAAACGACATTAAGAGCTAAAAGGCATTGCTACAATTGAAGTAGCGTCCGATTTAATGGTTACAGGGCGATTCAGCTTGGTAAATGAAGTTTCGACTCAAAAGGTACTGGAGAGAAGAATAGTTCTCGCACACTGGTTTATGCGACTTCGAGCAAAACATCGAAGGAGCTCAGAAAATTTTTGAATTATTCAGACCTAAATTAGAACAAAATGCTAAAGCTCATGTAACTTTTGATACTGAATTTAAAGCTGTAAATGCACTTCTTGATAAATACATGCACTGGTAGTCAGCTTGTTACAAATTATAGACAAATTAACAAAGAGATGCAAAAGCTCTAGCTGAAGCAGTTTACTAAAACTTGGAGAACCTTTGTCGCAAATGGGAATTGTAATGAATTACGCTCCTAAGAATAATGCACTTATTCGGTAACTAATGTGTATTGAGTATTATGAGATGAGGTAGTCTCCTTATTAATTAACGTTTAGATTATCAAATACGTCTTAAAATAACATATTAGTAAAAAGAGGTAAAATAATGAAGTGACGAGAAATGATGAAAAATGGACATGATAAAAATATCACGTCATTGATTTGATTTTGAGCAGGAATGGTAGGAGCTGGAGCCACGCAGTGGAGCATAAGTGGAGCTAGTGCGAGTTTTGCGACATGTTCAGCGGTAGACCAAATCAGGTTGTTTGGATGAAAAGATTTCATTTTATACGGAGACCTCGAGTCAGGAATTTGCTACTCTGTTAAACGCCTATTTGCATTATTAGATTTACTGGACAAGATGGGTCTTTGGTTCAGTT